>OMGH01000164.1_pt1 | contig 59629 bp, 54 predicted proteins | sample 1645841 | NCBI WGS metagenome assembly OMGH01 (sample SAMN00849584, study PRJEB25192) | human gut metagenome
TGACATAGTAGTTATAGTCTGGTCATCAAAGCCTACTATAATATCATAAGCTGAAAGTCCTGCCTTCTCTGCTGCTGAATATTGTCATTCCTCCAAGGAAAATCGGCATTACCTGATGCAACTGTTCTTATCATAATACCCTGTGGGTATCCATACATAGATGCATATGTGCTTGTAACATCTATTGCTGCGACTCCAAGATATCCTGCATTATCTGATGATACCTTCTGTCTTGTCTGTTTGCTCATAAGTGAACTTATAAGATCCTTTACGTTTGATACTGGTATTGAATATGCCATGCCTTCGACACCATCACTTGATGTCTTGGCAAAATTAATTGCTATAACTTTACCACTTGCGTTAAGAAGTGCTCCACCACTGTTACCAGAATTAATAGCTGCATCTGTCATAATAAGACCTGAAAATGTTACATTGTTAACTGTGATAGATCTGTCTAATGCACTTATAATACCTGTTGTAACTGACTGTCCTTCACCAAGTGCGTTACCTATAGCAACAACCTGCTGACCTACTGTAATTGTATCAGAATCTGCAAGTTCTGCAATAGCTATTTTACTAAGTGTGTCAGAAGGTATATCTGACAAAGACACTGCAACTACTGCTATATCCTGATCAGATTTAGACCCCTTTACTGTTGCATTTACTGACTGATTGTCTATAAATACACATTTAAGATTGGAAACTTTGTCAACAACATGCGCATTAGTTACCATAAGGAGCTCTGTATCATTCTTACCAACTATAATACCTGTTCCGCTTGTTGATGCCTCATACTGCTGCTGTCCACCCCAGTTAAATATTGAAGATGAACTGCTTGTCACTGATGTTGTACCATTGAGTGCAACCATGGCTGGAAGTGCCGCAGATGCTACACTTTCCACATTCATTGCTGATGTTGACAGATTGGCATCTCCCAAAGTATTTAACTGGTCTGTTGTAGTTCCTATATTACTTGAAACAGTCGATATCGTATAGTTTCTGTTATCAGAACCACCAAGATACTTTTTCTCAAGCTTATAAGTTCCATACATAGCTGAACCAGCAACAACACCGAATATAGCTGCTGATAAAACTATGCTTAAAAACTTCTTAGGCCATGTAGTCTTTGTGGCACTATGTCCATCCAAAAACCGGTTATGCTTCTTCTGTTTCTTCTGATGCTCATCTGCTGTCTGGCTGTTGTTTGTACTATTACCAGCTACATATGAGTATCTGTAAGTTGACTGGCTATCTGCATCTGTGTTGTTTGCATTATTTGTATTGCTGTATTGTGCATATCCAGTATTCTGATTGAATCCATTATTCTGATTAAATTCAGTATTCTGACTGCTTCCAGTATTCTGACTGCTTCCAGTATTCTGACTGCTTCCAGTATTCTGACTGTTTCCAGCACCTTGATTATATCCGTCTGTATTCTGGCTATAGCCTGAGTTCTGGTTATATCCTGTATTTTCGTTATTGCCTGTATTTTCGTTATTGCCTGTACCCTGAGTATTATAAGAATTATTATTCTCATAATTGTTTTCTTCATTATTATACATATCCAACACTCCTTTTTGTAGTTTTCTATAGAAAATGTGGTCATATATATTTTACCTGTATATGAAATATAAAATGAACACATTTCGTTTTCATACGTTTAGTATATTCACGAAATGTGTTCATATTGTGTTTTACTTGTTAAGAAAATCTGAACTATCATTTATTCTTTAAGTGATTCCTTAAAACTTTCTGATACAGCCTTAAGTGCTTCCTCTTCATCACTTCCATCGGCTGTAAGTATTATCTCTTCACCACATTTGACACCTGATGCAAGTATTGAAATAACACTTTTTGCATTAGCTGTCTTACCCTCACCATACTTAAAAGATATATCAGACTTATACTTAACAGCTTCATTACACATTGCTCCGGCTGGGCGAAGATGTATTCCAAGCTGACTTGTTATTAAAATATTCTCACTTACCATAACAATCCTCATTTCTATGCATATCTTTACGCATTTAATTAAACTTATATATGTGTACTATCTTGTAGTTGTCTGTTGTGTCTGGCTGCTGCTATTGTCAACTGTTGTTTCCTGCTGTTTAGCAGACAACGTAAGCTTCACTGAGCTGTTTCCTGAAACACTGCAGCCATCTGGCACACTCACACTTACATCTACACTATGTGTTCCAGCTGATAGTCCAGCTGCATTAACATTGCATGTTATATCTGTAGCACTGATATTTTCTAATATCGTTCCTGTTCCGGATATTATAACATCTATACCTGTTCCTTCAATCACAGCATTATACCCTGATGATACGTTTTCAATCTTTATCGCATCTGATGATATGTGAACTGTCTTTGTTGAAGCTTTAGATATCTTTACAGTAACCTGCAGTCTTGAATCAGAAACTATCTTAACACCAGAAGGTACATAGTCTGTCAGCTTGAATGTATACGTCTTATCTTCGCTAAGCCCATCTACCGAAACAGCTGATGAAGGAATAGTTATATTATCTATCTTTGATAATGCCTCCTGCTGTCCGCTTATAACAACCGAGGTCTGGCTAAGACTTGTACCCGTTACAACACAATCCTGTGAAGGTGTTCCACTTGTTTTTACTACAACTGGTACAGTTTTTGTTCTTGCCATCTCTACTATCACATCTGCTGTTTCTGATGACATTTCAAGTTCTTCATTTGTTATTATATTTCCATCTGAATCATACATATTAATGTCTGACTGTGTATTAACCGTTCCTTTTGCACCAGATACATCAACATTAACTCCGACTGAGGCAACCCCTTCAACTAAAGATGTTGGACCTGTCACTTTAATATATGTTGGTGATGTTGTTGTTGATGCAACAGCATATCCATTTGCCGGAGTGCCTGTTGTATTAACATTCACAGCGTATGTGTTTGTATCCCTGTTTTCTATGCTTAACTTAAGAGCTGATGTTCTTGGAACAGCTTCAACGTTATTAAGCACCTGTCCATCTTTGACCACCTGAACCTGTATATCTACATAATCTGTAAATGCAGTAACCTTACTTAAATCAGCTGTTGCAGCTATATCACTTGTCTTAAGATCTGTAACCACACTTTTTGGTCCACTTACTGTAACAGATATCTTACCTCCATCAACAACCTCAAAGGTATAATTCTTTTCAGTAAGACTCTGTGTATTAACCAGCTGGACTGTGATATTACTGAAAGTATAGCTAGTGTTTGGATCATATATATTAACAATGACCGTCCATAATATCACCGCAAATACTGCAGATACGATTTTCAGGCTGAGATTATTAAATATCTTCTCTTTCATGCTTCAACCTGCCCCTCCATATCTTAAATGACTTGACATCTATAGTTCTTCTTCTGATATATTCAAGTTTATTCTTCAGTGAATCAGAATCTATATCATGTATAAGTTCTCCACCAAATGCTACAGATACCTTACCAGTCTCTTCTGATACTATGATGGTAAGGCTATCTGTTGCCTCACTTATACCAACACCTGCCCTGTGTCTTGTTCCAAGTGCTTTGCTAAGATTAACATTATCTGTGAGTGGAAGATAACATGTTGCAGCAACAACCCTGTTCCCTCTGATTATAACAGCTCCATCATGAAGTGGCGTATTATGTTCAAATATATTAATAAGAAGCTGGCTTGTCACTATACCATCTACAGGTATACCAGTCTTTATATACTCTTCAAGCACAATATCCTGCTCTATAACTATAAGTGCACCTGTCTTTACAGCTCCCATCTTATAACAGGCATCTACAATCTCATCTGCTGTCTTAACACTGAAGCGTTCATCTTTATCACTGTTATCTCCAAAGTTAAAGAACCTGAGCATAAAGCGTTTTCGTCCAAGCTGTTCAAGTGCACGCCTTAATTCTGGCTGGAATATAATAACCAGTGCTATAATACCGACACTGATTGTCTTTCCTGCTATCCATAAAATAGTTTTAAGGTTGAGAAGATACGCTACAACCGCAAAAAGAGCCACAACTATTATGCCCTTTAAAAGTGCCCATGCCTTAGTGTTCATAATCCACAACAGAATATTATATAAAACTACTGCAATAATAATAATCTCTATAACATCTGTCCATGTAATCCTTGGTATATATAATTTTGAAAAGTAATTCTGTAACAGATTACCCGATGTTGTCACGTTCTCACCCCTTTTTATATTAAGATGTAAGGCTTAAAAATATTCTGCCACTTACTGATGTAAAGGTCAAAAATATTCTGCCACTTACTGATTACTTATCAATAAAGTATATATCATCTTCTTCCTCAGTTGCTGCTGTTGTAGACTTTGACTGTCTTACATCACTTATATCTGAGGCTTTTTTTGTCTTTCTTGCATTTATCTGCTTTACTCTAACATCCTCTCCGGCAACATTTATCTTAGGTACTGCCTTAACATAGTAATAGTATTCATCATCTTCGTACTGTACATACTCTGTTCTTCTGAAATCTACAGCAAAGAATAATATATTACATATATAACCTGCAAGTGCACCTAATATAACACTGATAACTATCAGTATAATATTAAGCCCTGTTTTTAAAAGTATTTCTCCTAATACAACAACTACAAACTGAGCTACACTTCCGATTGCTATAGCATAGCCCCATGCATAATCGATCTTAAGCCTTCTTACTATATATACAATAATAATCGTTACTGCTAAAGCAGCCATAACAAGAAAAAGCTGTTTATTCTTAACAAGACTTTCTATAAGATATGAAACCTGAAGCATACTCTCTGTAAGTGACTTGTTAGTAACTGCTGTTTCATAAACACTTGCTGTATTGATTATATAGTATATGATCACACCAAAAGATACCGGAACAACTGAAATCGCAGATGAACACAATCCAACAGCAACAGGTAATACAAAAGGCATCTTAATCCAGCACATAAACACAGTTAATATCAGAAGATATCCTGACTTAGATGCAAACCTGAAATATAAAAGATACATAAGAAGAACAACACAAAGTGCTATAAGTGCGAATTCAACTGATATGGCATACAGATGTGCTACCATAAACAATGATAACATAACAATAGTAAAACCAACCGGTAAAAATGCACATATAACCGATATAAGTATTGCAATAACCGGATTATTCAGCTTCTCCATATATCCTATGCTTGCATTCAGCATAATGAATGAAACAAGCGCCACAATAAACTTTAACGCAGGAACAAGATATGTATCATACTTATTATAAAATCTTCTAAACTTTTCTTTAAATTCTAATAATACTGCCATCACTTCCTCCACAATTATCTTTTTTTCTTCTGGCCATTATAAAATCTTTCAAGCTTATTAAGCCTTGAAAAATACTTTTTAAGCCCTTTTCTTGAATTCTCATACTGAAAGCTGTATACAAATCCTGCTGTTATAGCAAATATAACAAGCATAATTATATAGTATATTGCCACCTTTTTTCCAAAAGCAAGATAATCCATTGAATTAATATTCTCGACTAATCCTTCTGCGTTGCATAACACATACATAATAGCAACTATCGCAAAGGCAAGTGTTGTAGTGATCAATGTCTTTAATATCCCAAATGCGACATAATCACCCTTGAAGTATCTGGCTGTCCTTAACATCCTTCTGCCTTCATTTTTCTCATATATAGCCATCTTGGTCATCATTTTAACCTTATTTTCATTAAGCAAAACATTCACCTCATTATAATCTACATAAGTTTTACATAAATATACCATATTTTATCTTAATTGTATATTACTATTTGCGAATGTCCACCTCTTGAAGCTGTGACTATTCTTACTTTTCTGTCTTCTACAGTAAATGTACGGTCCGTTGTTGCAGATACATAATTATTCCATACCTGATTGCAGCTTTCCGGAAGCAGCTGTGCTAACACACCTTTTATTCTTGCATCGAATCCTTCATTTCTCTGCTTGATATATATGATTGAAACATCTGGCTGTGTTATTATCTCCCCATAATATGTACCACCATCTGTGTATACATATACATTGGAATATTCCTGTGTAAAGCCTTCTTTGTTTAACACCTCACCTATATCACTGCTTGTTTTTCCGTCACTTCCTGTGCTGTTGTTATTTTCCTGACTATTACCGCTGTTTGAAGAACCTGATTGATTATTTCCTGGATTGTATGAACTGTTTCCATTGTTTCCTGTATTGTTATTGCTGCCTGTACCTGATAAATTGTTTCCTGTACTGTTACTGTTTTCATGACTACTTCCTGTACCGGCTGAATATCCGCTGTTGTTTCCTGTACTGTTGTATGAATAGCTGCCATTATCATTGTAACTACTTCCTGTACCAGAACCAGAGCCTGCACTGCTTCCTGCCGGTACAGAAGATGATGGCTTAAGAATACTTCCATTACCTGTATATACAGTATAACCATTCTTAGAGCCTGCTGCTGCACTCTCTATTCCTTCTATAGCTATGGCATCTGATACATCACCAACTGTAGCAGTAAGTGCTGCTGTACCTGTTCCTTTGACAGTTACAAGTCCATCCTGATTAACAGTCATCACATCGTCGTTACTGCTTGTCCATATAAGCGCCTTATCTGTATCTGCTGGTTCTACTATAGCTGCTGCCATAAATGTAGTTCCAACTGGTATAGCTGTATCATCCATAAGTATCTCTACTGTTGTTATCTCTTTAACTGCATTATTATCAGCTTCTGCATCCTGTGGTCTTAGATTTTTCTGTGTAAGAGTCATTCCAACTGTATTTTCTTTACTTTTATTATGTTCTGATATAACACCTGCAGTTATAGCTGCTGCTATGAGAACTAAAACAGCTATACCTGCTATTATGAAAACCAGCGGTTTAACCTTGTAATTCTTTTTATCCTTCATACTTTAACATATCCCTTATTATTATATTTTAAAACTATTCTCATCTGTAAATGCATATCGTGGGATTATCATCCCACGATAGTAAGTATAGCATATTTTATTATAATTTGAATTAAAATTTTAAAATAAAGGGATAAACCTTGAACATTACTGTGCTATTCCCGATATTCTTGATATAACACAATTAATCAGATATATTAGTATATATATTGTAACTATAGTAGCACCAACCGGTGTTGATGCAAATATTGATATTACAATACCAAGTACAGCACCAAGTACTGACAATACAGCAGCATATATTATTACAAGCTTAAAGCTTTTCATGATACGCATGGCCGATAATGCAGGAAATACAAGTAATGCTGTTATAAGAAGAGAGCCTACAAGATTCATCGCAAGAACAATAATAACTGCTGTTATAACTGCAATCACCATATTATAAAAGCCTGTATTTTTCCCCATAGAACGGGTGAAATCCTCATCAAATGTAACAGAAAATATTCTGTTATAAAATATAACAAAAAATGCTACTACTATTATAGAAGCTGCTATACACATAACAACCTCTGAACCCGTAAGCGTAAGTATAGAGGTTGAGCCAAAAAGCGTAGAGCAGACATCTCCTGATACATTAGATGAAACTGAAAAAACATTTAATATAAGATATCCAACAGCCATAGCTCCAACTGATAGCATCGCTATAGCAGAATCCCCTTTAATCTGGGTGTTGTTTCCTGTTTTCAGCAGAAGAACAGCACATATGATAGTCACTGGCATAATAAACAGATTAACATCTGCTATCTTAAGAACTGTCGCTATCGCAAGTGCACCAAACGCCACATGTGAAAGGCCATCACCTATGAATGAGAATCTCTTAAGCACAAGTGTAACGCCAAGAAGTGATGAACATAAAGCGATAAGCACGCCAACAATAAGTGCATATCTGACAAATGGATATGACATATAAAACTGAAATTCCTGAATAAAATCTGACATTACTTATCATCTCCTTTAATCTTTCCTAAAACATCCGCCTTATCGCTGTTTAAGAACTCTTTCTTCGTTCCATAGAAACTGTCCTCACTATCTACATATAGAATATGCGTAGCATATGACACCGCATGAAGGTCATGCGAAACCATAATTACAGTTATTCCTTTATTATTAAGCTGCTTTAAAAGCTCATAAAAATCTGCTGTCACCTTAGGATCAAGTCCTGTAACAGGTTCATCTAAAAGTATAACCTTGGATGTGGCACACAGTGCCCTTGCAAGAAGTACTCTTTGCTGCTGTCCACCAGAAAGGTTACGGTAACACTTTTTCTTAAGTTCCCATATATCAAGCTCTTCCATCTTCTGCCTTGCAAGTTCTTTTTCCTTCTTTCTATAAAAAGGCCTGAATCCGCCTGAAGCAAGAGTACCTGAAAGTACAACCTCCCAGACTGTTGCTGGAAAATCTTTCTGCACAACAGTCTGCTGTGGAAGATATCCAATCTCATAAGCCTTAAGTCCATCTGAATATGTAATATCACCAGATACTTTTTCTATAAGGCCAAGCATTGTTTTTATAAGTGTACTCTTACCGGCACCATTTTCTCCTAATACACACAGGTAATCGCCTTTTCCCACTTTAAAATTCAGATTTTCCACTACTGCCTTTCCATCATATCCTAAAGCAAGATTGTTACATTCGATATATGACATACAGGTGTCACCCCTTTCTTTTTTCTTATAATAGGCAACATAATTACATTTTGATTATGATAATGCTTGTTTTAATACCGTAAGATTCTTTAGCATCACATTAATATAATTATAATCCTCTGATTCTGATATCTTAACTGACTGCATTGAATCCATCTGCAATATTTCCTGATTCTTATCCTTTGTGTTATCTTTTATAGTCATAGCAAGCTTTTCATCTGAACCATCTATAGTAAGAATCGCTTTAGTTCCTGTCTCATCAACCTTGCCAGCAAGAAATGTTACAGTTTTAAAGCTCGCCTCTGTCTCTGCACTACATCCTGCAAATGCTGCATAATAATCAAGATTATAATCATCCACAAGATATCTGAAAGGAAATCTGTCGCCAAATACTACTGTCTTAAGTCTTGCAGCACTTATAACTGACTCATATTCTTTATCAAGATCTGAAAGCTGTTTTATATATGCATCTGCGTTACCCTGGTATTCTTCTGCATTATCTGTATCCAGCTCCTTTATAACATCCGTAAGCTTCTGTACAAGAATCTCTGCATTCTTTACCGACAGCCATATATGCTCATCATATTCTATTTCGTCTGTTTCTTCATGCTCTCCATGACTATCCTCAGAAGCTGTGTGGCTATGTCCATGTTCATCATCCTGCATTCCTTCAACAACCTCTTCCTCTTTGGCTCTGTCACCAAGAAGCTCCATCATATTTACTTTTTTCATGTTCTTGTTAACTGTTTCCCTTACAGCATCAAACACCCATGCATCAGATGAACCACCAACATAAACAAACATATCTGCTGAGGATATCTTTGCCATATCCTTTGCTGATGGCTGATAGCTGTGAAGATCTGCTCCACCATCCACAAGCAATGTCAGGTTGAATTCTTCTGATTCTTCCCCAATAATATTCTGTATCCAGTTATACTGCGGATAAGTTGTACATACTATATTAATCTTTCCATTATTCTGTACATTTCCCTGGCAGCCAGTAAATGTAAACAATGAAGCTGCCAGTATTACACATAACATCAATGATTGCAGCTTTATTAACGATAACCTTTTCTTTAAAAATCCCATATAAAATCCTTTCATTCTAATTTTTTATAGCTTTATTTACAACTCTTTATTCTGTTTTTTACAATCAGCACATAAGCCACACAGCGTTGAACCATTACATTCAAGTGTGAATCCATACTGCTTCATAAGAAGTTCTCTTATATCATTCATAAAATCGCAGTCAAGATGCATAACCCTGCCACATTTTCTGCACTGCATATGAAGATGTTCATCACAGTTATGATGTTCGTCTGATATTCTATAATAATAATTCCCACTATTAGCCGTCTTGAATCTTACAAGAATATTATGTTCTATCATCCGGTCTAAAGTTCTGTATACAGTTGACTGATTAACATCTATATTGTTGTTCTCAAGATAATGATATACATCTGCCGCACTAAAGCTTTTCTGATTCTGCAGCTTAAGATACTGCTGTATTTCGTGTGTTATCTTTGTGTTATAGTTTCTCTGCATTATGCGTATCCTTTCATAAGCTTCACTAAACTTTCACTAAACTTTTTCTGTTATGTATGCAAAATATTATTGCAAATATGCAAATCATTTGCATTTTGCATATTATCATTATTGAAAGAGCGTGTCAACTTATTTTTTTTTGTACCTTAAAAAAAATATATATCAGCGTAACATATCTTTATAATGTCTGCCTTAAAATCAATTTCTAACTAAATTATATTTGTTGTCAACTATATTATCATAGTCCTGATAGTGTTCTCATGACAAGGTCCACATCTTTATTCTCCAATTCCTGGATGATATGAAGATAAGTTTTCTGCGTTGTTGTCATGCTTGCATGACCTAATCGCCTAGCCACACTTGCTATGGATACTCCTGCAAACAAGAGCAATGATGCATGCGTGTGTCTTAAACCATGTATCGAAATCACCGATATATTACATTGTCTGCAATGTCTTGTTAATACATCATTAACCGTCGAATTATATATTTTATTTTCTCCTACAAATATAGGTTTGTCCTCAGGCATACCTTTAATCAATTCAGAGAATTTAACAACTATCTGCCAATCTATCTGTATCTTTCTTACAGATGACTTGTTCTTTGTTGGAAGGAAACCACCTTCACCCTTATAATCCCATGTCTTACTTATTGATAATGTCTGCCTTGCAAAGTCAAAATCAGAAGGTGTTATTGCCAACGCCTCGGAAAATCTCATTCCTGTCTTTGCTACAAGAAGAATAAACCAATCCCAGTTAACAGTTTCCTTTATATCCAGATGTGCAATAAGCGTGTGCAATTCAAACTGATTAAGATACTTTATCTTCTTTACTCTTGGCGTCTTCCCCTTAATAATAGCCTTCCTTGTAGGATCTCTGTCTATCATCCCCTCATCTACAGCATCAAGTATGGCTCCCTTTAGCTGATGATGAAAATCAAGTGTTGTCTGTCTTTCATGCTCCTTTGCATAATCATTAAGCAACTGTTGATAAGCCGTCCTGGTTAATTGTGACACCTTTAACTCAGGTGCAAGCTTTTCAACCCATTTCTGTGTCATAATATATTTAGCCATAGTAGCTTCTCTTATAGCATCCTTCTTATATACATCAACCCATTGTCTATAATACTCACAAAAAAGCTGATCCATGCCTGCATCTGCCATATCTGTAACCATAGAATACCTCCATTTCTTATTACGCAGAAGGATATACCACCTGCTATAATATGTGTTTTATTAATAGCTGCACTTTAAGAATAAGATACTTACGCTGATATACTTTTATTGCCATAATAACTAACACTAATAATCAAACATATATAAAGTCTGAGATTATTTATTGAGCATATATAAAAAGATGATATCTATATCATAACCCCTGATAAATACAAAACATCAGGTTTCATAATACCGATATCATCTTTATTATTTAACGACCAGTAAGAGGTTTTATTTCTTCCTCTAATATTTTTCGTAATTCTTCTATTAAACGTTTGTAATATATAAATTTAGGTACTTTACTTTCATTTACAGAAATATACTGGTTATAATTACCAGTTGCTTTAATAGCACTTTCATTAGGAATCTGCCCATTTCTATAATGCGTAGCCGCATACATAACATCCTCTTTAGATGCATGCCATACAGCACAGAAATCATTAACAACCTTGTTCACACATGTTGTTTTCATGTTCTCAACTATATTTAGAATTGACTGTCCCTTGTACTTACTATCATCATTCTCTATATCATCTATAATGTTAAACATAATATCTGCAACCTTAGGATTATCCTTATGAAGTTCCTCCACATACTGTTTAGCTTCGTCTATTTTTCTCTGCCTTTCCTGTGAATCAACATCCTCATCAGGTGTTACAATATTCTGGATAAGATGAATAATATATTCATAATCTATCTTTGTGCTGCTATATGCCATAAGCTCATATTCCTGGTTGATATCTGGCAAATCCGGTCCATCCTTGCCATCATCTGGTCTGTTTGCCTTAATCTCCTCTAAAGCATTAATATAATGTCCCGCATAGTCATCATATTCCTCCTGTGTTATACCATATTCCTCCAGCAGATTGTCATCATACTTAGAAAAAGACTTAAGCTGTGCAAACAATCGGTCAAAGTTCTGGAACACCTTAACAAATGCTTCCTTCTCTTTTAATGACATAGCAGACTCATCCGATGGTACTGGTACCAGTCCCTTAAGTGCTGCAAGTGCCCTTCTGAAAGCTGGTTCAACCTCTTCCCACTCTGCAAGAATTGTTTCGTTTGTTCCACCTGCTGAATAAAGCTTCACCGCCTTATCAACGCTGTCTTTAAATAAATGTGGTGCCTGAAATGTCACTATCTGTCCATATGCCTTATTCTTGTCAAATATGCGGTTAGTTCTTGAAAATGTCTGAATGAGATCATGTGGTCCCATAGGTTGTCTGTCTATAAATATAGTTGAAAGACAAGGCGCATCAAAGCCCGTAAGCAGACGATCAACGACTATAACAAGGTCAAGCTGTTCACTACGCCTTTTATACAAAGGGTTCTTTCTTGCAAGTCTGTTATTAAGGTTCTCATTATATAACTGAATCTGTGACAAATCATACTGTTTTCCAAACATCTTATAGTAATCGTCTAACGAGTTCTGCATTTTCTTCTGATTAACCTGTGAGCTTTCCTCATTCTCCGATACAGAATATGTTATAGCAAACTTAGGAAAATCTGGTAAAACCTGCTTTATCTTTTCATCTATCTTAAGTGATGCTTCGCCATTCTTTACACGTGTAAGCAGATCATAATATTTCTGTGCCTGTTGTATAGAACTTGTTGTCAGAATACCCTCATACGTTTCACCCTTACCATTCTGAAATCCAAGCTTATGATAAGATTTATTCAGAATAATATCCAGAACCTTCAACATATGTTTCTCATTATCATACAAGCTGCTATCAGTTTCATCCAGCATATTCTTAGGTCCATCATGTTCTACCTGAAAGCCCAGAACTGCTCCGTCGTGTATAGCATTCTGTATAGTATACTTATGAAGGCATGCACCATATAATTCTTCTGTTGTACGTGGCAGATCTCCCATCTGTGGATAAGGATTCTCTGCAAATCTAGGTGTTCCCGTAAATCCAAACCATAGCGAATTACCGAAAAACCTCTCCAGCTCTCTTTTAGTTCCTGGTGTAACTGCTCTATGACATTCATCCACAACAAATGCTATCTTAAGTTTTCTTATTTTATTGTATTCCGCTGTATCCTCTTCTAATCTTCTTGTTATAAGTCTTTGCAGCTTCTGAATTGTTGTAACAATAACCTGTCTGTCTTCTGACTTTAACTTTTTCTTTAAATCCCCCACGTTAGAGGTTTCATCAACATCTACAAGGTCATTGTTAGCATATGCCTGAAACGCCATAGTTGTCTGTGTATCAAGATCTTTTCTATCTATAAGAAATATCGCCTTATCAAGAGCTGGAATATCCATCAGCAGATTTCTTGTTGCTTTATAAGATGTAAGTGTTTTACCAGAACCTGTTGTATGCCACACAAAGCCTGACATACTATGCTTTGATGCAGCTCTTATAGCTTCAATCGCATGTATCTGATAAGGTCTTAATAATATAAGTTTCTTCGCTTTCTCATCCAATACCGTATATCTGGCTATCATTTCGTGAGCCTCTGGTATACGCAATACACATTTTGCAAAATCTATGTAATTCGTTACAGGATTGTTATCTTTATCAAGCCATCCACTTATAAACTTAGAATTAAGCTCTGTGTCACTCGCTGCCGAAAAATACTTAGTATCTACACCGTTACTGACAACAAACATCTGTACGGCTGAAAATATACCAGTAAACTTTCCCTCTCCAACATATTTCTTAATCTGATTAAATGCTTCCATATAGGAATGCTGCTTATTCTTTAATTCTATATGAATCATAGGAAGTCCATTAATAAGTAGTGTAACATCAAACCTTCTATTTCTTGATGAATCTTCGCCTGATACATCATCATCTGATGCTAACGCACTATATTGGTTTATAACCTCGTATACACTACTTCCACCAGCTATATGCTCGTGATTCATAACTACAAGATGAATTCTTTTAGTATCTCTTTGCACATGTACCTGAACCTTGCCATTCTCCCCTACAAGCCATTCTCCTGCCTTGTAAAATGATGAAAACTGAAGCTGATTCTTAACCTGTTCAAACTCTGCATCAGACAAACTTTCTCCATCTAGTCTGTCCTTATTATTCTGCTCAAGAATATATCTGAAATTATTCCACAAATCTTCTTCTGTTTTTATGTCCGGTCTATATGTCCATTGAGATTCGCCATATACAAGCTGTTCTATAAGCTTGCTTTCTATTGCTGACTCTAATTCTGCCATATGTAATATCCCCCTTTAGCCTCTGTCTGTTATGCTATAATCTCTTCTCATAATTATAATATAACTTGTTGAAAAAACAAAGGATGTTGGGGAAAATAATATTATTATATCCTACACTAATCTATCGATAACACTAGATTATGATAGCATTAATAAACATATATTCAATTATTGATAGGATACAATTGATTGGGAACAGCGTAAGTTGGGGGAAGTGTTTCAAGAATACTCTGAAAAGAACCATCCAGAGCTGCCAGCACTGACAATTATTCAGGGGGGTGGAACAGTTCTTAGAGATGAATCAGACCGTAATTTACAGTATGATAAATCAAGTTTATCAGGATATAAAATGGTATGTGAAGATGACTTTATTGTGCATCTTAGATCCTTTGAAGGTGGACTTGAAAAATCGAACCATAATGGCTTAATAAGCCCTGCATATCATACATTTCATGGAGATAATGTGGATTCAAGATTCTATTATCCATACTTCCGTTCGTATGAGTTTATTAAGCATAAATTAGTTCCTCATGTTTACGGAATTAGAGACGGAAGAAGTATTGATATTGATGGTATGAAAACCATTGAAATTCCTTGGACTTCATACGGGGAACAAAAGAAAATAGGAGACTATATTGAGTCACTCGACCACCTCATCACTCTTCATCAGCAGAAGTAAATTATTAAATCTGTCAAAACTACTTTCGCTGATGAAGGGTGATAAGGTGGTCGAGGTTCTTGAAATATGTGCCGATTTGCTGTTGTTCTTTTATGCGAGGAATATATATTTTGGTATTTTTAATTGCTTCTAATCCGAGATTTTTAATTGTTGTTCCCGTCAAAGATAGCATAAAACTATCCATAACTATTGACGTCTGTAGTGAAGCATAAAGAAATTCCTTAGCTATATTTTGTGCTTTCAGGTATGCAGCACTTTTTCCAAGCATAACCTTTTCGTCGCCGTAATAAGCCAAATTTCCGATTGTTCCATTTATCGAAAGCAGTATTGTTTTATCATCTAAACTCTTGTCATTCTTCATAAACGTTTCTTTTGATACACGATTTGTTTCTGTTGTATCAATTACTATTTTTCCGTTGACAAGGTTGTTTCCGTTAATAAAATAATATTCGCCGTTTTCATCATAAATAGGTGCTGAATGTAATCCATCACCTATCTCTGAGCACAATTCTCCCAACTTACGCTGTTCCCAAACAATAGTTTATTTTGCGCAATCATTTACCGTTTCATTGGTATAGTATGAAATATTTTCATAATATCACTACTATTATATCAATTTATCTCAGTTCCTCTCGTACCATCATTAACGTATATCCCAGCAGATTCTGTCCTCTCCATTTCGCTAAATCCAACCTTTGCGGATCATTCATTGAAAGACCAATCCCCCATACTCTGTCTTTCACCGCACACTCTGCAAATATGTCATTATGTGTTTGTAGCAACTTATTATAGAGAATATTATTTTGTGAAAATTTCGCTAACAACCCCTGATATACAACTATCTGACGAATTCCGCACCAAATACTGTCATTATATCCTTTTACCTGACGACCATATTCCTTAATTAATGCGACATCATTAGTTGATAAAATCTGCTGTGCCTTTTCTACATCTTGAAAACATATAGCCTTTTTGTACATCATAAACTGTTCCATAGATGAATATTTGACTTCATTAACTGTAAAATCGGAAAGATACCAATTACTTAAAAAGCCATTTTCTTCTTCTGGATTATGAAAACAAATAATATTCAATCTACTACACCTACCTTTTTTACTGCAAGCTCAAGTTCCAAATCATGAAGCCCATAATATGCCTTTTTCAAAAAATGAAGTGGAACTTTTTCCAAAACTTTACGGCTTGGGATATTATAATACCATTGATAGTATGCATAAAACTCACCTATCCAGTCTGGCATAAATCCCTGAAGGGCTTTACCTGGCTTTAACTTATATTGTTCTGTGCTTATAAAGTAGTTCAATAACTCCTTTGCATTCATCGTATTAACATATGCTTGAGATTCGTCAATACATTGCCTTGTTCTGCTTGACATATAACTATTTATAAAATCTTCTGTGTCTTTATCTGGATATTCTTGTGCTACAAAATCAAATAATGCCCCTTGGTTTTCAACAACATCATCTAAATATGCATCTGAATATGCTCTCATCAATATCACCTCTCAAAAAGCGTGCTAAATACATTTGTTACCGTATTTGCATCTGAATCTACAAGTTTTCTCATATTATTTCTTGCTTCAACATCTCTGTAATTATATTTAGCATTAAATTCCCCGTAATTAACAGAAATTAACTCTTCATCTATCTCTTTTAACCGCTTATAAGCTAATTCAGACTTAATGCAATACTGAATTCCCAATCCACCTAATGAAAGCAACTGTTCAAGAATTTCCACATCAATATTATCCCTTACAAATTCCTTTGCAATATAGAAATAAGAAGCATCCGCTCTCCATCCTTTTATTACATCATATTCATGTGTATCTATTCCATATTTATCAATAAATTTAGCTGCCAATATCCTATATCGCTTTGAATTTGCCGCATCCCGATGTTTCATAAGTTCAGCAAGCCACGATAAAATAGATTTTTCTTCAAAATCAAGTATTTTCAAACCATCATAATCAAATTCATATTTATGCACCCAGCCATTCAATTCATTTGGTTTACTAACTGCCCATTCTTTCGCTAAATCTATATTTTCTGTCAGATAAAATCCACGACCATAATCATGTTTATCATCTCCACCACCATAAAAAGGTCTAACAACTCTATCTGAGGTACCATGATATAAATAAATATTTTTCATTCCGTTCACACTCTCTATACAAACATGTTTTGAAGCATAAACTTCTTCAACTCTTTTAATTCATTACACTTATTCTGATGAAGAGTGATGAGGTTGTCAAGCGACTGAAAATAATCGCCAATCTTTCCCTGTTCTTCCACAGATTTAGGATAAACAATGTCTGTATCCTGCATAGCAGATTTTGAAATTGATGTAACCTTGATTCCCTGCATCAAAGGTATCAACTGATTATGATAAGCACTGGAATTTAGATAATATCCCAAATACCCAGAAGCAAATTTTTCTATCGGTCTGTATGGAATAGTATGTAGTCCAGACAACACAATTTCATCATTCAATCCGGCAATTTCACTGCATTTTCCAACAGTTGAGTCCTCGGCTGTATCGGCAATAATTATATCTCCATTTTGTAAAAATGATGATTTATATTTTGATAAAATGCTCTCATCAGAAATCATTGGAAGCTTCTCTTTGCTTACATCCAAGACCTCTCCAAACTTGATCAGTACATCACCATAGTGAACGTTCTTTGCAACTCCTGTCTCATTCGATAAGTCAGCTCTGGAAAGTGTATTATTCTGCAGACCAATTAGTATTTCCCCCAACTTACGCTGTTCCCAATCATCAGTAAATCCATCAAATCTAATTTCTGGCTTGTCCGAACCATTTTGAGGAAACATTTTTTGCAACATGTATTTTTTTAGTATAGTTAATTGTTCACACTTTTTCTGATGAAGAGTGATGAGGTTGTCAAGGTTTTTTAAATACATTCCAATTCGCATCTGCTCTTTCATATCTGTTGGCATCATTAATTCTAAGTTTTTCAGTTCACTTGCCTTCACCAGCGGTTGCCCAGTACCAAATGAAAGCTTCTTAACATCAAACTGTATAAGCAACTGGTAGAGAAATTCTATATTCTGTGATGTCTGTATAAATACCGTATTATCGCTGATTTTAACCTTTCCCGCATGCCGATATAAATTACCTGCATTTGCTCCAACACGAGCTGTTAAGATAAAATCTCCTTCATAATCATACTTGTCATCATATCCAATCACAGAAGTAGAACCGAGAATCGGATACTCACCAGACGAATCTTCTTTATTAAATTTACTCTTACCGGTATCTACAGAATCAACAACATCCCCCAACTTACGCTGTTCCCAAACAATAGTTTATTTTGCGCAATCATTTACCGTTTCATTGGTATAGTATGAAATATTTTCATAATATCACTACTATTATATCAATTTATCTCAGTTCCTCTCGTACCATCATTAACGTATATCCCAGCAGATTCTGTCCTCTCCATTTCGCTAAATCCAACCTTTGCGGATCATTCATTGAAAGACCAATCCCCCATACTCTGTCTTTCACCGCACACTCTGCAAATATGTCATTATGTGTTTGTAGCAACTTATTATAGAGAATATTATTTTGTGAAAATTTCGCTAACAACCCCTGATATACAACTATCTGACGAATTCCGCACCAAATACTGTCATTATATCCTTTTACCTGACGACCATATTCCTTAATTAATGCGACATCATTAGTTGATAAAATCTGCTGTGCCTTTTCTACATCTTGAAAACATATAGCCTTTTTGTACATCATAAACTGTTCCATAGATGAATATTTGACTTCATTAACTGTAAAATCGGAAAGATACCAATTACTTAAAAAGCCATTTTCTTCTTCTGGATTATGAAAACAAATAATATTCAATCTACTACACCTACCTTTTTTACTGCAAGCTCAAGTTCCAAATCATGAAGCCCATAATATGCCTTTTTCAAAAAATGAAGTGGAACTTTTTCCAAAACTTTACGGCTTGGGATATTATAATACCATTGATAGTATGCATAAAACTCACCTATCCAGTCTGGCATAAATCCCTGAAGGGCTTTACCTGGCTTTAACTTATATTGTTCTGTGCTTATAAAGTAGTTCAATAACTCCTTTGCATTCATCGTATTAACATATGCTTGAGATTCGTCAATACATTGCCTTGTTCTGCTTGACATATAACTATTTATAAAATCTTCTGTGTCTTTATCTGGATATTCTTGTGCTACAAAATCAAATAATGCCCCTTGGTTTTCAACAACATCATCTAAATATGCATCTGAATATGCTCTCATCAATATCACCTCTCAAAAAGCGTGCTAAATACATTTGTTACCGTATTTGCATCTGAATCTACAAGTTTTCTCATATTATTTCTTGCTTCAACATCTCTGTAATTATATTTAGCATTAAATTCCCCGTAATTAACAGAAATTAACTCTTCATCTATCTCTTTTAACCGCTTATAAGCTAATTCAGACTTAATGCAATACTGAATTCCCAATCCACCTAATGAAAGCAACTGTTCAAGAATTTCCACATCAATATTATCCCTTACAAATTCCTTTGCAATATAGAAATAAGAAGCATCCGCTCTCCATCCTTTTATTACATCATATTCATGTGTATCTATTCCATATTTATCAATAAATTTAGCTGCCAATATCCTATATCGCTTTGAATTTGCCGCATCCCGATGTTTCATAAGTTCAGCAAGCCACGATAAAATAGATTTTTCTTCAAAATCAAGTATTTTCAAACCATCATAATCAAATTCATATTTATGCACCCAGCCATTCAATTCATTTGGTTTACTAACTGCCCATTCTTTCGCTAAATCTATATTTTCTGTCAGATAAAATCCACGACCATAATCATGTTTATCATCTCCACCACCATAAAAAGGTCTAACAACTCTATCTGAGGTACCATGATATAAATAAATATTTTTCATTCCGTTCACACTCTCTATACAAACATGTTTTGAAGCATAAACTTCTTCAACTCTTTTAATTCATTACACTTATTCTGATGAAGAGTGATGAGGTTGTCAAGCGACTGAAAATAATCGCCAATCTTTCCCTGTTCTTCCACAGATTTAGGATAAACAATGTCTGTATCCTGCATAGCAGATTTTGAAATTGATGTAACCTTGATTCCCTGCATCAAAGGTATCAACTGATTATGATAAGCACTGGAATTTAGATAATATCCCAAATACCCAGAAGCAAATTTTTCTATCGGTCTGTATGGAATAGTATGTAGTCCAGACAACACAATTTCATCATTCAATCCGGCAATTTCACTGCATTTTCCAACAGTTGAGTCCTCGGCTGTATCGGCAATAATTATATCTCCATTTTGTAAAAATGATGATTTATATTTTGATAAAATGCTCTCATCAGAAATCATTGGAAGCTTCTCTTTGCTTACATCCAAGACCTCTCCAAACTTGATCAGTACATCACCATAGTGAACGTTCTTTGCAACTCCTGTCTCATTCGATAAGTCAGCTCTGGAAAGTGTATTATTCTGCAGACCAATTAGTATTTCCCCCAACTTACGCTGTTCCCAATCATCAGTAAATCCATCAAATCTAATTTCTGGCTTGTCCGAACCATTTTGAGGAAACATTTTTTGCAACATGTATTTTTTTAGTATAGTTAATTGTTCACACTTTTTCTGATGAAGAGTGATGAGGTTGTCAAGGTTTTTTAAATACATTCCAATTCGCATCTGCTCTTTCATATCTGTTGGCATCATTAATTCTAAGTTTTTCAGTTCACTTGCCTTCACCAGCGGTTGCCCAGTACCAAATGAAAGCTTCTTAACATCAAACTGTATAAGCAACTGGTAGAGAAATTCTATATTCTGTGATGTCTGTATAAATACCGTATTATCGCTGATTTTAACCTTTCCCGCATGCCGATATAAATTACCTGCATTTGCTCCAACACGAGCTGTTAAGATAAAATCTCCTTCATAATCATACTTGTCATCATATCCAATCACAGAAGTAGAACCGAGAATCGGATACTCACCAGACGAATCTTCTTTATTAAATTTACTCTTACCGGTATCTACAGAATCAACAACATCCCCCAACTTACGCTGTTCCCAATCTCCATCAAACCCCTTAAATCTAATCTTAGGACTTTTCATCATTTTCACCCCTCAATCATACTAATAATATTGTTTAAAGATGCCTTTATGTTTTCATCCTCAGATGTTAGATTTTTAAGGAGTGACAAGAACTCGCCCTGTACTTTTTCTATCTCATCATCTGTTTTTTTCATGTCTGCAAGAAGCGTATTTATATCAATCTGTTCCTCCTGTTCGAAATTATCCACATATCTTGGAATATTCAGATTGAAATCATTCTTCTCGATATCTTCAAAGCTTGCCAGATAAGCTTCCTTATCTACCGTTTCCCTTTTCTTGTATAAATCAAGAATCTCATCTATGTGCTTATCTGTCATAGTATTCTGCTTCTTGCCCTTATCAAACTTCTTAGATGCATCTATGAATAATACATCTCTTCCATCTCTATGCTTCTTTAACACTATAATACACGTAGGTATAGATGTGTTATAGAATAGATTAGCTGGTAATCCTATCACCGCATATATATTGCCTGAACGCAGAAGCTTTTCTCTTATCTTCCCCTCTGCTGCTCCTCTGAATAGTACACCATGAGGAAGTACGATTGCCATCGTTCCGTTGCTTTTCAGATGATATAATCCGTGAAGCAAAAATGCATAATCCGCTTTAGACTTAGGTGCAAGCACTCCATAATCACTAAATCTCTCGTCCTGTAAGAATCCCGGTGCAGCACTCCACTTTGCTGAATAAGGAGGATTCATAAGTACCATATTAAAGTCAGTCTCCTCACCTGTAGGCCAATCGCCATCTAATGTATCGCCATTACGCAGTTTCTGATTATCAGGTGTTACTCCGTGTAGAAACATATTCATCCTTGCAAGATTATAAGTTGATGTCATAAGCTCCTGACCATAATATCTTATATATGCAGGCTCATTTGAATATTTCTTGGCATTAAGAAGCAAAGAACCAGAACCCATACAAGGATCATATACAGAAAGTCCTTTCTTTGTTTCCTGTCCGTCAATAGCTATTCTTGTAATTATCTTTGATACAGCCTGAGGAGTATAGAATTCTCCGGCTTTCTTACCTGTTTCTGATGCAAACTGACCTATTAGATATTCATATGCATTTCCAAGTACATCTGCATCAGAATTTAACAGATCAGCTTTATCTATTTCCTTTATAAGGCTGGATATTGTATCGCTCTGCTTCTGATCACCGGTTCCAAGTCTGTTAGAATACAGGTCAATATCTGTAAAAAGATCCTGAAACAATGAATCACTCTGCTCTATATTATTGAAAGCCTTCTGTAACTGTTCACGGTTAAACATATTATTTCTTGCTGCATCTGCAAAGCTTGTATATGTCAATTCTGGCTCAATTACATAGTGACATTCCAACTTTATCTGTTCCTTTAATTCTTCTGCACTTTCATCCTGTAATATTTCCTTGTATGCATCCAATGCTGTTTTTAAAGTGTCTGGTTTCTCATCATATATCAGGTCATATACTTTAATCAAAAATGAATCTGACAAATATTTGTAAAACACGATTCCAAGCAAATAATCCTTATATTCATTAGCATCCATTTTTGAACGAAGTATATCTGCCCCACTCCATAATACACTTATTAAGTCTTTACCATTTTCCTGCTCTGCCATCATATTCTCCTCTACTGAATTATTTCCGTAATAAGACTTACGCTTTATTACAGCTTACATGTATTTTTATGATTATAACATAACTTAATAATAAGTGTCATCCTCACTCATACATATTCCTACGCATTCCTGCGCATTTTCTAGGATTTTGGGGATTTTTAGAAATAAATTTCTGGAAATATATTAAGACACATTTAGATGTGATTAATAAGAATAATGTCTTCTCATTAATATAGAAAAAAGAGGCACCGCACCAATTATTAGTGCGACGTCCCACATAACTGCTATTTGCTATTTGATATTTATTGTTTATATTATTTGATATTTATACTATATGGTATTCATACTATCTGATATTCATACCATTAAATATTTATACTATCTGATATCCATACCACTTGTATATTGTTTAATAAACTGTTCCCTTGCGCATGGCCTGCCGTAATAATAGCCCTGCAGATAATCAACCTGCATTTCATTCATTTTCTGGCACCATTCTTTTTTTTCAATACCTTCTGCACATATCCTGACGTTAATGCTATGTACCATCGGAATTATATTTTTATACAATTCATAATCCCTTTCATTATCCATTGCCTTTGCGGTAAAATCCTTGTCCATTTTTACATAGCTTGGATTCATATCACGAATGCAATGAAAATTAGAATATCCTGTACCAAAATCATCGATAACAAAGCTGATATGGTTCTCATCCAATGCCTTCCTGAACTTACAAAATACCGGTGTCATATCCATAAATCCACTTTCGGTCATTTCAATATATATTGAATCCGGTTTTAAAGCATACCTTTTAATCACATCTAATATATCACGCTCAACGTTTCCGTGCATGATCTGGACATATGAAACATTTATATTCATCCTGAAATCAGGAATATATTGCTGTATTTCACAACATGTTTTTGCTGCTTCATCTAATATATATCTTCCTGCCGGGATAATTAATCCGGTTTCCTCCAGTAATGGGATGAATTCCATAGGTGAAATAACCTCTGTATCTTCTCCGGATATCATAGAGAAACGCATAAGCGCCTCTGCACCAATAACCTGCTCTAAACCACAATCCACGATTGGCTGGTAATGCACATCAAAGCCCTTGAATCCGTTCATGACAGAATTACGGAGTGCTGCTACTATTCTTCCTTTCCGTAAAAAAAGTTCATAGTCATTCTCATCAAAGATATAGAATCCATTTTTTCCCATTTTTTTGGCTTTTTTAAGGACAAATGAAAATTTCTTACGGCACTCATCGTAGCCTTCACAAACTGTTGTGGCATCCACAACACCAACAGAAATTGAAAAAACAGCCTCATAGTTTTCAGATACTATAAACCTATAAAGTCTGTCATCTATTTTTTTCTTAAGCTCTGCGGCATATTCCCCAGCAGAATGTTCCAGATCAACAATCACATACTGGTCAGCTACAAGATGATATATTCTCTGACTATCAGAAAGACATTCCTTCATGCAGTCAGCTACACTTTTCAGAATATAATTGCCATAAGCCGCTCCGCGCGAACTGTTGATTGCTCCAAAATCATCGATTCCTATATGCATAAGAAAGCCCTTAGATATGTGTTTCATATGAGAGCGCATATAAGCGTTAAATTCAAGTCCTCCAAGCAACCCGGTGACATTATCTGCCCTTCTCTGATTCCCTGTCTCATTCATGCAGCCAACCAGGTATTGCGGTTTCCCCTGTGAATCGTCAATCACTATTCCACGACAGTTAACCCATACCGGCATGCCTTCTTTATCCAGCCATCTGTAATGCAGATTATGTGCTTTTTCTTTCCCTTCATATATAGCCGTAAGATGCTCCTGCAGCATCTTACGGTCTTCTTCATATACTACCTGTAAAACATCATTGGCAACATCATTCATGACATTTTCTGATATCATAAACCTGTCCACAGCCGACTCAGACAGCTCTATTGTATCATTCTGCAGATCATATACAAACAGATAATCATCCATACATTTTGCGATTATTTCCAATAAAGTTTCTTTTGTCTGCTTACCAAATACTTTAAATATATTCTCACTCACAACAAGAACCTTTCCTTCATAATAGCTTTATGATAAACTTTTAATCTTTAAAGAGCTTAAATCTGTTTACACGTTCATTCATCTTATCTGCACCCTCTGCGAGGTTAATACTGATTGCTGTATTCTCTTCTGAGGATGCTGCAGTACCCTGTACTACACCTGAAAGCTGTTCAATACCCTGTCCAATCTGTTCTAATGACTCTGCCTGTGTATTAGCCTTCTCCATAGTATTCTGTGCCATTTCTGCGAATGAATCCATATCTGCAATAATCTGGTTAAAGGCATCTGCTGTTGTTCTTGTAATTTCATTACCCTTCTGGATTTCAACTAAAGTCTTATCGATTAATTCTCTTGTATTTACCGCTGACTTAGCACTATCTGATGCAAGCTTTCCTATCTGGTCTGCAACTACTGCAAAGCCTTTTCCTGCCTCACCTGCCCTTGCAGCCTCAATAGATGCATTAAGAGCTAACAGATTAGTCTGCGAAGCAATATCTTCAATATCAGTAATAATATTACCTATTTCCTTAGATATTTCTGTAATGTGCTCCATTTCTGTCAGAAGAATATTCATTTTTTCTTTTTCATTATTTGCTTTGTTTGCAGAAGCCTTTACACGTTCAGATGCATTCTTTGTTTCACTTGCTGTATCCTCTGCAAGATCAACAACTGTATCTATTGTGGCATTAAGTTCCTGAATAACTCCTGCCTGCTCTGTTGCACCATCTGCTAACGACTTTGATGCACTTTCTACTTCCTTGGCATTATGTGTAACCTGTTCTGCAATATTGCTTATTTCTGACAATGTACTGTTAAAACGCTTTAAAATGTAAACAAGTGAATCCTTTAATTCTGAAAAATCACCCAGAAATGGTGTAATATCATCACCATTTCTTGTTAAATCACCCTGTGCTATGAATTTAACCTCCTGTGAAATCTCGCTTACATAATCTGAAAGTATATTCATAGCTTCCTTAAGCTTTGTAATTGTTTCACCAAACTCATCATCAGATTCATATGTAAGCATATCCACGTTAGACAGCTCACCCTTTCTAAGGCTGGCAACTGCCTCATCAATCTGACGTACTGGTTCTGTAATTGAGTCTGATATTATCTTTCCTATAATTGTTGCAATCACTGCAATCGCTAATCCTGTTATAATAATGACAATAAAAATAATTATTGTACATATATTAGCAATTACTTTTGCCTTATCTAATTCCGCCTGAAAATCATCGCGTACTGAATTTAACTTTTCTACAAATTCCTTATTACTTTCATACACGCTTCCAGTCATAAGATTGGCAGCATCAGCCTGTTTGCCTTCTTTACTAAGCTTATATATTTTATCTGAGGCTGACCTGTAATCCTCCCATGCAGAGTTTGCCTTTTCATAATCAGCTTTACCTGCCTGTGCTTTCTTATTTGAATTAATTATTGTCTCTAACTTAGAAGATATATCCTTTATCTGATTCTCCATATCATTAGTTTCTTTTTCACAGGCTGCCATAACTGCTGTATCGGTTTCTACAAGATGCTGATACTGTTTGATTCTATATTTAGCAGTTATTGTTTGTAATTCCTGCAGACACTCAAGTGAAGGAGACCACACTTCCGTAATACTATGTATATTCGAACGAATCACTAATGTTGATATAAGCGCAACCATTACAAAAAAAGCTGTCATAACAAGCACTGCCATCCGATATACCTTTAATTTTGCTGCAACTCTTAAATTAGCTATCCAATTTCTTAACTTTTCCATATAGTTTCCCTTTCTTTTGTTTTTAAATTATATTGTAATAATAAACTTTTTCCGAATCACATTATAAAAAGGCCAGACAAATTCCGATATTCTCCAGCCCTTACAATCCTTCTTCAAAAAGCTTTTGTTAAAGATATCACAAAATTGTTTATATTGCAACAAACCAAAAAAATCGTTTATTTTCCAAAAGAATACTTTACATATATAATACAGCTTTTAAGACTCTAGCTATGGTAGTCTTGCACTATAGCTTTTCTCTTTTTTATTCATATCTGCTAACATGCTTAAGAGCCGGCTTTCACACCAGCCTCTTAACAACTGCCACAAATGCATCAACTATGAATATAGCAAGAGCAATCGCTCCTGCTGCCCCGATGGTATGCACAAGACTTAATAGTGCCTCCTGTGTATCTGCTGTAAACAGGTAATAAACTGTCTCATACATGCCTGCTCCCGGCACAATCGTAAGTATAGACGGAATAAGCGTTGTTGTTACCGGTGTCTTAATAAGTCTTGCAAGAATATGCGATATGACTGCCAGCACCAGTCCTGACACAAAAGTAGCCATAAGCATAGATGTATACCTTTCCGTATAAAGATATACAGCCCATCCTGCCATCCCTAATATTCCATTAACAACCAGACATCTTTTCGGTGCTTCAATAAGAACTGAAAAGCCTATTATTGCACCAAAAGCAAATATACTTTGTAATAGCATAATTCTCCATTCTTTAAATCACATTGACAGGCTACAATAATAATAATCCCACGTATACTCCAAGGGCAATCATCGCCGCCTCTGTAAACGCCTGCAGTATATTTGCATTACCTGAAGCGTAATCCCCATGAAGCGTATCTCGTATGGCATTGGTTATGGCTGCACCAGGTACAAGCACCATAATCGAGCCTATGATTATCCTGTCGATATGCGAACCTATTCCAACGTGCACCATAACGAAAGCTATAACCGATATGACTATTGATGCCACAAGATCATTTATAAGTGGATTAAGTGCGATTTTCTTTCCGATATGAAGCCACGCTGCAAGAAATATTCCAACTATTGCCGTTGCTCCCATATCCCTAAAATCACCACCATACATCCCTGCAAAGAAAGCTACAACAAAGACTGTGCATATATCCTTAAGCCACCATGGATACTGGGATTTCTTAAGATGCTTAAGCTGTGAAAAGGCCTCCTCTAAGGATATAATCCTCATATAGAACTTTCTTGATATATCATTTACCTGGGCTATTACATTAAGATTGGTCGCGCCCTTATTCACGCGCCTTATAACTGTAAGAGCATCTATGGATGGATCATCAAGTGATATCATAATACCTGTTGACACTACAAATGCTTCACTTGTTTTAAGACCTGAGGTTTTGAGTATATAATTTATCGTTTCCTCTACACGGTATATCTCAGCTCCGCTCTCTAACATAATAGTCCCTGCAAGTGCCGCCGTATCAATAAGCAGCTTATAATCCGGCTGCCCTGTTTTCTTCGCATCCGACCCGGTAATTTCTTTTTTCTTGTCACCAGCCTTAACTGCCTGTATCATCTAAACCCCCCCTTCCTTATATCTTACTGATAGCTTCCTTATAGATTTCTTGATAGTTTCCTTATAAATTCCTTGATAAATTCATTATAAATTTCTTATATATTCCTTAATATCCTCTTAATGTTTACGTCGTGATTTTACATACTCTGCCTTTATCTGAATGTATACTTCTTTAATTCGCAGTTCTTTATTCCAAATGCTGAGAATTCCTCATTTGTCATATTATTGAAATATGATTCTACTATTCTTGATATGCCATTATGCGCTACAAGCAGATAAACCTTATCTTCACTGTCATTCTTAATATCATCAATAAGATTATATATTCTCTGGCACAAATGAAGCATAGTCTCTCCACCATCAAAATCATATACAAAGTTCATCTTTGCCTTTGCGAATTCTTCTCCATCTCTTGCGGTTGATTCATACCGTCCAAAGTTCTGTTCTTTAAGTCTTATTTCCTCACGGCAGGCTATTCCTGTCACCTCTGATATATGCTTTGCAGTATCTGCTGCTCTTACTAATGGTGAATACAGGATTTCATCTATATGGATATGCTCCTCTTTTATTCTTTTTCCAAGCTCTGTCGCCTGGTCATGTCCCAGACTTGTAAGTGCAATATCTGTTGCACCACATATTTTGTTTTCAACATTCCATATCGTCTGCCCATGTCTTGTAAAATAAAAATAACTACTCATGCCTTATCACCTCAACTCTGCATAATCTCTCCAGCATATCATCTGTCATATTGTATACCGCATCAATCACATAATTTCTGTAAGTGGCATTTCCATCCATATCATTAAGCCTTTTATATGCTGTCTCTCCACTTATTCCCATAACACAGACTGCCGCTGCCACAGCTTTGGCTATGCTGCCCTGTATTGCTGTATCATGCTCTTTACTTATGCACATATCTGCTTTATCTGCATCTGCTTTATCCACATGTGCAGAACCTGTATACACATTTTCCATACTGATAGCTGCAATATAGGCTGTTATCAGTGCTGAAAGCTGACAGCCCGTTCCTGTCACCCTGCTCATCATAGGATGTCCGTTTCTTATACAATATACTACATTCCCATCAGTTACTATATCTATAACACCAGTTATACACAACACAGCCCCTGTTTTTTTAGCAAATGCTTCTGCAAATGCTGCCACATCATATATATTGTCCTCTGTGATCCGGTCAATATCATTAGCCTCCACACCTTTAGAGTGGTTAATGTCAGCCATTCCTACTGCAAGTGCTTTTATTTCTGATATGTTTCCTCTTATGACAGTCGGACTTATCTCTTTTATTATTCTTAAGGCTGCACTGTTTCTGAAATCTGAGGCTCCTGCACCTACCGGATCAAGTACAACCGGATGATGAAGAGCTGCTGCACTTCTGCCAGCAACCAGCATCGCCTCAAGCTTATTCTCATTTAACATGCCTATATTAAGATTTAATCCATCACATATAGCTGTTATCTGTCTAACCTCAAGTGTATCCTCTGCCATGATAGCTGCACCACCACATGCCAGAAGTATATTTGCACAATCATTCATGCTTACATAGTTAGTTATACTATGAATAAGCGGCTTCCTTTTATGCACTATTCCAATAATATTATCAAACATGTTATTCTTTACTCCAACACCCATTGTTATTCTATATTCTGCTGCATTTTTGCAAGCAGTCCCGAGCTTTTAAGGCTTAGAACTATCATTCCCGATATCAGCGCACCTACTGCTGTTGATACAAAAAACGGAAATACATACACATAAAACGCCAGATTGGCTGCATTCTTTCCCATAAGGAATATAGCAACAGGGTACGCACTAAGTCCACCTAATATAGAGGTTCCAGCCACTTCTCCTATCATTGTCGCTATAATGTTATGAAATCTTTTATACACTACGCCACATACTAATGCACCAAACATGCTTCCCGGAAATGCCATAAGACTTCCTATTCCCAGCATATTTCTTATAAGTGATGCCACAAATGCTGCCATGACACCATAACCCGGTCCTAAAAGAACTGCACAGAATACATTAACCATATGCTGTACAGGTGCACATTTGCTTCCAAACACTGGAAACGAAAACAGACTTCCTACAACAGCAGCAGCACATAATATACCTGCTATTGATAATTTTTTGATACTAGTTGATTTCACGATATAAACCTCCTTTTTTCCTGACCAGAAGCCTTATATATAATGCCTCTTCCATACAGGAATTCCATAAATCATTTCTTAAATCATTTTTTGTAGTATACCATATTCTTCAAATGTGTGATATATTAATCTATAAATACCAGGATTGCTACATAATTTGCGCAATCCCCTGACAACATACGCAGAAATGGAGATTAGTGTGAAAAATAAGATTTTTCACACGCAAGATTTGTGCTTCGCACAAACTTGAGATGCGCTGAAAAGCAGCGCAGGAATGGAGGATTAACTATGTACGAATTCACTAATGACTGCCTTATAGGCATTAAAGAAATTGATGATGAACATGCAAAGTTATTTAAAATGATTAACGATGCAATATCTATGGGCAACGAGCTTGATGACATAGCTCCTGTCGCTAACAACCTTATATCAGGTCTTAAAGACTATGCTGCCACTCATTTTGCACATGAGGAGGCTTATATGGAAAGCATCAATGACCCTGAACTAGGCCTTCAGAAAAAAGAACACGCTGCCTTTACGAAAAAGGTTAATGAGTTCTGTCTTGATACATCATCAAAGGAAGCAGCTAAAGCCTCATTTAACGAATGTATTTCATTCCTTGTACGCTGGTTATACCATCATATACTCAGTAACGATATGATGATTGGTAAAATGTGTACTCCTGTCAATAAGGAAAATGAAAGCTCTGCTGATGCTGATGGAAAAAAACTTTTTACATTTACTGATAAGTATAAAACAGGTATTGAGTTTATTGATGAAGAACATAAGCGTCTGTTTGAAATAATAGATGAAACCTATGAGCTTATTCATGACCACTTTATCCATGATAAATATGACCAGATAATGTCTTTACTTGATCAGCTTAAGGACTATACTGAGTTCCACTTCCATGATGAAGAAGAATATATGAAGAGCATCAATTATCAGGGACTTGAGGCCCAGCAGCTGGCTCATGCATCTTTCATTGATAAGCTTGTTAATATTGATATACACGAGCTTGAAGCTATGGACGACAACCAGCAGCAATATCTGCTTGACCTTGTAAACTTCCTTGTAACCTGGTTAGCCAGCCACATACTTGGTGCTGATAAGAAAATACCTGCAAAACCAGCAGACAAATAAACACACTTACATATAAAAAATAGATTGTAAATATATCTTTTTATATTTACAATCTATTTTTTTAATTGTTTATAATATTGTTTATAATATGATGTGAGTTTCAAAAGTCTAACCCCACATGAGCCCGCACATCTGATATAAGACAAATGACGATATTACATGCCAGCATTGTGCTTCTCAAAGAACTTCTTAGTTTCTGCCACTACAACTCCACTAAGTGCAAACAGTGCAATCATGTTAGGGAGTGCCATAAGTCCATTGAATATATCCGCTATTGTCCATACAGCACTTACTGTCATATATGGTCCTATAAATACTGCTAATATGTATATCCAGCGGAATATCTTTACATGCTTCATATTTCCGTTACTTAAATATTCAAGACATCTTTCACTGTAGTAATCCCATCCAAGAATAGTAGTAAATGCAAAGAATACAAGACAAAGCATAAGCACAAAGGATGAAACCTGTGCAGGAAATGGCAGTCCATTCTGGAATGCATATGTAGTAACCTGGACACCCTGAAGTCCATCTACCTGCCATGCTCCTGTTATAACTATTGAAAGTCCTGTAAGTGTACATATAACTATTGTATCTATGAATGTACCTGTCATGCTTACAAGTCCCTGACGTACTGGTTCTTTTGTCTGTGCTGCTGCCGCTGCTATAGGTGCACTACCAAGTCCTGCTTCGTTAGAAAAGATACCTCTTGCAACACCCTTCTGCATAGCTACAAGCATGCTTCCTACAACACCACCTGTTATAGCTCTTGGTGAAAATGCTGCTTCCACTATAATCTTAAATGCTGTTGGAACCTTTGTTATGTTAGTTATAACAAGAACTCCAACAAACAACACATATAACACAGCCATAAATGGTACAATAACCTGACTTACACTTGCTATTCTCTTAACTCCACCTATAAGAACAAGAGCTACACATACTGCAAGCACAAGAGAAGCTATAACAACTGACCATGAATATTCTCCTAGAAATGGAATATTCACACAATGTGAATTATCTGCATCAAAGAAGCCATTAACAGCACTTGATATACCATTTACCTGACTGAACGTTCCTATACCAAAAAGACCTACACATACACCAAAAAATGCAAATATTTTAGCAAGCCATTTCCACTTCTTTCCCATGCCCTGCTCTATATAGTAAAATGGTCCACCCAGACTATGTCCATCTTCTGAAACAACACGGTACTTAACAGCTAAAAGTCCTTCTGAATATTTAGTTGCCATTCCAAAAAATGCTGCCACTATCATCCAGAATAACGCTCCTGGACCTCCTGCACATACAGCAGTTGCCACACCAACTATATTACCTGTACCTATCGTGGCACTTAAAGCTGTACACAGGGCTGCAAAGCTTGATATTTCACCTTCGCCCTCTTCTTCATTCTTTATCATCCACTTTAATGCAAGAGGAAGCTTTCTTATCTGAAGCACACCAAGACGTACTGTAAGCAGTATACCACCTGCTATGATAAGAACCATAAGAGGTACACCCCAGACAAAATTATCAATTGTTGTAAGAACCTGATTAACTAAATTCCACATATGTCCTAACTACCTTTCTTTATTTTCATAAATATAAATGACAAATATCCGGTTATATGACTTTCTATGGAAAACTGACAAGCTTTTCAGCCTGAATGGAATACATGACCTTAAGATTATATTGACTTATATATAAATATATATACTTATATATACTTGTATAATATATAGAACATATGGCCTTCTCTGTCCTTTTGCCTGAGAGATTCATATACGCATGTATATGTTGCACCTTCGGCTTCTGTATTATATCAGAATCTCCAGAGAGTCGATCCATTTACAGTTGCACCAGTCCTTGACACTGGCACCTGAGAGTGTTACTCCTTCGGTAGACATCAGTCACTTTCCTGCAAACTTCATATCGAAATTGTCATAGACTAATATATATCTATTTCAGACATTTTTCAACATTTTTTTATAATAATTTTAGATAATTTTAGATAATAAATTTATTCCAATGAATTTATTCGAAGTAACGTCTTATTCCATCTATAAGGCCATCTCTTAAAGTCTCAAGCCTGCTGTCGTTATGATCTGAACATTGATTTCCAAGTTCTATATCAACTGATGGTATTGTGCTGTACAAGGTCTGTGTAAGATCTATCTTCATACTTCCCTGCCCGTTTATCTTAGCACCGTTGTTACTAAGACCTGCTATAAGTGCTTCACCTAATGCATCATGTTCCTGCCAGTGTGTGGCAACTGGTTCCATGTCCTTTATGCCATCAGGAACAGCTATATAAAAGCACCCCTTATCATAGCTTAAGTTATCTCCATCCCAGTGAAGTGCTATATGGCAATCAGCTACATTATTAGCTATAACTGTCCTCGCCACATTATCAAGCTGTACATCATCAGAATCCCTTAACATAAGTACATCATAGCCGTTATCCAGCAGTCCGTCTCTTAATATCTCTGCCATGCGGAGTGTTACTCTGCTTTCAGCAACACCATCGTTAAATGTCATTCCAGATGACACTGCTACAGCCATCGTTGAACCACTTGCTGTAGTTCCTCCTGTTGTCTTAGGTGAACCATCCGGATGACAGAATGTTTTTACTGTTGTGCCACCTACTGTACCATGTCCTGCATTCACTGCTACTGTTATGCCTTTACGTTCACTACTGCTTTTATAATATACTGCATTTCCTGTTGTTATAACTGCATTTCCAGCGTACTGCCATGAAGGATCAAGCTCGACTCCTTCCTTGTCAGAATATGCAGGCTTTACAGCTGCATTGTTGTCAGTAGTGTCAGCTGCTTCTATGCTTGTTTCTTCATTAGTATCCTCTTCAGTGATTGTTTCCTCTGTATTATTCTCTTTAGTCAGCTGTTCTTTTTCTGTATCTGATATAACAGCTTCATTCACACTAACTGTCTGTTCTGATGAAATGCTTTTATCCGCTTTACTACACGCTGCAGCTGTAACTATACATAGCATAGCACTTATGCATACTAATAATCTTTTTCTCATATATAATTCCTATAATCTATCATAATCATAATTGCCAAACGCGATTTATACTTTTGACTCTTATATCATTCTATTAAATTATATTTGAATAATCAAGTAATTATTTACTTTTGTTCTTTTTTGTAATTATTTACTTATGTTTACTTTTTTTATTAATACTTTTATTTATTAATACTTTTATAAACCAATAACACGATATATATAATCCATATCCATATTGGCTCTTATAACATCTGCAAGCTTATCATACTCAGCCTGTTTATACATATCATAGCTTATATGAGTGCTGTCTTGTGATATTCCCCGTCTTTTACATAACATTTCTATGAAACTATCACAGAATTCCTGTACATCAAAGATTCCATGCATATATGTTCCTGCCACATTGCCACGTACACATCCGTCCATATATTCCAATCCATCCACTGTATTTCTTATTTTTGCAAATGCCACGTCTGTTTTTACAACACTCTCTCCCATATGTATCTCATAACCACCACATACTTTTCCTGTAAGTCCACTCCATATGCCTGACTGATCACATATTATCCCTTCCACTCTTGTCCTGTGCTTGTTTCTGGAAAATGTTGTTACAACTGGAAGCAGTCCCATTCCTGGTATAGTCTCACCTGTCTCTGCGTTGCAGCTGTCATCTATCACATCCCCTAGCATCTGATAACCTCCACATATTCCAAGCACTAAAACATCCTGTCTTAGACACCTTATAATCTGTGCTTCTATCTGGTTATATCTCATCCACTTAAGGTCTCCTATAGTATTCTTGCTTCCAGGAATAATAATCAGGTCCGGACTTCCTATCATAGCTGCATTATCAACGTACCTTAGATTAACTATATCCATACGCTCCAACGCATTAAAATCTGTAAAGTTAGATATATGAGGCAGCCTTATAACTACTATATCCAGCTGCTTCTTTAGTGTGCTGACAGACTTATGTGATGTATCTATTCTTTCAGAAAGACTGTCTTCATCTTCTATATCAAGCCTTGTATAAGGAATAACACCTGTAACTGGTATATGACATATATCATAAAGCTGTTGTATGCCGGGCTCTAATATTCTCCTGTCGCCACGGAACTTATTCATGACTAATCCCCTGACACGTTTTCTTTCCTTTTCCTCAAGAAGCATAATCGTTCCAACAAGCTGTGCAAACACACCTCCACGGTCAATATCCCCGACTAAAAGTACTGGTGCATCTACAAGCTCAGCCATCCCCATATTTACAATATCATCTTTTTTAAGATTAATCTCTGCCGGACTTCCAGCTCCCTCTAACACTATAACATCATATGCCTTATCAAGCTTGTCATATGCCTGCATAATATCCGGTATAAGCTTCTTTTTATACTGGAAATATTCCTTTGCCGGCATATTTTTTAACGGAGTTCCATTTACTATAACCTGTGAACCGACATCACTTGTCGGCTTTAAAAGTATTGGATTCATACATATATCAGGTTCTATCATGGCAGCTTCTGCCTGCATGACCTGTGCCCTTCCCATCTCATAACCATCCCTGGTCACATAAGAATTCAAGGCCATATTCTGCGATTTAAAAGGTGCAGCCTTATACCCATCCTGTTTTAACACTCTTAATATTCCTGCTGTCACTATGCTCTTTCCTGCATTAGACATAGTTCCCTGAATCATAAGATTCTTTGCCATATATTACTGCACCTCCATTATATTCTTTATAAGATATTCGTTATCCTCATGCTTCTTTACAGAATAGTCAAGCAGAATATCTTTATCAAATATATTGCCGCCGTGTATCTGTTTTTCCATATACAGTAATTCTCCTTTTCCACTAAGAGCCTGTGCTTTTTAAAAACCGGCCTGTAAAAGCAGTACAAGTCTTATCACTGACACCATGACAACCATAAGAAAAGCTGTAATGTAAAGAAGAAGGTTACTTCGTTTTATATCCTCTGTTTCAAGTTTTCTTATGTCATCACCTATCTGCGGTTTCTTTACAAGTCTGCCAAAATAATAATTATCGCCTGATAAAGCTACCATAAGTGCACCTGCACAGGCTGCCTCTGTCTGTGCTGCATTAGGACTGCTGTGCTTTTTTTTATCCCTTTTATATATTTTCCATGCATTTTTAATGCTGTAATGTATCCTCTCTGTTCCTTTAAGCTTTTCACATATCTGTGCAATACCTGCCGCTACAACCATAAGACAGCCTCCGATTCGTGCCGGTATATAATTAAACACATCATCCATCTTTGCTGCAAATCTACCAAAATACATATATTTATCATTCTTATACCCAATCATGGAGTCCATAGTATTCACAGCCTTATATATAAAGCCTCCCGGTGCACCAAAAAAAAGCATATAAAACAAAGGTGCCACAACACCATCTGATGTATTCTCTGCAACTGTTTCAACCGCAGCCCTTATAACACCATGATTATCAAGCTGCATGGTATCGCGTCCTACTATCATGGATACAGCTATCCTTGCCTGTTCTATTCCCTCCTGCTTTAATGCAGCATATACCTTCATGCTTTCCACCCTTAAGGATTTAACAGCAAGAATCTGATAGCACATTATGGTTTCTGCTATGCAGCCTGCTGCTATGCTGATATTATAAAACACTGCAAGAAACAATATCACAACAGCTCCTGTGACAAATAACACAAGAACTGCAAGAACTGCCCCTTTTATATACTTTGTTTCATCTTTGTCGTCTTTTTTTAACAAAAGCTTTTCAAGAAATGTTATCAGCCTGCCAATAAGCTGTACAGGATGATACAGCCAGTGTGGGTCTCCTATTATAAGATCGAGTATGTACCCAAGCACTATCGCTATTGTCTGACATTTTACTATCGTTAAAAACATATTATAAAACCTTCTTTGCACTTATTATCCTGGCATCCTGCGTTACTTCACATATATAACCTTCTGCGTTGCCACAATGATAGTCATAATAACCGCCACCATAAAATTCCGATAATATTGACATAATAGTTCCACCATGGACGACTAAAGCAACACTTTCATTATCTTTAGCATGTTTTACAATTCTTATAAATGCTTCTGTACATCTTTTCCTGAAAGCTTTAATATCCTCTCCTTTAGGAAATGGAAGTGTAGCATTGCTGTCTATCCATTTTTGATAATAAGAATCACCTGAAAGCTCTATATAGTTTTTCCCTTCAAACCTGCCAAAATCACATTCCTTTAAATCATCAACAACTACAGCCTCTCTGCCAGGATATATTATCTGTGCCGTCTGGATGCATCTTTTCATTGGACTTACGTATACCTTATCTGCAGCCGGATATATGTCTTTATGTACATTTTTTAACAGCTTTTCTATACCTGTATCGCATAAAGCTTCATCTGTTATTCCTATATATCTTTTTTCATGATTCCCCATGGTGGCTCCATGCCTTATCAATATAACCTTCATACACGTATTGTCCTCATTTATTACTTCCATCACATTTAAGGCACTGTCCTATGCCACACATAACTCGCTCTACCCTGTCTGACTTCTTGACTGCACAGCATAACGCCCTTCCGACAGCTTCCCTATATATTCTGTCTTCTTTTTTCAGTGGAACTATTCCACCCCCTACCTCATCACATATAAGTATGATATCAGGATTAGCCTCATATATATCATTTATTATTTCAGTGGCAGGCATTGTCCTTGCTGTAGTGTCAGCCGTTATAGTATCATCAGCCGTTATAGTATCATCAGTCGTTATGGTGTCATCAACTGTAGTGTTATATGCAGCATCTTCTTTATAGGTTAACCTTTTTATATACAGATGCAGGTGATTAAGCACCTGTGCCTCTTTTATATCCTTAAGGCTGCATCCTGCGCCATCAGCTACCTTTAAACATCCCTTTTTTTCAAGTACATATTCAAGTTTCCCCTGAAATGCACCTCCAAAATAAACTTCCATATGTATTTCTCCATCACTATAATAAGCTAAGCTATCAGACAAGAAGTGAGATTATGCCTATCGCAGCTGTTATACACAGCTCACATACACAAAGCAGATATCCTGCCAGGTCACCTGTAACACCGCCGAACTCTTTATATGCCATATGTCTGTAATATAAAAACACTGCCACACAAACAGCATAGATTATAAATGCAAGTATTATATTAATAAAACATATTCCTGCAAAACACAGTACAAGCTGACAAAAAAGCATTATATTTACACGTTTTCTATCTGCTTTGCTTGTAAATGAATAAAGCATTCCTTTATTTACAGCACCTTTAAGATTAACTGCTGCCAGACCGCTTATTATCCTTGATAAAAAGAAAGTAAATGCCCATGCTATAGCAAGTCCTTCATACCCTTTAGACACTATGCAGTATGTAAATGAAAAAAAAACGACATAATATACCAAAAGTCTTATAACTGCGAATGCACCTATATGTGAGTCCTTTAATATTCCAAGCTTCTTTTCTACGTCACCATATGAGTTACGTGCATCACAGGTATCCATGTAACCATCAAGATGAATCCCACCAGTAATAACTACAGGCAGAATCATAAGTATAAGTGATACACTTATGTATGGTACATAAAGATAACCTGATATCTTATATAAACCATACATTATCAGTCCTGTTACTACACCTACAAGCGGAAAGAAGCCCATAACATATCTCATGTCCTTTTCTTCTAATTCCAGATGTGGCATAGGTATTTTAGAATACATGGAAAATGCTATCACCAAAGATTTAATCACTGACATATACTTTCCTCCTCTAGTATATTCTTTCCCTTATGAAACACAGGAATAGAATACACCACTTCAACTACAGCATCAGCTTTTTTAGCAAGCTGTATATTAAGCCTTCCAAGTCTTTTTATATAGTTCTTTGTATCTGTATCATATTCGCATCCATCAAAAAACACCTCATTAGTTACAATCACAAGATGCCCGCACACCTGATACAGCTTCATACATTCATCTATTATGTTATCCGGATTACCGCCTTTTTCAAAGCATTCATTAGCAAGCAGGTTAGACATACACTCAAGTAGTACTACCGGCTTATTGGAAATTCTTTCTGCAGCCTCACCGATATGCATATACTGTTCTATAGTTTCAAAACCTTTTCCACTTCGAAGCCTGTGATGTCTTAGTATTCTTTTCTTTCCTTCTTCACCATACGGCTGCATTGTAGCTATATAATATTTCTTTCTGTCTCCTGATAACTTGCAGCATATCTGTTCTGCATACTCAGATTTTCCGCTGCCACTTACACCAGTTACTACTATCAACATTTCCCATAATCCTCATATGCTGTTATCTGTATATCGTCAAACGTTGTATTTTCCCTATATACCTGCATAGCCATATCAAGCAATGGAAAAAGCATAACTGCGCCTGTTCCCTCGCCTAGTGCAAGCTCTGCATGTATAACTGCCTTCTTATCAAGTTCAGCAAGCAAAGCCTTTATCGCTGGTTCTTTTCCCTGATGTGATACAAGTATATAATCCTTTACTACAGGACACAGCCTTACTGCAATAAGTGCTGCAACGGCAGAAATAACACCATCAACCACAACAGGAAGCCTGTATACTGCTCCCCCTATATACACTCCTGTCAGTCCTGCAACATCAAGTCCACCTATGCATCTTAACAGTTCCAAAGGATCATTCTTATATATGCCATACATCTCTTTTGCTTTTCTTATGACTTCTGTCTTTTTTAACAGCCCCTCATCGCTAAGACCTGCTCCCCTGCCTGTTACTTCCCCGGGATTCATGTCCAAAAGTATACATGCCAATGCTGCACTTGTTGTTGTATTACCTATACCCATCTCTCCTGTGGCAAGTATGTTATATCCATCATCCTTACAGCATTTAACCTGCTCTATTCCTGCTTTTACAGCCTTTATAAGCTGCTGCTTTGTCATAGCTGGTTCCTTTAAGAAATTCTTAGTTCCAGGCATAACCCTTCTGTTTACAAGTCCTTTATAATCTTCTGTTTTTATAAGACTACCAGGCAGGTCCTGTGCTATTCCTATATTTACTGGAATAACCTTTGCATTAACGCAGTCTGCCATCCTGCATACACTTGATATCCCATCTGCCATGTTGCAGCTTACAACAGCAGTTACCTCCTGTCCTGTCTGGGTAACACCTTCTTCTACTATACCATTATCTGCACACATAACAACAACTGCTTTTTTGTCTATAGATACATCTGCATTTCCTTGTATTCCTGCTATCTGTACTATCATATCCTCGAACATTCCAAGTCCATGAAGTGGTTTTGCTATACCGTCCCAATGCTTTTCTGCCTGTTTCATAGCATTATTATCCGGAGCTTTTATTGTTGTAAGTTCTGGGAATATAGCTGCCAGTTTTTCTATATCTTTATCTATACCACTCAATTTATGTCTGTAGCATCTGCATGTCTTAATAAATCTTCTGGCTGCTTCTTTGTTTCCTGGAAAATATATATGAGGAAAACCTGCATACAATGTATCACTTCCATAACCTTCTATCTCAACGCTTCCATCAGATGCTTTAGTCACAGAATAAGTATCACCCTTACAGTCACTATTCCAGTAGTGGAATTCGTGGGCTGAAAAACTCTTGCCTTTATCAGCAAGCATAGTATTTCTGCCTGCTGTGAGTGTCATATATCCAAACCTCTGCAGACGTCCGGCATTATAGCCTGTGCCATCTATAACTCCTGCCATTGGATATACTTTTTTATCTGGTGCCTCAAGCTTCTTATGAAGATACAGATATCCACCACACTCTGCTATACATGGAAGTCCTCCCCGTATCTTATCCGCTATATCGTTTCTCATGGAAACATTATCCGATAGTTCTTTGGCATGAAGCTCTGGATAGCCTCCATACAATAATAAGCCATCAATATCATCTGGAAGCTTCTTATCCCTCAGCGGACTAAAATATACAGGCTCGCACCCATGTTCCCTTAAGAATTCAAGATTATCCTCATAAAGAAAACAAAATGCCTCATCCCTTGCTACTGCAATATGTATGATATCTTCTTTATTACTTTTTTCTGTTTTTTTGCAGGCTTTACTATCAGAAGCATTTAATTCACAGCCTGTCTTACACTTTGTGGCTGTATGTCCCAGTTCTATAATACCTTTGATATCAATACTCTCCTTCATAAGAGCTGCAATAGTATCAACCTTTTCCTTAAAATGTTCAATCTCATCGGATGTAACAAGACCAAGGTGTCTGCTTTCAAGTGCTATGGCCTTGTTTACAGGAAGATAACCAAGCGGCTTTATTCCAGCCATATGTGCCGCCATACTTGCATCCTTATATAACTTAGAAGACAGATTGTTAAATATAACGCCTTGTATATGATTGTTTTCTATATATTCTTTATAACCTTTAAGAACCGCTCCTATTGAATTACTCATGCCTCGGCAGTTCACTACAAGAATAACTGGTGTATCTGTGATATCAGCTATCTCATATGAGCTTCCCTTCGTGCTAAAGCCCTGTCCATCATAATAGCCCATAACTCCCTCTATTATAGTTATGTCACTTTCTGATTCTTTTCTAAAAAGCAGCTCTTTTATAGTATTTTCATCACAGAACCAGCTGTCAAGGTTGCCTGTTTTCATGTTTAATACTCTTGAATGAAACATTGAATCTATATAATCAGGTCCACATTTTAACGCTAAAGGCATTAAGCCCATATCTTTAATACACTGGCATAAGCCGCATACAATAGTTGTTTTGCCGCTTCCACTGCCTGTAGCAGCTATCATGACTCGACTCATCTGTTACCTCTTCCTTCAATAATAAATACTGGATTGTTGGCAGCTAACATATGATATCTGCCTCTTTTCTTTATCTGTGTTACTGCTATCTGTACAATATCTATAACATCCACTTTTTTATCTTCCATAAGCCTTACGGAATCATTAAGCGTTTCTAATGTCACTGCTGTTATAACTATGTGTACACCAGAATTTTTCTTTAATACTATGTCCATTATTTTTTCAAGCTCTCCACCGCTTCCACCTATAAATACTGAATCCGCAGCAGGCAGTTTCTCTATCACATCTGCAGCACTGGCATTAATGATATCTATATTATCAAGTCCGAATTTTCTGGCATTTTGCGCTATAAGATCACAGCCTTCTTTCGTTCTTTCAACTGCATATACAGTTCCATATAAGGCATGCATGGCAAGTTCTACAGAAACCGAACCTGTTCCTGCACCGATGTCATACACTATGGCATCCTTAGCCGGTGATAACCTGCTTACAACACTTGCCCTGATTTCGCGCTTTGTCATAGGAATATCTGCACGTATAAAACTCTCATCTGGCAAACCTGTCATAACAGCTGCCTGTGGATAATGATTATGAACCGCCATAACTGTTAGTCCTGCTGCCGTATATTCTGAATATTCACTTACATGCCCTGATAATATCTTTTCATTATCATATGACAGATTCTCACCTATCCATATATCTGCCCCGCCCAGTCCGGACTCACAAAGCCGCTTACAGATATGAGAAACATCGCCCTGCGTAAGAAAATATGTCCATTCATTAGTTAAGACAATCGGAATATAATTCTGTTTCTTACCATGCAGACTGACCATTGCCGCCATCTCCCACGGCTGTCCTATCTTTGAAGCAAGATATATAACAGAAGATATTCCAGGGAGAATATTTATATCATACTTTTTTACAACACTTTCCTCCTGTGCTTTATAAAGCTGCTCTGTAAGCCTCTTTGTTCCGCTGTAAAAGCCTGTATCTCCCGACATTAAAACTGCATATATTAAAGCCTTTTCTTTGTTTATAATATCGTAAATACCCCTGGCTGTAACAGCAAAAAATAGTTTTTTATCTGTGTTACTATAAGCCTCAAGCAGTCTTTTAGAACCTATAATAACATCTGCGTGTTCTATTGCTTCACTTGCCTGCTGTGTAAGACATTTTCTGCTGCCCGGCCCCATTCCTATGATATACACCTGTTTCATCTGCTTCTCCCTTATATCACTCTGCTTTTTAACCATATGATAAGCTATATTTACAGCTTTTCAAGATACTCTATGACCTCTTTGATACATTTTCCTTCATGTTCAACAGGTCTTTTTATAACCACAACATCCGCTCCTGTCTGTTCTGCTGCCATAAGCTTCTCATTGTATCCACCGCTGTTTCCTGACTCTTTCGTCACGAGCACATCTATGTGAAACTGTCTGATTAATGCTGCATTTATTTCCGTAGAAAATGGTCCCTGCATTGCTATAAGATGTGCTGGAAAAAAGCCTGCATCTATAGCATTCTGAAGCATACACGGATCAGGCAGCAGCCTTAGATAAGCTCTCTTTTTATAGTCTTTTATATTGACATATTCAGGGATGTTCTTACTTCCTGTTGTAAGTAATATATTTTTTTTAAGATAAGCTTTACTGTTTAGAATAGAAACAGTCTCTTGCATAGTGTCTGTATACACGAGCCTGTCATCTAAGGATGCTCCATCATCATATGCTGCTTTGGGAACCGTTTCCTCTCTTAACACTCTTATGTACTGTACATCCGCTTTATCACATACATCTTTTATACTGCGTGTTACTACTCTGGCATATGGATGTGTTGCATCTATAACAATATCCGGTTTTATATATGCAAGTTCCTTTTGCATAGCTTCCTCATCAAGTCTGCCTACATGTATGTGAAGCTTTTCTTTATATATATTTTCTGATAGCTCTAAAATAATCTCTTTTCCATATTCTGTCGTCACATATACATGCGTGATAAACCCTGTATCACTTTTTTCTGCCAGATATCCGCACAGTCTTCTTCCCTCTGTCGTGCCTGCAAAAAGCATAACAGTAACATTTTTCATCATATAACCTTGTACCCTCTTGGTGTGACCATCCTGCCATCTATAACCTTAGTATGGCTGTTTCCTATATATACAGTTGTAAACATATCAACATCACAATCTGCCAGTTCTTTAAGCGTAAGTATCTCTGCCTTTTCATTATCCCTGCCTATATTTTTAACATATCCGCATATCGTATCCGGTGATTGTATCTTAGACACGATCTCACATGCCTCTTTAAGATATCCAGCTCTTCTTCGGCTGGACGGATTATATATGCACATTACCATATCACTGTCTGCAGCAGCCCTCACTCTTTTCTTTATAAGCTCCCATGGTGTCATGCAGTCACTTAAGCTTATAACAGCAAAGTCATGTGATAACGGAGCTCCAAGAATAGCTGCACCACTGCTTGCTGCTGTCACACCTGAGATAACCTTTATCTGTACTCTTTTTTGAGCAAGCTCATATACAAGACCTGCCATGCCATATATCCCGCTGTCACCACTACATACAAGTACTACCTCCAGACCTTCCTCTGCCTTATCTATAGCGTACTGGCACCTCTCTTTTTCCTGCATCATATCTGTAGAATAATACTCTTTTTCAGGAAAATACTGTTTTAATATGTTAACGTATGTCTTATATCCAACTATAAGCCTGGCATCAGAAATAGCTGCAAAGGCTTCTAGTGTCATATTATCTTTAGCCCCGCTTCCAAACCCAACTATCTTAAGCATACATACCTCCTTGTTTTACGAAGTAAAATGCGACTGCCCTTGCAGGAGCAGAGGTATTTACCTCCTTGTTTTACGAAGTAAAATTTATCATTCTATGCATATATCGCCACTGTCACTCCGTCACAGACTGTTTTTTTTACAATACATCTTTTATCTTTTGAGACTGCACATGCACTTCTCTCACACACATTATCAACTCCAACCTTATCCTTAACAAAGCCTGATGCAGTGAATTCACCTCTGATAGTGTTAAGATATTGTGCTGAATATGTTTTATATGGTACTTTCAGTTCCCGTGCAAAATCTATTATCCCCTGTTCGTCAGCTTTTCTGTCAACAGAAACAACTGCCGCTATTCTTCCCATAAGCAGGTCATTCTTATCACATGTACTGCTTACCGCTTTTCTTATCTGCCCGCTTGTTTTTCCTCTTTTACAGCCTATTCCTACGAAAAGATCCATAGGCACAAGCTTTAATGTACGCCTGAATATCATATGAGCAGACGGACTTGTTATAATCTGTATTCCACTTTCATATTTATCTATACTGCTTTGTCCGGCTGTTTCATATGCTGCTTCATAGTCTGTTTGATAGTCTGTTTCATATCCCGTTCCATATGCTTCCTCTCCAAACATTGTAAGCTGCCCATTCCACTTTTTAACAGTTTTTTCTAACAGCTTTTTATATGCTTTATCACCTGCTATTCCGACAGGTTCACCATTCAGCACTCTCCCTGATATATCCTGAATCATAACAGGATTAAGTATGCGCATATTGTTCTCCTTGGCAAACATATCAACTGCAAAGACACCTCTTGCATCCGTAGCTGTTGTAATAACCGGCACTGCACCTATTTTACATGATAACTGGCTGCACCATTCATTTGCACCTCCAAGATGCCCCGAAAGAAGAGATATTAGGAATCTTCCCTGTTCATCAGCAACTAATACTGCCGGATCTGTAACCTTACTCTTTATATATGGTGCAAGAGTTCTTACCGCAATAGCGGCTGCACATATAAACAGTATTCTGTCACAATTCATAAACTGCTCACGTATAACTCTTCCAACCGAATCAAATGATATGACGTTATCATAATTATCTGAACATCTTGAGTGACAGTATATATCAACATTCATATCATCGTTTATATCATTGTTTATATCATCCTTCATGCTCTGTGCAGCTTTTTTAGCCACCTTCATGCCATCATGCGTAAATGTAATAATGATAGTTCTCATTCTTATCTTCGATACTCCGTCTTAAAATCCTTATCATATAGTTTTGAAAATGCATATTTATCGCCAAGGAAATCTCCTACCATAACAAGAGCTGTCTTTGTTATGCCCTCTTTTTCTGCCGTTTCTGCGAGTTTATCGAGCGTTGTCCGTATACATTTTTCATCCTTCCAACTTGCCTTATACACCAATGCACATGGAGTATCTGGTGTATATGCACCTTCATACAGCTTTTCCGTGAGTTCTTTAAGATGGGATGAACTAAGGAAGATAACCATAGATGTTTTGTGCTTTGCAAGTCTGCCTATATCCTCATTGTCTGGTACTGGCGTTCTTCCTGGCATCCTCGTGATAATAACTGACTGTGATACTGCTGGAACTGTATATTCACACTGCACAGCTGCTGCCGCTGCAAGAAAGCTGCTAACTCCCGGACATACTTCGCAGGCTATTCCATGCTTTGCAAGCTCTTCTATCTGCTCACGTATAGCCCCATATAATGAAGGGTCACCCGTATGCAGACGTACAACCTTTTTACCCTCATTTTCAGCCTTAACTATCACATCTATAACTTCATCCAGATTCATATATGCACTATTATATATCTCACAGGCTTCTTTTGCATACTCAAGCAATTCTTCATTGACAAGTGAACCTGCATATATAATAACATCTGCTTCATTTAAAAGCTTCATCCCACGCACAGTTATAAGATCCTTTGCACCTGGTCCTGCTCCAACAATCTTCACCATATAAATCTCCATTCTTCTATATACTTCTTATGCTTAATCTTTTATCTTTTCCAGCAGCTCATCTGCCAGCTTAGTTTTACCAAGTATTCCATATTCATTGGAAAACACTATGGCAGCAATCTTTATACTGCCTGCACTCCTTCTTTCAAGTACATTTTCAATACGTATCATAAGCTGTTCCATTACCGCTTCAAGCATGTCTGATTTTTTCAATATTTCAAGTGCTGCATCTGTTGTAACGCACCCTGGAAGCTGCCTTAGCACATCAGGTTTTGCCCCTGCCTGCACTGCACACGTAGTAAGCACCTCCATACGTCCATCTGCAATCCTTGAATGTGTATTCATAATCCCTGCTCCAAGCTTTACAAGCTTTCCTATGTGTCCCACAAGAAGCATGCCTTCTGCTCCCGAAGCACACACAATATCTATAGTATCTCCTATATAGTTGCTGCATTTGATACTTCTTTTCAGTTCTATATTAAGAGTATTGAGTAAAAAATCCTGTCCATAATTACCAGGTGCTGCCAGCAGCATTTTCTCACCTTCTGCAACATGCATACTGACCTCTGTACGGATTGTATCTATAAGTGCCTGTTCGCTCATAGGCTCTACTATTCCTGTTGTTCCAAGTATAGATATGCCGCCTGTTATGCCAAGATTAGGATTAAAAGTTTTCTTTGCTATCTCTTCACCATCCGGAACTGAAATAACCACAAGAAGACCGCCATCATAGCAGTAATCCTCTGCTGCCTCCATCACGCCTGCTTCTATCATCTTTAAAGGCACTGGATTGATAGCTGCTGCACCTACAGGTCTTGATAAACCTTTTTTAGTAATACGTCCGACACCTTTACCACCATCAACTATTATACGCTTATCGTTTTTTTGTTCATTATGTCTTTTATCATAATATGCTTCTACATATGATACTTCTGCATACGATACTTTGGCATACACGTATATCCCATTCGTCACATCAGGGTCATCACCACTGTCTTTTCTTATCGCACATGATACTTGCGTATCATTCATTGATATATCTTCAACATCCAGTAAAAGACTGACTCCTGATGGTGTCATAACTTTAACTTTGTCTGTTTTTCTTCCTGATAACAGCATCTGTGCAGCTGCCTTTGCCGCAGCACAGGCACATGTACCAGTAGTATATCCACATCTCATTTTCTGTTGGTTTTTATATACGTATCGTTCTAACATCTGCGCCACTCTTTATCATCATCTGCTGCCATATAAAACAATGCATTCATAACAGCCGCTGCAACATTACTTCCGCCTTTTCTTCCACGTGCTACTATATATGGCATACTGCTGTTTATAATATCTTCTTTGGCTTCAACTACATTAACAAAGCCAACTGGTACTCCAATAACAAGTGAAGGACAGAATTTCCCTGCATCATATAATTCTCTTATTCTCATAAGTGCAGTAGGTGCATTGCCAACAACCATAATACATCCTGCATTACGTTCTGCCGCTTTTTCAACACTTATGGCTGCCCGCGTTACTTCCCTTTTAGCAGCCTCACATGCCACATCTTCATCTGCCATATAACAGTTAAGCTGGCATCCAAACTTTTCAGCCATCTTATGGCTTATTCCTGATTTTGCCATATTGGTATCCGTAACAATATCCACTCCTGAACGTATGGCATTAAGTGCCTTGTTAACTACTCCATCAGAAAATGTCATACTTGTCTCATATGAAAAATCTGCTGTGGTATGTATAACTCTTTTGACTATCGGTTTATATATATGTGGTATATCAGTAGTAAGTTCACTTTCTATTATAGCAAATGACTGTTTTTCAATATCCATAGGTTTCATATATAATCTTCTCCTTAATTCCTTCGGGTATTACATGATATTTATGTTATAGCTTCTTATGTTGGTACGTGATATTTGTTTTATAGTTTCTTCTGTTGGTACTTGATATTTATTTTATACAAGCTGCCTAAGTGCTTCTCTGTCTGGCTTTACAAGCACTTTCTTTCCCTGTTTTTTTGCATATTCTATCAGATCTTTTAATCTTTTATTCATAGCACCAACCTGACAGCCTGTATCTATAACATAGTCTGATTCATCTATCTTTGCACATGCTTTTTTATATGTTTCTTCATCTATCGGTTCAAACATCCTGTTAACAATCACATCTTCAGCAAGCGACTTTGCTACAGGATATTCGCAATCATTTTCATATAGTATTCCTGCTAAAAATGCTATCCCTGCCCTCTGAAGCTCTCTATATGTAAATACACCTGTCCCTGCACCACCAACAACAAACACATGTGCCTTACCCTGTGGTCTCTTTAACTCTGCACTTCCATAAAGGCTGTTATATGTTCCCTGTGTAAGTCCATAAAGCCTGCTTATCCGCTCATCTGTAAATATGCTTTCAGGTCTTGCGAATTCTATCGTTTTATCTGTACCGATACACATAACGTAATCAGCCACCTTTGCTGCAAGTTCTATCTCATGTAAAGATACTATAACTGCAACTTTATCTCTTACTGCCATATCCTGTAATATATCAAGAAGCTCTATCTTATGTCTTATATCAAGAAAAGACGTCGGCTCATCTAAAACAATAATCTCTGGTTTCTGACATATCGCTCTTGCAAGCATAATACGCTGGCGCTGTCCATCACTTATCTGTGAAAAATCTTTATTCTCTATATCAGCCGCCGAAACCTTTCTTAAGGATTCTGTCACTATCTCTTCGTCTTCCTTTGTCAGCTTTCCGAAATAATTCGTATAAGGATATCTTCCCATAGCAACGACATCACGGCATGTCATCATCTCTGTCTTTATCTTTTCAGTAAGGACAACAGACATAGTTTTAGCATATTCCTTTCCTGTAAACTCGTCAGTCCTTCTGCCCTTTATGTATATGTTTCCTCCTATTGGATGCAATTCTCTTATTATGTTCTTAAGTATAGTTGATTTACCAGCCCCATTAGGTCCTATAAGTACAAGAATCTCGCCTGGTTTTACCTTCATGGCTATATCCGATAACAGTACTTTCCCATGATATCCTACACTTAAATCTTCTGTCTGCACATATATCTGTTCCATATATTCTCCACTTATACTACATTTTAAAAACTGCTTATTATTGTAAAAACATGCCATTACTTTTTCTGCTTAATCATAAGCCATATAACAACAGGCGCACCAAATATTGCTGTCACTGTTCCTATAGCAAGCTCAGATGGTGAGAATATAGTTCTTGCAATAAGGTCACAGAACATACAGAATACTGAGCCACTTAAGAATATGGCAGGAATGGTTATTAATGGTTTCGTTGTTTTAAGTGATAATCTCGTTATATGTGGCACAGCTATTCCAACAAAGGATATAGGTCCTGCAAGAGCTGTAACACATGCTGAAAGTAAACTTGAAAGTAATACTATACATACTCTGAAAAATTTAATATTGATTCCCATGCTCTGTGCGTATCCCTCACCTAAAAGATAAGCGCTTATCGGCTTGGAAAACAGAAATGTAACAATCGCTGTAGGAAATATTATAAATGCTGCAAGCTTTACAGTTGCCCATGAGCTTCCAGAAAAACTACCCATTGCCCAGTGTGTAAGATTAGCTATATTAGAATCATTGGCAAATGTTATACATAAATCTGTTATTGCAGAACATATATAGCTTATCATAATTCCAACCACTAATAACATGGACATGCTTTTTACCTTATTGGCAAAAAACAGTACATAAAGCATGGCAAACAGTGAACCAACAAAGGCTGCTGCAACCTGTGCCCAAAGAGGCATGCCACTAATATGTTCAAGTAAAAATATCATCGTAATAGCAACAAACATCTTGGCTCCTGATGATATACCAAGCACGAAGGGACCAGCTATAGGATTTCTGAAAAAAGTCTGCAGCAGAAAACCTGATAGTGATAATGCTCCACCAAGAATAGCTGCCATACATAATCGTGGAAGGCGTATTTTCCATATAATATTGTATTCAGGTGTTCCAGAATCACCCTTTAAAAATATTATCTTACCAATCTGTACAGGAGATATATGAACATTTCCTGTATTAATATTCATTATAACTGCTGCTGCCATTAATATAAGCAGCGCAACATAAACAAACTGATAGCGGAATATCTGTTTAAATTTATTATTTTTCTGATTAATGTTGTTATCCACACTTATCCTCATTTTTCTTTTCGTTCATCATATATTAATTCATTCTTTATCAACCCTGTGCTTATCAAAATGACTGTCTCATTAAGATGTATTTGCTTAATGTGACAGTCATTGATACTAATATTTATTCACTTTATTTAAGCTTTTTTAAATATGTAAGCTCTGATGTGCCAGCGTCTGCTTTAAACATAAGATTGATATCGTTGATCATGCTTCCGATTGTATCTGCAATCTGGAAGAAATCTGGTGTTGTACACCATACATTGCCATCCTTAACTGCCTTTAAATCAGAAAGTACACTGTTATAAGACGTAAAATCAGCCATTGTAGATGGCTTACCACCTAAATTCCATACATATATAATGTAATCTGCATCCTTAGCCTTCTCATAGAAGCTCTCGATTCCAAGCTCCTGTGTACCTGTCTTATCAGGGTTAAGATCAGAGAATATATAGTTACCACCTGCTATGTTAACCATCTGAGCAAGATAATCACCTGCATTTCTTACATATAGCTTTCCCTTTGATGTTATATAGAATACTGCAACAGACTTTCCTGTATTCTCTGCCTTAGAGAGTGTATCCACATAAGCAGCCTGTTCGTTAAACATAGCTGTAGCAGCCTCCTCTTCATTGCAAAGAGCAGCATATAGCTTAGCCCACTCTACTCTGCCTAAAGGATGATCCTCATAGGTAGACTGGTCTAATATATAATTAACTCCAAGTTCCTTTAACTTAGCTGCAACGTCAGGCACACTTGTAAGCATAGTTGAATATATGGCAAGTGAAGGTGAACCTGCTATGATTGATTCATAATTAGGAGCCTTATAATCACCAACATATGTAAGCTTTCCATCATCAAATGCTTTCTTTACGGCATCTATATACCATGATTTCTTATCATAAGTAACCTGGCTTATGCCTGAAAGACAGTTACTCGCATTCATAAGCGATGTAACTGGTGTAGATGATACAAGCATGTTAGTTACAGGAGCCTTTAATACTAATGTATCTGCATCTACCCCTGATGGTGTAGACATTCCATCTGGAACAAGTAATATTTTAGACTGCTTTGATACAATAGCTGTATCTTCATCTCTGTTAGTTATAGTAAGAAGCTTATAACCGCCCTTATAATAATCTACAGAAAAAAGCTTTGCATACTTAAGCTCCATAGAATGATCGAACACTAACTGACCATCATAATTGTTTCCATTGTCCGCATTGTTTCCTGAGCTTGTACCACATCCACCCATTACTAAAGTTGATACAAGCATTACCAGCACAAGTAATAGTGCAAGAAATCTTTTCTTCTTCATTCTTTTTTTCCTTTCCTTTTTCATATGAAGATGTATGGTTACCAACGTATGAGTGATAACCTGAAGATGATTGCGTCATTCTCTGCAGAAAGGAACGGCACATATATGCAGATATGCTTATTTCTATATATGCCGGCATAAAAATCAATAGTCTGTTGTTCTCGCAACGACTATTGTGACTCTGCCTGTAAACCGGTCTTCTGACTCACAGATCATAAGTGATATCCGCCTTCCCGGATTGTATTGTATTACTCTCCAGTGGCATAATGGATACCGCCTCCCTGTATACAGCAGCGGAACTGTTCAGGATTCACACCTGATTCCCTGAAGTAAATGATATATGTTTTAACATATTGCTCCATATATTAGCTACTTCGTTTACAGTGATTATTTCGTTATCATCTATATTATAATTATTTAAAATATAATTATAATGATATATTATTCCATATAATTCTTTTAAATGCAAGATATTTATTTAACCCCGATATCATTATTTGCAGCTATACTTCATCATTTCATTTTCTTTGACAAAAACTTTACTATGTAATCATAATTCTCTGGTAAATGTGGAAATGTACAATTCGTACAATCCTTAATCTTCTTTCCACTTTCACGCTCAATAATCTGAGGATTGCCTGGACAATCCTCATACTGGTTCAGCGGACAATAACAAAAAAGGCAGTTAAAATCCTGCCCCTCTTCTACCTTGTGACATGGAAAGTATTTACATTGTTCATTCTTAAAGTAACGGTAACTGTTCTGCATAATAATTCTCCATTCTTGCGTGTGAAAAATATTATTTTTCACACTAATCTCATATATCAATATTGGAAATTGGTAAATATATCACTTCAGCTGCAAATGTATGAAAAATATTTTCTTCCCTGCTCCTGCATAGCACCGATGCTGTTATAAAATGCGATTGATGGCGTGTTCCATTCTAGACAGCTCCATTCTATTTTAGAATATCCATCCTCTTTAACGTATTCTTCTATTCTAGAAAAAAACTTTTTACCCAGGCCGCGATGACGATATTCTTCTTTTAAAAGGAAATCCTCAAGATGCACCCCTGCCTCGCCCGCAAATGAGCCAAACACTGGGTAATAAATAGCATATCCTATGATTTCTTCATCATATTGTGCAATCAATACTGTTGCTATTTTCTTTTCAAAAATCCAATAACATAACGTTTCCTCTGTTGCCGTCATATCCTGAGGTCTTTTCTCGTATTCTGCCAGATTTTTTATCAGCTTTTGTATAGTTTTAATATCACTTATATCTGCTTTTCTTACATTAAATAATTCATTCATTACCTGATAACCTCTTTTTATATTAAATTCTGATGCTGTTATTTATTATACCATATGTTACTCTTTATTTGCCATGCTCTCATAAACCCGCGCTGCGCACTATATCGCCCTGCTACTTTGGCTGCCTTTTTCTCATTTGCCTGTCCTAATGTCCTTGCAAGAAGCGCATTAGTTCCAACTCCGGTTCCTATTCCAACTGCTACCATGAGCATCTGAACCAAAAGCTTATTTACTGGCATCTCCTTCATCTTATTACTTTCTGCCATCTTAATCCTCCTTGTTTTGCTAAGCAAATGTCTGCTATGCATTTGTCCTCATTTTTCTGCATAAAAAAAATGTGTACTTATCATATAAGCTGGACTTACGCTGATAAGCTACACACTTTTAACTGCAATATATATTTTTATCCTGTGTGACAGCAGATACACACAAAAAAACGAGCAGCAAAACTGGATTTACGCTAGTCTGCTACTCGTTCATTCATATATTATATTGGTGGTTTTTCAAAAAGTCAAACAAAAATTATTCATTTACAGTTTTTTATATAACAAATATAAGTGATTTTTTTCTATTTATAAACAGGGAAAAAAAAGATATAATCTAATTGAAAAAGTGAAGTGAGGAGAAAAAAAGATGTATTCATTACTGATTGCAGTAATCTATTTAATATTTATTAGTCTGGGGTTACCGGATTCACTTCTTGGCTCTGGTTGGCCTGCAATGCATGCCGCATTTTCGGTGCCGTCTTCCTATGCAGGATATGTGTCTATGGCAATTTCATTTATGACGATTATTTCAGCGCTGCTTAGTCCTATAATGATAAAAAGATTCCATACGAAGTGGATAGTTATTGTATCAATATTTCTAACGGTTATGGGTTTAATAGGTTTTTCTATTTCTACATCTTATGCCATGTTGTTTGTTTTTGCGGTTCCATATGGTATGGGGGCTGGCGCTATTGATGCATCTGTAAACCATTATGTGGCCAATAACTATTCAGGATCTGTCATGAATTTTTTACACTGTTTTTATGGTGTAGGTGCAGTCATAAGTCCGAATATTATGGCAGTGGCATTAAGTAAGGCAAGTTGGAATGAAGGATACCAGTGGACTGCATATATTCAGATTTTTATACTATTAATTTGCATTATTTCCCTTCCATTATGGAAAAAGAATGAAAGTGATTCTAATAAACAGGAGGAAGAAGTTGCAGGAATACGTGAAGCATTAAAACGTCCCGGTGTAGTGCTTACATTAATCGCATTCTTTGCATATTGTTCTGGAGAAGCGACATGTTTCCTTTGGACCTCGAGCTATTTTGCAGGAGTAAAGGAAGGACTAACGGATCATCTTATTGCATCATTTGGCTCGCTTATATTTGGCGGACTCATGCTAGGAAGATTAATATCTGGGTTTGTATCAAATAGGCTTGGAGACAAAATGCTAATAAGAATAGGAATTTTTGTTGAAGTGGTCGGGATACTACTCGTAATGATACCTGTGGCTAGCTTTATTCCTGCTGCAATTGGTTTTGTGATAATTGGTACAGGTATGGGACCTGTATATCCAGCGATTCAGCATATGGCACCAACAAACTTTGGTGAAAGATATAGTGCAGCCGTTATTGGACTTCAAATGGCATCAGCTTATATGGGTAGTACATTTATGCCAATGATTTTTGGAAATATTCAGGAGAAGATTGGAATTGGTATTATGCCGTTTTATCTGCTGATATTTGCAGTTTTAAACATCTGGATGCTTGAACGAACTTATGTGGTATTGACTGGCACAAAGTATGCCAATTTCTCACGTAGATAAAATTTAATTGCTTTCTCATTTTCCTGATAGACACTTAATTTTAATTTTGATCTGAATTCCTTTGCATGATTTAGAAGTTGTTTTCCGATACCTTTTGATTGCATTGTTTCTTTTACAAAAACACCTTCGATATAGTCATCATTCAATCCAATGAAGCCATCTATCTGCTTTGTACAGTCATCCTCATGTACATATATTTCTGCGTGAGGAAGCTCATCAGCTAATAACAATAATGCTATAAATTGCTTTTTATTCTCATTCACTTCTCGGATTTTCATATCTATTACTCCGTCAAATTCCAATTTTAACATCAGACGTGTGGTTTTATCATGTTCTGCTCCGCATTTCGGACATATCCATGTCCTCACTGACAAATTTTTTGTATCTGGATTCTGATACCCGCAAACAGAACATAATTGACTACTAGCATAAAATGTATCTATTTTGATGTATTTCCTGGCATTCCACATCCGCCGCAGAACTTAGTCCCATTCTCCAGTTTCATTCCGCAATTTTTACAGTACATTACATTCTCCATTTCTTTTGTTTTTTTATTTTATATTAGTTGTCATTTTATGTATATATACATTTTTCACAATTATATTAAAAATATAAAATACCAACACCCTATTATCTCCATTCCTAATCACATACACATTTGCAATTATCTTGTCAACGACTGAATCTCTTTTTGTATAAGTCTTCCTGCCGCCTTTGCCAGCTCATCAATACGACGTATTCTTGTAAATTCTTTTCCATAAATCTTTTCTGCGCTATTGGCCGCCGCATCATTTCCCATAAAAACGGCTGATACATGTATTCCTTTAGCACGCAGTGCACGTACCTCTTCGGCTGCATCATTAACAGAAATATCGTCGCTATAATCATGTCCAAACGGGCTGTCCTGTGATGGCAGAATACGCTGGCTGTCATTAGGCGCAGCATCTGTTAAAATAATCACAAGATGCCTGTCAGCCACCCCCGGGTTCATATCAAGGATTTTACCAATTCCCCGAAAAGCAAGACCATCACGATTCCAACCGGCAGCATAATAATTGAAAATATTGTCGCACTTCTTATCCCTAAAAGACTTCAATATATGAAAAACTGTATATCCTCTAACACTGCAAAATCTTGTTACCCTGACCGGTATATTACATTCCACGAGGCTTTTGGAAATAATTACTCCCTGCGCAGCAAGCATTTCCTGATACTGAAGCCTTGAAGCAGATGCATCAAGAAGCAGATCCACTGTAAAGGACGGTTGATTATCAGCTTCATATGTGTGAAAAATCCTGTTATCTTCTATATATTCTGCACGCCATACTTTGGTTGTATCAAGCCTTCCTCTCTGACCTGATATTACATCTGTCTTCTGACTTATATATTCGCTATTACGGATTTGTTCGATTATATGTGCAATAAGACTATCATAAAGCCGTACATTTTTATTATAATATGAATGATTTCTTTCAACCTGCAGCTGTGACTGTTCTCTTAAATGAAGAAATTCCTTCGGTATATTTTTCTTTGTTATATATTTTCCATCTGTAAACCATAAATGGCATCCTGTATGACTGCCTGTACACAGTTCTTTTTCTATTTTAATAAGAGTCTGCTCTGATATAACAGATCTTCCAAAACAATTCTCAATATAAGAGCAGTCATCATTTTCTTTCTTATATGTTATATTATCTTTCTTTTTACTGTAAGCTGCTTCACCAGTCATATTGTCCGCCTCAGAAGAACGCATAACCATTACATGATTATTTCTTACAGAGCTGACAGGCATTATTCTTGTCATTATCCGGGCAAATGCCCCTGTAAAATGCAGTCGCAACGCTTTTTTTTCATGTTTTACGCCATCAAAAAGATTAAATTTGCGATAAATTGCCAGCACAGCATCTATCAACCGGTCTGTTTCAGGCATTATCTGTGGTGTCAGTTCTGCATACAGCTTTTGTTCATTTGGTGTCAGCAGAACCTTCTTTTTCCCTGACACACTGCTCCATCTGGCTGACTGCATATTATATACAAGCCGGTTTTTACTCATCCACTCCTGCCTCGACAGCTTATATTCACCTGCAAAAAAAGCCTTTCCATAATAAACCCGTAAATCAGTCATAGACGGACGTTTTAATGCTTCCTCTGTATACAGTACATGTTCCAGATAAAGCCATGTCAGATCATCCAGCATAGCCTGACTGATATCTCCGTTCCAATAACCAAATAAAGTGCTGATTGCCTTTTCACCATAATACTTATATGCCAGTCCAATTATAAGATTCATATATAAATCTGAATCTAAATCCCCTGTTTCAACAGCCAGAAACAATGGATCAAAATTATAGCGTTCCGCCGCATTCCATACCTGATTAGCAGCCCGTCTTTCCTTAGCAGTATAAGAAATGGTACGCATTATTCAAACACCTCCGTATTATGCAGCTTTAAGGGAAACCTTGAAGCTATGACATCACGTATAAGCTCTTTTTCATAGCTGTCAAATATCTTATTGGTAATTCCAAGATCCAATGCATCCCTGATTGGAATACCCTTTTTTATAAGACTTACAGCATCAATTAATCCACGCAGATCCAAAGCTTTCTCTGTAAGTTCACCATTTTCACATTTTTTCTGAAGTTCATTAAATAAAAGTGCAAACTGTTTGTTATACTTAGTAACCAGTGAAGGAAACTGATCCTTTAACAGTCTCTCAAGATCTTCCTTTGCCAGTGGCGGCATCTGTATAACTACAAATCTTGAGGCAAGTGCCTCATTTAATTCCCTTGTACCTGCATAATTATAATTCATCGTAGCAATAAAACGTGTATCATCTGCAACCTCTATCCTGTCATATCCTGGAACATCAATTACACGTCTGAAATCAAGTACAGAATGTAAGACTGCAAGTGCTTCATTCCTTGCCATATTGATTTCATCGAGAATCCCAAAGCCGCCACTTTGTGCACAGCAATACACCGGTCCGGGTCTGAATGTAACCCTGCCATCGTGAAATGTATCAGAACCTATCAGCGCAGCCGCATCCATATTAACATGGAAGGAAATATCCCATGCCGGACGTTCAAAAACTGCTGCAAGATTCTGTGCAAGCACATTTTTTCCCGTTGCCTTCTCTCCTGCCAGCAAAAGATTTCTGCCACACAGAAGCACTGCAAGAGCCTCTTCCCATACCTTATTGCCATAATAATGAAAATGTGGTACAGGAATACGTTTTTTTAATGCTTCATCTACAGTATGTTCTTCTGAATAATGCCGGACTTCTTCTACAAGCTGTGCAGAAACACCTTCCTGCTTCAAAAACTCAATCAGATTATTCAATACCAACACCTCTTTAACTATTTTTTTATATTTTGATTATATTCTTTTTATTTATTTATGTGAACTACCCATTGTCTTAAGCCAATGGGCTTCCTGCTTCATCGACCTCGTGTCTCCGCTCCGCTTCGGTCGGCTCAAAACCAACGTTCACTGAACGTCGTTCGCCCTACTATCTCCACAGGCGTTAATTTGGGTAGTCCCTGCCCTATATATTTCTTTATGCTATTTGCCTTAATCCTTCTGTCAGTATATTTTTCGCAGCATTGATATCCCTGTCATGTTCTG
>OMGH01000171.1_pt1 | contig 59352 bp, 90 predicted proteins | sample 1645841 | NCBI WGS metagenome assembly OMGH01 (sample SAMN00849584, study PRJEB25192) | human gut metagenome
TAATGATGCCAATGTATCTGACACATTAACAAGACCATCTAAGATACCAGTATCGCCAAGTACATTTGCCACATTTCCGGGTTCAAGATCTCCCACGTAACCACCGGCTGTAATCTGTCCAATAACATATGAGAAGTTGTTTGCATTAGAATCTTGAATATGTCCGCCAGATATCTTTCCGGCAAAACCACCTGCATCACCAAGTATGTCATTTGCTGATGCATCAGATGCTGTATTTTTCCAGGCTGCTTTTACTGCAAAACCTCCAACATTTCCTGTAACATCAGAATGTTCTATCGTAGAAACAACGACGTTCAATGCATCCAGCACATGATTGATTCCTATCGAGTTGCCAAGTACACTCAAACCTTTTCCAACGGGTTTTCTTCCTATATGATGTTTATCCTGCACAATAATTGATTTACCATAAGAAGTGAAAGTCTTATCGGAAATATCAATGTTTTCTGCTTTTGACCATTCGATAAAATCTTCATATTCTTTTTTAGAATAAATTGTACTAAACATTCCAACTTCAAGAATAAATTCTACATCAAGTAATGATTTAAAATCTCTTTTCAAATCATTCTTAATGTCATATCCATCATTCCAACACCAAGCACCAACAATAGTTCCATCTGTTCTTTTATATCCAACAATCGCTCTTGTACTCATAATTTTACCTCCAATTCTTACTTTAAAATTTCCGTTTCATTAAAATCCAATAGTAACATCTGCTGAAACATAATCACACATATAGCCTTCTGTTTCTAAATATTCGCATACTACATTAACAATACTATTTGTATCATACACTCCATCGTTTTCTCTTTTATATTTTTTAATAGTATCTTTTATTCCCTGAATAATTTCATTGCTTAATTTCTGTTTGCCTTCTGCTTGAATCGTTGTTTCTTCATTTGTACCACAACCATCTACATCAATAAGTTTAATAATTTGTTTCATAATAATTTACCTCACTTTCAAAATAAAATCGTTGTTTCATTCTTTATCTTCTTCTTTCAATCATCAAATAAACTCGAACAATTCGTGTTCACCCGGAATATATAATTTTCCGTTTTCGACACATCGGAACAGATCACACTTGCTTCCACAACTTGCTGTATAAAACTTTTTCAAGCTATAGTTGTATTTCTTCCAATCGTAATCACACATTCCAAGTTCTCTATCGCTTCTAAGGTGCTTAGAAAGCGTATAAAGATTTTTATCTTCACATTCTTTTAAATTTCGTTCCGGTTCAAAATGATAATTGCTATATTTAAACATAATATTCCTCACTTTCTATTCTTAAAATTCAAATCCTTCATAATTTTTTAGTATAAAATCTTTAACTGTTTTCATGGTGACTTCTGGCTTATACTTACCAAACTCACGCAAGTAATAATCCCGCATTTCAAGTACTAAAGCCACTATATCAGCACTGTTATTTACTTGTTTCGTCCTCAAATGGGACGTCTGCATATTGCCAAGCCGTTACATTGTTATAGAATACATCATCATTACCATATTGAGTGAAGTAACCCTCGGAGTATTTTGCTAAGGCTATATCACCTTGTGTTGTGACTAAGCAAGCAGCTCCCTCTTTCGGCATTTTTATATTTGTCTTTATCCAATTATTACTCATTGTAGTATCCTCCATCTTCCATCTTTCTGATTATCGTAAATTATTTAAGTATATCCTTATAGCTGTTTAACTCCTCTGTAATTTTGCGGACTGCTTTATCATATTTTTCTATTCGTATATACTCACAATCCCTGAAGTCATTCATATCGCAAACTATAACAATTAAAGAGCCAATGTCTTTTTGTGTAAGTGGTGGTTCAGTATCAACATCATGTATATTTCCACAATTCGTATAAAGATATAGCTCATTTATAGCGTTAATGTCCACTTGCAAAGTAGGTTTTGCAATATAAACTGTATCGCTCACACTGCCACTAAGAATACGGTGAGCCTCACTGTTAAAATCAAGCTCTTTGTGCTTAATATACTGTCTGAAATGTTCAATGTTCATTTCAAAACGATTTTTGTCAAATTCCTCTAAGGCACAAGGACTGCAAGGATATTGCCAAGCAATCACTTTATGCTTAAAAGGAATAACACTGCCGTCAGCGTCCTCTGTATACCATTCATTGCCGACTAATACAGCGAATACATCACAATATTCTTTATTATTTTTTAAATAAGTAACTTGCACCTTCTCTTTTTCATCAGGTAATGTACAATCAGTTAATTCCCAACTCATATTAATTCTCCTCCATTCTTAATTCTCTTTGTGTCACTCCATCCGTCTTTATTAAAATGTTTTTTACAAAATTCATAAGATAATTCTAAATAAGAATCTCTTTTAAGCTCTCTGTCAAAATCGTCATTATCAAGAATATTACCGCCAACACTGAGAAATGCAGACCAATCCTCATTGTATTTTTTTGATTTAACAGAAAGCTCCATTGCTTTTTCTTCACTTATATTATAAGTGCATAATGCTCCGGCTTCATTATATAGAAACACATAAAGCTCAAGTAACGGATTATACAGATCACCTTCATTCTCTAAATAGCGATACATTTCTTCCCAAGTTTTAAATTTCATAATTCTTTTTCCTCCATTTCATTTAACTTAATATATATAAACAGCTTAATAGCTGTAACAAAAATAATAAAAAAGAGTGATTAAGCCCTATTTGGGTTTAATCACTCATAAAAAAACTATATTAATTAAAAAGGAAACATTAAAATGTTCCATAAACTTCATATTTATAATATAATTATATCATATCGTAAATTGAAGTCAACAATATATTTATTGCTCTTATTTATTTGACTTGCTTTCATTGAATAAAATCATTCCAATCTTAGAATTTGATTATTGGTAACAGGTGCAAGGTAATAATCTGAATTATTCATAATTTTGTTGTATTCCTTTTCACCTTGAAAACTATCTATAACAGCTTTTTCTTCACTTGACATATCTTTATATGTTTTTCTGCCATAACTCGGCGGTAACCACTGCTTTTGCTGTGCCGCATAAATATTAAAGCGATCAATAAGTTCAGGACAAGTAAATACTAAATGTACTGTACCTTTTTTATAAAATGTTGCTTTAAAATACTTACATTCAATATTTTTTGTGACACCATTTTTGAAGTTATAATCTATGAAATCCCAAGAATTTAATTCTCTTGTCATTCCACCATCAAGAAAATTAAATATGCGTTCAATATCCTCTAATACTTCTCGTGCTTGATATGATCGTGGCTCACTACTCCAACTACTAAATACATCATAACAAGGTATTATTACCTTGTTGCCTATTTTATGTGCTTTATTGGTTTTCCAACCGTTATAATAATGTCTGTTTTTAGAGAATTCAGGATAATAAGAATGCTCGGCAGTCAAACGGTCAAACATGGCTATTATTTCATCTTCTATACCCTGTTTTACTTGTGAATTCATCTCCACAATAACAGTCTGTATATTAAATTCAGTAAAGTCATAATCTGATAGTGTTCCGACTTTTTCACGCCATTCATCTTGTAATTTACTCGTTAGCTTTTCTGTAAATTTCCGATTTGAAAACAGTTTTCTCCAATATTTAAGACGTGTATCTTTCAGATATTCATTTACTGAAATCTGATCATAAGAATTGCCATTTTTATTTATTAATCGTAAAATACCACCTTTTTCATACGGATTATCACTGAAGCTACAAGTTATATATGGTTTTAATGCTCTATACTTTCTGATTAATTCAAGACCGGCTTTTACCTCAACATTAAAATGTACAATCATTGATTTTATGTAATCAGTAACATCAAGATATGTGCTATCTTCAAATACATCATCTACATTTTCAGCTTTAGCCATTTTCTCATATATGTCGCTTTTCTCCTGCACATTTTCTATTGCGATTTTTATAAGTGCAATTTCAACGCCTGTTTTGCGTTCTGACGATATAAAAGCATTTTCTATATATTCAATATTTGCATCATATTTATCAAGTTGTCTAATTAATTCTTTTCTGCTTTCTGTATATGGATTGCGAAGCGTTTCTGCATTAAGTAGGCAAACTATATTACCGCCTTTCTCTTGCATTTGTAGAGCTTTCAATAGATGCTTATCACCGTTAGAAAATGGCGGATTCATGAGGATAAGATCGTAACGCTTATACGGTTTATATGTGAGAAAATCATCGTGAATAATATGTATTCCGTTTGAGAAAAATGTTTCTTTTTCCATTTTTATTTTCTCTAACTTCTCAACATCTTTACGAGGTAAATCCTCATATTGTTTTGTTGTGTTATTATAATATCGCAATAAATTAGGATTACAACAGTTGTATTTGCTTGTTATATTATCTATTTCATTTTGTAATTCTAATTTTCTATCTCCAAAATTATATTTAAGTACCTGTCGCAAATTAGAATCAATTTCAATACAATCAACATCAAATTGTTTATATTCTTCATTTTTTGCAACTTCCCTTAAAATATCTCCCTTGCCTGCTGACGGCTCTAAAATAGTTTTTACACTTTCCCAATGTATTCCACTAATCATTTTTTCAACCAAACTCGCCGGAGTTGGATAAAATTCACTTGATTGTTCGTTTTCAACTATATTCAATACATTATTCAACATTATATTTATCTCTCCTTTAAATTATTATTTTATTAGCTTAATTTAAACGCATCATTATAAGCAGTAGCTAAAGTTGTTTTTCCATTAATATGTTTGTAATCTTCTTTTGAAATTCCGTTTGTCATTTCTCCATATAAACCACAGTAGTTTTTTACCAAAGTTAAATCATCAAAATAAGGATGTTTTATTACTTTCCATTTTGAGATTCTGTTTCCTTTTTTGACTTCAAACACTTTATTTAATTTTATTAATTCACTCATAAATATTCCTCCTTTGAAAATTACATTGTTTAATTTATGTAAACAGTTCATACTGTAAAAAAGAAAATAAAAAAAGAGTAATCAAACCCAAATAGGATTCGATTACTCTAAAAAAACTATATAATTATTAAAGAAAACATTAAGATGTTTCCATAAACTTCATATTTATAATATAATTATATCATGTCATAAATTGAAGTCAATATATTATTTTTTTAATCAATTACCTAAATACTTGTCAATCTTCATTGTCAGCTTATCACATAGCTTTAATATTCCGCCTGTTCCATTCTTTTTACCGTCATCAAATATTGTTTCACTTGCTTCATCTGCCAAATCTGCAAGTTGATTTAATAGCCGTATCATTTCTTTTGTCATAACAATTCACCTTTCATATTTGATTTATTCACAATTTTTATTTATTTCTTCTATAACTTCGTCAAAACTTGAAACTTCATTATAATCCGGCTGATTACAAATTTCCAACTCCATATACCTTTATGGTGTGTGGTAGTTCACTCAATTATTTCTAATACATAATAACCAAGACATTTTTGCATTCTGGTATCAAGATATTCCTTATTCTTTTTCTCATATTCAGAAAAAGATATACAAGGAAGCAATAATCGTTTTTTGCCTCTTGCATTTATATGAGAATAATAGATACCTTCTCGCAATACATTTTCAGGATTTTTTAGTCCTAATAGTTTTATGTACTGAATAGCGGCTAATTTTTTGTTTTTCTCCGCTAAATCAAATGCTAACATATTTTTCCTCCTTATAATTAAACTCTTACGCCAACACATTCATAAAATATATCAGCATCAAAATATGGTAATGACTTAATAAATTCTTTATCATCATCGCTAACATCTTCATCCCACCATTTTTGCTTGTCAGCTTCAACTATTATTGTTTTGATATATCCGCCAATAGTTTCACATTCAGGGTGTTCCATAATTTCTTCCTCACTCATTTTGTTTTTGGAAATAAAATCCGAATATTCATATGATTGAGGACAATCCAATAAAATCTCGTTAAATCTAACTATTGACTTATCATTAAAATCAAATTCTGTTTCATGATTAAACATTCTCACTTTAGGTGAATTTGTATTACAAATTCCACTGTTATAATTTCCACTGTTATAATCTCCAGAATTATAATTTCCGCTATTATAATCTCCACTATTATGACAACCAGAATTATAATCTCCATTGTTACAATTTCCGGTGTTATAATCTCCTGTGTTATAATTTCCGCTGTTATGATAACCGGAATTATAAGTTCCACTGTTACACTTTCCGGAATTTCCTTTTCCAGTATTGCACATATCCAACACTTCGCTCCACTTCAATTCTTTTAAGATAACTATCTTATTTGTGCAACACTTAGAGTTGGTATCATCAAAATGAATTTCTCCTATTGCCTCAATTTCAGCCACCTTATTGTTTGGATCAAATGAATAATAATTAAAGCAATCTACTAATTTTTCACAAAAATGAAAACCCACCTTACAACACTTTGGACTTTCTGCTATCTCATAAGTCTTTCCAATTTCATATTGATAACCTCTGCATGTCCAATCTGAATTAAATACTTTATAACCTTTCATTTTAAATTCCTCCTTAAAATTTTTAATAATATATATAATCCGCAAAAGCGGTAAAATAGAAATAAAAAAAAAGTAATTAAGCCCAATTAAGGTTTAATTACTCTTATAAAAAAACTATATTAATATCAATGAAAATAGTTAATCTATTTTCTGAAACTTCATATCTATAATATAATTATAACATATCATAAATTGAAGTCAATAAACAAAATTTATTTTTAAATTCCGTATAAAATCTACATTTCATTATACATATAAATGTCGTCCTATATAATGTCTTTCCCATGAGGAATCGTATTTTACACTCTGTAAAAAGTCAATAATTTTAGTATTATCTTCACATTCTCTATCTTTTGTACTCGGAAAAACATCATATGCGTTTGCCAAACAATCAAACTTTCTTATTATATCCTTTCCAAAAGTTCATTCGTAGTTCCATTGAAACTGGTTTATTTATAAGTTCGTCCATTTCATCAACGTCCAACATATCCATTAGTTTACCAATTTCCTGATTTAATTCATCGGATATATAAGGCATAGTTCGTTTAATCATTGTTGTGATACTTCTCATAGGAAACATATCACATTGTCCTTGAAATGGATCGTTAAATCCTTTTAGCTGAGTTAATTGGGCGTATACACTACCCATCGCCTCTAAATTTTCTACTGTATACATTATTATTTCACACCTTTCCATTTTCTTTTAAGAATACATTTGTAGTTACAACATTATCATTTACATCATATCCTTTTATGAATATTGGTGCAAGCCATTTTAAAATTAATTTTCTATGACTTGAGCCCCTCTCTCCTTTCCAGTAATGATGCCAATGTCCACGCCGTGTATGTGGGCGTTTCGGAGAACCATGTGCTTCCACTCCCGAATTATTATAAACAATATGAGATTTAACCTTCTTTTGTTTCATTTGACGAATAATATTTCCGGTTTGAGTGCCACAATTCCATTTTTGAATTTCTCTATATTTATCTTTTATGTATTCTTTTTTTTGGGGCTTACGAGTTATGTATTTTTGTCGTTCATCTTCAGTAATTTCGCTGTTCTGTGCACAGATATATAACACAAGTTGCAATTTTGATGTTATTAAGTTTGTTACAAAATCAATATAATCTTTATCGACAAAATTCTTTGATGAATTCTTTTCTACTTCTTGCAACATTCGGTCAATTCCATCTTTGATTGTACCATTTTCTATAAGATGTAAAGAAATGGGCATAACTGAATAGTCATTATTTATAAACAAGAATCGCAATTCCAATTCTCCGTTGTTAGTATCTGATTCAAAGTAGACGAAGAATCCATTGTACTCATCATCGTTTAATACTATGTAAATACAGGGATATGGAAGATTACTTAAAACTTCGATTGGTATAATTAAATCTTCACTTCCTTGTTCAGTAAGAACATCTTCCATATCTTTATCAAAGCTGAAAATTTGTTTATACAATCTCCATGTTGCAGTTGCAACAATTATATTGGCTTCTGATATTATGCTCAAATTAATATTATCATTTCCGTCACTTGCAATAGCAATCCCTACCCCTATCGGTATATAGCAACGAGCATCCCAATTCACTTCTTTGCCGTTCATTTTTCTCATATCTTCTACTTGTTTCCAAACATTCGGATATTTCTTATTGACTTTTTGAGTTAAAATTAATGGTGCAATTTTTTCTTCCATAATATATTACCTATCATTTTAATAAAACTAACATTTCTTTGTTTTTAAGTTGTTTTTCAATAAATCACGATTCAATTTATCTACATAATTCATTCGTTCATTTTCGGCAATAGAATCTTTTTTTATGCCATTTTCAGTATATATAAATTGTATAGGTAACCTCATTATATCACTCCTTAATTTATTTCAATAACTTCCCAAGTCCATATATATTCTTTGTCATCCACTGACAAATAAGCTACGCCATCATCTCCACATGTAAAATCAATCTTTGCATTCCAATCATCATCTGAATTGTGACTTTTTTGTTTATATAAATTTTGTGAATCTTCTTTTACAAATATGTACGCATCTTTTTTATTATCGAATGTTTTATATCTTTCAATTTTCTCCTCATGTACTGCATAGCAGATTACTATATATTTCTTCATATTCTCCATATAAATATCACTCCTAATTTATTGTGTTATTTTTTAATTTTTCATTATACCACCTGTCCGATTTTGCCTTCAAATTTATTTGTCCAACTTATTTTATGCCCTCCAATTTTTTAATTAAATGTAAATTCAATTTTATCATTAATGAAGTCTGCTACATTATTGACTCTAAAGTCCTCTACCGCAAAACATCCTTGACCATTTCCACATCTATATCCAACTACTGGTTCTTCCCAACCTGTGACCTCAATCCAATATGATGTACCGTCATTATCTATTGCCGGCATACCAAAACAAAGTGTTCCATTCGGATTTGGACATCTTGGAGCTTCGGTGTAAGGTGTTTTTGATGTGATTTCTTTTATAAGAGCCTTTCCGCTTTCGGTAAACTCTCTTTCATATTTTTGCACCTCTATTGATAGAGGTGCATTTCTGTATTCTTTCATTTTAATCGCCTCTTAATCTTTCCTTTATTTTACCATATTTATGTTGAATAGTCAACGGCTAAATATATCATTACATTAACCCTGTGAATTGTTGTTGAATGACATTCATAATCTTATCATCAAAATTTCCCTCTGAACATTCTTTTATAGATGTGATAATAGCCGTTGTGGGTGAAATAGGAAGCTCGGCAACTTGTTGCCGAGTAGTTCACCTTTGCCTCCAATCTCTTTTGAGTTTTAATCTTATAACACATAAACTTTACCGTCCTCAATAACATATTCTCAATACAAAAAAAGAAGATACTCACTATAGCAAGTATCTTCTTAGTGTAAGAATTCTGTGATATTTTTTATAAGTCTTTATCAAGTAATTCTATATTCATTTTATCTCATTTTTAATTCTCATTTTAAAATTTCGACTTTCATCTAATCAATATCATTTCCGTCTTTATCACGAAGTGTTGCGTACATAATATTTATATCTATATCAGCATCTACACACTTCCCTATAAATTCCTCCATTGCTTCATCGTATGTACTGGCTTTTGTTGCAAAATTAATCCAACAATCATCTATATGTAATTCATTCATATTATTTGCCTACCTTTCTAAACTAAGAAATCATCGCTTCATTATCTCTTTTCAAAATATTTTCCATTGTATGAATATCCATTAGATAAACAATGCTTTATTGCTTTCTGCTTAACGTACTCTTTATCTTCATTAGAAATATTCCAAGCATCATTATCATCTTCAAATAACAACCAAAATCTCCATTCTGCATCGTCTTTGCATGGAATATCTATTCCTAAATAGCATTTATTACCTTTATAATCTCTCGTAATACCTAATGTAAAATCATAATTATCGCAGGATGGTGTAAACACAATTTTAGTAATATCAAAATTTACTTTCATAATCTTCTCCTTATCTAAAAAAACTCTTGTTTCATTAAAATTTAATAGTTGCATCGTGTTCTTTCGCATATTTGTAAAAATCCACCGTGTCATCGCAAGTATAGTTGTCCAAAAATTCGTCAAATGTGGTGTAATATTCCGACTGCCTTTCTTCCCAATAATTTTTTGCAAAATCTCTTGTTACTTTAACATAAGAAATATTATTGTCGGCAATATTTTTGCGACTTATTGTATCTTTGTATACTGCAATCCATATAGTTTTCATTAAATCACTCCAATCTAAAATTTCAATTCAAAACTCTACCTTTAGCAATATATCTTTTCCTTATTTTATTTTGTAAAAGATCGGTAACAAATATATTTGCAACTTCTTTTAAATCGGCTTCTGTACTATTATTGTCAATAACTATATCATAATCATAATTAAACACTTGGTCATCAGCCGAATTTGATGTAATATGTAGTATATTATCACGTTTTACAAGGATTGTTATTGCATTAAATTCTCGTACTGCTCTTTTTATTTCTTCCGGTTCTCTTATATGTAAAAAAAGTACATTTTCATCAGTCGAACTTTTAAAGGCATCAACTTTTTCTCTCATAGCTACAAACGGTAAATCGTTATATTCAGAAACAACTAATTTTAAATCACATAAAAATTTTCTGTCTCTTTCTGTTTTTGAACCTGTCCATCCTATGTCTTTAGCTATTCTTTTTATTTCATCTACTGATGAATAATTAATAACTTGTTTATTTGTTAAACGGCAATAGAATTCACTAACAAATCGCACGAATGTATCTTTGCCTACTCCACCACTACCGTTAATTACAAATATTTTCTTACCATTAATCATTGTCATAATATATTCCTCCCTTTTATTCCATTAATTTGACTTGAAGCGTGATTTTTCATCTTCAGTAATAATATCAGTAATGAATACTTTGATTATTTCAGCATCCTTATCATTAACTTGCGATAAAATATGCTTTAAAGTGTCTCCAACACCTTGAATAATGTTTTTGTGTTCACCCTTCAATTCAACAACAACTTTATCTGAATCAGGATCAGATGTAATCAAGCAAAATGAACCATCTTTAAAATTTTTTGCTCGTGCTAAACGATTTACTATTTCTGCAAATTCATTAGTCATTATAATTCAACTCCTTTCACTTAATCGTAAACAAATACTGCTCTTCCACCGAGTTTTTTTATTTCATTTGTAATATGTTCTATTTGATCAAGCATAACATCCATAGAACAAATACAAGCTCCTTCAGAAATATTCCTATATATACTCCTACAATCGCCTATAGTAATTCTACACATATTATCATCTACCTTAGTTATTCGACATTTTATTGTTTCCATTAAAATTCCTCCTTTTAAAATTACGTTGTTTAATTTATATAAACAGTTCATACTGTAAAAAAGAAAATAAAAAAAGAGTGATTAAGTCCTATTCGGGTTTAATCACTCATAAAAAAACTATACTCAAGTAAAACTATAGCAAAGCTATAATTTGTAAACTTCATATTTTATATTATAATTATAACATATCATAAATTGAAGTCAATATGTATTATTTGCCTTTCACAAAATTTTCTACTATTGCTCCATTTATTTTAGCAACTGAATAGTGAATGTTTTCAACAAGATAATCTTCGCCTTCTACGTCAACATCATCAAAATCAGTATTATCAGGAAGATCTGTAACAGAAACAATAGCATATGTATTTTCTACTCCTTTTTCAACATATTCTTTTGCACTGGTTACAGCATCTTCTTTTTTTTCAATGTACATTTGAAGTTCATCATAATAGCCATGTATCTTATCATAACATTGACTATACCAATCAAATTCTTCATTTATTTTATCAAGTAAAATTCCTTCTTCTAATAAATATGCTTTCATATGCATTCTCCTTTTTTAATACATTTTTCTTAAATATTCATTTACTGCTTTAACTGTTTCTTTGAAGAATTTTTCTGTTATGAAATAATCATATTCTCCTAATAATGAAATGTGTAATACTTCTTTGTTATTATAAAGCGTATTTTCTATCATATCCCAAATATCCTCATATATAAAGGTCTTGATATAATATTCGGATACACTATCTTCAGATACCCATTTTTCATTTCTTCGCTTTTCATATTCTTTTATCATCTCTTCATTTGACATATGTCTATACTTATCAGCGATACTTTTGAAAAGCGGAATATCATTCCAATAATCATAATCATAATCTTGATCACAAGAATTCTGAAATTGTAATGTACTGTCAAATAAATGATATACTGATGTAGGTACAGCATATATGCCTAATAGCTTTTTGTCTGCAAGGTAGAACCAACGATATTTGAATACATGATTTTTAGCCCAAATTTCCGTCTTTTGTTCAAGTTCTTCTGCATTTTCAAGTGTTTTCAAGTCTATAAAACTTGTATCTTGATTTTCTCGCCAAACCGGACTGCATAGACAATTTTCTTCAGCTATATTTACATAATTCTTGAGACATTCTTGTTTATATTGCAACAAAAACGAATATAGATCTGTCGGTTCTATGATTTTAAAACTTATTATACATCTGTAACTCATAATTATATGCTCCTTTCATATTATCCTTATTCATAATATTGATATATACAAGTATTAAATTCAGTATCAAGAATCAATTTATTTTCTTTTTCATTCCAAAAAAGACTTGTACGCCCAACTTCGTATCCACTCTCAATTATATCAGCTTTCATTGCTTCAAGAGCTAAATCAACCATAAATTCATATGGTTCTTTACCGTCTGGAACGGATATTGGTGTTTCAAAATCGCCGTTTGAATAAGAAATAGCTATCTGACCTCTTTTAACATAGTCAACGCCGTACTGCAATTTACAAGATAAATTCTCATTATAATTTAGAGTAAGCCCATTACAGATGCAATGCACCCCTTTAATATCAACTTTTTCGTCTGAATTTATAAGTTTTAAAATACTATCTACGTTAGGAAATTTATCGGAACATTTTTTTACAAATATAACGATTTTCTCTTTGCCGGTATCAGTTAATGTATATTTCATTTCAATTACTCCTTTTATATTAAAAAAATTTAAGAGTTAAATTGGTTGCAAAATCCATAACCATGCTCTTTTAATTTTTTTGCCGTTTTTTCGGTATCTTCTTGGTTTGTAAAGACGTATTTATTAAAATCACTTGGATATTTTTCTTGTTTCAACAAAAATCACCACTATCAATAATTCTATACCTCATTCTTACCTCTCTTTCACCGTGTATCTTAGCATCACCGCAAATATGCGAATAGTAACATACTTTAGCGTTTTCATAAATATGAGCCATACCATCAATTACAGCATAGCCTTTAATTTTTGCATTATTAAACACTTCAGCATCTCCGGCGACACAAGCATTTTCAGATACCAATGCATTACCATAAATTTTTGCATCATTCGCAACCCACGCAGTGCCTGTTTGGCTAAGGTTCGATTCTTTTTCTATGAACCCACCCTTTCTGCCTTTAGGTATTATACCAAATTTTTTTAGTGAAATAATTCTGTGAAGAATTATTCCATTCACAAGAATTATTTCATCTGTCATCTTATATTTTTTCATTGAATTAACCTCAATATCACAAATTAAATTACTTAACTTCTATATATTTTTTTAATTTATCTCTGATACGCCAATACTGAATTCCGTATGCATCACCTTGAATTTCTGCTCTTTTGTCTCCAAAACAATCCAATGCTACACAGATTCTCTTAATTTCTTCTACTGTTAATTCTATTTTCATAAATAACAACTCCTTTTCTGAATATATTAGCAAACGATATAATCACAATCAACTGCTGTGTTTTCATCTGCTTGTTCAACTTTGTATTTACCTGTTAATGAGGTATCCTCAATGTATGAATTTGCTTTTTCAATAGCTTCCGTTTTGTCAAAACCAATAACAAAAAACGAAAAGTTTTCATCTATCATTCGGATTACCCATAGGTTATTCATATCAAAAATTTTCATAATTATCTCTCCTTTTAAAATCTAATCTCAAAACCAAAAGAATCTGATTTAATATTTTCTTTATTCGGTTTCTATATCGAAAAATTCTTTAATTTCTTTTACGACACGTTCGATGTGTTTCTTTTCTTCTTCGGTTTTGCACACTTCGACTTTTCTCTCTAATTCTTCAAGTGAAAAGCTATGAGGACTATTGCTGAAAGTTACATTATACATATTGCCGCTTGTTTTATATGCCGTAACTATAATTTCTGATTCTTTATACAAAGGTATAGTAATCCAGTTACTATAGGTGTCTATATGTGCGTCTTTTTGTAAAAATGCGTCATCGTTTATGGTTGCATATCCCCATGCTTGAGCGTTCATTGTTAGTCTTGCATTATCTGTGACAGTGCTGTGTTGGCGAGCATAAGAATTACCGTTTAAACGTGCGTTTCCGCTTACTTCTGCATTTTCAATTGCCATCGCTTTGTCGCATAGAACAGCGTTATTACGAACTTTGGCATTATCCCTTACAACAGCATCGCAAAAAACTTTGGCATCATCGTAAATCCAACATTTATCGCAATTTGACAAGTTATCTTCACATTCGATAAAACCGCCGAACTCGCCTGCTTTAACATCGTCAAAATCAGACATGGCTTTAATACGATATAGTGTTTTGCCCTCAAATTCGATAGATTCGTTTGTTATTTCATATTTTTTCATAATTATCTCTCCTTTATTTCTCAAATAAAATTTTTCATCTATAAATTTATTTCTGTATTTGATAGATACCCTTATGCGTTTTAGATTGTTATATTTCAGAACTATCAAATGCCTCAAAATATGATTTTACAGCATTTACTACGGCTATGTCTCTGCGTGTTGTATGGTATCGTGCATGTTCATCGAATGTGTATAGTTCATAACCGTATTCTTCATAGTTAGTGCTTATCCAAACGGTGTTGTCAGCATCTCTGAATGCGACTGTATTAATGTATTCACCACGTTCGGTCGGTGTACTTATACATAAATATTCATCGTTAGATTTTATGTTACCTGCGTTTATATAAGTATTACCGCATATCATAGTTGTGCCGCAAATTGTTGATTCGCAAACTATACGAGCATTGTCTGTTATTACGGCAGCTCCGTGAACATATGAGTTGGAAATGTATGCATTCTTGCATATTACAGCATTCTCAGTTATACGAGAGCTATGACTTACCACCGCATTGCCAAGGATACGAGCATTACCATCAACATAAGCATCATCAAGCACTTTGGTATTGCCGTATATCCAACAATCACCGTGGTGTGATAGGTTATCTTCTGATTCAACGAAACCACCAAGGTCGCCTGTTTTAACGTCATTAAAATCATGAAGTGCCTTAATACGATATAGCGTTTTGCCTTCAAATTCGATAGATTTATTTGTTATTTCATATTTTTTCATGATAATCTCTCCTTTTAAAATTTAATTTCAAAACCAAAATGACAATATCCGTAAGTATCAGATAGCCAATCGGATATATCATCTAATAGTTGATCTTCATCATCTTCATAATCTTTAACATCAAATTCATCACTGATGTCAATTTCTTTCGGCAACGATTTTAATATTTTCATGTTACCGTCAGTGTCCCATTTAATTTTAACTACTTTCATAATTATACCTCCTTAAAAATTTATTAGATATATATAAACAGCCTAAGCTGTAGAAAAATAAAAAAAAGAGTGATTAAGCCCTATTCGGGTTTAATCACTCATAAAAAAACTATATTAAAAATAGAAAATAATTTCATTTACTTTCCATAGACTTCATATCTATAATATAATTATAGCATATTAGAAAATGAAGTCAACATTCTTTTTTAATCATTTTCATATATCTTTATAATAGATTTTTATCAATGATTTGAAAATTCGCCCTATGAATATAGAGAGCTTTTCCGTCAATCATTAATTTTGTTGTTTTAGGCAAATCCTGACACACTTCCCAATAAACATCGTTACCGGAGTATGCACAAATAGGATCGCCAAGTTGTGATTGGATAACTACTACTCTTGATTTTCCAAAGTAATTCTTGTATTTATTTACGATACTTGCAATAAATACATTATCCCCAAAACTGCCGTCTGACGTACTCTTTATTACTTCAGGGCTGTTGAAGTCTACTTCAGGATTTAATCCGTTTTCAGCAAAAATCATTGTGCTACCACAACTTTCGATTGTTTTGCCATCAATAATTACTGTAACAACACTTGATAAAGTTTGATTATATCCCCAACCATTATCGCTATTATATGTTTTTTCTTTAATTACATTAGATTGCAAGTCGATTTTTTGTCCACTTACATTCATAAAGTTTTTACCTTGATTGGTATAAAAACCTGCGTTATATGTATTACCTGTTATTGAACCATTTAGTTCATTAACTTCATTATCCCATAATGCACATCCGCTACAAGAGATAATAGCAAAAAGTATTGTCAAAACTGTAATCAAAATTTTCTTTTTCATAATCGTATTCTCCTTAATTATCTATTTTTTCAACCGATAAAATTTTATAATCGCAATCTATACCTAATCCATAGATTCTTTTACATTCATCAACAGAAGAAACAGTACATGATTGTTCTTGCCATTCCCAATTACTCAATTTATCACGGTATTTGAATTTTATATTATACATTTTTATTCTCCTATCTTAAACTATACTTTTATTGATTTTACTCTACAAAGTTACTACTATACCAATCAATTTCCTCATCGCCATCAAAAATCAATTCATGTACCGGTATATTTTGAAGATTTTTTTGTGCATAAGTTATTGCTTCATTAAAATCCAAATTATCCGGCACTTCCATAGTAGTTTCATAATATGCACTACAGCATACTTTTACTCTCAATTTTTTCATAATAATAACCTCTCTTATATCTTTAGTGAATAATTACCCAACCTTGCTTATTTCATCATTAATTTTCTCTAAATCAAAATATAAGCATTGTATAGATTACTGCCTGTAAATTCTTCTGTTGTACGAATTTTGCTGATTTCTGCCTGTGTCCATTTTCTGTTAAATAATATCCTCATGCTCTTTCTTCCTCTCTTATTTTTTGTAAATCTTCCCAGTCTTTAATAAGTTTCTTTGCGAATCTTCCACAATTTTGCTAATTTCATTCATTTTAAATTCCTCCACAAAAAATTAATCAGTTACTACAGCTCCGCAATTTGAGCATTTGTTTTCAATAAATATAGCTCTTTCATTGCAGTTGCCGCATAGTATTAATTTACTTTGACAATCTGTACAATAATCTGTTTCTTCATCAATTTTAAATGTAAATTCGTTCAAGCAACCTTTACACGTTTTTACTAATTTAATAGTATTATCATATCCACAGTTTGGACATAAAGTTGTGTCTTCAGGTAACAATTCATAACAGTTATTGCAAACATTTTTTAGCTTATAATTACATTCCGGGCAGAATGTATAATCTGTTTCAGCTACATTGTATGTAAAGCCACAATCAGGGCATTTCTTTATATACACATGTGCATTTATGCAGAAAATAACTAATAATATTCCTATTGCTGCTACTGTTGTGAATAATACTTTTTTTGTATCTTGCTTGTTTGTTGCTAAGAGATACATATATCTTACAGCAAAGAAAACAATTAATAAAATTGATACGATTGCGATTACATAAAATAACATTTTAAATTCCTCCTTAAAAAAACAAAAAGAAAGCTATCTTGCTTTCTCCATAAAATAATATTTTGTTTATATATAAACTGTCATAATTGACAGATAACAAAATTAATAATCTATATAAAAAAAGAACAGACTAAATCTTTTTTGGGTATTAGTCTGTTCTTTGAACTTTAAATAAAATTGTAATAAGCTATAACCTTATCACAATAAACTTCATATCTTATAATTTTATTATATCATAGTCGAAATTGAAGTCAATACTATTTTTCTGCTAAACATAATTTTCAATCTTATTTCTGAAATATTGTTTCTTCGTCAAAACATTCACATTCTATGAATGAAATCGAATGACAATCTTTTAATTTACCATTTTCACAGAACATTGCAAATACTTTATTAATATCATTATAGCTTAATGGATATTTATTGTTCTTATTTTTGAATTGATATATTGAATTAACAATGTCAATATGTTTTTCATCTATAGGCATAAACAAATAAACAATATCTTTACATTTCTTATCAGTTATTTTATAAGCATTCTCAAATGTTATTAGCTTATAAGGAACTTGCATAATAAAATAATAGCAATCTAAGCAAAACTTATTTTCATTATGCAAATTGAAGTCGTATTTATCACCAAGTGCTTTCCAAGCTATAACATTGAATGCAAATTTCGATACTGAACCATCTGCATTTTCGACTTGCCAACCGTTTTTATGGTCAAAAAAAGCAATAACATCGTTATATGAATTACTCATATTATTAGTGACATAAGTAACTTGCACCTTTTTAAAATCATCCGGTAAACTTTCAAAAATACTTATCCATTTCATTATTTATCTCCCCTTTCAGGTTTATATAATCTTATACCATCATAAATTGGTTTTTCTGATATTTCACCCGATTCAAGTTCATCTAAGCCTTTTTCAATCATATACATTTTTGCATCAAAATCATCTAATTTTGCAACAATAAATGCTTCGATTGTTTTTGGCTGACTGATTGCTCCCCATTCTTGGTTATAATGATGTGAAGCGATTATATGTTGTAATTGCTCCAGTTCATCAGAATTTATAGTTAAATCCTTTGTATAATCTTCAACCATTCGCACTCCCAACATTAAATGACCGAACAAGTTGCCATTGACTGTATATGATGCATTCCCCATAATGTCAGTATCCAACTCTTTTAGTTTTCCTATATCGTGAAGCAAACAACCTATAATGACTAAACCACGATTAGCCTTAGTATAGATTTGACAAATTCTTTTTGCCGATAAAGCCATTCTTAAAGAGTGATATAGTAATCCTCCATAGCAATTATGGTGCATACTCTTAGCTGCCGACCAACGTAAAAGTTTTTCTTTATTCTTTTCATAAATCTCTTCACCCAATTCTGCTAAATCAGGAGCTGTTTCAGCAGCTTCATTGAATAAACTTATACACATATCGAACATTTTCTTGGATTCAATCGGAGCAGTTATAATGAAATCTGCTACATTTGCATTGTTGTTTATTTCAAAGTACTGTAAAACATAACTCACATTACTTTGAAATGTGTTTACGTTAATAGTACAATCTGCAACATTACCTATTGCAGCTAACTCTTTACTATTAATACTGTTAAAATACTTTGCAATTACAGTTTGTTCTCCATCCGACAATGAAATGTCACAATATATTGATCCATTTCTTGCTGTTCGTTCTTCTATATTCGTAACTAACAAGTTAGTTACATACTCATGTCCTACTTTCATTTCTTTAAATTTTACCATTTTGTTTCTCCTCCTAAATAAAAAGTAAATTGATTATAAAAAAAGAGCAGTCAATTTTCATTTTCTGAATTTTAACTGCTCGATTTAACTTATTAAATAAAAAGAGAATATAGCTTTAGCCATACTCTCTAAACTTCATATAATCTATTTATATTATATCATATTACTTTTTGAAGTCAATATTTTCTTTTTCTTTAGTTCTTTCTATTATTTCTTCAGCTTTCTTATTAGCGTTTTCTATCCATTCATCAAAAGTCAATTCATTTGTCATTTTACATTCCTCCGATAATCAAAAAATCAGGGCGAGACCGTAGTCCCACCCTTCCAAAGATATTCTTAATGAATTCTTTTGTTAACATATTGATTATACCATACCGAATATTAAATGTCAATTTACATCGAAATTCGATCCTTGATTTCTGCCATCTTAGCAGAATTAAGTCTTGTATCTCCTTTTACCCTTGAATAAGACAGATAGCCATTCATTCTGTCTATTTTGGTTAGATTACTGCTTCCGCATACAGGGCAAACATCCATCTCAAGTTCTTCATGACCGCAATCATCACAATAAGCTAAAGACAAATTAACCCCTTCATAGAAGCCAAGTTCCATTGCTCTTTTAACAAGTGTTCTGATTGCTTCAATATTGTATCCAATCGGATAACGAACATATTGAATCTTACCACCGTTAAATAAATCCCAAAATCTTTTTTCAAGGTCCTGTTTTTGTATAGGAGTAATATTCTCCGTAACATGGCAATGAAAACTATTAGACACATATTCTCTGTCAGAAACATTTTCAATTATACCATACTTATTTCTGAATTGTTTTACTTGAAGTCCACAAAGCGACTCGGCAGGTGTTCCGTATATTGCATATAAATTGCCATCTTCATGCTTAAATTGAGTCACCTTGTCATTTATATACTTCATTACATCTATCGCAAATTGACCATCTTCTACGAGTGATTTACCATTGTATAGTTCTTGTAACTCGTTTAAAGCGGTAATTCCGAAAGATGCTGTAGCAGATTTAAGTATTGGTTTAATTTTATCGTCCGGCTTTAGATGTCCGCCTAAAAAGCCGCCTTGACAATAAGCAAGTGGATTTGTAGATGCTTTCATTTCACCAAGATATTCATAGGTTCTTATATGAATTTTTCTAATCATATTCAAGTAATAATCTAATATTTCATAGAAATCCTTTGATTCTTTTCTTGCTTTTGCCAGTATCATAGGCAAATTAAGCGAGACAGCACCAACATTAAATCTTCCGACAAAAATCGGTTTATCATTATCGTCTGCCGGTTCTATTCCACCTCTTTCAAACCAAGGTGACAGAAATGCACGACAGTTATGAGAATAAACACCGCTAACTTCAAAGTGTTCACTATCTGTTGTAACATCATAACTATACATTGTTTCTTTTACAGGAATAACTTCAATTACTGTTGAATTTACGCTGTAATTAATTCCTTTATTTCCTTTATAATGTTTTAATTTTTTTTGACAACAAATAAAGTTCATTAATTTATCATTCATCTGAAATTCTACTCTATATCTGATTGCAGTAGGTCTTTCTTTTGAATAATGGTTATGATAAATTTTTGCCGGCATTCCAAGTGACTGAGCTAAAGCCATTTGTTGTAAAGCTAATTCCTTATTAGTTGAACCGATTTGTACAACTGAATAATTATTATCAGAATCGTTAATATATCCGTCTGCATCAATCATTCCTGCCATAAATGAAAGTTTTGATTTACAATCCCAAGAGAATACTTCATTAGGAATTTGTCTGTTTATTTTATTTTCTCCACCAAATTTAGAACAAAAATAATTAATAGCACGTTGCATATTATCATTATTATCAGCAATAGCACATAAATCTTTATAATCACCTTTTTTGCCTCGCATTTGTAATACAGTTTTAGTAGTCATACCGAAATATTTTGAAAATGTTTTGTGAAATTTACTTTCAATTTCATCTTCACCGGTAGCTGCAATTGAAGCAACAATACGATGATTTTGATAACAGCCATCACATAACATAAATCCAAGTAGCCATGCTTTATCCTCATTAAAACTTACTGTTTCTTCGGCATATTGTTTTGTGTTAATTAAGATTTTATCATTTGTTTTTAGATTTTCTGCTTTTACTACACCTTTATTAATAATTTCAAACGGATGATCAGGTGTGCATAATAATCTTCTTCCATTTGAAAAATGTACGTCCACAAACTTATCCGAAACATTTCGTATAATTCGTTTGGTATTAACAAAACCTTTTTGAGTATCATAGATTTGTACATTATTCAAGTCCATATACAAATGCGGTTGTCCTTTAATTTGAGTTTTTAATTCAAATTTATCAGATAATCTGTTCCACATTCTTTCAAAAGATTCGACATATAACTTATTATTAAATTTGTATGTTATTATTTCTTTGCCATCAACACAGCCCATAGGTGAAACGATTTTACCGTATTTTTTATAAATTGATGCCACATATCCTTCACCGGTTAAAGATAACCAATCAGGATACATTGTTTTACTTGAACATTCAATACCTGCTTCAAAAACATCTTCCAAAGGCTTACCTTCACCATGAAGATTTTTATCATAAAGGAATACGATTTTTGGAAATAGTACAGGCTTTTTATAGCCGTCTTTTCCTTGACCGTTCTTTCTTACATTCAACATGGTTATAGATGCCATTTTGGCAAATCGACCTGTTCCTGTTCCTGTCGTTACCGTAATGAACGGATAATCACCTCTGCTTGATGAAACAGAATTAAATTTATATTCCCAACCTTGAAATCCTTGTTCAAAATCTCTTTGAATTTCTTTCAAAGCTATTTCTTCGGCTTTATCCTTATCTAAACCTAACTCAACATATTTTTGAATGTATTTCTTATATGAAAGTTCGGCATAGGGTTCAAGCAGTAAATCAACTGAAGGTATTGTAAAACCTCCGTACTGCTGACTGGCAGCCGAAATAGTTACGTCTCCGATAACATCAAATGCAGTGTCAAGTGACTTAGGTTGGTTATACCATAGATTACCCATTTCAAAGCCGTCTTTTAAAACATTTTGCATATTAAACAAGCAGCAGTTCATTGTATCACGTCTTGCAGACATATCATGAATGTATATAAATCCGTCACGACACGCTTGAAGTTCTTCTGTTGTAAGGAAAAACTTCTGATATAATTCCTTATTAAGCTGATTAAAAATCAAACTTCTTTTGGTTGAAACCAAAGCACTGTCAGTATTGGAATTATCCTTATCACCAATGTACATAATTGACTGACTCTTTTTATATACTTCATCAAGCATTTTTACAAAGTCAATCTTGTAATCACGATAATCTCTATAGCTTTTTGCCACTTCGGGATTAACTTTATCAAGTGCTTTTTCAACAAGATTATGTATTTCCGGTACTGTGACAGTAGTTGTATTATTTTGTTTTGCTATTTCTTCTGCTTTATTGTGTACATATTCAACTATAAAGTTTAAATCATAGTCTGATAATTTCTGCATAACTCTTGTAGCCGATTTATTAACAGCTATCTTGATTTTATCCGGTTGGAATTCTTGAAATGTTCCGTCTTTTTTTATAATACCTTGTAACATATAAAATCCTCCTTTTTACTACCCGACAATTAAATTATCGGGTAGTATGTCTGTTCTTATGAAGCCAATTTTGTATCGTCATCTACAATTTCAATAACCGATAAGACTTCATTTTCTCTTTTTTCTCTATTTTCTTCTTGCAATGTTCCTTCTTTAATTGCAATATTTATATCTGCTAATCTTTGAGCTACAAAACTTATTGCGTTATTTACAAACTTATACTCAAAGTCTTGTTTTACTCTGATTGCAAATGCTTCAGGTCCTTCTCTCAGATATATACTCGTATAAATATTTGCAAATTTTCTTGCTATTTTCATCTCCTTTCTACTTAAAACTTCCTTTTCCGTTTTTTGCTCTTTTGATATTTTGCTTGTAATCTGCTGAATACATTTTTTTATCATAAATTGAATCTTATCTGTTGGTATCGGCTTTCCATATTCATCCGCTTTACCAATTACATAAGCACTAATCTTTTTCACCTGTGAAGGCATTAAAGGTACAGATGTAGTTTTAACCGATTCATTTATCATTTTTTCAAGCATTTCAGCATTGACGTTCGTAATTGAACCATCTTTCTTTACAATTTTCATAACGTATTTCCTCCTTAAACAATAAATCATCAATATGAATAAATAAAAAAGAGCAACTATGTTTCCGATTCGGATTCATAATTGCTCTTTAATTAACTTTTAAATAACGAGAGGTACATTTAGTGTTCCTCAACCTTCATACTTATAATTATATTATATCATACACTATTATGAAGTCAATATTATATAATAGCAAAAAAATGACTATATAAGGCTTAAAAAGCCTTATATAGTCATTTTAATTAATTAAGCAAATGGATTTTCGGCATCATCAAAATCTCCAAAATCATCAAAGTCGAATCCATCACCAAGTTCATCTCCATTTGTCGCTTCGGTGGGTGTTTGCGATGCTTGTGTCGGTGTACTTGCTGCCGGTTTATTTCCTGAATTTGAATTTGAACCGGTATTACCACCACACAAAGTCCAATCATTAACCGATAGATTGATACCTTCAACTTCCTCACCGTTTTTATTGGTGTACTTATTTACACTCGCCGAACCGATTAGTACAAGATTAACAGTGTTAGGATTTCCGATTGCTTCAAGCATATGTTTAAATCTTTCAGCACGGTCCTCCCAAACTGTGACATTAATCCAAACAACGTTATCTTCCGGTATATTTGTACCAAACATACTGTTAATGATTTTAGTTCTGCCACTACAAGCAACAGTTGCTCGAATTAGTTTCTTGCCGTTTGCTTCTCCTTCTTGAATTCTTGAAACATAGCCTTTAATAATCATGTTTTTGAAATTCGTTCCTTTACTCGTTACTGCATTAACCACATTCAAAAATGTGTATTGTTTCTTATTTGTGTTTGCCATAATAATTTCCTCCTTATTTCTTAAATAAAATTTTATAGTATTTAAAGCTGAAATGAAATAAAAAAAGAACAATTATAACCGATATAATCAAAATCGGATTTATAATTGTTCTAAATTTAACTTTTATTAAAATGAAAACAGGTAAGTTTTCAGACACTTCATACTTTATACTATTATTATAGCATTACTCAGAATGAAGTCAATAACATTTTTTTAATTTTTATTATATTTTTTATTTATTTTTGATTATATTAGTTTTCCATTCTTGATTGCACATCATTATGTAATATTTCAACTATTTTGTTGTGTTCAATTCGTGCTTCATTATCATCAAAAGACGATAAATACTCTTTTATTAATGTCAACAATACTGTACGTGCTTTATCTCGATTATTTACATCCCCTCCTTACTTCTCAACCTTTTCAATTCTTTTTTACCTTCTGCCGACAAGTCGTTTTCGTCTTTAATATTATTAAGACACGATATTACTCTGTCATTCATCGTAACTTGAAAATTTTCGTTCTTCGGTAATAGGCACTCTGTTTCTCCTTTATGGAATACGCATTTTTTGCAGTTACAAATCATTTTAATTCTCCTTTCTATCTTCTTTTATAACTATATTAAGTTGTCGTCCTAACCACTTTAATCCGTTTGTAGTTAACCAATAATAAGTATGGTTGTCACACTTCTGTACATTTATAATATCTTTCGGCAATCTGTTCAAAAGATTGTTACCGGTTTTGATGTCACAATAATAATTGCGGTATGGCTTGTAAAAGGCTTTTCCGTGACGATGATAAGGTCTTTTATAATTAAGTCCTATCATATGCTTGCATATGTCTATCACTCTATTTAATTCTTTGGAAGTAAAATCCATTTCAATCCCCATATCTAAGCCCATATTACCTAAATACTCATTATAGTCATTATCACGTTTTTTTACCCAATTCCACGGATGAGAACAACCTAACATTCCATCTTTATGTTCTATTCCGTATTTTCCTTCTGCTTCCGGACAAACATCTTCTGGAGCTGATAACGGACAATAATCACATCTCATTTTCTATTTCCTCCGTCATTCCTTTTATAATTTCATTCATATCACTTTTTTAAAATAAGTTTTTCTACATCATATTTTTCACTCCTTTTATTCTAATTTAAAAATATTTATATAAAAAAAGAACAGACTAAATTACCTTTAAAGGTTTTAGTCTGTTCTGTTTTAACTTTAATACATTTGAGATAAATCATATCTTAATAAACTTCATATCTTATATAATTATTTTATCATAATCGAAAATGAAGTCAAGCAATTTTTATCATTATAAAAGTGATAACTGAATATTATTAACAATATCATTATTTGATAATAATGTTCTATATGTTTTCTTTGTTGACAGAGGACAATGTTCAATTAAATTGTCTAATTGAGACATTTTTTCTATAACAAGCATTTTATGAAAAGGTGAAATATACACAACAACTTTTTTATTATCATTAATAAGATTTATAATATTATTAAGAGTACCACGGCTTTTTCCATCCCAAACCATAAATCCATAATCAGCATTTTTAGCCATTGCTTCATCTTTTTGCTTATAAAAATCAAATCCCTTTATCGAATTATTAACGTGAATATTTTCGACTTTCCAACTTCCAACATTATTTCTTGCTTTGCCGTTGCTTGCATATACTGTAACATTTTTATATCTTAGTTTCATAAAAAAGTTTTGTACAGCTGTGTCAATACCATAGCAATCTCCGACAAAAACATTATAATTTTTATTGTATATAGACATAAGTTTTTTTTGGACGTTATCATCAAGACTTGTTATGCTTCTTGCTCCTGCAATAAATATTTTCATAGTTATCACCTCTTTTAGTTACGTTCTCGTTTTTGCAACTGTAAAAACATAAACGTTGTCAATTAAAGAATCTTCTTTTAATTTTTCAGTACACGCTTTAACAGTTGCACCTGTTGAATATAAATCATCAATTAATAATATATTACAATGTCTGTTGGCATATTTTTTCTTGTCGATTTTTCCAGTTAAATCTTTGTTGGCTTTCGCTAAACTTTTAGAAGTTATATTTGAATTTTTAATTAATACTTTCTCACTATAAGCGACTCCAAGATATTGTGCAATAGCTTCAGCAATAACAAATACTGGCTGAAATGTACGTTCTTCAGTCGGCGGCACAGGGACAACGCAATCAATGTGTTTATCTTTTAGCCATTTATTTAAAAAAGGACCACAAAGATTAAGAATTTTTTTACATGTGTTTTCTTTACCTTCGTATTTCATGCCATGTAATAATTCCCCTATTTCAGTATAAGAGGTTTTAAAAATTTTTTTACCGAATTCATTTTCACCAAGATATTCACTGGAAGTGGAATATATATCAAAAGCATATCCTTTTTCCCATGAACCAACTATTTCTTTTGGTTCACTCATTTTATCACACCCCTAATAAGATTTAATTAATATATCACATAATTAATTATTCTATGGAGAGTATATCATAAATTATATATTTTATCAATAGATTTTAAGAAATACGAGTAGGAATTTTCGGTTAATCGTAGCCGAGCAGTTCATTGCTTTTATAATTATATCCAAACACATTAAATACAAATATTTATATATCTTTGCAATACTTTTTCAATTCATCAAAAGTATTTATGTAAATATAATCAATACCCATATTTATATCTCCGGTTGGATAAAAATACAGAGTTATATGTCCTATATTAACATCATCAGAATTTAATGTTACAGCCCATATCGGATATGCAACATTGCCACGATATTCAGTTGTATGAGCATTTGACAAATAACGTATATTATTCGTAGTCCAAGTCAGTTCTACTATTGCTCTTTTTACATTGAATTGTTCAGATGTAGAAATAAAAATACCGGAATTGATTATATCTTGTGCTTCGGTAATAAGTTTGTTTCTCTGTGCCGACAAATCAGTAATATTAAATTCTTCGCCGGCACTGCTTAAATTCCATACATCTTTTACTTTATTAATATCAATTTGTGCCAAATCATTATTCCAAATCTCAGATATTTCATATTTTGATTGAGCATTTTTTGAAATTTTAACGGTATATGATCCTGTTATATTATGCGATACCAAATCAACCACTTCAATACGAATTAGGTCATCATCAATACCGCTATTGGTTAAATCTACACCCCAACATACTCCATAATTATTTTCGTCTGCATAGTTTGCCGGCATTAATTGATCGTAAGTCCAATCTATAAGAACATTAGATGAATTTGCTACTTCTGAATCGGTTATATCTTTATATTCTGTATGACTTGTTCTAATACCTCCTAATTGCTTTGATGTTATGTAATAACCGTATTTATGTTCTACTGTTGCTTTTGAATAAGTCGGATTTAAAATTAATCCATTTACGTTTTCGTTAAGTGTTATTCCTACATTTAAAGTACCTCCGGTTACATCAGCACACGCAACTGTTTTATTATTTAAGAATAATCCGTCATCTTTAGTTACCATACCGGTATAATCAGCTTGTTCTGCCGTATTGTTTTCAATAGCAACAATTGTAGGTTCTGGTGTAACTAATCTGCCAGTATCTTCAAAAGGTGTTTTTCGAGTAGCCAAAAATATTATTAAAGCAATAATGCATAAGACAATTATACCAAATATGATTTTCTTTTTTCTTGAATTTAATAAATTATTTAGAATATCCATTTACTATCATCCTTTCTGTTCACATTGCAAATGCAGTATTAACATCTACATTAATAGCATTGGCAATAGCTTTTTGAAATCGTAAAATTTGTTTATCTGACATATTTTCGGTTCTGCCGTTTAGTAATTTAATCATTTCAGCGTATGTTAAATTAGCTTTAGCGGCAAGTTCAAGTTTGTTTATATCATTTTCTGCAAACCATTCATTCATGTACGGATAAACAGATTTCTTCTTTACTCGCTTATTATTTTCAGTTGCTACTTCCATTATAACAGATAAGTCAATGCCCGATACCTTACTTATCTTTTTAGCAATTGATACCGGCATCCACATTTTGCCTGATAAAATTTTAATTAAATGATCTACATTGAAATTAATTTTTTCAGCTAATTCTTCATAGTCCATTTCGTTTTCTATCAACCATATGCGTACATTTTCGTATACACATGAAGATAGATTTCCAAAAAGGCTATAGAATAAATTATATATACATTGTTTGCTAAAGCCTGTAGCCTTACAAATTTTTCTTACGCTATAACCGTTTACTCTCATAGTTAAAATTTCAATCTTTTTATCTTTTGTCATTTTATTCATATTCATAATTATACACCTCATTTCTTATTGAAAATCAAATCAAATGATGGACCATATTGACTTGACGGATCATCTTTCATTTTTACTTCTGCTTCAAATTCTTTGCCTGCTTTTGAAACAAGTTTTTTCATCTTAACCGATTGACCGCTTAATAATTTTTTTACTGTCGCAGCGGTAAATGTTGTTTTTGCAAATAAAGGACTTTTACTCTTTTTCCAAATATTAAACTTACAGTTTGTAGGCTCTTTCCAATTAGAACAGCAAAATCCTGTTTTTGTTTCTACAATATCACCGCCACAGCGAGGACATTTACCAATTACTGCCCCACCTTTTTTCTTTATTGCAATAATACTGCTGTTTACAACCGGATAATTATCAACATTTGCGACAATATGCTTAATTGTGTCATAAACACTGTCAATTAATTTATTGTAATTAACTGTACCGTTTTGTATTTCTTCTTGAATAGACCACCATTCAGCTGTCATATCGGCTTTCTTGATTTCGTCAGGCAATATTCTGTAAAGTTCTCTGCCAAGTGCAGTCGAAATTACTTTCTTACCATCTTCTCGTAAAAAACCACGTTTAACCAATGATTCTATGATACCGCTTCGAGTTGCAGAAGTCCCGATAGAACCTCTTTCACCTTCTTTACCCTCATCTTTTGAGAGTAGTAATTGTTTTATTTTCGGATCTTTAACATACTTTGATATACAAGTCATATCTTCATTTAATGATGCTTTCGTATATCTTGAAGGTGGTTTTGTTTCCTTTTCAGCAATATCGGTATCCGTTATTTTCCCTGAATAAATACCTTCCGGTATTTTACTTAGATTACTTGCCTTATCTTTTTCAGCTTCATTAAAAATACTTCTATAACCCTGTTCTATTATAACGGTAGATACTGCCTTTATAGCTTCGCCATTACCCAATTCAATACTTAGATTTGTTTGCTCTTTTTTGGCTTTTGGCATAAACTGAGCTATATAGTATTTACAAATAGCAAGATATACATTTTTCTCAGCTTCGCTTAATTTATCTAAATTAACTTTTTGATTTGTCGGAATTATAGCAAAGTGAGCTGAGATTTTGCTACTGTCAAAACACTTTGATTTTAAATTCATATCTAAACTTTTAGGCTTATAACGAATATTCATTATAACAGCTTTCATTGTTACAGGAGCTTCCTTATAATGTTCTTCCGAGAGATATTGACAATCCGAACGGTTATAAGTAATAGCCTTATGATTTTCTCTTAAAGATTGTGTAATATCAAGTACCTGTTGTGGTGAGTAACCGAATTTACCGCTACAATAAGTTTGTAACTTTACCAAATTAAAAGGTAATGGCGGTGCTTCATATACTATTTTTTTCGTTATGTTAATATTTTTTAGCACTTGTCCTTTTAGTCGATTACAAATTTGTTCGGCATATTCTTTACTAAGTATATGTCCGTCTACTAAATTAGAATCAGTCTTAGCCGGAATAAAATCCGCTTGAACCGTATCATTATTGAAATTAATATCACAACCAATAGTATAATACTTTTGTTTGTGATGCCCTTCAATAGCTAAGTCACGATTAACTACCAATCCTAATGTTGGTGTTTGAACTCTACCGATTGTTAACAGAGTCTGATTTTTACAAGAAAACAATCTGCTCATATTTATTCCGACCATTAAATCAGCGACACTTCTTGCATATGCTGACCAACCATAAGGTTCATGAGGTTTATTATCAGTCATATGTGACAATGCTTTTTTCATTGCAGCAAGTGTTGTATTAGCGGTATCAAGCCTTTTAACAGTTCCTTTATAATTAAACCATCTCAGCAATTCATCAATTAAAAGTTGTCCTTCATCATCAGGATCACCTGCGTGTATGACTTCATCTGCTTGTTTTAGCAGACTACCTATTTGGTTAACTCTTTGTGATTTACTGATTTGACCTTTATTCAGGTTTCCGTCTTTTCCAATTTTTACTTGCCAATCTTTAAAAAATATTGGAAGTGAATTTATATTCCAAGACTTATACCCTATATCATAATCTTCAGGTTCTTTAAGACTAAGCATATGACCGAATACCCAAGTTACGATGTAATCATCTTTATATATACAACCATTTTTCATGGCTGCCGTACCCGGTAATGCATCTGCTATTGCTTTGCCCAAAACAGGCTTTTCTGCAATTACTAAAATCATAAATAAACCTCCTTTTTCTTATTTTACACTTCATTATACAAATTTTTTAACAAAATGTCAGAGTTGAATTGAAAATTTCTGTTAAGAATATAACGTAATTAAAATACAACGTTTTAACATTTTATATGTGAATTCGTAACCGTCACTAAATCCATCTGATAGAACAATTTTTTTGCCTGCAAGAGAACATTTCATAAAGCCCTCATTGAGTATTTTTTTAAGTTGAGTAATTTCCGCTAAATTATCGTCATACCAGTCTGTAATATAACTTGTTTTAATCCATATTTCCTTTTTCTCTTTTAGCAATTTACAGAGTTTTTTAAAATCAAATATGTTTTTCATATCTGTTTTTTTAGACTTTACATATATAAATGCTTGTTTCATACAAAGTTTAACCCATGCATTCGGTTTTTGTTCGTGATGATATTCTATTTCATTTATTCCAAATTCTTCAGCTATACTTTGTGCCATAGCCACTGAACGAGATTCACCGGCATGACAGGATATTATTATGTAATCATATTCATATCTATTAAGACGGTCAGATAAAAAACCACATAAATTAATTGCATCATTTGTCGATAATCTGTCTTTTGCTGACAAACTATCTGCAAAATACATATTAAAGGTTTCAATATTTTTGCCGAACATAGATTTTGAATTTAACGTTCTATGTGCAACGTTATTATTTATGTTGATGTATATTACTTCTTCATCATCTATTTGATTGAGTAAGTAATCTTGTGCTTCTTCTCTATTAAATACAATAATCTTCATTACTTCTTCTCCTCCTCTGTAAACAGGTTAATGATTTTACAAATATAATTCAAAATCAAACAAACGTTTTATCATCATATATGAAAAATCATAATAATTATTGGCACAATCGGTTAATCTGATTTTATTTCCCACTAAAGAGCATCGCATAAATCCTTCATATAATTCTTTGTTAGACTTTTTTAGCATATTTTTAAATTTTACAACTCGATGTTTATATTCCCTTTCGCATATTAAAAAGAATTTTTCATATTTTCTCTTAAAATTGACTTTCACCCAAATTTCTTGCTTTTCTCTTAATATTTTGCAAAGCCTTTTGAAATCAAATATATTTTTTATATAAGTCTTATCGGCTTTATTATATAAAAATCCTTGCTTCATGTATTGCTTTACCAAAGGATTCGGCTCTGAATTATAATGTGATTTTATATATTGTCTGTTAGCAAATCTAAAATCATATATGAATTCAATATTATCTATTTTAAATTCTTCAGCAATGCTTTGTGCTATACTTTGAGCTATATCCATTTTTTTATCCAAGGCTTTTAAATAATCTTCATAATCATAAGGAACAGAATTGTCAAAATCACTACAATGTATAATTATATAATCATAGAAATTTATACGTTCCATTAATTCCTTACATAAATATATTGACAAACAATGCATATAATATCTATGTATTGATCTTTCATCATTTATAATAAAAGTAAATTTATTTACATAAGAATCAGAAGAAGTATAATATTTTGTAAGATTTCTAAATGTATCATAGAAATTTGGATCATCAGTTATTGCAATATACAGTGTTTTTTTTCCCCAAATATAGTTTTCAAAAAGATATTCATGGTTTTCAAGTTCTGTATTACTAATAATTATTTTTTTCATCTTGTTATTCTCCTATATTATTACCTGTAAATATTATGTAGCCTTTGAAATTGTATCTCTTACTGCTGAACGGAACATCATAAGTAACATTTCGGATAATGGCTTATTCCTATCCTTTCGTTTCGCATTTTTAGCATGATAGAGGGTTATTCGTCCGTAATCTTTTTTCATATCAGAAACAAGTACACCTACTTCATATGGAATTTCACCTTTTACTTTATCATATACATCTTTCGGCATTACATAGTAATTATAATCTCCAATGAAATTGTGACCGTTTTTGCTATGAAAATCTTCGATTGATGATTTAACTTCATAACAGTAAAAATCACCTTTTTCAATACCCGAAACAGTATTATTGATAGGCTTAAATCTCATCAAATCTACTCTGCAAGCCTGTTCAGTTCTATAATCAAAAGTCACTTCTTTTGCTATATATATTCTTGTATCGTGATATGGATTAAGCAAACTTTCAACTGCATCGGTTAATTCTTTAGTTACAAGTGGTCTGTTATTCATTATTTTAGCTCCTTTTGCTTTTTTTACTTTTTGATTTCAGCTATTGAGAAATTAAGTTTTAATTTTAATTTTTCACATAAGTCACAAATTTGTGAAAGAGAAAAATTGTAATTGCCGCTTTCGTATTTATATAGCATTTTAGGACTTATTTTTAAATAGTTTGCCATATCTTTTGAGGTCAAGTTGTGCTTTAACCGATATTCTAATATAGTTGTTGAAAGTGTATATTGAATATCGTAATAGTATAATTTTGACACGCTCATATTAGCATATATTCTATTTAGATATTTACCTGTATTTATCGAATTTTCGTTACTATTCATTTTAATCCCTCTCATTATATAACTTATTGTGTATTTCTGTTACCTTTTAGATTTCTTATTCCTTTTTTGATACATTGCAATAGCTTGTTTGCTATGTTCTTGTACTATTTTCTTCACATATTCCAATGTTTCTTCTTTGCATGGTTGGTTATGTTTTTTATAACATTGATTTACACTGAATTTTTTACTTTTTTTGTTATATCGAATGTCGATCGTTAAATGTTGTTCATCTATATCAGCTGTGTAAATAATACAATGACCATCATTAATTTTTTGAAGATATGTACCGACACAGTTATCATTAATTTTTCCTTCTAATTGAAGTGCACTTTTTGTTTTAATCAAATAAAACGGTTTAGGTAATTCCAAATATTTTAAAGGTGTTTCAGGAATAATAAATTTAATTCCTCTATTTGCTTTTGCTATATATCTATGAACATATTCATCATGTAATTTATATATTTTTTTCTTTCCGGCTGTAATATCAACCGGCTCTTTAAGTTCAACCGCCATATCAAGATAATCTATTAATGTATCTTTAGAAATATTAGGATTTCTATTTCGCATAATATGATATAAGCATCTCTGACCTATTTCTTTCCTATTTCGTATTGATAATTTAATCCTATCTTCACTCAATTCTGATTTAGCTATATCATCAAAAACTGAATTAAAAAGTATATTTAATTGATTTTGATTAATATATTTTGCTGCACAGCATAGATAATATATAGCTTTTGAATTTCGTTTGTTTATGCTACTTGGTAATTCGATTTTAAATAATTTTTCAAAATATTCTTTTTTGTTATGATATTTTGAAATATCCGTTAATTTGATTGGTGGATAAAAACCATCTTGAATCATATCTTTCCAAAAGTATGTTTTTTCTGAGTGCAACAAAAATAATTCTCTTTTAACTTCATCAGGTAAATAATGTCCTAAATCGGATGCTGAAATTGGAAAATATTTATGATTTTTGGTTGACGCATATATACTTTTATTCTCGTGAATTATTATATTTTTACATGGGTTATATATTTCTAAAACAATGTCGCTTTCAATCCAATCAATATCTATCAAGTGTGAAGTAAATATAGTTATAGCAAGGTATGGTTTTCCATTTTCACTAATTCTATTTTGAACTTTAACACAGACATTTGCATCTGGAGTTTTGATTTTTGTAAAAATGTAACTATAACTATGGAAGCCTCTATTCTTTGAAGATATATTGCTTATTGCATTTTTAATTGTCATTATTTCATCAATTTTAGGAATAATCTTAAAAGTAAATTCATCAGAAGATGTTTCTTTATCAAATATACCTTTTATATTTCCACTTTTAAAAATTTGATATAGTTTATTATAAAAATTTTTACAAAAATTTTCTTGTTCATTAACTTCATTATCTGATATGTACATTTTTATCATCATCCTTTTCTATTAAATTGCCACAATACGGACACTTATCGCCTATATGTTCCATTCCATCTAAACTGTGGTGACAATATGTACATTCGGCGATGTTATCTTTTGGTATATGACTAAATTTAAACCCACAATATGGACAAGTCTTAATCCCTTTCATATCCTTTAGACTTTTTGAACAATCAGGGCATTCTAAAAGTTGATATTTGTCATCCATATATTTTTCATTTTTTTCGCCACATTGAGGGCAATAAGAATAATCATCATCAACTTGATATTCGTAATTACAGTTCTGGCAGTATATTTTTTCATGATAATAATTATAATAGGAATTACTTGTCCATAAAGTAAATATGCCGAAAATAATAAAACCTATTAAGACCATCATTCCACCTTCATAATAAGTTGAAATTGCATAGCAAAGAAAACCTATTAAAGCAGCCATAAAAATAATTAGAACTATTAATTCTTCACTACTAAACACGAATTTTTGGCTATTATAATACATCAAACAAGATGTTATTCCGAATATTATTGCTACATATAAAGCAAATACCCGAAATGCTTTTCTATCATTACGATAAAGATAAATTTCAATACCAATCACTGCTAAACAAATTATTCCTGTACAAATATATGGTATTAAATGTTTTATTCCTATTTCACTCATTTTTATTCTCCCCCAAAGGTATTTCATCAATTTAATTTTCTATTTTATTACCACAATACGGACAACACTTTAAATCCAATAAACTTTTGTGACAGTTTTTACAAGCTATATTTATATTTTGATTATCATATTAAATAACATATAAGATGTTCCTCCAAATATAAAGGCTGCTATAAACGAAAGCAGAACATCAATTCTTTTGCAATTTTCTACTCTAAAGATTAATTTTGAAAAACAAAATTTACCGGAGATAATACACAAAACAAAATATAACAAGATCATCTTCATTTTACTCCTTATTATTTTTAACTGGTATTTCACCAATTTTAATTTCAATTTTATTTCCGCAATAAGGACAAAGATTGAAGTCATTATCCGATAAAGTTTTACCGCAATTATCACATATATTTTTTAATTTCGTACCGTATTGAGGGTAATAATCATATTTTTCATTCGCCTGATACTCATAATGACGAGTTGTGCAAAAATCCTGCTTTTGTGAATCATAATAATCATATCCCGCCCAAAGAGAACAGATTATAACTGCCATAGCTGCAAATAAATTTACATATCCTAATACTTGTGCATCAGCCGAAAAACATTTAATTCCTTGTTTTATGAACAAGACAGTTAAAATTAAAAAAATAATAAGTATAATTAAAAATAATATTGATTTAGTCATCTTAAACTCCTCCTTAGTTACTGTCGTTCGGTATATCACTGACTTTGAATTCAATTTCTTTACCACAATACGGACACTTATCGCTTATATGCTCCATTCCATCTAAACTACGGTGACAATATTGACATTCGGTGAGCTTATTTGTAGATATATGAGTAAGGTGAAAACCACAGTATGGACAATTATCAATATCTTTCATATCCTTTAGACTTTTTTCACAATTAGGGCATTTTGAGTATTGTTGTTTTTCATCTGAAGATTTTTTAGATTCTGGTATTTCTCCAACCTTAGTATTTATTGTTTCTCCGCAATACGGACAAGTGTCAGTTGCACTATCAGGTAAATATTTATTACAATTATCACACTTATTGGTTAATTTTGCATTGCATTCAGGGCAATAGTCAAATTTCTCATTCGTCTTATACTCATAATGACAATTCGGACAAAAATCCTGCTTTTGCGAAATATAGTATTTATACCCTCCATAAATTGAACAAAATAATGTAAGTATAGATAAACAAATACACATTACCCCTGCAAATTTTTCTTCATTAGAAAAGAAAAAAATTGCTTTTTTAACAAACAATATACTTAATATTATCAAATTAATACAATAAACTATAGTTACTATAAATTCAATCATTTTAAATTCCTCCTTAGTCTATTTTCTTACCACAAAATGGACATATATCTTTTATGTATTCCAATCCCTCAAAGCTCCTATGACAATATTGACACTCTGCCACTTCGGTATTTGTAGTCTGATAATATTGCTTTTGGATATTAGTATCAAAAAATCCATTCTGATAATATACTATTGTTAAAACTATAGTTCCTATAATCAAGAATGCTCCTTTTTCCAAATTATTCATCGGTCTTCCTCCTGTACAACCTAATACAGTTAAAAGTATTCCTGACACTCCTACTCCTAACACTGCTGTTTTATGCAACATTATAGGCAATAAATTAAATATGTTCATTTTAAACTCCTCCTAACTTATTTTCATAAAAGTTTTTTATCTTCTATTGTTTTAAATTTACATTGATATTGTTGTTTACTCATTAACCTATCTGTTTTTGAACTATAGCATCGCATATAGGACAATACTTATAAGTTGCATATGTTTGATATTGATGATGACAAGTCGGACATAAATCTGCTTTTGATGTTGTCAAAAGATATATTCCTGTACCCAAAATAAGAAATATACATATAAACCCCGTGCAAATTAGATTAAAATCCTTTTTGACAATTCCAACAATGAAACAAGCAATACAACAAATTGTAAATACAATTAATGCAATTAAAGCAAATGTAAAAAAGCTCATATCAAATTCCTCCTTAGTTCACTTTTGTAGGTAATTCGCCGACTTTCGTCTGTATTGATTCTCCACAGTAAGGGCAAACAGCCAATGCATTATCAAGCAAAATTCTGTTACAACTATCGCATTTATTTTTGATTTTAACACCACATTGAAGGCAATAATCATAATTACTTAAAACCTTAAATTCATAATGGCAGTTTGGACAAAACTCTGTTTCATTGTAGTAAGTATATGCAGTATATCCACCTGCAAAAGATAAAAAGCCTAAAGCTATTGATGCAATAAAGGCACAAACAAGATGCCATTCAAAACATTCTATTGTCTCGGCAATGCTAATAAACATAAGCGTAATACTTAACAAACCACATGCAAGACAAGTCACTACACCTATTGCTATAAATGTTTCATTCATTTTCTTTTCCTCCTTAGTTAATGTCATTTGGTATATCACCGACTTTAAATTCAATTTCTTTACCACAATATGGGCAGGCTTTGGTTGCTTCGCCCTGTAATTCTTTATGACAATTATCACACTTATTGGTTAATTTTGTACTACACTGAGGACAATAGTCATATTGTTCATATACCTGATATTGAAAATGGCAATTCGGGCAAAATTCATATTGTTTGTCAACATAATAACTATGACCAACTGCAAAAGCTGTTACAGCTAATATCAGTGAACTTGGAATTAAAGTTATCATATCTATTTCTCTTCCACTTATAAATGCTAAGACAAATAGTGAAACGCTAAAAATTCCCATAATAATACATATACTTAACATTTCGCTCATTTTAAATTCCTCCTTAGTTAATGTCATTTGGTATTTCACCGACTTTAAATTCAATTTTTTTACCACAATACGGACAGGTTTCGGTTGTTTCGTCCGGTATTATTCGATTGCAATTATTATATTGTTTATAAATTTTTTGTTACAATGAAAACAATTAGTGTAAAAACCACCATGATTACCGAAAGTATACCAAAAGCGATTGCACTTCCAATATTAATGTTGCGATAGATTTTTTCATCCTTAAAACTTTTGTATATATGAAATATACAAGTTGTAATACAATATAAAAAAAGCGGTAAATATAGTGCAAAAAATACAAACATTTTAAATACCTCATTTCTTTATTTTCATATTAAAGATAAAAAGATAAAAACATATCAATTACAACCATTAATCCTCCTATAAACCATGCATCCATAAGAGAACTTCTATTATACTCTTTGCCTGTTACTATAGAAAGTATTAATGTCACAGCCGTCCCAATAAATAGAAATGTAATTATAAATACCGTACTTTTGCTCATTTTAAATTCCTCCTTAAATTTCGCCTTTAAATGTTAATTAAAATAGTACAGATGCCCAAAGCAAGTCGCTATAGAGCCACATATAAATGCCGTAAAAAAATACCAGAAAGCAAGTCCATCAAACCATAATGACCAAGTATGATAACTACCGAAGAATAAAAATATTAAATCAGCAATTACAAAAATTATACATATAACAAAATATAAATTCATTTTTCTTTCTCCTTATCTGTAATTTCAACATTCCTGCCATTTAATTCAAAATTGCACTGTGGACAATTATCAGTTCTATACATCATTTTATATTCATAATTACAATTAGGACAATGCATATCTCTTATTGCAAAGAAGTAATAGAAACAGCTTTCTGCACAAATAATTATTCCGATAAAGAGAGCTATTCCTAAGCAACATAAGGCATCCAAAAACTCTTTATCTTTTACTCTAAAAGTAAAACTACTTAAAGAATCATATAATAAAAAGAGTAGAAATATCAAAATTGTTATACAACATATTGTAAATGATAAAAAATATAAATTCATTTTTTCCTCCTTAAATTTCGCCTTTAAATATTAATTAAAATAGTACAACATATACCCTAAGCAAGTTGCCGTCAATCCACATGTAATTGCCATAATAAAATACCAGAAAGCAAGCCTATCAAATCGCAAATATGCAGCAAGATAACTACCGCCGAAAAGTAAAAATATTAAACAGGCAATCCCAAAAATTATACATATAACAAAATATAAATTCATTTTTTTCTCCATTAAATCACTGTAACATAAAGCCTCGGATACTTTTCCTTAAATAATTTCATCTTCAGTTTAAATACGTCTGTTTTTATTCCTTTTGTATCAATTATTTTATATGTACCGTCATTCTCGAACACTATGAAGTCTGTTACATATTCGATTGCTTTATTTTCTTCTGTTCCATCACTGATAACAAATCTTGCTTGCATACAAAATCCTTTAATTTCTTGGCTTTTTGTCAACAATTTCAATGTTACATAGTAATCAGCCTCCTTTTTGCTTGCAAATGAAATTCCATCAACTTTAATTTTCTTTGCATTATATTTAGATTTATTTTTACGCTTTTCCGTTGTAGGAATTTTACCGTTTTTTAAATATTGATTATATTCTTCTGTTGTCCAATTAATCATTTTAATCACCATATCTAAATTTTAGAGTATTGATATACAATTTAAACCTAAGAAATTAAGGTCTAAAAAAATACCAAAAGGATTGCTTTAAATCTAATCCCAAAGGCTTACTATATATCTTAACTTTTATACCTATATTATACCATATTCTACGTGTTATGTCAAGTCTAAATTGTAATATAGTCGTTCTATTTTATATTTTTGTTAAATAAAAAAGGGGCTGTTAAGAAACAGCCCAATTAAATATACGAAACGTATTATTCATATTTCGTTGAATTGTAAGATTATTAGCATATGGATATAGATGATTAACATCTCCACAAGTAATAATTCGTATTTTATTTTTATAAACATTGATAACTGCAAATAATCCTGTTTTAAAATCTCTTACGGTAAATTCACAGTTCTGTTTTAAAATATTTTTATCATAATTTGATAAATCATTTATAAAATCAAGTATATATGTATTTTGAAGCATTAGACTTGATTTTAATCGACTTATTATTCTCTCTCGTGCATGTGGAGTCCAATATAATGTATATTGAATTCCGTTAAGCATAAGTGTAGTTTCAGGATTTCTATGATATATTGATTTCATCTTAAAATCCAAATTGTTCATATGTTGTTTCCTCCTTTGCTGTTTTTGTTTTGTATAAAGCCTTTTTCAATCGCTGTTTTAAATATGTAACTCTTTTATCAGGCTGTTTATTGCTTATTGCATAATCAACAGCACTTTTTTGACCGCATAATGCCACTATATCAGTAGCACGAGTTACACCTGTATACAATAAATTTCGCTTTAATGAAAAACGTTGTTCCAACGCCATAATTAATATGACAATTTTGTATTCCGATCCTTGCGATTTATGGATTGTACTGGCATATGCATGTACAATATTATTCATATCATCTTTAGTATAATCAATAATATTACCATCACCGTTAAATTCAATTTTCACAAGTGTCGTAAACTCACCGTTTTCGTCATTACCCAAGCAAATATCTATAATATACCCTGTATCACCATTTTTTGCTGAATCAGTGTTTTTTGTCTGCATAACTTTATCACCGATTCTGAATTCAACATTGTTTATATTTACAGTTAACTCATCTGATTTTTTTGAATTTAACCGTTCGTGCAAATGTTTGTTAAATTCATTCACGCATAGCGTACCTTTATTTCGCCAAGGTGTTAACAATACAACATTATCTATTCCATATGCTTTTACGCAATTTACGTAAAAGTTACTGGCTTTTTCAAAGATTTCTTCGTTATTATCTCTATAACAATGAATAAATTTTTTGCTATATACTAAATGTGTATCGCCGGAATTTATTTTCTGTGAATTTTTAACAATTACACTTTCTTCACTTTGTCTGAATACAACATCTAATTTAGCAACATCTATTCTTTCTGAATCAATCATATCTCTTAATACGTTTCCGGCACTTACAGATGGAAGTTGATCAGGATCACCAACAAAAATCACTCTGCAAGTTGATGGAATTGCTTTTAATAATTTAGCTGCAATAAATTGATCCATCATTGAAACCTCATCAATAATAATTAAATCTGCTTCAAGATTAGAAGTCTGCATAAATTCTTCACCATCATCATCACAACTATATCCCAAAGCTGAATGAATAGTTTGAGCGGAATAGCCTGTTTGTTCTGACATTCGCCTTGCAGCTCTGCCTGTCGGAGCTAATAACAAAACATTTCGGTTCTTAGCGACTCTTTCAAAGACGTATAAAATTGCCTTTTCAATAGTTGTCTTACCTACTCCCGGACCTCCTGTTATAATCACCATTGGACTTAATAAACTTTTAATAACCGCATTCCTTTGGCAGTCAGCCAATTGAAAACTATTAAGAGATGAATACTCATTTAGATATTTCAGAACATTTGAAGTTTCAAACATTTCGTGAGTACCATTTTTGATTTTCCTTATGTGCATTGCAGTCGAACACTCTGCATAATATGAGTTTATATCATAAACTAATATTTTATTTTCATCAATATGTTCAAATGCAATATCATTATTTTGGACCATATCATAAAGAACATCATTAATTTTCAGCTCATCAACTACATTAGATTTTAAATCCTTATTTAATAAATTCATTAATTCTCTAATCAAAATAGGTTTTGGAATACACACACTGCCTTTGGCTTCAACCATTGCTAAAATACAAAAAGTTGCACCTTTGATGCGTAGTGGATTAGCTAAGTCAGCGTGTAAGGTTTTGCCTATCTGGTCAATAGTTGAAAAGCCTATCCCTTTAACTTTAATCAGTTCATATGGATTGTTTTTCAATATAATACTTGCATTAGGACCAAACTCAGATGCAATTTTTTCGGCTTTCTTCAATGATAAATTAATAAAACCGTTAAATACAGCCATAATTTCTCTGATTACTTTTGTGTTTTTCAATTTAATCAGGATTTTATCAAGTTTATTTTGAGTAACACCCTTAATTTCAAGTAATCTTTCCGGTTCATTATCTAATACATTCCAAACCTCTTTACCGTATTTCTTAAAAATTTTTTCTGAAATCTTATCTCCAATTCCGCATTTTAATGATGACATATATGTACGAAAACCTTTTAAATTCAACGGTTTTTCAATTTCAAAAGATGTTGCATTAAATGAAGTTCCGTATTTGTTTTTAACATAATCTCCCTCAAAATTAATTGATAGATTACGAATTTCAGGTAAATTATATCCTGTTACGGTGATATTCTTTCCTACATTTTCACTTTTATAAACAGCTACAATATAATCATCTTTTTGATATATGGTTTTTATATATGCAGCATTTATTTTCTCCATATAATCATTCCTCCTTCAAAAATTCAAATAATTTATGCTTTACATTACTTTCATATACAATTGGTATATTGTTTGATATGGCATACATAATTTCGTTTTTCATACCGCTTGAAATTTTATCACCGAAAACATATAAAATGTCACTTATTGATAGCAACTCCATTCCAAATTTTATAGCCAGTTCTCTTTCCGATAATACATTATCATCAAGGAACATTGGCAAATACGAATGTGAAGCCCAAACTTTGACATTTGTATCTTTAAACATACCGTTAAGATAATTGCATTTATCTCTGGCTGAAAGCATATTTAATTGTATTCCCCCTTTCGTATTAGCCGATAATGGAGAACATACATATATTCTACTATTTTCTTTTACTATCTTTTTTAAATATTTTGCATTTGTAATTAACAATTTAATTCCTCCTAAAAAAATCTACTGAGTCCAATTATGGACTCAGTAATTAAATTTTACACTATTTTTCTCTCCTTAATTGAAAACACTCTTGTATTTTCAGGTATCACAGTTATTACTTTTTCATATACTTCCGGGAATGATGCTTTTAGCATTTTCTTATCTAACGATGTGTATGAACGAGGTGCGTAACTTACTTCATAATAGCTTGAATCATCTTTCTTCACTGTTCCTTTAACAGTTCTGCCGAGTTCTTCCGTTATCATGAGTTGCAGGCTTTGCATTTTATTGGTTATTCCGTCAGCTTTTGCAATAAGTTTTTTCTTTTGTTCATTTAATTCAAGATATTCTTGAATTATTTCTACATCTTGTGGTATAAGTTCAACTGCCGGAGCGTTCTTATCTGCCGAGCCTGAAAATCTTCTTTGAATTTTCAAATCAGTTTCGGATTTACCTGAATAGTCCGGTTTTTGATTACCGAGAATGTATGTATCCCAAAAATACTTTATCTCATCAAGCTGTTCCTGTTCTTTCTGCATATCTCTTTCGACATATGAGCATACAAATTCATTCACCGTATTTCCGTAAATACAGCCGATATATGTTCCTGCAATCTTAGGATCATCAAGAACAGACAAGTATTGTCTGCATTGTGGCAAATACTGTACAGGAATTTTGTTATTTTCCCAAGCACTCTTATTGAAAAACGTTGTTGTTTTTGCTTCAAAGACAAATATACGTCCATCCGGCATTTCAACAATCGCATCTATATTTGCCGTTATGTATGGCATACTCTTTTTTCTGAACATTCTTGTTTCAGGAATAACTTTTGCTCCTGTAATATTACAGAAAGTTTCAATTACAAGGCTTTCAACTTTATGACCGTAAGAAAAGATAAATTCTTTGCCCTTTTTGTCCTCATTCTTTTCAATATCAAGTTCTTCCGGTATACAATGCTTATCATAGTATAACTCTAATTCAGTCCTATACGGTGATACACCCAAAGCTATAGCGGCATCACTACCACCGATACCGATTGTTCTGATTGCTTCCCATTCAGGAATAGACAAAAAAGCGGTATCAACTATAACTTCTGCATTATCCCATTCGTGTCGCTTTTGATATGGCATCTTTTCAGCAATAGGTTTAACATAATCAGCAATTTCTTTAGCTGTCATTGTATCAATTAACGATTCACCTGAATTAGCTTGCTGATCAAATAGTATTTTTGCACCTTTAGCAAATTGTTCACCTTCAAGTCCTGTCAGATTCAATGCTTCTTCCAATTTATCCATTCGATTATGAATGTTTGCAAGAATATTATTAATTCTCTTTGTAGCTCTTACATCAACGTATGATGCCGCTTTCTTCGGCAAATTACATTCAAAAAATTTTTTCATATTGTTTCCTCCATTTCATTCTTTAAAATTTTTCTCATAAAAACATTTAATGCAATCATAAACATACAATTCATCAAATGTGATATAAACAATTTGATTGTTAAACTATCATTTTTTGCTAAAATAAACGGTTGAATAATACCAACAACCAATATTCCAACACAAACGATAAATGTAATGAAATTTGATATTCCTTTCAAAGTAATTCCTCCTTGTGATAAAATAATATATATAAACCGTATGTATTACGGTAAAAAAGAAAATAAAAAAGAACAACTAAGCCCAAATTAGGGTTTAATTGTTCTTTAATAAAAACTATATTTGTAAAAAGAAACAGTTTAAACTATTTCTAAACTTCATATCTATATAAATATTATATCACAATCCAAAATGAAGTCAACTTATTTCTTCGATTTCAAATAAGATACTATCTGTTGAAGTATGCAAATTTACTCTTTGAAATTGACAGAATCCCAATCAACCGTTTCCAAAATATTTAACAATGTTTCTACTTCCGGACTGCGATAAGCTGTCATAGCATATGCATGAGCATCTTCGCTATAGTTATATCCATATTTTCTAAGATGATTTTCACATTCTTTATGTGTTAAAAACATTATGTTCGGATAAATAATATCATCCTTCTCATAACTGCCGATTTCAACATCATCCATATATAGAATATCAGATAATGCTTCAAATGCAGATGTAATATCATCAACAACATATTCTTCACCGTCATTCACTACAATTAATTCATTTTCTTCAGTGAAATATAAATCGTCTTTATCCAAAAAATCTTCAAGTTTCTCTTTTGTATTAGTCAATAACGAAGTTAAATCACCGGTATTAACATCATAAAAGCACTCACCATTAATTCTGATTGCTTCTCCCTCGTCAATTCCATCTTCATTAATGACCACTTCATTAAGAAATGGTTTTGTATTGTCCAGTTCTCGCAATATATTTTCCAATGTTTGCATATCTTTCAACCCTCAATTTTCTTAATTTTGTCTGTAATAGTCTCTTTCAAAATTGTAATACTATTAGTAGCTTCTTCTATGGAATAAAAACCATTTTGAATTACTTTATTTTCTAATGTTTTAATGTGTCTTACAATCCAGACATAATTGTAATCAAATACATTTCTAAGCTTTTTATATTCATCTTCGGTTTTTGCTTCACTTAATTTAAGAATAAGTTCTGATTTTAACCTTGAAAACATTTCCTTGATATTCTTCAATTCATTTTCATAACTAATAGCATCAACTTCCCTTTTTCGTTTATCGGCTTTATAGGCACACAAACGGCTATGTAGCCGTTGTCTTGTTTTTGTTATATTGCAACCGCTTTTATCAAATTCATCTCTATTAGAATAATAAGAATTAGTAAAAGTATTTTTTACTACTCTTTTATATTCGTCATCTTGTTGAATAACAAATATGCCAAGTTTTCCACTTTTTCTATCTGTTTCAAAAACCTCTTTTGAGCAATAATAATCAATTATATATTCGTATCCTTGTCTTACACCTATATCAAACTTCCCTTTGTTTAACCTAACACATTTAACATTCGACCCTTTGCAAATTAATAGTATTCCGCAGTTGCTCACTGTTGCTTTTTCAATGCTTTTCGCCGTAAATTTTCCAAGTAATCCAGTTACTTTAAATGGCTTTTGAAAATCGTATCCATAGTTATTCGCAACATATTGCAATGCTTTTTTTCTGCACTGTAATAATTCTTTTGTTGCATCAGGGAAAATAATATTAAGATTGTCTGCTTCCTCTTTGTTATCACTGTTTAATAAATTCTCTTTCATTGCCCTTATTAGCAATGCACTTTTACTATTTTGATAACGTACGTCAAACAGTTGTATTACTTCTTTCTTTTGAAAATCAAGTACATAAGGCTCGTTCCAGTAATCATCATTGACTTTGGCATAATATTTACTATGATCTGTGAATCTTGCTCCATTTTCATTGTCAAGAACAAAATCTCCAAAATATACATTGTTTACTTCTCTGTTATATTTCAGATAAATTCCATTTATATTAACAATTCTGTTGTAATAACACTTATTATTATTCAAAGATGCTATGTTGTAATATCCTAACACTTTTGCTTGCAACCCTAATACTAACATATCTAAGTTATTATTAAGTGTACTATCACATTCATTTACAGTATGATTGTATCTATTCTTAATAGACATATGACTTCCATTTTTAGCTATCTGAATATTAAGAATAGATGTCCCATACTCATCATCTCTCTGTGGTGCTTTGCCCCGTTGTATCTTATCAATATCCTTTTTTACCGCAACTATCATATGATATTGTCTCATACGTTCAGCAAGGTTATTATAAGTACAAATCACTTCACCGTCAGCATAATATTTTTTATATTCTGCAATTTTTTCTTCGTCATCAAATATTACAGTATCGTAACCAGCTTTATTAAAGTCCTCAATGATTTCTTCTTGCGTGGTCTCTCTTATCGTTCCAAAAGTATTAGTTCCACTTATTTCAGTACAAATTGACTTTATTTGAAATTCATCTAATCCACTAAATACATTTCTTGCGTTCTGCGGTGTTACTAATGCTTTTCTAATTTTATCAGCGTCAACCGCAATATTTTTAATATAAGAGTAAGCATAATCACCTACAAATTTTTTTAAACTACTCATAATTAACCTCTCTTCCGTATATGCTATATATAGTAGCTAATTATTATACCCACTATATATAGTTATGATTTTCCTTTGAAACCTGACTTTCATTTCAATTTGTCTTTGTACTTCTTTTTTGCTTCCTTGATTGTCTTATTCCTTTTTCTATATATAAATAAATACGGCTCTATCCCCAAGTTTTTCAACTTTTTTACTTATATATTCTATCTATGATAACAATACATTTACAGATGTAATACAGCCACCATCAGAAATATTCTTATAAATACTCCTGATGTCTTTTGCTTTAATTCTACACATATCATTTCCAATTCTAATGATTGTAAATTTGATTTCTTCCATAAATCTTTATCCTCCATTCTCTTCCATATTAATTCATCTCTCGTTCAAATTTCTCAACATCTTCTTCTGTTATCTCATAATCAAAATCTAATTTGCTTATTGGTAACTGGTGTTCTTGTTTATTCACAATATTGTACATTAAAGTCAAAAAATATAAAGCCTCTCCTCTTTTTAAGATAACTTTGGGAGCTTTTATCGGTTTATCACCGATTTTATAATTTTCATTGTAAATATAGGCACTCATTGTATCATCACTGTCTACAAATACCTTTATACAGCCCCATCCTGTGGATTTATAGAATGTCATAAATTCACAGGATTTACCGATTAATCTGTTATATCCGGTCACATAATATATTTTTTCATTATCGCCTTCATCCCTTAATATATCATCAGTAACATTAGGAATTAATTTTCTACATTTCTTAAAATAATTCTTCAGCTTTTGTAGAAATTCTTGACCGTTCATTTCTTTTGCCTCCTTTGTTAATTACTTATGGAAACTTTTTTTAATAATGTTTCAAATTCAACTTCTTTTTGCTTATTTCTTTTTTTTCTGATTTCTTGTAACAAATTCTTTAATTCGTATTCATCATGAACTTCGATGTCATAACCTAAATATTTTCCGAATTCATTACTTTCTTTAACAGATGACAACCAATCATAATTATACTCATCTTCTTCTCTTGTAACAGTTTCATTCTCAAAGTAATAAACATAGCTTTTGGTTTTAAACGAATTGTTCTTTAACAAATCATTTAATTCGTGAAGATTACACTCGTATATATTGCCGATTATGTTGTTATTTTTGTTTAATCCGGTAATATCAACATAGTAAGCGAATACTTGCTCATTTTCCGAATAAAATTCTAAAACATTTCTATCATATGAATCTTCTACAAAGATTCTGCTTTCTCTCAAAGTATTAGTTCCACACCGTCTCGTAATCCAGATGAAATGTTTTTGCTCGTCCTTATCTGAAATAGCTGCTTCTCTGAAAATTTCATTATCAAGTGCAAAATCTGTTTCTTGATAATGTTTTGTATTGATTTTGGAAATCTGACTCAATACATCAATTACATTTACGTTCATTAATTTACTCATAAATATTCCTCCTTTAAATATCACTATTTTATTGTTCTATATAAAACAGCTTTTCACTGTGAATAAAAAAAAGTAGATTATTTTTTTTAATAATCTACTCTAAATCAACTATTTTACAATAAAAGAATAATGAAATAAGTCATATTCTAAACTTCATATATCTATTTTTATTATAACACAGACAATAAAACAGTCAATACATAGTTCACGATATATTTTTAAGCATTATTTCTACCTTTTCATAAGTAAATGACGGTAAAATAAAAAAAGTATCCCATTCAGAGATACTTTTCTATATTATCTTTTGAAAATTACTGTTTTACCGTCATTGAATTTAATCGTAACTAAAACAGGATAACCATTTTGATTTTGTGAATATGGTAAATATCTTGTATTAGTTATTTCAACCGGTGTTTTATGACTTTTTTCACACTGCAAACAATCCGTTTTGTCCGAATACTCGGTTTTGCAAATTTCACAGTGGTATTTTTCAATCTTCTTCATAATTTCCTCCTTATTAATGTGAATATTTATTATAATATTCATCATGCAAGCATCCTTTTATTATCGAATTTTGCCTACGACCGAACATAGACTCTTTTCGTGCTTGTTTTTCACTACATTCCTTTGCAAATTGATTAATCTCAAATATAATTTGTTTCCATTCAATTTGAAATTTCAATTCTTCTTTTGCTTTGTTGATTTTTTTGCGTTTTTTTCGCATAAATTTCTTTAAATTCAACATACTCCTTATCCTCCTGCCGGTATTAATCTGAAATATTATATTCCTTTGCTATCTGCTTTTTAACCTCTCGACATTGCATATAAATTGCCTTTTTGCAGTTATTGTAATACTGTGGACAAATTGTGCAAAAATTTTTAAGTACCTTTTTAGCATCTTTTTTATTCTTAATGTTAATATCATATGGGAAATCCAATTTCATTCTTTATCTCTCCTTTTTATCGTTTGTTTGTTAATATCTTGTATATTGCAATATCTTCGTCTGAAAATGTTGAACCAAATCCATAATCTATTGTTATTTCTACCATTTGAATATGTGAATCTTTATCATCATCTGACATATTTGCAATTCTCCTTAGAATTCTTTGCTTATCAATACCATTCATTATTATTTCAGCCTTCTTTATCAACAAAGATTAATAATCAAGTCGTACATCTTTATAACTTTTACCATTATCATAAAACTTAGTTCGTAAAGTTGCATTCACATATTCACCAACTTTATCTGAATATTTATGATATGCGTTTTCATCTGTATAATGATATGCTTGACCTTCGTATTCAATTGCAATTTTATAACTTTCAGGTATAATCTGATTACACATTATCATGTTGTTATTAACCATTATTGGTATAACTCTGATATATGATGAACTATAATTCGCATCTATAACCTTAACTTGTATCGGAGTATCCTCTACACGAACAACTTTAGCACAACTGGTTAAAATTAATAATAGCATTAATGATACAATATATGTAAATATTCGTTTAACATTTCTTTTTTTCATTTTTATATCTCCTTTATCTTATTATTACTTAAATAAAACAGTTGTGCAAAAGTGGACAACTCATCGAATATTGTTTTTAAAATTTTCACACATTCATCACGGTTACATAATGTTTTTACTGATGTAATAATTACAGAATTTCTGTTATTTTGTTCTATTATTAAATCCGGGAAAATTTCCGCTAAATCATTAAGAACATTTTCAGTTGTAATAAATGATGCCATATCGATACAGCCAATTAATTCATCATTCTGAAATAATCCGATTCGGATAGGTTTAATGGTATCATTGAAATATTCATTGTTTAAGATTTTTCTTAGAACAGAATGAACTTTTGTTAACCTTATTTTTGATATATGTTCACTGTCTACAATTAATAAATTGATGTTTTCCAATTTTTTCACCCTCTTAACTTTTACATTTGATAATTGTTTATTTGCTTTTTTAATTCGACTTTAACAATATTTTGCTTGTCAATAGGCAAATCATCAAATTTTAATCCGATTGCCGAAAGAGCCTCTTTATAATCACAAGTCAAACAAGCTTCGTGATTCGCCAATTCAGTTGCAATTATTTCTCTAAAAGAATCCAAATTGTTTGATAGTTTTTCACACTCTTTTTGCAGATGTTCAAAATACTTCGATTCTTCATCAATAATTTCTTTATTTGCAACATAGCAAAATGATATGGGATTAAAGAAAGGATGTGTTTTCTTACTTTTTTCGATTGCATTTTGATTTTTATCTGAAATTGCAAATGCAGAGATATAATCATATCTCATTATCCAAAGATTACGAAGAAAATAATCTTTTCTGTTATATTCTTCATAAGAGCCTATCGGTTCAAGTAATTCTGAATCAGTAAATAACTTCTTATTTAATGACTTAATGTAATATTGCCATAAGCCTTCTTTTCCATTTTTCTCAACCGTGAGTGAATGAAGTAGTTCATAGTTATTTGCATGATAAATATGCCTACCATTTTTGAATACCAAAACTGAATATCCAAAATGTTCACCCAATTCCACAAAGAAACAATCATGTTCTTTGATTTTCACGGTTTCTATTGCTATTGATTTTGCCTGAGCAAATGTTAATTTTTCGATTTCTCGAATCGTCATATTAATTCCTCCTTAAAAATTTACTTTAATTTGTATATAAACAGCAACGCTGTAAAAAAGAAAATAAAAAAAGAGCAATTATATTCCAAATAGGATTTATAATTGCTCTATATAAAACTATAATTAAAAAAACAATATAACTATTGCTTAAACTTCATACTTTATAAGTAAATTATATCATAATTAAAAATGAAGTCAAGCAATTTTCTTTACTAAAATTGCGTTAGGTAAATACCTTCCGCCATCTTGAGGTGAACTACAACGAGTTATTATTTCTCCGTTATAACCCATAATTGTACTGCTTCCACCATCACAAGCAGCAGCATTTACAACATCATATTTTAATAATTCGTTTGCACAATCCTCCATAGTCGCACCCAAACTATAACCCGGTTTACGACCGTCAATCGTGAGAATCAATATTGCTCCATCTTCCCTCTGTCCGATAGCCGTTCGAGGTGAAATTCCCCATCCGGCAGAACCTTCAACTTGTTTTTCACCATTGAGAATTAATGCAGGATTGAATTGACAACCATCACGAATGTTTGACCAATCAGAAATGTTTCCTATAATCAGTTTATTATCCTTGTCTAAAGCGATAGTATTATATGTATCAATATATGTTCCCCAACTTTCACCTTCTGAATAGCTGAGTCCCATAATTTCACCACCGTCTCCAACACCGTCATAATCTGCAAATCCACTTGCATTTACGCCGAGTATGGCATTATATCGTTCTAAATATGTCAATATGTTATTTCCAACAACATCCTTTTTTGATGTATGCCCGATAAATACTCTTGATGGTTCTTCTATAATTGCTATCTTTCCTACATATGATTCACCATATATATTGGAAATAGCAATTCGCTGTTTATTATCTACGATATAAACAGGATTTCCGGCAAAATCTAATTCATCTCTACTTTTATTTTCATATAAAGAAAAAATTTCAGATTTCATTTCTTTTTTTATTGTATCCTCAACCTTGTTTGTATTTGCTGCTGAACTGTCTACCATTTCAACTTTTTTGTTCATAACTTCATCAATAATATCTTGTGAAAAAATGCTTGTAGCAAGCCATTTATGGTGAAAAGTGTTCATTGCCGTTTCTATCCATAAATTTCTTAATTCAATTAATTTTCCACTATTTATAATCGAAAAAGTAAAAGTAAATATATTACTCACAAATATTAATACAATTAGAATTATTGTTATTATCTTTCGTTTCAAAATCAAAACTCCTTTCAAAAATAGCTTCTCCCTGTCAAGAGAGAAGCTAAATAACTTAAATTAATCTTTTCTTTACCATATTCACCAAAGTTTTTGGTAACTGGCTTAAATCAGTAATATCAAGATAGCCTGAACCGTATATCTCTCTTATTCGCTCTCTATCATCGCCAATAGCGGCAGCAAAAGTTTGAATACCTTTCTTTTTGTATTTCGATACTATTGAACGTATATCTTCTTTTGCAGAATTACCGCCATAATTATCGGCATTCGGTTGTCCGTCTGATATTATAAACATTAGTTTAACTTCTTCCGGTCTCTTAACCAATAATTCATCAGCAAATATAATCGCCATACCGTCACGATTACTTGCGTTTTTTGATTTGATATGATTTAAGCGGTATTTGTCATTATTTGATATATTATCAAATGAAGTGTATTGTTGAAAATTCACCTCATAATTATTACTATGACCACATATACAAATAGGAATATTTAAACCTGATGCAAAGTCATATAATAGATATGCCGCTTTTCTTGCAGCTTCTATTCTTGAACCACTCATTGATCCTGATTCGTCTATCAAAACCATAATAGCCATGTCAGGCAAATCCTGTGGCAATTTTGTGTTTGAGAAAAATTTTGAATCTATCCTAAATGTATCTCTTGATTCAATTTTTCGTCCGAATTGCCTTCTCGTCAATTTACAACCTTGTTTCATATCATCAAGAATAAATTTCATTTTATTCTGAAGTTTTTTTGAAATAGGACCTAATTCTTTCATTTGTTTTTGATATTCTATCCTATCTGAATTGTCAACTTCTAAGTCACGCTCTACTGAATATGGAATACCTTTATGAGATGATGTCATATCAGCTGAATTGATAATCTGTAAATCATCACTTTTTAATGTATTTTCTGCTTCTCGTTTAGCCTTTTCATTTGCTTGCTCAGAAACAATACTTTTTGCAATGTTTTTTACTATATTTTCAGCTTCTTCTGCTGACATAACTTTTCCGGCAGATTTATTATCTCCTTTCTTCTGAGGTGCATTCGTTCTGTTTTGAGGTATCGCCGAAGCATTACCTACTGCATTTTTAGCACCTTGATTTAAACTATTCATAACATTTTGTGTTGATTGTTGTTGATTGCTTTGACTGTTATCAGAATCATTAGATTGATTACCATTTTGTCCATTCTGTTGATTGTCATTTAGCATTTCTCTGATATATTTCCAAAGAACCAACAAGCATTTATTAATTGCACTGAACTTTTCATTTAAGTCATCCGTTGTAGTACCTTTTTCAATTTCAGGTGCAATGTTAATGATGTTATCTAAAAGCTCATTGCTTTTTAACTTAGATTCATTTTCTATTACAACTGAACCGAATCTTGCCTGTTGAAGAATTAAAGAGAACATAACAGATAATTCATCTGCTTGTTTATTCTTTATTGCTTCAGTCAACGTTTCAACTGATTCTGATTGTCCTCTAAGTGATTCAGTTGAATATATTAATGCTTGTTCAACTAAACCGTGATAATCATCTGTTATTTTTCTTTCATCATGCACATCTGAAAAGATATTTGAAAGCTGATGATATATATTGCAGAATATAGGTCTGTAATTCTCATTATTTAACGCTTCTTCTATTTCTTTAATATATTTTTCTTCAATCTTATCTTCCGGCATAATTTCTCCAAATAATTCACCGTTTTGTTTAAGCGAATCCATTATTGCATTTTCTTCTTTAAATTGTAAATACAATATATGTGCACATTCATGTGATAATATTCCAATTATGGTTAATATTCTTGATTCTCTTTTGGTGTAATATTGAATTACTCCATTTGCAGTATTTATATGTGTTTTTGTTCCGTCAGTATAAGCAGTACATGAGCTTTTAGGATCATGCTCAAACGATACTTTCGGTTGCCTAAACTGCTTATATAAAATAGAATTAACAATGTTTTGCATTCTGCTTTTAAATTTTTCGGATGTAAAGATTTCTTCATCTGTGATTGTCTTTTCTATTTCATTTTTTCTTACTTTTATAGCATTTGCCATATCTATTCCTCCTCAAAACCAATAAGCAGACTTAGAAATTAAGTCTGCTTATTAAAAAAATAAATTTCTCCTTACGATAGCTCTTTATACTTGCTGATATTAGTATTAATGAAATCCAACAATTCTTGACGTTCTTCATAATCCGAAGTCGCTTTAGATACTAATGTATCTGTAATATTTTCAAGAATATTTGATATTCCGTCATACTTAATTGTCATTACAAGCATTTCAAGCTCTGTTACAGATACCGCACCTTGTGTAATATCATGTTCCTGACAATACTGCGAAAAATCGTTCCAAAGGTTATAACAATCTTCAATTATTTCATCATCATCAAAACCGGTATTATACTTAATACGATCTATCACCATTTCTTTTGGCAATTCATATGAATCAATAATGAATGACATTCTTCTTAAAACTGATGGATCAACAGGTCTGCAAGAATTATAGCCAACATTATCTGTAAAGATACAAATGGCATTTTCATCTCGTCTTGCATATGAACCGTCCAGTAACGGAATTACACTGTTTGGTCTGTCATATTCGTTTAGTCCGACAAGTACGCCTGCATCTTTTATACGAGATACTTCCTGTACTTCCACAATATAACCTTTTGTTAATGCTTTCACATAATTGCTCATAACATGAACAAAATGTGGTGATGAACTATTACGCTTCGCAACAGCTTCGCCGTATGCTTTCAAACACATATCTTCTGTTGCATTTTCGTCTCTTGTTCCTGTAAGCATTTCATAAGCCATTTCAGGATCAAACTGAATGGTTTCAAAATCAGGTAAATTATCAGTATTTGCAGCAGCACTTGTATCCGGTACAAAGTCACTCAAGAAGTCTTGTGTCACCATATCAGTATGACACGTCATTCTCAGTAACGGCATATCAAGAATACAAGCCATTACTTCCACACCGGTTGATTTTCCGTAAGATGTTATACCTCTCCACATAAAGTTCACCATAGGACGTTTATCGCTTTTTGATGCAATATAACGTTTAGCCATTTTGGCTACTTCAGGTGGTATCGGAAAATCATCAGGGAATTGAGGGATAAGCATTCTTTCTTCATCACTCCAATTATGAGAATTAATAAAAGATGCAAATTCCTTTTTTGCAGATTCCACTGTTAATTTTTTTGCTTTCTTATTCTTTTTTGAATTTCCAACAAGAATATCAGGTGTTCCGTATATAACTTCACCATTCAGCGAACCGGATGAAATAGTTCGTTTACTAAGCATATCAATATTACCATCATCCGGTATATTGATTTTAATGCTTCCATCAAGTATTTTCTGATATATGTAGTCATTCACCCACCATAACTTTGATTTTTCTTCTTCTAATAATGGAATTATTTGAGTGTAGATTAATATTCTTTGTATATCACTCAATACCGATTCAACATTTGTAAACAAATCAAATTCTACACTTCCAACTAAAGCTATAATCGCCATAAATAGTGTGGTCAAATGAATAGCATCATTCTTATTTCCCAAGGCTTTGAATGGTTCAGCTCCACCGGCAGTATTAATCTTAACGGCTTTAATTTCGCCGTTAATTTGGTAGGTTACGATCTCATGACTGCCGTCAGATAATTTTCTTTCAGCAGCAACTTTAGTCGATGAGACTTTAACCACTGCATAATCTGTTCCTGTTTTATCCGACATATACATTAATGCTCTGGTTATATCGGCATTGATTGTTGAATAACCTTTTGTATTCAATGAACATATCGAATCAGCATCTTTTCTTCTCGGACTGTCGTTTTCTAAACCGAGGGCTTTTAATCTTTTTATATCCCAACTTGATTGACTCTTAAAAATAATAGGAGTTGCCATTAAAAAGCACCTCCTTCATTTTCAAGATAAGCAATAGCTTCATCATATGTCATGCCATCTGACATAAGATAATTAACTGCTTCTGTTGCTGTTCCGAACGAATATCCGTCAATAACATACTTACTGTTCTTGTTATTGATTTCCGTTCTATGATCATTATCACAATCACAGTAATTGCAAAATCCAAATCCAAAATCTGTGTGTCCATCATAATAAATCTCTCCGTAAATATTGTAACTCATAAAAATTCCTCCTTAAAAAAATATAATTCTTTACTTACTTTTCCAAATAATTGAGATAATCAATTATTTCTAAAACGATTGCCGTTAATATTCCGGCTAATATTATGAACATTAGTTCATTCCTCCTTAAAAATCTTACTATATATAATCAGCACAAGCAGCTGTAAAAAAGAAAATAAAAAAAGAGCAACTAAGCCCGATTAGGGTTTAATTACTCTAAAAATAAAACTATATTAATGAAAAGAAAACAGTTTTATTATAACCATTTTCATAGACTTCATATCTTATATATTTATTATAACACAGTATATAATGAAGTCAACGACTTTTTTTATAAAATGAATATAGCAATGCAAATTATATATATCAAATACATCACCGGAACAAACGGTATAGAAATATTTTTATCTTCGCAGGACTCATTTGAGCTTTCCTGTGCAGGCAAATTAATATTTACAACAATATTATCCGTTTTTGCTAATTTCAATTTGTTATTGATTTTTTCAATCAATTTATGTTTTCCTATTAAGATTAAAGAAGCTATAACAAACATTAAACCCATCAAAGGTATAGTCAGATTAATTAAAAAATATATATCCACATCACCCTCGCCAATCCATTCATTTCCGAATTTACTGATTATATAACAAGCAAATCCGTAAACAATAAGTAAACCAATATGTATAACTATTTGCATAATTCCATACACTCTACCTAAATAAATACATTTCAATACTAATATAATCAGAATCGCTAAATAAATTGGTAATGTATATGTAATTCTTTTGCATATATCTGTCATTGATATTACCATTAAAATAAGTATCGTTATTATATACGGTATATACAAATATACTGATGCCAAAAGATTACTGTCAAGCATATTTGTCACTATTTTGCCAATCAACAATGTTCCGAACATATATCCGATACTACTCAATATTTTGTGCAAATACTTTTTCTTTTTATCAATAACCGTCTTATCATAAAAACCGGTTATAATCCAACCCAAAATAAAAGCTATTACCCCTTCAAAAGAAGGAATAATAGCATTTGTTATCATATATCATTAACATAGTCAAGAAATGAATTAATCGTATTTATTGCTTCTTCTCTTGTAACTATGTCCTCCGGTCCAAACTTATCTGTTTCTGTATTTATCCATCCTTCCGAATAAGCCCTTTTCACGTCATTTTCACACCAATGACCGTTTATATCTGTATAAGTACAATTATCTTCATAATCATCATATGAAATAAACCTTGAAAGGATTGCTACCAATTCTGCTCTCTTAACATTTTTATCAGGTTTAAATTTACCACATCTATATCCATACAATACATTTGCATTTGCAAGTGTAGATACGGCATCATTATACCAAGCGTCTTTATCTGTATCCGTAAAAGTATTTACATTCTGAAAATAAGATGCCTTTGTTTCATCAGAAAATGTTCTATACAGTAAATTTGCAAGCTGTACTCTTGTAATATTTTCGCCTGAGCCAACGTCCTCTGAGTCACCGTACCCTTCAAGTGTTACGTTATAATCCGATTTAAACCGAAAATCAGTAACCGGTTGTGCAAAAGCAACACTCTGTAGTAACATAGCAGTGCTTAGTCCTACCAATAAGATTTTCTTTAAGTTATTCATTTTTCAAAACTCCTTTTCTTAGATTGCCGAATAGAAAAAAGTATGAAGATTTATATGACAATTTGACAATTATAAATCCGAATTTTTCAATATTTAATTTTGATGACACAAATTTCATCTATTCATTATTTGGAGAAAAAGAATAGAGAGTATGAGACATGTGTCAAATTCTCATACTACAAGTCGAAACGATTATTATTGTTCACTCTATATTCAGTTTTAAGTGTTATATTTAATTCTCATATTCTATTCGGCATTGAGAATACGGCTATAAACTTGCCTTCATTAATATAGTCCTTATTTTAATAAAGATTTCTACCTTTTCATAAGTAAATGGCGGTAAAATAAAAAAATCCCTTAAAAAAGGGATTTTACTTATGAATTTATGTATTTTAAAAAATCATCAATACCTTTTGAATTATCGTTTATCCATTCTTTTTCAAAAGGGATACCGTATTTATTAAATAAATAAGTATTTTTTTGAATTCTAAAAATGAATTCATTAATTGGTGAATTATTTTTTATTGGTTCAACCTCCTTTCCAAGCTGTTTTATTATTTTACATTGCTTGTAATAAACCGTTTTAATAGACTTTACATCCCAATACCCCATTTTGTATTTATGACCGTTTTGTAATATAATTTTTTCTAAATTCTTTGAACCTTTTAAGA
>OMGH01000191.1_pt1 | contig 56136 bp, 68 predicted proteins | sample 1645841 | NCBI WGS metagenome assembly OMGH01 (sample SAMN00849584, study PRJEB25192) | human gut metagenome
TAATCGAATGCAACATTTTTATTTATATATTGTTTTCAAAAATAAAAAAGAGCCGGACATACAAGACATTTAAGTCTCATACATTCGGCTCTATGGCGCTAACTTATGCAGTAATTATAGCATATCTGATTTATAATGAACAGAAAGAGTCCTAACTCTCGAATCATTGACGTTTGGTCAAAAGTCAATTCTATCTATTGTGCTATACTTTTTATGATTTCTTTCCTTTTTTCCTTATCTATCATACCTCTATTTTCAAGTTCTGTTAATATTTTATCTTGAAACTCCATATCTTTTATTTCATCTGCTTGCGTCACAAGATTTCGTTGTTCTTCAGTCAAAAATTTTTTTCTTCTTTCATACTCATTTTTATTATCCCGATACTCCATTATAGATACAGCAATAGTAAACATTAGTACTGTCGTTGTGATTCCATCTCTATTAGCAGTAAATATTATAAGCACAAACTGAATTGAAAGAACCACAACAAGGCATAAATAAGTAATTGCTTTTGAAAGATATGTATATGCTTCTCTCCACGATTCATATAGGTTATTTTTATCTTCTTCTAACAATTCTACCATATCACCATATTTTTCCTTGGATAATTTTGACATCATAATCCTAGCGCTCATTTCTCCTGAAAAAAATGACAACACAATAATTATAAAGTTAAATAATAGGTATTTATCAGTAGATATAAATTCTTGATACCATACCATAAATTTTTGTAAGTTTATACCTCCCATAACACATATCTCCCATATCTATTTTTTACATATTATACCACTCCAACCGCCAATGTTCAATTTTCAATATATTGCAAGTCTAATTTTTTTCCTAATCCACATTCCTACCGGTAATTGACCACTTATAACAAACAACTCGCTGCTCTGCTTTTATATTTTATCTTCTAAGCTTGTGCCTGAACTTCTTCAATAAACGCTCTCATCATTTTGCTAATCTGCCCTGCCTGGCTTACACCTGCACTATCACAAGCTTCTGCAAATTCCTCTGTCAAGTTTCTTTTTAACTTATATGACTTGCTGATCAATCCAGCTTTCTCGTTCCACCGATCTTGTGGTCTCTTCTTTTCTGCGCCCATGTTATACCTCAGCTATGCTAATGCCGGAACTTTGCTCAATTCATATAATTCATCTGGGCAAATATCTTGACCTTCCGGCCAGACAACAGTATATCCATCAGTTTCTACTGCATTAAAATAATTGTGATCATGAAGTTTACCGTACCACTCGCCTCTGATGTATGGTTTTACATCAAATTCTTTTCTCTCACCATTATCAAATTCTACATCTAAAATATAATCATCCTTCGGTATAACCTTCACCGCTGTTGGTCTTAACATATCTTCTTTCCTCCATAAAGAGCCCCTATTTAAGAGGCTCAATTTTGAAATATCCTTCACCTTCACTTAACATTGACCAGTTGGCATTTAATTCATCCTCGTGAATTGCCATCCATGCAAGCAGGAGTTTCAATTGCTTATTTGGGAAACTGCCCTCTAATACTTCTCCATCAATCGCTACCACAATCTCATTGTCTCCATATATTGCATGGATATGTGGTTTATTATGTTTTCCGCCTTTTTCACTCTGCATTCTGACTATAATTCCATAAAACATTGATAATGCTGGCATATCGTGTGACCTCCTGAACATCTTTTTTGATAGTTATATTTTATCATACGGTACACCGTATGTCAACATGTAATAATATCAAAAGAAAAAATAGAGAGCCTGTTTCCAAGCTCTCTAATTACCTTATTTCCTAGTGCATTTCCAATAGTAACGGTCTACGCTGAACTGCTCTTGTGAATACCTTATGCCATAATTTCAAAATGTGTACCTGTCCGTAAAATGCACAATGAGACATTATCATATATCTATATTCGTCATATGTATCTGTACCACATTCAATTAAACAATCTATTATCTCGTCGACAATTGGTGCTAAATCTACAATTTCTTTATGTTCCTTTAATGCGGCTCTTTCCATCTCAAGCCACCTCGCTTTCTCGCCAGATTACATGATATGTTTTCTTCTGACCATCACTCTGCACATACTCAATATCTCTCGGATATCCATGCTCCGCATACCAGGAACGAACCATATTAATAACTTCCGATGCATACTTTCTAACTGTTCCCTGCCATTTCCCCTTGCTCTCCCAAGTTTCCGTATACATACTTTGCGAAATGTCAAGTCGACGAATTATTTCATTTACTGCCTTATCTGCTGGTTTGCCAGAACTCTGATAATAAATTCCAACCTGTCGGGCAATATGTACCGTATCAAAATACTGCTGATCCGCTTCAATCATAATCGGAAGTGTCACATCTGCTTTTTCATAAAGCGACTTTGCTGTAAGAAGCTGTATCTTACTATCACACCCAGCCGCCGCGAGCATTGGTGTTAGGATTTTTACTGCATTATTTACCGCTGATAAGCTCTCTGTATGCTTTCTGGTTGTTTTAACTTCTTTCCGTTCTATTCCATTATGAATAATATCTTCCATATCATGGAAACGATTGATGTAGCGTGCCGTGAACTCTGTTCCTTTAATACCTGTCAATTTGTGAGCAATGAACTCGCAGCCTTTCTTTGTAATATCATAACACGGACGTTCTTGCTTATTCTTATCGCGGTATGTGTTTTCTCTAAAGAAATCGGTGGGCTCAATTTTGAGCTCTCCTAACTCAGAGCCCGAGTGATTTTTCGCTTCGGCTCCCTCCCCAAAGTTGGGGGCGGACATTTCACCAATATACTTTTTAATATCTCTTATTAAATGGTCATGTCGTTTTCCTACCATTTCTGCCACTTCTCTGCTGTCTAATGTCTGTTCAATCTGATTCATCATCTTAAAATTCTCCTTGATTTTTAGGCTAGAATCTCTTATTATGAACAAAGAGATTCCGTTTACGAGTTTCTTGTTTTTGAGCAAACACGCTAGTCGCCAAACTTACCGTGTTTGCTCTTTTTTTGTTTCCAAATCTCTTTTTACACAACCAGTAATATAATCTTTCAGTGTAATCCCATTTGTAAAACAAAAGATTTTCAACTGTTTGTGAAACACTTCGTCAAGTTCAATGATTACTCTTTTCACGTTTTCTTACCTCCTTTCATGTTTACTATTAGAACACATTTATTATTATATTTTCCAATTGATACTTTGTCAATATATATTTTTACAATTTATCCAATTTGTGTTATTATGTTTCTAGGAGGTACACGTATATGATTAGAATAAAAGAATTGCGCACTGAAATGCACAAATCACTACGTGATGTTGCTAATGACTTGAATATATCCTATTCCTCTCTAAGCAAATATGAGCGAGGTGATCAACAGCCAAGTTATGAAACATTAATACGAATTGCAAATTATTTTAATGTAACAACAGATTACCTAATGGGAATTACTAATTCTAAATCATTAGAAAACAGAAATATATGCGACCAACTAAATCTTTCAGATGAAGCAATTCAAAAATTAAAGCAACTTCCATTAGTAGTAGATAAGTACAACGGAATTTCCTTATCCGATATTTTAAATTTCATAATTATACAACCCGAATTTGAACACCTATTAAAAAGTATCCTTTTGTATAAAATAAGAACCCCTGCTGATTGGTGTAATATGGAAAATTATCTTAATAAAGATAATACTACCCCTGTCTCTCAGCATCAGATTAAAGAAATAGACAAGCTATATATTATACAGCAATTTAATAATATTTTATCCCATGTCCTGGAAGATGAAATTACTACTTACAATACTATTGCTAAAACCCAAAACGGTATTACCATTTCCAATCACAAAGAGGTCTCTTCTGACTAGGTAAGACTTTATTCGCAATCCCCGCCTACATTATGTAAGCGGGGATTCCATACTCTGTTTACTTTTTCCGGATCCACAATAAATCCTCTTTCTGTCGCAAGTTCAATCTTTGTTTCCAAAAATTCTTTATATGTCATTTTTTTAAAGGAACCCGATATATCGTTACCCCAGCTGGAGGTTCCGGCTCCTTTCTTGATTATTTGATAAACTCGTCTATCTCCATTTGATAATATATCTTCTGTTTCCTATTCATTTCATTGCAAAATGCACGATATTCTCTTGTATATTCATAACTATCTTTAAATACATTACATACGGCTGTGTACAAATTTGGCTCATGCTTTTTCAGCACTTCAAGTTCAAATTCAAGGTTTCGCCCACAAGGACAACCACAGCAACCGGTTCTTTTCAAGCCATATTCTGTGTAGCATCTGCTATGTTCAATGCCATAATGCTGTTCATAACATTTCTTGTCATCATTCGTGTACCAGAATAAAGGTCTGTATTCGTCTTCATTGCCCTCTTTTTGGCTATAGCAATTCTTGTAAGATGTCGCCCTTGCTCCGCCCTCTGCTTTCCGTATGCCGGTAATCATCAGATCACACTTTATTCTGCGGGAAATATCTTTCTTTGCCTTTTCGCAACATTTATTCGATATTCGGAATGTTGGCGGGTTTGCAATCAAAAATTCCTTGAGCCATTTATTCCAACTGATATTATTTCTTTTGCCCGGTTTCAAATTGCACCACCACAACAAAGCCGACTTGCATTTTGGATATTCTGCATACAATTCCTCAAATGGTTTATCTTCCCACTTAAAATTATGTTTCTGTAATCTGCTTATAAATTCACTTGCGATCTTATTGCAAAACGGTTGTCCATATGTTGCGCAGGCTTTTGGAATCGTCATTCCGTATTCCCATGCTTCAAACATATCAATCCTTATTCCGTATTTTTCCTCTAAGTATTTGATGTGTTCTTTGGTTGCCCTGTATTCCAATCCGGTATTAAAGCAGACATATCGAAATTTTATGATGAATATCTACTTTGACGCATATATCAACCATAATGTCGCTATCCGATCCGCCGGAAACAGAACATACTATTGTTTCATACTTACTATTATTGATAATGCTCCATGCCCGAATCAGATTGTCTCCAATCGTTTGATTCTTCGGAACATTAGAAAGTAATTCATCAAGAGAATGCGCTGTGTTTGGATTTGGAGCATATCCACTATCCAAACCAAATTACGCACAAGCATAATTTCCGACCTCTCGACTACGATTAGAACATCATATGTTCCCCAAGTGCTTCGGTCTTACAATCGCAAACTCTCTATCATGTGAAAACTATGTAAGTGCAGGCTCCATTCTGTTTTTCATCATTCTCTTGATATTACGTTTTTCAGCCTTAACGTGCTGTATTTCTGATCGTAGAAAAGCAATTTCCTGCTTGTCTCCAACATCAATGGCGTGTTGAAGCATACACTCATACTCTGTAATCGCTTCGTTGCAGTCGCAAATGTCTTGTTGTGTATAGTCTTTTTGATCTGGGACGCACAAGCAGTCCATGAATGTCAAGATAAAATTATCTCTTCTGTATGCTGCGTCTGTACTGTTCATATTAGTTCCTTTCTGATAGTTTTAATACTGTGCTAAGTAGCACATGATTCCACATTCCGGCATATCCATTACCAATACTGCTTTAGCCATCCAAACCACCACCTCTCACAATCTTAATCACATCATCCAGATTCACAACACGTTCTCCGCCCATGCCGTCATTTCCGTATCGTTCAAACGCTACCTCTTCCAACTGCTCCACAACCTTGTCCGGGTCGTATGCAGTTGGATAGTCACGCAAAGCGTAAATTACGTCTTGCATATCCTCCGCATCACTACACATAACTGACCTTTCAAACGCATCTGCATCAATTAATCTTCCCATCGTTCGCCCTCCTCTCAATACACTTTCTGCCCGCACCCACAATATCCCGGATAAGGCATTAGGTTATGACACTTTGGGCAGAAGTATTTTCCTTCAATGAGTTCCCTTGAAATCGCTGTCTGCTTCTCCACCGCCGCCCGGCATTCTTCCAGCGTTCCGATTGCGCGATACTGTTTCACTTCTTCCAAGAGTAACACTTGTCGGCATAGTTTCTCGTAATCTTTTTCCTTGTCATACTCAATATCCACTAATAGTTTCTTATCCGCCATCACGCATAGTAGCTCGTACCAGCTTAATCCATGTCGCCTTGCTAATTGCTCTAAAGTCTGTCCACAATGATTTTCCATTGCCTGTTTTTCATGCGGTGCAATTAAATTCCAGTCTATAGATTCATTTGTTCCTAAAATTGGGAATTTTTTCTCACTCACAACCGCACCTCCAACAGTTCTTGGTTGCCAAAAATATTACTGACAACCTTACTTTCCGAATACAATCCGTTTGCTGTTATTGCATCAAGCCCAACCACAGATGTTTCTGTATCTTGAAATATAAATCCAGCACAATAAGCATCCCATTCAATTTGCGTTTGAAAATTGTGTTTTTCGTCTTTGCATTCAATAATATCATTCTCCCAAATCAGCTTGCCGTTCTTATCCTTAAGTCCGGTGCACTGGCAGACGGTAGATTGGTCTACTTCATAGTTCTTTATCAAATGCTGTGGTACATAATTCTGGATAATGTAAACTCCATCATCTGTTTGAATTAAATTTCCGAATATCCATTCACCGTTGTCTTTCCGCTTTGCACGGAATAAAAATCTATCTTCCATCACGCTTCACCTTTCTTCCTTTGATCTGCTCCAACATGATCCTCGATACCTCTGGAAGTCTTAAACTCTCCATACATCCATTGTGCAAACCGCTTTCCTCATTCCACTTTTTCACCGGACATTTCTTACAGAGAGTGTTTGTGCAGAACTCTCCAATCTGCCGTATAGTCAGTTCCTTATTTGTTATGTGCGCCATTTCCCTTCTCCATTTCTTTCAGCTTGGCTTCGGCTTCCTCACGAGTAAAGAATACCGATTTATTAATTTCGCAAATACTGCAGTGCTTAGCTACGCTTTCACGTATGTAGTACGCCTTATCACTACAATTCTCGCAAAATCCTCTAACACACATTCCAGACCGATTACTTTTGTTTTTTCCGCAGCAATACTCGATGGAATACACTGGTGCATCTTCACTGATTGGCAACCGCAGAAGTAATCCCTGCTCCTCGGCATCCTCATAGTCTTTCAACTTTTCCCTCAAATCTGCCATTGCCAACATATTGCGGTAGAACAACGCAATCAGACCACGGACATCTAAAAACGGATCTATCGTTAAATTGTCCAATATTTCCTCGTCAAACTCTGCGTCATCTAATGGCAATTCATCTTCTGCCAATGTGACCATAAGATTTCTTGCAAAATCTCGTGCATCCATTTCCATATCGTAATCTCTGTATCTGGCATTGCGCTCATCATCTGCATAGCAGCTATTATGTGCCAGCCCGATCATCGACATGTCAGCCACGCTTTTATTTGTCGTTAATCTCTCCATGTTGCTTCCTCACTTTCTGCTTTTCCTTTTCCTCACATGGCTTACAAAGCCTACTACACCAACCGCATGGTGTTATGTATGGACATTCTTCTCCAAGTCTCATGCTATTCCTCACTTTCTGCCTTAAGCCAATCCAAAACACATGATTTGCAAGCCTCTTCAGGATGAGAACATTCCTCTACGCCCATGTGTTCTATGCAACTTCCAAATAATACTTCCGCCAACTCCTCATCCGTCATGCTTCTGATCCGGTCTGCATTGGTCTGTGGCTTCTTCTGGTCTCTAAGAAACGCACCAATTACAGGCATATCCCTGTCTGCAAAAGAGAGATGCTCACTACTTTTCGCAGAATAGATAACCAAAGGATTCTGTCTTCCAGCTTTACCGGCTCTTAATACCTCATAATGATTGTTTGAGAGCGGAAGTAATTGCCATCCGTCCTTAACCAGCCATTTTTTTAAATTTTCTAACTTACTGATATGTAACACATTTCTTTTTGCCATATTTCTACCTCACTAAATCTATTGTTTTAACAGATATCCCTTTAAATTTCCCGGTGCGACAATACTCTGCGGTATCAAAAAACATAATGCATCCATCGTCTTTTCCGGTATCGTCACTTCCTGCAAGTGCTATGCTTACGCCATTTCTTACCAATGTATTTTTTAACAACATCAGTACCGCTTCTATCTCCTGCTTGGTTTCCTCTGTCATTGTCATACCGCCTTTCCCGCTACAATATCCCAATGCTCGTCCTCAATAAAACTTTGCCGGATAATCTGATCAGAACAATAATGCTCTTTGCAACCTGGTTGTTTTCTACAATACGAATCAATATAAAATGCAACCCATTTCATAAACTCATTAATTTTCTCATTTGAAAATTTGTATGTTTCTTTTAACACCGGAATTGTCAAAAGAAGTGTTGATAAAAATGCGCTGTCAATATTTACTGTTGCTCCAAGTACTGCCCTGTTCTTGCCTATATCCGCCATGTACAATTTATGTGACATCGGAATGCTTTTTACAAAACCAGTAGCATCTATTTTTTTCTCAATGCAATATTTTAATAACTTATCGCTTGTCAACTCATCATTATCATCATCCTGCCACGCCATTCTTCTACTTACTACTTTGTTATAGAAATTTGTAAGTTGGCGGAATGTCAGACCAAATTTGTCATACAGAATAATATTGAATATGTATCCCATGTGATTTGCAATATTATCTCCTAACTGACATTTTGCTAATTCCTGCTTATATACACTCAACGGAATTAACCTCTGTCTCTGCTGTACGTTATGCATTTGTCCACCTTCCTTGTATTTTTTATTTTATATTTCCACCAGCCATCATCTTTTCAATGATTTCCTCCTGCATCCGCTCTGCGATATGATCCCGGATTGATTCTTCTGGAAATGCGATCTGATATGTCCGCTCCTTGATCCGGTTCGTGATCCGGTCATCGTACAATAGTTTGTCCAGCGGATCATTACTTGTATAAATCGTTACCTTCTGGTTTATGTACCGCTCGTTGATGATCTGGTACATCTTATCGTTAATCCATGCCGCCGGTGCTTCCACACCAAAATCATCAATGATCAAAATATCCGTTGTGGAAAGCGCATCTAAAAGCTGGCTTTCACTGCCTGCTGCATCCCTGCGCCATGTATTCTTAATTTCCTGCAAGATGGTCAGTGATACTGCAAATTTGACTGTGTATCTTTTCATCAGTTCATTTGCAATCCCGGCAGCAATCCTCGTCTTGCCGCTTCCCTTTGTCCTCGACCAGATATACAATCCCATGCCTCTTTCCTTCTGGCTCTCGAAATCATCCAGATATGTTTTTATGATTTTACAGGCATCTGACACCATCTTTTTACTTTCCTGCTTCCTGTACACATCCATGCGAAATGATTTTAAATCTATCCCTCGGAAAGCCTCTGGAATGTCAGCGAATCGCAACCGCCTTGACATGACCGCTTTCTCACGGCATTTACACGGTACTGCTATTTCAACTCCGTCTTTTATTTTCAAGATCCACTCCCGACCTTCGCAAATTGGACACACATCAGAATCCCTGGAAGTCTCCGGTGTCTCCGCATTCCTGCATAAGTTCGTTGAGTGATTTTTCATGCGTTCCAGTATCTTTTCCAACTGGTCCATCGTTCTCTCCTTTCAGATACTGCATAAACAAATTCTCTCGTAAAAAGTTCTCTGGCTTTTTAATATATCGCTCTGCTGTTTTCTCCCGTCTGCATATATCTGCATAATTCTGTGCGGCCAATACCAGATCATCTTCCGGTACACCAGCCAGTACCGCATTGCAGTATTCTGTTTCAACAAGACAGCCAGTGCACCGTTTCGGATAGGCCGCGGCAAACTCTCCGAATTTTTCCACGGGGGATATAGGGGGTGTGTTTCTTCCCTTCTTTCCTTCTTTCTTTTCTTCTATTGTTGTCGTTAGTTTGTCGTTAGTTTGTCGCTTGTCTGTCGGTTGCTTGTCATTCTGCTTGTCGGTTGTCTGGTATAAATCGTATTTGACTACTGTAAATACGCTAAATTTGTTTGTTGTTTTGCTTGTCACTTCGCCTGTCTTTTTCAAATGCGAAATTGCTGTTCGAATTTCACGGTCTGAAAGCCCTGTTTCGTCCGACAATTTCCTGATAGATGTTACAAACGATCCACGTGGTATCGTTGTTCCTTTAAAATTTCCATCCTTCCAATTGGCTTTCAGCAACATATGGATAAACAGCCGGGTTGTATTAATGTCTGTGTACCACTCCCAATCCAGAAGTCCACGGCTCAGTTTTATGTAGTTGCCATCCACCAGATCACCCCGTTTCCAATTCCGATATTGTCACTTCTGTACGAGGATGCCATTTATCTACATCCACATAACTCCCATCAGTGGAAACAATGATTTTACAGTTATCATCCTTAAGGATCTCGTAATGTACCAGAATGTCATGCAATGCCTCATGCAAATTTGTCAGATCAACTCTTCTTCCAGTTGGCATATAATACACAGCTTTTACATTCACAGGGCTTTCAATAGTCTTTATATCCGGCATATATGACCTGCATTCCTTTTCATACTTCGTGTAGGCTTCGGATGGGATGATAAATGGTCTGCCGCTCCCGGTAAATACAATCCTCTGGCTATTCTTTTTTGTGATCGGTTTCAAAGGTATTGTAAATTTATACTCCATCGACATCCTCCAAATTCAGTTGCGCATTACTGTCTTTAATTTCTTCTGCCAGTACATACGGTGGTTCATAGTTTCTTACGATCTCAATAGCGATATTTTTCTGATTTCTGTGGATGCAGTTATATTTACTTACCTCGAACTGTCTTTTTAATTCCCGGTAAATATCCGAATACACCTTTCCACGGATGGAACTGTCATGATATGCGTTGCTGTTCTTACCACCCAGACAATCAATCACCCGCTTATTTACTTCCGCTTTCACATCATCTGCGTCCGATGGAAGAAATGGCAACGTTTCCTTGAAATCCTGCAAATCTCTGTTGATTGCATCAACTTTGCTGTCTACTTCTTTAAGAGCTGCAAACTCCATTTCTAAAAGCTGCATTGGAGACTTCGGTTTCTGAATAACATCTTCCATCTCATGAAAACGATTGATATATTTTGCAGTGAACTCGGTGCCCTTTACTCCGGTCAACTTATGTGCGATAAACTCGCATCCTTTTTTTGTGACCAGATAACACGGCCGTATTTCTCCTTTACCGTCCTTATAGTTACTTTCTGAAAAAAATTCAACGAATCCAATTTTGGATTGGTTAAACTGATCGATATAATTTCTGATATCTCTTAATAATTTGCTGTGGTCTTTTCCGACCATCTCCGCAACCTCAACTGAGGTAATTGTTTTCTGTTCTAAATTCAAAACTTCTCCTTTCTCCCGGTACATGACAGCACCGGGAAATCATGGCTTCCAACAATCGTGATATATCATTTTCTGCATGAATAGGTTTCTTTCTGCCATTTGGCAAGGTGTTTCAACCCTATAAATCCTTTACAACAATTCCATAGACCTTATACATCTCTCTGAACCGGATCACTCCAAGGCTGTGTGCCAGTGTGTGGTGTTCTCTGCACAAACAGATTTTTTTATAACTAGAATCATCTACTTTTGTCCTGTCATTACCCATTCCGATTGCATCCTCATGATGAATCTCTCCATCTTTTCCACAGATTGCACATTTTTTATGTATCAGACAATAGTAAAGGTATCTTCCTATGTCATCTGTACGTTCTATTGCGTTGTCAGAAAGCGGTATCCCCCATTCCAAACAAAATTCAATCAGAAAGCTAATAAAGTCTCTTGCTGTATCCATTGAACAATTTGAAAGACTGATATGTTCTACTCCTGTTCGCACTGTATATTCATTCTTAAGTCTTTCTTTCGCTTCTTCTGGTAGATATCCTGTCCAGTCTGCAATATCCCCTATCGTGGCATATGCCTTTTTTCTCTGCTCTGCCGATATGTGTCTGCCATCATCAAACCGGATCTCAGCATTTCTAATTTTCTTTCTTTGGAACATGTCCCCAAGCTTCAGATCTGGAACAGATACAACCAAATCTGTACCGTCTTTCTGCTCTCGGTATTGGTTAATCTTTACAAGCGCATGCATTATGCATCACCCTTTTTTCCGGCATTTGCTGCAATCGTGACTTCAAGTTTTCTCATGCATTTATTCCACTGATTAATATCAAGTTCCTGTAATGTATTTACATGAAACAGCTCAACAATTGTATCCATTGATACATCCGCTTCTTTCAGTTTTCCGAGTAGAACCTGATATTTCACATCATCAATTTTCTGAGACGGATACTGCTTAAAAACAATGTTCATGTCCTGATCAACAATTTCAAGTTCATTAATTTTTCCATCCGACGAATATGTAATCAGATTCACATAAAATTTATCTCTGGTTGTCGATTTTCCGTTGCCGTCTGTTCTGATATTACAATTGGCTGATGGGATCCATATAAATGGTGCAGTATACAATTCTCTTCCAATACCATGTTTTACACACGCTCTCTTAAAAGCATCTGATGCTCTACCCTTTTCTTTAGCGGTATAAGATGCAGTTCCAACATCCTCTTTCGAGATCCACATCTTTTTGTCTTCATCCCAAGCAGATATGATGCAGTATAAATCTCCATCAATTACTTCATATCTATCCTGCCATCCAAGAGATCCATACTTTTCATCAAGCCTTTTCTGTCCATCTCTGGAAGTGACGTATAGCAGTAATGACAGTCCTTTTTCTGATATCTGCTGCACCCTGCAACTTATTTCATTTGCATTTAAATATCCATTTTCCATTTGCTTCACCTCTCAATCCTCAATGTAAACTCTCATGTCATCTAAACATCTGTCACAGTAATAATCTCCTCTGATCTGTACTGCTGTTTCCTCTTGGATATGTTCACCGCAACAAATGCACTTAGGTCTGCGTTGCAGCCACTCTTCCTGCCCCTGTTCTCTGTCTTTCCACAGATCGTAATTATCTCTCATAATCAACAGTCTTTCTCCTGCCATCTTTCGAGATGCCAGCGTGTAACGTGTTCCCATCAATCGTGAATGTTCCAAAGACATCTCCGGTGCTGGTAAGCGTCACGCTTCCAGCTAAAATTTCAAGATCTTCAAGAACCTGGGACAGCTCATCTAGTTTGTCTAATAAATTCCCGGTATCAGGCCAGGTTAATTGTGTGCTAGGCATTTATAAATTCCTCCAAACTCATTTGATAATATTTTGTTGATCTGACCATTTCATTGACCTTTTTCTCGTTTTCCTGCCTTTTGGTCTCACCCGATATGCAATCATCACATTTACCGTTCTGACCTTCTCCGGCATCCATTGAACAATGGCAGATCCTGCATTCTCGTAAAAACATAATTTTCACGCTTTCCAATATTTAATTTTCGTGTTACAATAAACGCAGAAATACTTTTGTATTTCCACGGTTAAATAGCACCTGCGTTCGCCAAAACATTCAGGGTGCTATTTTTTTGTCCTCAAATTCCACAAGGAACTCAACATCAGCGTCAAGCTTGTCCTTCCGGCGGATCATGTAAAAGTATGCTTTCCGCTTTTCCTCCCGGCGGTTCTCCACATCCATGATCACAACTCCCACCAGTGCAACCACTGCGCCAAGAGCCATTGCGATTAATAATAAGATGTAATTCTCACCATCCGCATCAAGCATTCCACCCAGAAACATGATTCCAAGCCCTACCACTATAAATACTTTACTGATCTGCTTCATTTTCCACCTCCTCATTGTCTGCTCTCGGTTCGATACCTAGAAACTTGTCCAGCTTTGCCCGGAAGATAAAATACTGATAATTCTTAACCTTCGCATTTGGCTTTATCACACTTCCGAGATCCCACCGCCCGGCTTTCATCTGCCGTCTGAGGTATTCCACGTTGCATCCAATCTCGGCGGCGGCTTCTTTTACTGTTAAGCGTTGGCTCACTCTCCATTACTCCTTTCTAAAAATGGCACAAATCTTTTTCTCCATATGATATAATTAGCTATTATATTTAGGAGGTTTTCACATGAACGATACGATAAGAGAATTATTAACAAGGGATAACATCACTCTCGCACTATCCATTTTTGGTGCTTTGGGAACTATTTTTACAATCATTTCCACGTTTGTTCTTAATCGTAAAAATCTTTCCTTTAATATTGCATCTTGCACTTATCGATATGAAAAACTATACATAAACATGACTTTCATTAATAAATCCAGGCAACCTATATCCATTTTTTCAATTAAGCTAAATGCAAATGAAAAATTATACACATCTCTCCCATATCCTGAAAACGTTGGCAAATACACCTTACGTGACGGAAATGAAGTGATTGACCGAATTTTTACATACACTCTACCTTTGCCTATTGACTTACAATGTCTCGGTGCTGCATCTGGATATATTTCTTTTGATGTTCCGAAAGAAGTTTTGAAAAATTCTTCCATTCCTCTGACTCTCTTAATTCAATCCACGAGAGGCTCGGTACAAAAAATTGAACTGAAACATACTCAGATAAAATACTTGTAGTTTCAGCGTATCCTACTTTATTAGCAGGATCTCTTAATTCTGCTAATGAGGTTTGCTCTTGCATTTCAATTTTTCTTTTCTTCTTTTTCCACATCGTTACCTTTTTTCTCTCCTTTCTGTCCTATTTATCGGACTGGTATTGTGGTAATTATTTTGACGGAATGGTTTTCCGCTCATTTTCAAACTTAATAAGATCTTCCTCATAAACTCGGTATTCCCTCCCTAGCTTGATTGCATTAAGTTTTTTCTTGCGAATCCATTCCCATACTGTGATAACCTTGACTTTGTATCTCTCTGCAACTTCATCACAGGTATACATTTTAGACAAAAATATCCCTCCTTTTTGTATGTTATTTATACTTGTGTTTACTTCGGTTTAGTGATATAGTTTAATAAAACGAAATATATTTATAACACTTACGAAGTAGTTCGTTGAATCGAATTTTACTTGGTAGTTTGCTTCGGTTCAATTAAGTATGTCTGTACTATAGCACCACTTACTTCGGTTGTCAATAAGTATTATTACGTTTTTACAAAGTATTTTAATTTTGTGAAAGGTGGACAACTAATGTATGAGATTTTTGAGCAATTATTACAATCTAACGGAATAAGTGCTTATAAGTTCTGCAAGGAAACAGGTGTTTCCCAATCAACGATAAGTACTTGGAAAAAGAAAAATTCAAAATGTGGAATGGATTTGGCAAGCATAGTTGCAAACTATTTCAATGTAACTATTGATTATTTAATGAATGGAGATGTCCATAAGCAAAACGATGGCAATAATGAGCTTTCAGCTAAAGACGAACGTGACATTGCAAAAGACATGGAAAACATTCGACAAAAATTAATGAGCGGTACAGATGGTCCTCTCTCTTACGATGGAGAACCAATCCCTGCAGAAGACGCAGAGTTGCTACTCGGTCAAATCGAGTTAATGATGCGCAGATTAAAACCTATTAATAAAGAGAAGTACAATCCTAATAAGAATAAAAAGTAGGTGCTACATAATTGAGAAAAGACATAAAGCAGTTAGTAAATTATTACGTAAAAAAATTCAATACGAGAAATCCATACAAGCTTGCAGAGTGTCTGAATGTAGAAGTCCAGATCGGTGAGCTTGGAAGTCAAGCCGGATGCTACATGTTTCTTAAGAACCACAAATGCATCTTTCTGAATGAGGATTTGAAAGAAAATGAGATGCGCCTTGTCATGGCTCATGAGCTTGGACATGCTATCATGCATCGAAAAGAAAATTGTTATTTTATCCGAAATAAAACTCTCATGCTCACGTCAAAATTAGAAATTGAAGCAAACACATTTGCAGCAGAGCTTCTGATCCCGGATGAAATCATTTTTGAGAACCGACAAACTACTACCGAGCAGCTTTCCAGGTTGCTTGGATATGAACAGGCTCTTATAGAGCTTCGATTAAAAACTTTTTGAAAAATAGGAGGATTTTTGTTATGCCATTATTAGTCATTATTATCTTATTAATCTTAGCTTGGTTTTTGTATAAATTAATATACTATAGAAGCAATTCATTTATTGAATTGAAAAACAAAATTGAAAAATATACAAAAGACTGCAATGACCTTAATGATCATATTTATGAATTAAAAAGAACCCACATAGGAATAGATCAGCTAGATTATGGAAAAGCATCTTATCAAGATGCAAGTAATTACAATTACAAGCGTCCGGAATTGAAAAAACAGGTGTTTGCACCAAATATTTGTAACTGTTCAAGAAGTGTTTGCGATTCAGCTCGAAAGCAACCATTTAAATATGTATGCAAATATTTTAATATTAAGAGCACCGAGGAAAACCTTGAACAATTTGAAAATATGCTGAATAATTTTGAAGCTGCTGAAAATGGTAAAAACTTATTGGTAAATGAAAAAAACAACATTATCAATGGAATCAGTTCCGAAATCCCATTTTTAATTAAAACATTTGACAAAAAAAATTTAGAGAAAAAACTCGGTTTTGAACCTATTGATTTAAGTACAATTTATTTTCCAAAGTACATATTCAAATACACAAGTTCTGGTGGTAATGCAGCAACACAATGTGATGTCGTTTTCAACCTTGATAATTTAAACCGGTTTGTGGTTTATCTGTCAGAATTAGTAAAATTCAAAAAAAGTGCTGCTGGACAAAGAGCTTTAATGACAAGTAAATTAAGAAAAAGCATTTTGGAACGTGATGGATACACCTGTCAGAAATGTGGTGCTTCACAAAAAAATGAACCAAACCTATTACTTGAAGTCGATCATATTATTCCGATTTCAAAAGGTGGTATCACATCTGTTGAAAATTTGCAAACATTATGTTGGAGATGTAATAGATCCAAAGGAAGTAAATTAGATTTTTAAATATAAAATTGCCCCTAGTACCGTAATACCAAGGGCAATCCTTCTGAATGATAGTTAAATTCATACTGCGAAATGCAAAATAATTTACCATGGTAAATCAAGGAAAGGAGTACAAATGAAAACTGTTAGTTTAATAAATATGAAGGGTGGCGTTGGTAAAACGACTGTGGCTGTAAATCTTGCAGACTTTTTGGTTAATAGAGAATCAAAAAAAGTTTTATTAGTTGATGTAGATCCACAGTTTAATGCAACACAGTGTATTTTACAGGGGGATAAATACATAGAGTATATTAATAATGGTGGTTATACTATCGTTGACATTTTTGATGGTTCAGCACGTATAACAAATTCCATCGTAGATGGTCCCACAGAACATAAAGCAGTAAAATATGCAGATATTAAACCTGCCAAATCTCCAAGAGGATTCGATTATATTCCAGGTGCATTACAACTATTTAAGTTAGAAATGTCAGCTGGAAGTGGACGCGAGAACAGACTTAGGAACTATTTAAGCACATTACAAGACGATTACGATTACGTTATAATAGATTCCCCTCCGACACCTTCTGTCTGGATGATAAGTGCATTAATTGCATCTGATTACTATCTTATTCCAGTCAAACCAGACCCGATAAGCATGACCGGTATTGATTTGCTTCAAGGAATAATTTCTGAAAGAGCTGAAAATTACGGTTTTCCTTGTAAATGTTGTGGTATTGTGTTGACCATGGTTGATTTACGAAGTACACTGCATATTGAAGCCGAGCGATTTTTTGACCAAAAATCAAGATGGAATGGTTTGCTTTATGGTAAGTATTTATTAAAAAGAACTGATATTGCTCGCGGGCAATTATCTAACCAATACATAAGAGATTTACCCGAAAGCCAAGTAAAGGCAGATTTTTCAGCAATAGTAAAAGAATTTATCAGGAGGACTGAAAAATGAAATTAGAAAATAAAAAAAACAAAAAAGAATTTGAAAAATCAATAAATTTTTTAGAAGACTTGTGTTGGCTTTTGGATTCTGGAAAAAATAATAATTATGGTGAAATGATAAAAATTATTTCCAATATAAAGAAGGGAAACAATCTCTCAACTCAATTAGGTCAAGAACCTGATGAACTTATTGGAATTCTTCCTCGACTTCTTACAGATAAATCTCTTTTTGATACCAATAGTGACTTAGCTCAGTTTTCTTCCGAAGTACTTGGTATTGAGATTCTGAATTGGCATAAACGTTCACGTAATGAAATGATAGGTGTCATTATATGCAAAGTGCAAGAATCCGAAGAGATCAGAAACGGGATTTCATCCTATGTTTTAAACAACATATTACAAAATAAAGAACAAATAAAAAGGATTCAAAAAGAAACAGAAAATTCAAACAATCAATTCCTTTGGAATGATGCAATTCATAAAATTGTAGGAGAAACATCTTATGAATAGAATAATTCAAAAAGATTATGAAAAATTACTTTCTTATTTTTCCGACTATAATCTAAAAAATATAATAGAAGATACAAGCTTTCAAAATAGTGTCAAAAGCATCCACAGAAAACTATATGCATATATTGTTTTCAAAAATGAAGCAGTAAGCAAACATTTCTTCTCATCGGACATAGTAGAAACTTACTATAGTGAAGTTGGTTCGGATTTAATCCTGTCTTTGTTTTGTTGGACCAACGGAGCATATAAATCTTCAGAATTTCAATTACGTAGTGCCATCGAAAATTTTTTTAAAGCTATTCTATATTCAGAGAAAAATGATATTATTCTCTGTAAAAATGTTTCAGAAATTATGGATTTTGCAACAAATAGTACTATTTTTAGCAATGATATATGTCAGTCTCATTTAAATAAAATAAAAAATACTTACTCCAACCTATGCGCATTTGTTCATAGCAGCCCAGAAAAACTATCTTCGCAAGATGCTTTAATTCAGTTACCAAAATATAACCAAATTAGTGCTGATGAATTTACAAAAAATTATCATACGGTGGTAAATGGCATACTTAGCATAATATATTATACATACTATACATTTATATTCTCCATGCATCCGACAAACCGGGATTTGTTCTTACAGGGACTAACAACTCTTGATAAAAAGAAAATATATGAAGAAAAAACCAAAGACAAATAAAAACCGCCCCACCATTAAGCGGAGCGGCAATGCAACTGCTCTAAATGAACAATCGCCCTAAGCAAGCATATTGTATCATTCGGAGCAGCCAACTGCAAGCGGAACAAATGTTCTCTGCTGGCTGTTATTTTTATACCCAAAATCAGAAAGGATGGTACATATGGCACGAAGAAAGAAACATCAGAAGCTCCCGAACGGATTCGGATCAATAAAATATCTCGGCAAAGGACGCTATAAACCGTATGGTGTATACCCACCAGTAACTGAATACACCTCAAAAGGACCTGTCACACCGAAAGCTCTCGCCTACGTTGAGACATGGGATGAAGGTTATGAAATTCTGGCAGCACGTAAGCTGGAAAACGAGGGAAAAATCAAAATACAGAATGGCGTTTATATTGACCGTACTCCAACCTTTAAAGAAGTATATGAGGATTTCTATAAAGAGAAGTACCGGAACGAACTGCGTGAAGGAAAGAAAAAAACTTCTTCCATGTCTTCAACACAAGTAGCGTTCAAAAATTCTTCTGCTTTACATGATATACAGTTTGGTCAAATTAAATATAAAGACTTACAGGATGTTCTTAATGCTTGTCCTCTTAAACATTCCTCTCTGGAATTGATTGTGTCTCTGATGCACCAGATGTACAAATACGCCATTAAATACGACATAGTGGATAAAGACTACTCTTCTGCTTTATTTATTCCTATACCGGATGATGATGAAAGTGGAGTGCCATTCACTGATGAGGAATTAAAAATATTGTGGAAAAATAAAGATGATTTCGTTGTCCAAATGCTATTAATCATGTGCTACAGTGGATATCGTATCAAGGCCTTTACCAATATAGAAACTAATCTGGATGGAAAATATTTTAAAGGTGGAGTTAAGACAAAAGCCAGTAAAGAAAGAATTGTTCCTATTCATTCTTGTATTTTCGATATGGTAAAAGCTAGATATAATGGTAAGAATCTGCTTGGATGTTCTGTGCGGGACTTTCGTAATAAAATGTATAACACTCTTTCTTCTCTCGGAATTGCAAATGCTACAACTGGAGCAAGACATACACCACACGATTGTCGTCACACTTTCTCCGCGCTTTGCGAACGATACGAAGTCAACGAAAATGATCGTAAACGAATGATGGGGCATTCCTTTAAAAGTGATATTACTAACGCCAAATATAGTCACAGAACTATAGAAGAATTAAGAGAACAGATTGAGAAAATAAAAACACCTTTTATAATATAATGACTGTTACTAATTTGTTACTAATTAGTTTAACTTTTTTTATTTTTAAAGAACTTTAAAGTTGTTCTTGCAGACTTCAAAAACATAGTATTTATGCGGTCTGCAAGACTTTTTTATTTAAAATTAGGCATTTGATTGAATTGAATGATTTTAAAAATATATTAAATCCATGCTATTTTGTAACTTTTCTGTAATGATTGGGCACGGACGCTGCTTTTCCCAGATTTTCCGGAAACCATGTTACTGTTTTCCCCGCAAAAATGCTTCGATCTCCCCGATAAAATACAGTGAGCCGAATGCCACTGTCTTTTCTGCGGATGATTTTGAGAAATCCGGCAGCACATCCTCAAGGTTCCGATACGCCTCCGCCGGGATCCCTTTTGCCCGGATGCAGTCTGCGAGCGCCTCTCCCTGCAATGCCCTCTCACTCTCCACAGTCACTGTCTTAAAATCCAGTGCCAGCGGAAGAAGTTCCCGGATCATCTCCCCATAATCTTTATCCGCCATGACACCCATGATAAAATGGAATTTTTCATCCGGATACATTGTCTCCAGACTTTTTTTCAGCGCCTCCACACCGTTACTGTTATGCGCACCGTCCATCAGGAAAAACGGATCATTGCTCACAAGTTCCATGCGTCCCATCCACTGCGTCCGGTCGATTCCTTCCCGGATCGCATGCTGCAAAGCTTTCAGTTCCGGCACATTCTTTTTTCCTGCAAAATATTTTTCAAAAAATAATTCTGCTGCAAGCATTGCCGCCACGGCATTTTCATACTGGTGCACACCGAGCATTTTCATTGTGACTGCATCGTATCCAGCGTATGAAAAACACTGTTTTCCGTCCTTTTGTGGCAGGATCCTGATCTCATCTAAGTTTACGACTTTTGTAGTTTTGATATCTGCACGCTCTGCGGCCTTATTTAACACGTCCATCGCTTCTTTTTCCTGGCTCTCTAACACAAGCGCTGTGCCGTGCTTGATAATTCCTGCTTTCTCTGCCGCAATTTTGGCGAGTGTGTCACCGAGGATCGCCATATGGTCAAAACCAATTTTTGCGATGACAGTCACATCCGGCACACCGCAGGCATTCGTGGAGTCATACGTTCCACCAAGTCCGGTCTCCAAAATCACAACATCACACTGCTGCTCCTTAAAATACAGCAATGCCATCGCAAGACAGTAATCAAACATCGTCGGATAAACGCCAAAATCCATAGAGAGAAGCCTGTTTCCAAGGCGCGTGGTATCCGCTTTTGAGATCATATCTCCCTGCACCTGGATGCGCTCCCTGAAATCCACCAGATGTGGAGAAGTAAACATCCCGGTTTTCAATCCTGCACATTCAAAAACAGAGCGCAAAAAAGCAGAGACGGAGCCTTTGCCGTTCGTCCCTGCTATGTGTATGATGCGTAAATCTTTCTCCGGGTGTCCTAACTTCTCTAACATTATCTTTGAGATCTCGACACCCTTTAAGTTTCCAAATCTTCTTTTATTTTCAATCGCTGTTACTGTTTCTTCGTAAGTTAATGTCTGCATCTGACTATACTGCCATGATCACACCGCCGTCGTTGGCATACATGCTGCTGACACCTGCGGTGTTGATGATGATGATCTTTTTGAACTTCGCAATCTTCTCGATTTTTTCTTTCACTGCTTTTGCACGCTCCGGGCAGTTGCAGTGTGCGATTGCGAGAACACGGTTCTCACAGTCTTTTGTCTTTGAGATCATATCCTTCACCATACGCTCAAGTGCTTTGTTCATACCGCGCGCCTGATCTAACTGGCAGATTAAGCCCTCCTTTGTTGAGCCCATAACAGGCTTGATATTTAATGAATTGGCAATAAATGCTTTCAGATTGGAAAGTCTGCCATTCTTTCTCAATGTCTCTAACGTCTCCAATACAAAATAGGTGTTCATGGACTGGATGTACTCTTCCACCTTCTCCACAACCTCGTCGAAACTGCATCCGGCTTCCTCAAATTCCTGAATCTTCATGCCGATGATCGTCTCACCGATGGACGCTGATTTTGAATTGAACACATAAATTTTCTTTGCGTCTGTGTGCTCTTCCTCATAGAGATTCTTTCCGAGCACTGCACTGTTGTAAGAGCCGCTTAAGCCGCCGGACAATGTCACAACATAAACATGGTCTGCCTCACCCTCATATGCATCCATATACTGCTCCGGTGACGGGCAGGAGGACTTTGGTCCTTTCAGACTCTCTTTCACTCTTCTCAAAAAGTCTAACTGATTAAAAGTGCTGTCATCTTTGATACGGCATCCGTCCACTTCCAACTCTAATGAAACGGTCTCATAATGTCCATCCTGTTTTAATTCTTCCGGTAATTCCCCACAACTGTCGATTACAATCTTATACATAAATCCTCCTTGTTTTGCGAAGCAAAATGCGACTGTCCTTACAGGAGCAGAGGATTTAGCCTCCTTGTGATATTCATTATTATATCAAAAGTTTCTTTTTTCTATTACATGTAGTATTGATTACTATGTAACATTAACACAAAAACTTTACTTTGTATAGAGGATATTATGTTTTTTATTAAAATTTTATAGTCAGCACGTTCTGGTCGGAATCTTCCAGATAATATAAAGATGTCAGTCCTTTGCAGTAATGCACGATCTTCTGATCCGTGATAAAGTAGGTGAATGCCTGTTCGTACAGCTCCCTGTCTGCAAACCTGACAGAGCAGAAACCATCTCCCTGCTCATAGGCAGCCCGATATACATTTCCGATGCTGTCTGCATCCCATGTGTCAAAATAAAGATTTTCATGGACATAATAATTGTCTTTTACCGCCTGACACACCGGAACGATAATATCGTCATTCGGCTGATGCGTTTTCTGTAATTCCCCGGTCGTAACTGCAAAATAATTATAATTGATAAAAGAATCCAGCCCCATTCCATCGCCGCTGTAGGTGGCATTTCCCCAGGTCGTATCAATATAGTAATACTCTCCATCCAGCTTTGCCAGATTCCATGCATGAGACTGTCCGTCTGCCGTTCCGGCCACCACTGCACAGGGAATGTCCAGTTTTTCCAGAAGATACTGCGTTGCTGCAGCGTATCCCTGACAAACCGTTTCCCCATTGACAAACACACTGATGATGTTCTGATTGTCCGGCGCACCTGTGCTGTACGCAACATTCGAAGCCAGATAATCAAACACATATTTTGCCTTGTCATAATCCGGTGCTTGCGCATCGATCCCTGCCAAAATCTGACTGACTGTCTCGTCGATCTGTGCCTGCATGTCCATCCGCTCGGCATCCGTCATGGTAAACTTTGGTGTAAAATGGAGATCTACCAGCTTTTCCCCTCTGGTATACTGCGTGTAAGTGTAGCCCGATACCCAGAACAGTCCGCCGTGGTCCGCCATCACCGAAACATACGCCTGATGCAGGACTTCGTTGTCTAACGTGCTCAGCGCCACATCTTCTTTTTCATAGAGAATCGCATCATAAACCTCGTCGTACACAGTGCGTACTTCCTCCGGAAGCGTCTGATATACATAACAGTCCACAGACTGCTTTTCAACGGATGGCTCTGCCTGCTTCTCTGTTTCCCCGCAAACTGCTGCATGCTCAGTGTCCGTTTCCTGTTCTTTACTTTTTACTTCCGTGCCTTTTCCTTCTGCAATTTTCTCTTCCACATAGCGGGTAATATCGGATAATTGATTGGTTGTCTGCTGACACCCCGAAAGCAGAATGAGTGCTGCACACGCCGCACTCCCTGCCACATAGGAAAAAAATTTTTTTCTCACCTGATTCTCCTGTCAAATGCATACTTCATGCTGTATGTATCTTTTTTGCCTTTCAGCCAAAATAAGCGCTCACCAAATCCTTCAATGCCTGCTGGTCTGCTGCTGCCATCAGTTCTCTTGCAGAATGCATTGCAAGCAATGGGATTCCGATATCCACTGTTTTTACCGGAAGTAACGCTGATGCGATCGAGCCTAATGTGCCGCCTCCTGCAAGATCCGAACGGTTCACAAATTTCTGATATGGGATCTGATCCTTCTCACAGATCTGCTGGATCACTGCGACCGCACCACAGTCTGTTGCATAGGACTGGGAGCATGCTTCCTTGATGCAGAATCCTTTTCCAAGCACCGGCTTGTTGGTCAGATCCATCTTTCCGGCATAGTTTGGATGAAGTCCATGTGCCACATCCACGGATAAAATGATGCTGTTGTACAGTCTGTTCCACACTTCTTTTTCCAGTCCGCACTCGGTCAGAATGCGCACCAGCATATCATGGAGCAGAATGGAACCGGCACCCTGTTTGGAACGGCTTCCGATCTCCTCGTGATCGAACAGTGCAATGAGATTCATGCCGTCCGCCCTGTCGCTGTCGATGATCGCAGACACCAGTGCAGAACAGGAATTTAAGTTATCGAGTCTGGATGCAGAGATAAACTCATCGTTTAATCCCACAAACTCCGGCTTTTCTTTATTGTAAATGGTCAGTTCAAAATCAAGAATATCCTCTTTTTTCACAGCAAGCTCTTTTGCAAGAAAATCAAGAAAATAGTCTGCATCATCGGAAAGTCCGCAGATTGGGAGCAGTTCCGTCTGCTTATTTAATTCCACGCCCTTGTTCACCTCACGGTTCATGTGGATCGCAAGATTCGGGATGGTCATAAGATTTTTTTCAGACTGGAACGTGACCACTTTCGGTGTAAACACATCCCCACTGCGCACTGCAACTCTTCCGGCTACACCGAGTGGACGGTCGAGCCATGTATTTAAGATTGCGCCGCCGTAAACTTCCACATTCACCTGTGCGTATCCGTTTGTCTGAATATCGCAGGACGGTTTGATCCTTAAGCATGGGAAATCTGTATGTGCTGCTGCAATGCGGATCGCAGGCTCTCTGTCACTCCAATTCTGCGGTAATGTGAATGCAAACAATGTCGTTTCATGATGATTTATCACATATTTTCCGCCCGCTTTTAAGTTCCATGCCGTACCGTAATCAACCACTTCAAAACCGGCATCCGTCAGTCTTTTTTCGCATGCGCTCACTGCGTGCGCCGGTGAGATTCCTTTTTCCAGTAAATCAAATAAAATTTCTGTCTCTGTCATATCTGTTACCAACCTTTCCATCAAACCTCAGACTTTTTATCTGCGGCTGCAAATCTGTATAATCATTCTGTATTTTGCATTCGCAAATCCTCTGTATTCTAGCATATTTTCTCTAATTTGTCATTTCAGTTATTTACAAGAAAACAAACCAATGATAAATTTATGTTGATACCATTTTCTTTTGGGAGGATTTTATGATCGCTTTAAAAATTGCCGAAGTCAAAGACTTTATGAATAAATTACTGTGCCAGGATGTGTTTGACCACTTTCTCATTCAGGAGGCTGTCATCACAACGAATGTATCCTGCCATATCGACGGCACGCTGCAAAAAGACTTCTACACCTTAGAAGAACTCGAAGAACAGAATCTCACCGGGCTTTCCTTTGTTCCGTATGGTCTTTTGCGCAGTTCCTGCTTCAACCTGATCAAAGGAAAGAAAACTCCTTCCTATTTCAAGTTTTCCCTCCTGTTATCGCCGGAAAATCTCAAACGCACCCTCTCCCAGACCGGAAGTTCTTTCACGGAAAATGATATTTCCGCCGTGTTCTTAAATATCCGCTTCCAGAATGGAGAACTGACCGTGACCACGGGTATCTCCTACCGGATCTTCTCGACCGACAAAACTCTTGAGCACGAGTGGGACACACTCCTCAAACGCTTTCTGACGAAAAATCAGATTTCATTTGACGAATTGTAGCGTCTGGCTTCCCCCTCTCTCCCGGCTTTTGTCAAAGTGTAAAGCTATGGAATGGTTAAAAGGGTTCCTTATAAAACTTTTGTGAGAATTGAGTGCATTTATCAGTGTTCGCATTTTGACTTTAAGTTTATGTACATTCATCAATGGACAGTCCGCACAATGTGTCCGTCTGGGACACACTTCCTTTATCTGTATCTAGCGCAAGTAAATGCCGGAATCAGCATCTTTTATTGCAGGTCAAAAATCAAAGAAAGCCCGAGTGATTTTTGACCTGCTCATCTGCTGATTTTCCGGCATATAACTTGCGCACGATACAGATAAGAAGGAAGTGTGGCCGCAGACGGACACATTGTGCGGACTGTCCATTTCTGAATGAATATAAACAATCAAAAAAGTCAAAATGCGAACACTGATAAAGCCGCAATTCGAGCAAGTTTTATAAGGAACCCTTTTAACCATTCCATAATTGAAAACCAAGTAAAAGCCGGGAGAGAGGGGGAAGCCAGACGCTACAATGCCACGGTAAATAAGATTGATTTTCCGTCCTCGCTTTTGGCTGAGATTTTGCCCTTGTGTGCTTTCACGATCGCATACACGACGGAAAGTCCGATTCCAAAGCCCCCGGTCTTGGAATTGTGGGAAGCGTCCATACGGTAAAAACGCTCGAAAAGCATATCCAGCTTTCCTTTTTCGATCTGGTCTGTGGTATTCCACACGGTGATAATTTTGTTTTTTCCGGAAGTTTTTAGTGCGATGCGGATGATGCCCTGCTCTGAGGAATATTTCATTGCATTGTCCAAAAGCAGGGAGATCATCTGCCGGATATTTTTCTCATCGCCGATATATTCCACATGCTCTGCCACATTGATCTCAAATTGTTTTCCTTTTGTTTTTGCGACAGAGCGGAATCCCTCTGCGGTATCAAGCACTGCATCCGAAAGTGAAAATGACACTTTTTCCAGCTTTGTTCCTTCCTCGTCCATGCGGGAGAGAAACACCAGTTTTTCCGTGAGGGAAGTCAGTCTTGCAACCTGTTTTCTCGTACTCTGCGTCCACTCGTTTTCCCCCTCCATCATCTCTATGACTTCGGTGTTGGCATCGATGATCGTGAGCGGCGTTTTGATCTCATGGCTTGCGTCCGTGATAAAGCGTTTCTGTTTCTCATAGCTTTCTGACACCGGTTTTAACACTTTTCCAGAGAAAAAGTATATCATGACAAACACAATGACAAGTCCGAGTGCTCCTGTTCCCACGCTGGCAAGAACATATGTTTTTATGGTAGAGATTTCCCGCTGACAGTTTAAAAATACATACATCGTCGAGCCGGCACTGTCCGTTGCAAGGTATTTATAATCAGCGAAAAAGCCTTTTTTCTTTCCTTTTTTCCACAGCTCCGCTGCGTATTCCTCCGCTGTTCCGGCTGAGATGGAAGCAATTTTTCCGGTATCCACATATTCCACCGTACCGTCCGGTGCGATCGTCACTGTAAAATACCGGGTGTCAAACGGACTTTCCTGCGAAATCCCATGCTTTTGCAGGTCATTCATTGCCGGTGGCTGATCTGACTTAGGTTCCAATTTTTTCCCAAAATCTCCGGGTGTCATATCCGGGAAAGTACCTCCGTTGTCAGCGATCAGGGAGAGTCTTGCATCCAGCGCCTGATTGGTAGTAATGTAGTTTGCAATATTGATCGTTCCGACAATTGCGATCAGCACGATAGAAACCGACAGCATTGCAATCGCAATAAATTTTCTTCTTAATTTATTAAGCATTGTCTTTCTCCAATGAATATCCAAGTCCTCTGGCCGCCCTGATCTTCACCTGACTTCCAATGGAGGTTATTTTTTTTCTCAGATAGGAAATATATACCCATACGACATTTTGTTCCGCTTCTGAATCGTAGCCCCAGATTTTATCCATAAAAAGATCCGGGGAAATGACCTGTCCTGGATTAGACATGAGCATTTCAAGCATCTGGTATTCCTTGCCAGCAAGACGGATACCTTCTGGATTCTCCGGTCCTGTGAGCTGATAAGTAGAACGGTTCAGTGCAATATCGCCAAATGTCAGCACATTATCGGTCGTGTCCGTCTGCCTCCTTGTCATTGCCCGGATCCTCGCCAGAAGCTCTTTCATGGAAAATGGTTTCGGCAGATAATCGTCTGCGCCGCTGTCTAAACCCTCCACACGGTCATCAATCTCTGCCTTTGCTGTGAGCAGCAGAACCGGAACGGAATTTCCATGTCTGCGGATTGTTTTTAATACGGTGATACCATCCATTTTGGGCATCATGATATCTAAGATCACGCCGTCATAATTGTCGCCGTTTTCCAGATAGTCTAAGGCTTCTGCACCATCGTACACAGCGTCTACCGAATAATTGTTATGTTTTAACACCGTGACAAGCGCACGGCTCAAATCCTCTTCATCTTCTGCAAGCAATAACCTCATACAAAATCCCATGCCTTTCGTTTATTTCACGGTGATACCGATTCCTACCCTCAGCTGTTTTTATTCTGCGGTCACTTCTGTCGTCGTTCCCGATGTTGTGAGCGTGTACGTTGCTCCGCTCTCCACCTCTGCGGTGCTGATGATCACACAGTCATAGGATTTTAATGCTGTGTAACTTACGATCACATTTCCTTCATTGTCTGTCAGCTCAACGTCGCCGGCTTCCATTTGTTCTCCTAATTTTACCATAAGAACCTCCTGTTTGGAAGAGTCACTCATCCCCTCTGCCATGCCGCTGCTGCCGATTGCCACAAGCGTTCCGCCGTTCACATACGCAGACGACCGGTCGCCGTAATCGATCGCACTGTTTCCGTTATCAGACGGACCGTCAATGTAGATCTCACCGCCGTTGATCGTCAGATCGCCATTGGAATCCACACCGTCGCCGCCTGTCAGAATGTGAATATATCCACCATTTAATTCCATCCACATTTCATTATCTGTTGTCTCTTCTGTCTCGTCATCCGCAGAATCCATGCCTTTAAAGTGATCGCCAAATGTTCCAAAACCACTCTGATCAGTGCCGCCTGCTGCATTAACACCGTCATCTCTTGCAGTGATATCGATCGTTCCATCGTTGATCGTCACCGTCAGACCTTCCAGACCTTCATAACTCTCTGTCACGGTGATCGTACCGCCATTTACTGTCAGTGCATCATCTGCATGCACACCATCATCGCCTGTCGCAAGCGTGTATGTTCCATCTGCGATCGTAATATTTGCATTGCTGTGGATGGAATCATCTGCGGAATCAATCTGGTAAGTGCCTCCATTTAAGTACATGCCGCCACCTGCCTTGATTCCTTTTGTGCTGGTGCCGCTCTCGTCGGTTGTGGTATCCTGTGGCATATTCTCTCCGTCCGGCTTTTCGCCCATCCGCGGCATACTTTCTCCGTCCGGTCTCTCGATGTTTTGTGACATTCCGCCACCCGGCATATCTGACTCATGTATTTTCTGACTGTTTGCAGCGCCGCCTCCGGCTGTGATGTCAAATGTTCCATCCTCGATCTGCACAATATTGGAAGCGTCCATGCCATCGCCGTCACTTGTGATCGTAAAATCACCGTCTGCAATATAAATGTAGCCCGTTTCTTCATCATCTGCATTTTCCGCATGAATGCCATCTTTTTCTGCGGTTAAAATAAAGGTTCCATCTGCGATACGCACACTGTCTTTTTCCGATAATGCGTGCCCTGCTGCTGTGATATCGTATGTACCGCCTGTGATTTTCAGATCATCTTTGGATACAATTCCATGTCCTTCTGCTGATATGATCGTCAGACTTCCAGTGCCGTTTAACGTAAGGTCTGATTTTGCAAAAATCACGGCATCAATGTTGTTGTCGTCAATCGCAACATACTCATCCGTATTGCGAAGCGTATTCTGCGATCCTTCTGCAAGCGTTACAAATACTTTCTCTGCGCTTTTTACATACACTGCTGCACTTGAAGCACAGGTAATGTCCACATTATCAAATACGATCTGCACTTTCGCATTATCTGCGTCCACCACAATCTGTCCTTCCGACAGTGTTCCGGAAAAAATATAAGTCCCTTCTGCCGTGATTGTCACCGTCTGTCCTTTGATTACAACGCCATCCGTTTCCCCTGTGATACCATCATCGGAAAGTGTGACATAAACTGCCCCACTCTCCTCATAGGTTCCTGCCAGATCCCGTTCAGTAAACATATCTGCACTTGAAAAAGTTCCTGCTTCACTCTGTGCTGATGTTTCTTCTGCATTTGTTTCTGTTTCCGAGGAAACAACATTGCCAGTACTGCTCTTTGTCCCTGTACAGCCTGCCACTGCCGTCATGGATAATGCCGTAGCACAAAACAATGCCAGCAGTTTTTTTCTTCTATAACTCATTGACATTTGCCTCCTGTCTCATCATACTGATTTCCAGATTTCCGTTTCTGCATCTCAATTCATCGAGAAATGTTTTCTCTTCCGCATTGTCTTTTAACGTCACATGATAGGTAAGTTTGTAAAGACTTCCCATATTGGAGGTTTTCACAGCGACTACTTCACAGGATGATAAATATTTTTCAAAAAGATCATCAAATGCTGCTCCGTAATTTAAATCCTCCGGGATTGTGATACGAAGTGTTTTCTCTCTTACTTCTGCTTTTTTTACACCGAATCCGGTCACATTTAACACAAACATCACGGCTCCCATAATGAGCGAAAACAGTACTGCAAACCCAAGATAACCCATCCCTGCGATCAGTCCTGCCGCCATTGCAAGAAAAATGGTTCCGATCTCTTTTGCAGTTCCCGGCACAGAACGGAAACGTACAAGCGAAAATGCTCCTGCCACAGCCACTCCGGCACCTACATTTCCGTTTACCATCATGATAACAATGCAAACGATTGCCGGAAGCATTGCGAGTGTCACTGCAAAGCTTGTCGTATAGCGGTTTTTATAAGTGTAAACCCATGTGATGAATGCCCCGATCAGCAGTGACACCACAATACAGAGCAAAAAATCCGGCACGGAAATCACCGCCGCACCTGCTGTATCAAAAATTCCTGTAAATAAATTGTTTAACATATTAATTTCTCCATTTCTTTTTTAACATTTTATTGCCTGCTGCACAACCTCATCTCCGGTAAACACAAAGAAATTTTCCGGTGGACAGCTTCTTCTCTGCTCTCTCGCATAAATCGTGCGGTAGGCGGTCGCATATTTGGAAAATGACGTTTTGTAAATCTGATTTTCTGTCAGAAAATGAACCATCCAGAGCGGTATTGCGCCCGCCGTTTTCACTTCCATAAGCACTTTATTTTTATCTAAAATTGCTTCTCCGTAAATTCCTTTACAAAGAGAAAGGTCGTAATTTCTCCAGAGAATGTTCTGATCAAGCGTGATCCGGAACTCGTGATCGTCCTTCGCATAAAAAGCTTCTCTCTCATAGGAAAGCATCACTGCCGGAGCCAGCTTTTTATAATTTTTCAGACAGTAATCGATTTCTCTGGTGATCTGTGTGTCTTTTACTTTTTCATGAAAAAGCAGGTAACGTTCTGCCTCGTCCTCCGTCATTGCAATTCTTCTTTTGTATACAACAGACTCATACTTCTTTTTCAGTTCCACAAAAACGGTCGTGTCCTTGTCTGCCGTGCCGTAACTTCTCAATCTCAGTTTTTCTTTATAAACCGGGTGTTCCATTGATCTTTGGATCAGCAGATAGTCCGGTGTATCAAAGTAGAGACTGCATATTGTACTCACTCCATGCTCGTCTGCGGTCATGTACTGTTTCATTTGATTTTTTAACAGTTCCGCCTGCGTGATATCCAACATATATTTGATCTCACACCTTTTAAATATCATCTGATCTGCCATAAGTGTCTCCTTTCCTTTGCGCATATCTTATCAGGCGAACCTTAAATGAACTTAAAAAAAGAAACCATCCTTTAAAAAATGGTTTCTTTGTCATGTTTCATTATGTTTTTCTGTTATCTGGATTCGGACTGGAGTTCGGCGATGGCGGTGTGGCGTTGACCGATTTCTTTGCCGGCTTCCTCGCCCTGCAGATATGCTTTTTCTGCGACTTCTTCTGAATATTTTCTCATTATTTCACACACTGCGTTTACGCCTCCCTCTTCATGTTTCAGATAGTGCACACGGTTGGTTAATTTCGGAAATTTGGCATTATCTATCTCCTTTTTATTATAGAACCCCTCCAGATTCTTCAAGACTGTTTGCATGGATTTTTTAGTTATGTATACAAAAAAGAGTGCCGGAAAACCGACACTCTTTTTCAAATCCATTGTTTGCAATATCTTAATCTAGAAAAATAAAACAAGTTCTATTTAATAAAGAAAAAGGTACATGAAACTACTGATTTAGACTGTAGTAACAAGCGATAATAAAATTATCTTACTACTGTTACGTTTGTTGCCTGTGGTCCTTTTGCACCTTCAACAACTTCAAATTCTACTGCAGCGCCTTCTTCTAAGGATTTGAAACCTTCCATATTAAGACCTGAGTAGTGAACGAATACATCATTTCCCTGTTCGTCTGAGATGAATCCGTATCCTTTTTGGTTGTTAAACCACTTTACTGTACCTTTGTTCATTGAAAAGTACCTCCAAAAAATATTTCTATGGTACACTTACCGCACCATAGTCACAGAATAACATAACAATTTCAAAAAGTAAAGTGTTATTATACTACATTGTGAGCTTTACCTTGATGATCCTTGCAACAGATTCATTGATACGATCCTCTGTGATCGTTCCACCAGTCACTGCATCCATCACACCCTGATATGCACTCTGGAAATCCTCCGGCATTAAGATCATATCCACACCTGCCTGAATTGCCGTCACTGCCGCATCAGCAGAACTGTATGTTCCGGTGACCGCCCCCATATTCATTGCGTCTGTGATCACTACACCATGGAAGCCAAGCTGGTTGCGAAGCACATCTGTCACCATGACAGAGGAAAGCGAAGCCGGCGTATCATCCCCTGTAACAGCTGGTGCTGAAATATGTCCTACCATCACAAAAGATGCTCCGTTATTCACTGCCTGCTGGAATGGAACAAGCTCATTTGCCAGCAGGTCATCCAAAGATTTATCTGTAGAAACTGCCCCGTCATGGGAATCCCCTGCTGTAGCTCCCTGTCCCGGAAAATGTTTTACCACGCTTAATATCTGGTGTTCGTTCAGTCCCTGCATCTCAGCACAGACCATATCCGCCACAAGCTGGCTGTCTGAACCAAATGACCGGTCTTTGATCACGGTGTTATCCGGATTCGTCAGCACATCCGCAACCGGAGCAAAATCCATATTAAAACCAAGTGTGTTCAGATACGTTCCGATCGTACTTCCTGCATTGTATGCATTCTGGGAATCCCCAGTCGCTCCTACATCACTCATATTTCCAACATCTGTCACTCCAAAAGCACTGTTGGATGCGATCCTTGCTACCGTTCCACCTTCCTCATCCACACCGAGGAACACTGAAATTCCTACTATTTCCTGACTGTAGCTCTTCATATTGGTAAGCATCTGTGTCGTCTGGTCGGTTCCGGTCAGGTTCTTTGCCATATAAATCAGACCACCTACCGGATACTGCGTGTAGGCTGCCTTTGTGGAATCTCCTGCCATCGTTGCTCCGTCCACTCCGGTCAGTGCGTCCGGTGTGATCATGAACATCTGCGCTACTTTCTGCTCTAAGGTCATGCCGGCAGCAATCTGCATTGCCTGATCCATCAACGGATCGCTGACTTCGGTTACCGGAGTTGTTTCCGGTTCTTCTGTCGCCTCTGTTGTCACGCTCTCGGTATTCTTTTCCGGTTTATCTGCTCCCGGTTTTACAAATTTATGGACTGCAAACACAATTCCTCCGATCAAAACTGCAAGTACTATAAAAAATACTGCCACAACTATGACCGCACTCTGTGTATCTTTTTTTCGTTTCTCTCGTCTTTCTTCCTGATTCATCTGTGTATTTCCTCTCTGGGGAATTTTGATCTACATGCTTCTACCCCGCAATAAACAGCATCCTGCCTGTAAACAGCCAGATGCTGTTTCTTACGTGTCTGGCACTGCTCATTGCTTATGCACATTATAGCAGTTTCTTCCTCTGAAAGCAAATAACGGTTTTGTTTTATATCGTGGAGGCAATGATCTGCATGCTGCCCTGCAATTCCACGTTTCCGAAGCCATTTGGAAGTATGAAATGATCTCCTTTTTTCACCGGCTGACCGTTGACGATTCCATTGCCATCCGTAACTGTCATATTCATAAAAGGTGCATTCTGCTCAAAAGTCATTTTACCTGAAACATCTATTTTATAGATATGAAAGTATTTGCAGGCATACAGTTCATTTAACGTATTGACCGGAAGATCTGCCACCGATTTCACACTGTCTGCAGCCGATTTTGCAGGCACAGTGATCACGTCAATACTCTTGTCGATATGTAGCTCTCTCGGCTTTCCATTGGAGAGACGGCCATAATCATAAACGCGGTAGGTAATATCACTGTTCTGCTGTGTTTCCAGAATGAGTGTTCCGCCTTTGATCGCATGAACTGTTCCCGGATCGATCTGAAGAAAATCGCCTTTTTTGATCGGGATCTCACGGATAAATTCACTCCACTTTCCCTCATGGATCATCCGGCTTAATTCCTCTTTTGTCCTTGAATTGTGTCCGATAACGATCGTCGCATTTTTCTTGCAGTCGAGAATGTACCAGCACTCTGTTTTTCCAAGTGAACCATTTTCATGGACTTTTGCATAATCATCGTCTGGATGTACCTGAATGCTCAGGTCATCTTTCGCATCGATAATTTTGATCAGGAGCGGGAAACGGTCACTGTCCACCTTTCCGAAAACTTCCGGATGTTTTTTCCACAATTCGGACAGCTTCATTCCACGGAATCCACAGTCTCTTAAAGTTACGTCTCCATTTGGATGTGCAGAAATTCCCCAGCACTCCCATAAATCATCACCTTCGACCGGATAATGAAAATCCTCTCTCAATCGCGTACCGCCCCAGATGTTGTGTGTACATACCGGATCTAAAAATAAAATTTCTTTCGTGGTCTGATTTGTTGATAAATTGCCTCCATTTGTCCCAATCACATTCTGATACCAAAACGCAGAATCTTTTACAATTCTCCGCTGTGTCATAAAATCCACATAAATCATGCCAAAACGTTCCCTGTATCCCTCGGACCATTCAAAATTATCCAAAAATGTCCACAGGAAATACCCCCGGATATCGGCTCCCTCATCATATGCCCTCTGCATGGCTCCGATGTAGGAATCCAAAAACGTGATGCGATCATTGTCATGTACTCTGCCGTCAAAGCTCACATTATCATGACAGGACATACCATTTTCTGTGATATACAAAGGAAGCGGATACCGCTCCGTCAAAAATTTGATTCCATAATAAAATGCTTTTGGTGTTACCGGCCAGTTGCACGCCGTCTTTGGAAATCCCGGTTCCCGGTCCACAAACTCCGGTTCGCCGTCTGCGCCCTGACGCACATAATAGCCATTATATATGTTCTGTCCCATAAAATCCAGTGGCTGATGAATCAGCTGCATATCTTCCTCTGTGATCTCCGGCAGATACTCTTTGAATTTTTCCAGTCCCTCTTTCGGATAATGACCTAAAAAGACCGGATCTGAAAACCATGAGATATTCCAGGTCCAGTTATCCATCGGATTGTAAAATCCAAAATAAACTTTTCTGGCAGCCTCGATATCTTCTGCACTGTCCGTGTATGGATAAGCCACTCCCCCGGTCGGTGCAAAGCCGATCCGTATTTTTTGTTTTGCGTATTTTCTTAAATTGATCACTGCCTGTCCGTGCGCTTTCAACAGATTATGTGCAATCTGAAAAGTCTCTGGAACCGATAATTTCAATCCCGGTGCATGAACACCGCTTAAATGTCCAAGTCCAACCACACATTGCGGCTCGTTGATCGTGATAAAATACTCACAGAGATCCGAAAAATTCTCTGCCACCACTTTTGCATATTCCCCGAACCAGTCTGCCACTTCCTCATTCAGCCAGCCGCCTTTTTCCTGCAATGCCTGTGGAAACTCCCAGTGAAACAGGGTAATATATGGTGTAATGCCATTTTCTTTCATTGTAAGGATCATGTCACGGTACATCAAAATTGCTTTTTCATTGACGCGCCCGGTACCTTCCGGCAGAATCCGCGCCCAGTTTAAGGAAAAACGGTATGCTTTTATCCCCAGATTTTTCATTAATGCATAGTCATCTTTATAATGATGCATATGATCACAGCTTGTGTACGCATTCTGATTTTGAAAAATGCGTCCCTGCTCCGTAAAAGTGTCCCAGACCGTCTTTCCTCTTCCGTCATCCGGGTCAGTTCCCTCTACCTGATATGCGCTGCTTGCCACGCCCCAGACAAATTTGTCATCAAACATGTGATTCTCCTTCTCTGTCTCTGATTCTTGTTTTTTATTTTGGTATAAATATTAAATCTAAATTATATATTTACTTTTTCTCAGAGGCAATCACAACTTCTGCAAATATTCATTTATCTATTCTTCCACAAGATCCTTTTTTAATGCTTCCAGTTTTTCCTCTGCATCCTGCAAAGAGGTGCCTTTGACTCCATAGTAGAATTTGATCTTAGGCTCTGTTCCGGACGGGCGCACACAGCACCATGCATTGTCAGAAAGTTCATAATATAAAACATTGGAAGCCGGAAGTCCTGTTTTTGTCACTTCCCCGGTCTTTAAATCTTTTCTTGTATCCTCTTTGTAATCGCGGACTGCAAGCACTTCAAATCCACCGAGTGTTTTCTTTGGATTGTTCCGCATATCACTCATCATCTGCTGGATCTGGGCGGCTCCGTCGATTCCTTTTAAGGTCATCGTGGAAAGTCCCTCTCTGTAGTAACCGTATTTCTCATACAGGTCGATCATGGCATCCCACAATGTTTTTCCATGTTTTTTGCACCAGGAAGCCACCTCGCACAACATCATGACTGCTACGCAGGCATCTTTATCTCTTGCATATGTTCCGGCTAAGCATCCATAACTCTCCTCCAGACCGAATACATAGTTGTGGGAGTGGTTCTGTTCAAACCATTTGATCTGCTCTCCGATATACTTAAATCCGGTCAGTACCTCGATCAGTGCCACGCCATAGGAAGCTGCCATCGCTTTTGCCATGTCCGTTGTAACGATAGTCTCTACAAGTGCAGGATTCTCCGGCATCGTTCCGGTTGCCGTTTTCTCTCTTAAAATATATTCTGCTATGAGCATTCCGGACATATTTCCGGTGAAAGTCACATACTCTCCGGTCTTTGTGTCTTTGCAGTATACGCCAAGACGGTCTGCGTCCGGATCTGTCGCAAGCACGATGTCTGCATCCACTTCTTTTGCAAGTTTTAAGGCAAGTTCAAATGCCTTTGGAGATTCCGGGTTTGGATATGCTACGGTCGGGAAATTTCCGTCCGGAAGTTCCTGCTCTTTTACAACATAGACATTTTCAAATCCAAGTTCTTTTAACACACGGCGCACCGGGAGATTTCCGGTTCCATGTAGCGGTGTGTATACAATCTTGATATCCTTTGCCATCTCTTTGATGATTTCCGGATGGATGGACTGTTTTTTCAGTTCTTCCATGTAACGGTCGTCGATTTCTTTTCCGATCGTCACAAAAAGTCCGGCTTTCACGGCATCCTCTTTTTCCATAGTCTTAACCTGTGTAAAAGAAGTTACTTTTGCAACTTCTGCAAGGATATTTTTATCATGAGGCGGTGTGATCTGCGCACCATCCTCCCAGTAAACTTTGTATCCATTGTATTCTCTTGGGTTATGGCTTGCTGTGATCACAATTCCTGAAACACAGCCAAGTTCACGGACTGCAAATGAAAGCTCCGGTGTCGGGCGAAGGCTGTCAAACACATAAGCCCTGATTCCGTTTGCATTCAGGCAGAGTGCTGCCTCCTCGGCAAATTCCGGTGACATGATTCTGGAATCGTGTGCGATGGCAACTCCTTTTTCCTGCCCGTTCTGGGAAATGATATAGTTTGCAAGTCCCTGTGTCGCCTGTCTTACGGTGTAGATGTTCATACGGTTTGTTCCTGCCCCGATCACTCCGCGGAGTCCCCCGGTTCCAAACTCAAGCTGACGGTAGAAACGGTCCTCGATCTCTGCCTCATTGTCCCTGATTGCTTCTAATTCTGCTCTTGTTTCCTCTGAAAAATATGGGTTTGAACACCATTCTCTGTAGGTTTCCATGTAACTCATCGCAATTCTCCTATCTTCTTCCTGCTATTTTTGAAAGATTTTACCGCTCTCTCAAAAGGTTATTGAAATAATAACCTTATTTTTAGTAAATGTAAACTTGTTTTAGCTTATTTGTCTTAAAATCACTTCACACCATTCATCATCATAACGGCAGAGAGACCATTCAGATTTGAATAGACAAAACACAGCACGATCATTCCAATGATCGATACCGCCATACCGATTCCGGATAAAATCATACCCGCCAGTGCCATTCCGTTTTTCTCCGGCTGCACCTTTCTTGAAAGTCTGCCACCGATCAGCCCAGCGATCCCAATACCAAGACCATATCCCATAAAGCCTGTCAGAATGGATATCATTCCAAGTGCGAGCGACAGAGCAGCATTCCGGTCTGCCTCCTCGAATGTTTCAAACACCACGATATGATTTGCCTCCTGCTCCATCTCCAGAAGTTTTTTCGGACGAAGCAGCACAATGCACGGAATCAGTAAAACAGGAACGGCAATCAAATTAATGGCAGACATCTGGTTGATCTGTTCCACAGTTGTTCCAACTCCAAAAATTCCGCTGCCTATCAGACTTGCGAAATCGACCAGTGCATGAAAAGTGATCACTAACCAGATATTTCTTGACCGGGCATAAACCGCGCCAAAGATCACACCCAGAAATGCACCGTTGATTGCCTGTATCATCGCACTCGTCACAGTTACTCCCTGTGAAATATTTGTCAAATGTACCGCCCCAAACAATACCCCACTGAGAATGACTGCCCAGAGAATCCCTCTTTTTGTTTTGGAAAAACGTTCCAGAAACAGATTCAAGATCACACCGCGGAAAACAAGTTCTTCCGTCCATCCGATCAGAAACATGGTTGCCGCAAAGAACAGGATTTCCAATGCAGATACGACTTTTGTATCCGGTGTCATCATCTGCACATAAAGCTGTGCCGCCAGTTCCAGACAACAGTATCCTGTCAGGAATCCACCAATATAAAGTCCATTGATAAATCCTTTTCCCTTTTCTTTCAATATTCCAACATAACCAAACAGACATAAAAACAGGAATGCAACCACCCCTGCCGCGAACTCTGCGATCATGCTGTTTCCATAACCCGGAAGTGAAACTGTATTGGCAAGGAAAAACGCTGCTACATCCATACTTCCAAGAAAAATCGCTACAATCAGTATCGCAACGAGTATCGTAACCACCTTCGGCATTCTCATAAGTTTCTTTTTCATGTTCTTCTCCCCTTTAATTGATTTTTCCATCGGCGTCAATCGTAATACCATTTGAAATCTGTGTCATATACTGATACAGTGCTGATGCACTGTTTATATCCATCAGTCTTGTTGTGCCCCCTGCCGCATAAACCGGAAGTAATTCATAGGATGCGGTTCCATCGGATGAGACCTGTACTTTCACTGCAACCGTCTTATCAATGCTCTGTCCAAATACAAAGTTTCCAAGACTGTAAAAGACCGGTTTTCCACTGATATATGAGATTCCCTGTAAACAGTGTGTATGTGCTCCAAGAATCAGATCTGCCCCTGCAGTAAAACAATCCGTGGCAATCTTTGTCTGATAGTCCTGCGGATACGCATCATATTCCACGCCCCAGTGGATATAGACCGACAGAAAATCACATTCACTCCGCGCTTCTTTGATCAACTGCACCAATTTTGTATCATCATAGGCGGTCAGCATTCCCGGTGTCCGCTCTTCCACTTTCCAGTTTGATTCCGGCACCACGCGGGATGCCGCAAGAAATCCAAATTTTTTTCCATTTTTCTCGATTACCTGCAATTCATACGCCCGCTCTTTGGTCTCCCCGGCTCCTGCATACAAAATACCGGCTCCGTCCAGTGTCGTAAATGTATCGGACAACGCATCTCTTCCATAATCTAAGGTGTGATTGTTGGCGAGTGATACAATATCCACGCCCATCTCATTTAAAGCCTTCACATATTTCGGATCACAGCAAAACGTAAACTGTTTGTCCTCCATCGGCTCTCCACGGTTACTGAACGGGAACTCATTATTCACCATGAAAATATCTGCATCCTGCAGCTCCTGCAGCAGCTGCGGCTCGATCACTTTTTCAATGCCGCCCGCATCATAGTTGCTTTTAAAGGCGTTTGCAAACAGTACATCCCCTGCAAAAATCAGTGTCGTGCTGCCGTCTCCTTCGGTATTCCCTGCTTCTGCCTGCTTGTCCGTTTCTCCACCTGCTATGTCCGCTTCTTCCTGTTCTGTGTCGTTTTGGATCCTGTTCTGCCCGTCTGCTGCTTCCGTCTCTTCTGATTCTTCCGCTTCCGGTATCTGAACCGGTTCCTCCGTGCTGCTGATATCCGTCTCGGACAGCACATCTTTCGCCGGCTCACCGCTCTGTCTTCCATGTGAAAAAATAATCAGTGTCACCATTGCAAGCATTGTCACAAGTGACAGCGCATATAAAACAATCCGTGTTCTTTTTCCCATTCCCTTGCTCCTGTTCTTCCTATTAAAATATACAAATTCTTGTATGTTTTTTCTTTTGTGTTCATCATATCATATTGTGATTAAAAAGACAAAGTATGGAAATAAGCAGGACATACCAAAGGAAAGAAAGACTCAGACCGGATTTTGCAGACGTACAACACACCGATCTGAGCCTTTTCAATTTTTATCCATATGTATAAGGGCGTTCATGAAACATCCTTATTATTTTTCCGTCAAAACAGAAATATCTCCCACTCCTGCAGTCAGTTCCACTTCTGCTCCGCCGTTGCTTCTGGTCTCATACTCCGCATCAAAAGCCCCTTTCGACCGCCCGTTCAACCGAATTTCTCCAAGTCCGGCAGACAGATCAAATGCATAGCTTTTCTCTGTTCCGGTAAGAGAGACATTGACATCGCCGGTTCCTGCCTCCACTTCCAGTTTGTTTGAAACGCTTCCGCTGAACACGGCATCTCCAACTCCTGCTTCGATAGACACTTTCGGGAACTGTCCATTCAGAATCGACACATCTCCTGTGCCAACTTCAAACACGGCTTTCTCGCTGGCTGAAATCCGATTCACAGAAAGTTCTCCCACTCCGACAGACACATTTACTTTTCTTGCCGTAAACGCTTCGCTTTCCATGGAAATATCCCCGGCTCCCACTACAATGTCCAGTGTCAGATTTTCGCACTGTCTTGGCAGAACTACCGTAAAGGTCGGTCCTTTCTCAAAATGGTGGTGTCCGCTGTGATAGGATACCTTCAGATCGGAATCCTTCTGTTTTGTAGAAAGATAGTCCTGATACCCATTTTCCATTTTAATACTGATCTCATCCGCAGAATCCGACACTTCAAAAATAAGTTCATTTACCACATCCAGTTCCAGTTTCAGGGAAGTAGCTTCTGATGCCGGATAAGGTATAATGCAGCTTTCCGTTCCTGTCGGTTCACTCTTCAAATCCGTAAGATTCAGGATCCAGGAACCAAAACTCTCCACCGCCCTATTATCATCCATGAGCTCGTCATCCTCATCATCCCAGTCGTCATTATCCCAGTCGTCGTCGTCCCAATCATCATCGTCATCATAATCATCATCCCAATCATCATAATCATCATCCCAAAAATGATCCAAGATGCCATGTCCCTGATCATAAGCATAATAAACTCCATTGCCAATATGCCAGTTGCCAAAATCAAGTTCACCAGCAAGTGCTTTCCGGTGGATGGTTGACCATCCGGCTCCCATCACTGCGGCGATACCGCTGAAAACAATTCCGAGTGCGGCTAAGCTTCCTGCAATGATCAATATAATCTTTGTAAATTTTTTCATTTCATCTCACACTCCTCTCTTTGTATTGCCAAATGCCTTTTTGCAAAGCTCTGCAATGCCTTTCACTGCCCATGGGACAAACCAGCCAAAGCACCATACCACAAGCCACACTGCAAGTACTCCAAGCGCAAGAACCAAAAGTCCACCGCCTAACAGTCCAAGACCTACTGCCACGCCTTTTGTGAAAAGATATCCGATACCAATGCCTGCCAATACAAATCCAGTGATCACTAACGCCGCCATCACTGCAACAATGCTGACTGCCACTGCAAACACACACGCTAAAATTGCTACAAGAATCGCCGCCAGAACCGCTGCAACCGTGATCCAGACCGGGCTTGTCAAAACTGCGAGAATCACCCATAAAACTGTTTTTTCTGTTTTATTCTTCTGATTTTCCTTTTTCAGATTCTCTATATCGATCTGGCCGGACGCATTCTGACTGCCATAAGTTCCTCCGGCATAAGCAGTATTTTTCTGATTATAACTGCCAGAACCATAGGTACTGCCTCCATATAAACTGTTCATATATGGATCATCCGTTCCTGTCTCTGTCTTCTGACCATCCCCAGATGTTCCTTCTGTATGAGTCTCATTTTTTTCGCTGCGCACATCTTCCTCAGGTGTTTCCGCATCAGCCGTTTCACTCACCCCAAGATCTTTCTTGATCACTTCCGCCACCTTCTCCGGCGACTCCAGTTCCTCTAAGATCGATGCCTCATTTCCAATTCCGGCATCCTCAAAATAACTTCTGTAAAAGGCAAGTGCATCCGCTCTCTCTTCCTCTGAAATATCCGAAAGCAGCTGCTCCAGACGTTTTAAAAATTCTTCTTTATTCATTCTTCTGACTCCTCTCCTGAAAATAGTTCTGATATTTTCGAAGAATACGATTCCCACTCGCTGCGGTATTCTGCCAGCTTTTCTTCGCCGGTCTCCGTAATCTGGTAATATCTCCGGTTTCTTCCTCCGCACTCCCTGTCATACACGATCAGGTATCCATCCTTTTGCAATCTTCGCAAAACCGGATACAGTGTGGATTCTGAAACCTCGATCGCTTTCCGCACATCCTGCGTGATCTTATATCCGTAGGTTCCTTCTTCCTCCTTTGACACGACAGCAAGAACAATCGCATCCAAAAGGGCTGCGCCTGTATTAAATACCATGTACTCACTCCTTGTTATTTTATTTGTAATATTATTTCTTGTTCAATACTATACATCATATAGTATTGTTTTGTCAATATTATTATATATTTAAAACTGGCATGGTCAATTTGTTTTAAACTGGATTTTTAATTCATGACAGTTTTTGTATATAGTAATCCCAACAACAATCCTGGGAATTGACACAAATACAAACCATAAAAAGGAGAATTTTATTTATGAAAACATCAACTACCTCTACAGCACAGACTGCTGATTCAAAATCTTTATCAAATATCCGTTTTATCACGATCACGGCTCTTTTTATTGCCCTGACCTACGTATTCACTGCATTTATTAATATAAGACTTCCAATCACTGCAAACGGCGGATTGATCCATCTCGGAAACGTACCTCTTTTTATCTGCGCCATTATTTTTGGTAAGAAAAGTGGTGCGATCGCCGGCGGAGTCGGCATGGGACTCTTCGATCTGCTCTCCGGCTGGACTGCATGGGCTCCATTCACACTGATCATTGTCGGTCTGATGGGATATGCCGTAGGTGCCATCACAGAAAAACATCACGGCTTTGGCTGGAACACACTTGCGATCGCAGTTGCATGCGTGATCAAAGTCGCTGGTTACTACATTGCAGAGGGTATCATTTACGGAAACTGGATCGCACCGGTTACTTCCATTCCTGGAAACCTTGTCCAGATCGGTGTTGCTGCTGTCATCGTTCTTTTGATCGTCGGACAGCTTCAGAAAATCGTAAATAAAATGTTATAAGCTGTGTAACATCAATCTCATTTACAAAACAATCTATGATAAAGAAGGAAGTAATTATGTATAAAGTCATGACTCCTGGGCCAACCCAGGTAAAAGAAAATGTGCGTATGGCAAGAAGCCTCGTATGTACCAATCCTGATCTGGATGAAGATTTCGTAGAATTTTATAAAGATACCTGCGAACTGATCAGCTCCCTGCTCGGCACGAAAAACGAAACTCTTATTTTGGATGGAGAGGGAATTTTAGGTCTGGAAGCTGCCTGCGCCTCCCTCACGGAACCGGGAGATAAGGTGCTCATCATTGAGAACGGAGTGTACGGCGAAGGCTTTGCGGACTTTGTATCCATGTACGGCGGTGTGCCGGAATTTTATCATGCCGACCGCCTGAATGCCATCGACCCGGATGCTCTTTCTTCTTATTTAAAAGAGCATCATGATTATAAATATGCAACCGTTGTTCATTGTGACACTCCAAGCGGTATGCTCAATCCGGTAGAAAAAATCTGTCCGCTTTTAAAAGAATACGGCATTCTGACCGTTGTAGATTCTGTTTCCGGAATGTTCGGAAATCATATGGATGTGGATAAGTTCCAGATTGACCTTCTGTGCGGCGGTTCCCAGAAAGCTGTTTCCGCACCTCCGGGACTTACTTTTGTCACAATAAGCGCTGCTGTGAAAGATGCCATGCATGAGCGTAAGACTCCAATCCGTTCCTTCTATGCAAGCCTTCTGGCTTTTGAGGGATATTACGAGAAAAAATGGTTTCCATATACCATGCCGATCAGCGATATTTATGGTTTACGCGCTGCTTTTGACAATATCGCTTCCGATCCAGAGTTAGAAGAACGCACACACCGTATCGCCGAAGCAGCCAGACGCGCTTTGACAGAAGCCGGTTTAAAGCTTCACTTGGAAAGCGGTTTCTCCGATACCGTCACTGTGTTTGACATTCCGGCAGAGACCACCTGCGATGCAATTCTTTCCCGCATGAAAAAAGAGCACAATATCATGCTTGCCGGATCTTTTGACGATCTTTCCGGCAAAGTGATCCGCATTGGGCACATGGGAAATAATGCAAACTTTGAAGATATGACCGCAACCATGTACGCTCTTTCCGAAACGCTTACTTTCCTCGGTGTGAACTTAAAAGGAGATCTTGTGGGATTATTCTTAAAATATTATCATTAGTTCCGGAAACAGGAACTAAAAATCGCCCTGATAATTGATATGTACCCCTTTCACTGGATGTCCAGTAAAAGGGGTACATATCATATCAGGGCGATTTATTGTCATTCTTTTATTTTCATATCCTACATCGTTACTCTGTCAATGCATGCTTTATAATTCCGATCCCGATCGGATATGGTCCTGTGTGTACTCCAATGGTTGCACCGATCTGGTAAATACCGATCTCATCAATTCCAAGACGTTCTTTGATCAGATCCTTTAACATCTCTCGAAATTCCAGAGCTTCATTATGATCATATCCATAACCGATGCAGAAGCTGTACTCTCCCGGTTTCGCATTGACTTCGTCTAAATATTCCCTTGTCATATCCACGACTTTTTTCATGGATTTGAGACGATTCCTTGTAATGCCGGAATTAAAGATCTCACCTTCTTTTAACGTGATCAGAGGTTTGATTTTTAATGCACTGGCTGCAATCCCGGCTAATTTTCCAATCCTTCCGCCATGTTTTAAATAGTCAATACTTCCGATCGTGAAAAAAATTCTTCCTGTCTCACGGATCGGCAGTAACGCATCTACAATCTGCTGATACTCTAAGCCCATATCGCGCAGTCTGCATGCCTCTAATACATATAAACCCTGCAGCACAGTATTGACCGTAGAGTCAATGACCGTGATCTGTGCATCCGGGTATTCCTCTAATATCATATCTTTTGCAGTTGTCGCAGACTGCAGGGAGCCACTGAATTTTCTGGTGATACAGATACAGATGACCGGCAGCTGCTCCTTCGCATATTTCTCGAACACCTCATAATAATCATGCACGGATGGCATGGATGTCTTAGGAAAAACGGTCGGGTGATCCACCATTTCCTGATAGAATTCCCTGACACCGACTTCTACCATTTCCTTCTGATACGTTTCACTGTCAAAGGACACGTAAAATGGAACAACCTCAATATCTTTTTCCTTTGTGAGTTCCTGTGAGAGATCGAGGGAACCATCACTGATGATCTGTACTTTTTTCTGCATCATAAATACCTCGTTTATTTACTACTGTCATCTGCAAAATAGCTTTATGACTTCTTATTCTTAGATATACGTTTTCCAACGTAGTTTTTAATACTACATTTCAAAACATTTTTATTATATCACAGGGTATTTAAGTTGTACATTACTTTTGCTATAATTTTCGAAAAATTTTATGATTACATTACTGTTCACTCGTATCTCGTTCCAGTAACATGATTCCTATTATCTACAGCTTGTACTGATGGATTCAATTGCTACGGCTCCGCCGCGCACTACCTCAATAATCTTAAATTTCGATTTTAACAGTGCAATCAGCTCATTATTTCTATGGGCAGTCAGTTTGCATTCCAACAGGACACTGTCATTTCCGATATCGACCACCTGCACATTAAACACCTGTGCAATCTGGAATACTTCTTCTTTTTCCGCGGCATTCACGCGGAGAACCTTTGCAAACAGAATCTCTTTCATATGAATCGGCACATCTGTCAGATCAATGACTTTGATTACTTCCACCATACGGTTTAGCTGCTTTTTAATCTGTTCAAACGTGATGTCATCGCTGGTAACGCAGATGGTCATACGGGAAACCGTCTCGTCCTCTGTCGTTCCAACGGTCAAACTCTGTAAATTGTAAGACTTTCCGGAAAAAAGACCGGAAACCTTTGCCAGAACACCAACCTGATTTTCTACATATAGTGCAATCCATCTGTCTTTCATGATATTTTCCTCTCTCACCATATCTGTATCCGCCTATTTCAAAATCATCTCGCTCATCGGATTTCCGCCCTTTACCATCGGAAGCACGATCTCATCCGATGAGATCAGAAATTCAATGACTGTCGGTGCATCTTTGTAAGTTCTCGCTTTATCCAAAGCTGCCTGAATGTCTTCTTCCCGCTCTACACGGATGCCATGCGCACCATAGCTTTCTGCAAGTGCAACAAAATCCGGTGTATATGGAGGGCATGCTTCATTTGGTCCCTTGCAGTTTGCCGGACAGCTTCTTCTCTTTCTTAAGCATACTGCAGAATAGCGTTTGCCATAAAAAAGCTGCTGCATCTGGCGGACCATGCCAAGATACTGATTATTGAGCAGGCAGATGATAACCGGTGTCCCCTGCACGATTGCTGTTGCCATCTCCTGAATGTTCATCTGGAAACCGCCATCACCGGTGACACAGACTACTTCCGTATTCCTGTTTCCAATCTTTGCACCGATCGCCGCTGGAAAACCGAATCCCATTGTTCCAAGCCCGCCGGAAGTGATCATCTGGCGTTTTTCGTCAATATCCAGATACTGCGTTGCCCACATCTGGTTCTGTCCTACATCCGTGACAAAAATTGCCTCGTCAAACGTATGGTTGATATGTTCCATGATCATCTGTGGTGTCATGCCGCGGTCTCTGCGCATCTCAAGTGGATTCTTCTCATTCCACGCCTTAATTCTCTCCTGCCATGCAGCCGTATCCTTTGGTTCTGCCCATTCCAGCAATTTTTCCAGGGCAAGTTTTGCATCCGATACGATTGGAACGTCTACCACAACATTTCTGGAAATGGAAGCAGTGTCCACGTCAATATGTACAATTTTTGCTTTTGGTGCAAATTCATTCAGATCTCCGGTAATACGGTCGTTAAATCTTGTTCCGATGGAAAATAAAACATCGCACTCGCTGACTGCTTTATTGCTTGCATATTTTCCATGCATCCCCGTATTTCCGATATAAAGCGGATGCGTTGTGGCAATCGCACCCTTTCCCATAATGGTCGTCACAACCGGAACGTTCATTTTCTCTGCAAATTCTTTCAACAACTCGTTTGCTTTTGCAATATTGACACCGCCACCAGCCAGGATCAATGGTTTTTTTGCTGACTTTAACAGTTTGTATGCTTTTTTCAACTGCCCGATATGCACGCTCTCATTCGGTTTGTATCCACGGATCTGCACGCTGTCCGGATATTCTGCCGGTCCGCTCGCCGTCTGGATATCCTTTGGAAGATCAATTAAGACCGGTCCCGGTTTTCCTGTGCTTGCAATGTGAAAGGCCATCTTAATGATCTTTCCTAAATCCTTGCGGTCTCTGACCGTCACGCCATACTTTGTGATACTTCTTGTCATTCCGACAATGTCAACTTCCTGAAAAGCATCGTTTCCGATCAGGCTTAACGGCACCTGTCCGGTAAAACAGACAAGCGGAATATTGTCATAATGTGCATCTGCAAGTCCTGTCATGATGTTCGTTGCACCGGGACCGCTGGTCACCAGGCAGACACCCACTTTTCCTGTCGATTTTGCATATCCCTCTGCCTCATGTAAAAGTCCCTGCTCATGTCTTGGTAAGACAATTTCAATCTCATCCTGTTTATATAATTCATCAAAAAGATCCGTCACCGTTCCACCCGGATAACCGAAAATTGTATCGACACCCTCTTCCTGTAATGCCTTGACAAATAATTTTCTACCTGTAATATCCATCTTTCTGTCTTACCCTTTCCATTTATACTTCAAAATAATCTGTGCTTTCATAAAATGATACTTTCTGCTGAATATGTATCTTTTTTCCTCTGACTAACCGATATACCCTAATGTTTTGAGTAAAAAAATCCATCCGGTCAACGTAAACGCCGCCATCAATGTCGTTGTTACAATAACGCTCGCCGTCAGCACTTCATCATTATTCATGCTCTTTGCCATAATATAACAGCTCGGCGTGGTCGGGGATGCCAGCATGATCAGAATTGCGATCATCTTTTCCCCGGAAAATCCCATCCAGGCAGCAACCGGCAGAAAAACAAGTGGCTGAAGCACCAGTTTGATCATGGACGCCGCCATGGTCGGTGCGATCTTCGCCAGCGCTTTTCTTCCCTCAAATCCGGCTCCGATGGTGATCAGTGCCAAAGGGGTTGCCATCTGCGCCACGTTGCTGATCGTCTTATTTACCAGCGTCGGGAACTGGATTCCAAGCAGTCCCACGATCAGTCCTGCCAGGATACTTAAAATGATCGGATTCTTACATATATTGATTCCCGCCTGTCGAATCTTTGCTTTCTTGTCAATCCCTGTGCTGTCATTTGCCTCAAATGTCAGCACGATCACGGAAAAAATATTATAGAGCGGCACTGCACTGACGATCATCAGCGGTCCCATTGCAGAGGAACCATAGATATTCTGGATAAAAGCCAGCCCCATAACCGCCGCACTTCCGCGGAAAGACGACTGTACAAATGCCCCGCGGATCGTTTTATCCCGCACCAGAAGCTTTGCTGTACCCCATACCACCCAGAAACAGATGGTACTCACGATCGCACAGAAAAGCACATATTTAATATCAAATACTGCTTTAATATCAACGCCTGCAATGTCCTTAAACAGCATAAACGGAAGCGTGACCTTGAAATTGAACTTATTTGCCACTGTGACAAAGTTATCATTCAGCATTCCGATCTGCTTTAAAATGTATCCGATCACCATGACCAGAAAAATAGGCATTGTCACGTTGATACTATAGATAAAATTTTCCATTTTTTCTTTTTCCTATCCGGAAACTCCTCATTCAAGTAAAGGTAAAACCCAGCAGTCTCTCTGTCTGGGTTTTAGCAATTATAAATCAATTTTCATCTTTTTGGTATGATATATTTTAACAACTTTATTGATATTATTTAACCTTCTCGTATTTGTAAAAATAATATTCCAGATCAAAATACGTCTGTTCCTCACTGTCCTGCGTGATTTTCCACTCCGGCATCTCATCGAGATTCGGGAAATAGGCATCTGCCTCAAATGCATAGTCGATCTTTGTGATATGCGCCACATCACAGTCATCGAGAAGCTGTTTATAAATGGTCTCTCCACCGATCACATAAATATCCTCACTTGGATATTTCTTTAACTCTTCCCGCAATTCTTCCATCGAATGAACGATAATGGCATCTCCCGCCTTAAAATTTTTATCATGCGTCAGCACGATGTTCACTCTTTTTTTGAGAGGCTGTCCGTTTGGAAAACTCTCCAACGTTTTTCTTCCCATGACGACCACTTTCCCGGTTGTCGTCTCACGGAAAAACTTCATGTCTGCCGGAATACTCACCAGCAGTTTATTCTTACATCCGATTGCCCAGTTTTTATCTACAGCTGCGATTAAATTCATATTTCCTCCAACTTTTCACTCTGTATCACTTGTCAGTGCCGTATTATTTTATCCTGTCTTTTATCCTCTCATAAAATATTCCAGTCAGGCTTATACTGCTATCGGAATATTTTTGATCTGCGGCCCCGTCACATAATCCTCAATGGTAATATCTTTTGTCGTAAACTGATAAAAATCTTTGATTTCCGGGTTTAATGTGAATTTTGGCGCCGGATGCTGCTCTCTCCCGATCAGTTCCTTAATGATCGGGATATGACGGTCATAAATGTGAGCATCCGCAATCACATGTACCAGCTCGCCGACCTGCATATCACACACCTGCGCAAGCATATGCATTAATACCGCATACTGACACACATTCCAGTTATTTGCCGCTAACACATCCTGGGAACGCTGATTCAAAATAGCATTCAATGTCAGCTTTTCATCTCCCTCTTTGTGTGTCACGTTAAATGTCATACTGTAGGCACACGGATATAAATTCATTTCATGAAGATCCTGGTGCACATAAATATTCGTCATAATGCGGCGGCTGAATGGATTGTTTTTCAAATCATAAATCACGCGGTCCACCTGATCCATCATGCCTTCTTTATACTGATGTTTTACCCCTAACTGGTATCCATATGCTTTTCCAATGGAACCATCTTCGTCTGCCCATTCATCCCATACGGTACTGTTTAAATCATGGATGTTATTTGATTTTCTCTGCCAGATCCAAAGCATCTCTTCCGTACATGTTTTGATGGCAGTTTTTCTTAATGTAATTGCCGGAAACTCTTTTGAAAGATCATAACGGTTGACCACACCGAATTTTTTAATCGTGTAGGCACTCGTTCCATCCTCCCAGTGCGGGCGGACTTTCTCGCCCTCTGTGCTTGTCCCGTTCTCTAAAATATCTTTACACATATTTACAAAAATTTTGTCTGCAAGACTCATCTTTTTCTATCCCCATCTTTCTATCATTTTGCACATTTGAAAATCTCATTCTTTCGTACCTTTGCAGTAAAATGCCCATGTACGATCCGAACAGTACTATTCTATCCAATTTTCGTATAAAGTGCAAGAAATAACATCCCGACTGTTATTCGAATATTTTATGACTGCGATATATTTTTGTCATAAAGTTCATTTCTGTTTCTACCAAATTTCATTGATTTTTCCAGTAAAATGCAGTATAGTGAAGAAAGTTTAAGAAGTTAGGAGATTGATTATGAGTCAGGCAAAAGTAGACCGTTATAAAGAAGAAAAAAAGAATCGTAAGAAAATTATGGCAAAGGAAAAGAGAATGCGTATCGCCGGTTATGTCGCTGGCTGTCTTGTCGCTGCCGGTATCATCGGCTGGGCCGGTTACTCCGGATACAGTGCTTATGAGGCAAACAAGCCTATGGAAACCATTTATGCAAACCTTGATTCCGTTACAGACTATATGAGTTCTTTAAATGCGGAATAAAAATTACTGGAACGAGATACGAGTGAACAGTAACGATTAAAATAAATCAATAAAACAGATTAAAAATGGACCATTGACTTTACCAGATCAAAGTGCTATTTTGTTATTCAAACAGAGAACAAAATGCAACGAACAGAACAAGGTTATCTGAGCAACCTGTATCACAGAGAGCTGCCGGCTGGTGTAAGGCAGTATACAGCTTCAGGAACTATCCTCTGCGAGCAGTGCACTGAATTTTCATAGTAAGTGTCACCGGTATTCTACCGTTATTTAGAAGCTTATTGTTGTAGGCATCTGCCCACAAAGATAAGACAGAGAGGTCGTATTTTACGGCAAACAAAGTGGTAACGCGGAAGCTTAAGCCTTCGTCTTTGAGATATGAATATATCCGGAGATGAAGGCTTTTTTTCATGCCAGCAGACTGTGCGCAGGATGTGAATCCCATTGTTTCCACTTTGCACAATGTATTTTGTTCCCAGAAAAAAATACATTTTCAGAAAGGAGCCGCCTTAAGGCGGAAAAAAGTTATGAATGGTTTAGTTATTGTTTTGATCGGTATCGTTGCACTTGGCGCTGGCTACCTCTTCTACGGACGCTGGCTTGCAAAGAAATGGGGAATCGACCCAAATGCAAAAACCCCCGCTTACACACATGAGGATGGCGAAGATTATGTTCCTTCCTCCAAATTTACCGTATTCTCACATCAGTTTTCTTCCATCGCAGGTGCAGGTCCTGTCACAGGTCCGATCCTTGCATCTGTTTTTGGATGGGTTCCGGTATTGCTCTGGCTCATCATCGGCGGACTTTTCTTCGGTGCTGTACAGGACTTCGGTGCTTTATATGCATCCGTAAAAAATGAAGGTAAATCTATGGGTATGATCATTGAGAAGTACATCGGTAAAACAGGCCGGAAACTTTTCATGTTATTCTGTTGGCTTTTTACTTTATTAGTGATCGCAGCATTTACGGATATGGTTGCCGGAACATTTGTTGGAACCGGAGTTGAAGGTATGACAGATGCAACCTCTTACGCCAATTCCGCTGCCGCTTCCATTTCCATGTTATTTATCGTTGTCGCTGTTATTTTTGGTATCATCCAGAAACATGTCGGAAAAATGAATGAAGTCGTAAAAGCAGTTGTTGCTATCGCTCTTTTGGTCGTTATGTTTGCAGTCGGTATGAAATTCCCAATCTGCACGACCAAAACTGCATGGATCTACATCGTAATGGCTTACCTGTTCTTAGCATCTGTTATGCCAATGTGGCTTTTAATGCAGCCTAGAGATTACATGACAACATTCATGTTACTCGGTATGATCATTGGTGCGGTTGTCGGTGTCATTATTGCACATCCTTCCATGCAGTTAAATGCATTCAGCGGATTCAATGTAGGTGGAAGCAGTTTATTCCCTACTTTATTCGTAACGATCGCCTGCGGTGCTGTTTCCGGTTTCCACAGTCTGGTATCTTCCGGAACATCCTCTAAGACGATCAGCAGCGAAAAAGATATGCCTATGGTCGGTTATGGTGCCATGGTCGTAGAATCCTTACTCGGTATCGTCTCCTTAGTTGTTGTCGGCGCAGTCGCCGTAAACGGAACAAAACCGGATGGAACTCCATTCTCCATCTTCTCCTCCGGTGTCGCAGGATTCCTTGAAAAACTTGGTGTCCCTGTTACCGTTGCAACTGTATTTATGACCATGTGTGTATCTGCACTTGCACTGACATCCCTTGACTCCGTTGCAAGGATCGGACGTATGTCTTTTCAGGAATTGTTCTACGGAGATTCCACCGATCCTGCAACTATGACACCGATTCAGCGTGTACTGACAAATAAATATTTTGCAACTGTGATCACACTGTTTTTTGGATATTTACTGACACTCGGCGGATACAGCAACGTATGGCCATTGTTCGGCTCTGCAAACCAGTTACTTGCAGCACTTGTATTAATCGCCTTAGCTGTTTTCTTAAAAACAACTGGACGTACCGGATGGACACTTTACATCCCAATGTTTGTTATGCTGGCAGTTACATTCACTGCCCTGATCCAGAAAACGATTGCACTTGTCAGCAACTTCATGAGCGGTAATGCAACACTTCTTGTAGACGGACTTCAGTTTGTCGTTGCCGTACTTCTTATGGTACTTGGTGTTATGGTTGCATTCAGTTGTCTGAAAAAGCTCTTCGGCAGAAAAGCTGCGGCTTAACCGGAGTTTCACTAGCGTAGTGTCGCAGATTCTGTAGTGCTTTTATAGGTTGTGAGGGGCAGATATAAGCGTCCTCTCACAAGTCAGAATTTTATATGTAATGAAAAAGAAAAACGGTATAAACGAAATATTATGTTTCTGTTCGCTGGGCATTCCGATAGGCTTCTGAGCAACAATCTTGAGAAGCAGTGCTTCCCAAGATTGTTAGAATCCTATCTCCATAGCTCACAAAGAAAATAATATTTGTTTATACCGTTTTTCTTTCATTTACGTTACGAATGACTTGTGAGAGGACGCTTATATTTGCCCGATCAACGTTATGAATCGCACCACAAAATCCGCAATTTACGTTATGGAACTCACGGTTATGGGATGAGTGCCTATATTGGGTTCTGCCGTTTGCAACATGGATTGACAGTAAGCTAAGCTTAACCTCCAAAAGATGTGCCTTTCTTGCACATTGTTATAAGCAATTGTCAAGAAAAAAATAATAAATAGTAGTTTTTCATAAGATTTTTCTCCATATGAAAAACATTTATCCTGCCATTATATAGAGTGTGTTAATATATATTTACCATGAAATCATAGAAAAATCGGAAATGCCATGCAAAGTAGCAGAAATAGTTGAAATGTAATCCCTACTTGCTTGTAGTAAGAATTGCTCTTTTCTATACTAAAATTAATCATCACCATTGCTTTATGATAAATTAAATTGTCATAAGCACTATCATTTACAGAGGAGGTCACAAAACATGACATTTGCAGAAAAATTAAAATCCTTACGAAAACAAGCAAGTATGTCACAGGAACAATTAGCAGAAAAGCTCGGTGTATCAAGACAGGCTGTCACAAAATGGGAAACCGACACCGGCATTCCCGACATTGAAAATATTAAGTCCATTTCATCATTGTTTGATATTTCTATTGATGAATTGCTTTCTAATGAAAATGCATCTCAAAAAAAATCAGAGCATCTCTTTGAAAGTGTAACAGAATATGATATTGATGAACCCAAGCGCTATGATATGAAATTCGGCGGAGCAAAGCGATTCGTATTATGCGGATACAAAGGTGAGAAAATCCGGATCCGTCTGGTATCTGATACACTCTCTACACTACAGAATGATTTTAAAATCAAAATAGACGACATCAGAAAGCGAATTGATGTAGATGTAAAACGGATGAATGGCGTTACAGAAGCAACTGCTAAAGAGGCTGTCAGCATCTTCGTACAGATTCCTTCTCCATATATTGGTCAGATTGAATGTGCTGTTAATACGGAAACTGTGGAAATTCACTCTCTTGAATGTGACAGTATCGAGTTAGACGTAAAGACATCGCACGTTACCTTAGATGATATTTCTGGTACAGTCGAAATAAACTGTAATCTTGACATGGAAGTATTATGCAGTTCATTAAATGGTGAAGTTGACATCAACCAGATATCAGCAACATCAAGAATCCATATTCCTGAAAACACTGTATTTACAGCAGTTACAAAAGGAATCGGAACAAGCATTTCATATGAGAAAGATGGACAGCAGACAGATCGTTTTGATACATCGGATTCCGAAAATATCATTGAGCTGAATGGTATAAAAAGTGAACTTGTTATCTATACCGGCAAAGAAAGAGGTTAAGCAATGAAAATAAATTATTTAAAAAGATATATCATTAGCTCCTATGTCCTTGTATGGTTACTCATTATCTTTGTAGCTGGCTCAGCAAGTCTGATTTTTCATGCACGACGATTTCTTTGATTAAGCGGTTAAGGGTGGCTGCGTCCAGCTCTGTGATGTTGGCGTATTCCTGAACGGGGCAATATCGTTGTTATCCCACAGAGTGTCGATACCGTCATTCATGGCGATATAGCGGACACCGTTTCTTGGGAAAAAGTCCTCAATCAAATGCCCGGTTTGCAGATAGTTCCGCCCCAGTCGGCTGAGGTCTTTCGTGATGACAAGGTTGATTTGCCTGCGCTCAATGGCTCTCAACATTCTCTGTAAATCAGG
>OMGH01000209.1_pt1 | contig 52549 bp, 48 predicted proteins | sample 1645841 | NCBI WGS metagenome assembly OMGH01 (sample SAMN00849584, study PRJEB25192) | human gut metagenome
CGTATTCTTCCTCGGTCATGCGTGTCTTGACTACCCGGCTGCGGTGCGGCGTGTTATATCGTTTTCGCATGGTAAAACCTCCTTCGGCTGTGCGTGGTGTCCTCTCACTAATAGGAGAAAAACAGGGTGTAAAGCGGAACTGTTTTTGAAAAATCCGAAAAATTATTTTGAGGGATTTTCCAGCGGCGTAAGCCGCATAAGCAGGGTTTGGGGAAGGCACTCCCCAACAAGATTCCCGCAGGGGCAAAATGAGCGATAAGCGAATTTTGGTACTGCGGTAGAATCTTGCTCTCCGTGACTGCAAACTTCCTCTCACTTCCGTCCGCCACTTTTTCGGAAAATCGCAACCAGAAAAATTCATTTCTCCTTTGTCTACTACTCGTTCATCAAGAGCCGGTTTTGGCAAGCTGCTTTTCTTTTTCTGCTACTAATAATCCGGCAAAGGACATTCCTGCCCGTTTTCGCTAAAATGACGACAGATACAGAACTTCCTACCCGACGCCGGAGAAAGCCCTTTCCACTCTCTGTAATACAGAAAACCCGAAAATGGCAACCGGGCAGACAGAAAAATTTTCCTGTTCACTCTAAACACCACCACCCTGACTGTTCTGCCAAAAATGGGCGCAAAAAAAGCAGTAAATCTTTTTCAAGACTTACCGCTTCATGTGCTGCCGCCGGGTGGCAGGTTATTCAGTTTTAGGATTGTCCGGGAGTTCCAGCCGGAACTTGAACAGGCTTTCGATCAGCGTTTGGATCACATAGTCCTCCACATCAGCGTTGACCCGTCCATTTACTTTGGAAAGGTAGCGGATATATCCGGCGTAGTGCTGCAACACGGCGTTTACTGCGTCCGGGTCGCCCTCATGGGCTTTCACAATGGTTTCATAGGGGAGAAGTCTACTCACGGGGATACACCTGCATTTCCTCATGGAGCTGCCGCAAGGCACGATGCAGATGCCGTCCAATGGCGCTGTCAGACATGCCGTAATGCTGGCCGATCTGCGCTTGGGTCTGGCGCAGGAAGTAATACAGGAAAATTTTCTCTCGTTCCTCCTGTGATAAATGGGAAAGGGCAGCGGCCAGTTCTTCATTGTCCAGCATGACCGACAGGCCGCAGGCCGTCAAGAACCGTTCTTCGTCCAGTTCCGCAGTCACAAAATTACGCCAGTCGGTAATGGGAAAGTGCTTCTCGTACATCAGGTATTCAAGGGAGATTTCCCGTTCCCATTTCCTTTGCAAGCGCCGGATGGCGGTGATAGCAGCATGGCGTATAACAGTTTTGCAATATGCGTCATGGGTTCTCTGAACAGCCATTTGGTATTCCGTTTTCGTCATGGAAAATCCCCCTTTCTGTGATGATAAAGAGGGGCGGCAGCACTCTTTGCTGTCGCCCCTTGTCTGCTCACCAGCAAAGACAGGCGGGGCTGTCAACGGCGGGCGTAGCCCGTTCATCTTGACCGTTGACTGGCTCGGCTGGATTTGCTATTTCTTTATGCTTATTCAGTTGTTGTCAAAAGAAATGTAGATGGTGAAACTGTCTGGAATATAGCTGATGGCTATCCACTTTTCTTCATTTGACAAAAGCGTGCCGATAGAAACATAATCTTGTCCTTCGATTTCTTCTGATACATCTTCAGCGATGGAGAAACCGCCTTGTTTTAGGGCTTCGATGTATTCGTTATAATCAGTTTCACTAATATCGGTAAGGTTAACACTACAATTCTCATGTTCTGCGTCAAGTGTTGCCCATGTAACTGTACCAGGCGGAATGGGAAGCCCCTCTGTGTATTCATTAGCAGGCCAAACGCCTTCTTCAAGTATGGAAACACTATTAGACGGGGTATTGCTTCCATTATCTGCGGGCGCAGATGAGATGTCTTGGTTAGAACACGCAGTCAAAGAGATCGTGAGCATTATTGCCAACACTGAAATATACTTTTTCATAAGTTACCTCCTGTTTTTGCGTATAGTTCGGATAATCAATAAAATAGCAATTATTGCCGCAGCAAATCCCACTGCCAAAGTGATTTGTGAAACATCTATCCCCAATGCTCCCTGAATTTGAATATTTGTCGTTGCATTTGCTTGTCCGATTGTTCCCTCCGGAACTTTTCCTAATTGTGTAACAGCATATATGGAAAAAGCGATAGCGGCGATAATAAGCGCAACAAGAGCAGAAATGATACCTTTATGTTTTTTCGAGCTGGTATTATCAATACCAAATTGCTCTGCGGTACTGTCCGCAAACTCTTTCGGTGTTCCTAAACGCTGAATAACTTGCTGCTCTGTTTCTCCATGCTCTAAAGCGGAAGCAAATGCTTCATTCAAATCACGCATAACCTCTTTCTTTGCCTTGCGTGGTAAAAAAAGTTCCTTTTCAACCTGTTTGATATATTCTTCTTTCATTTCGATACCTCCGCTTGTTGATAGCTTTCTATAAAACCATTTACGCAGTTCTCATAGCTTGACCAAAATAAGATTAGTTCGTTTAGTACATCTCTGCCTTTTTCAGTTAGAGAATAATATTTTTTTGAACCGCCATTTGCAGCAGCCGAGGCTAACCGGCATTTAATCAGTTCTGCTTCCTGTAAACGATACAGAATAGGGTAAATAGTTCCCTCTTTTGCATATCCCAAAACAGACGCACTATTGTTCAATTCGGTTATAATTTCGTATCCATAAGTTTCTTTTCGTCCGATTAGGCATAAGAGTATCATTTCAAGAGAGCCTTTTTTGAATTGCTGTACATATCTGTTATTCATACTGTCGCCTCTCTTTAGTTTTACTATTTAGTTTTGCTAAATAGTAACTGTATTATAGCTCTCTCAAATACCAGAAGTCAATAGACTTCATAGAAAAGTCACAAAATATTTTGATTTATAGGACAACGGGATAGTGTGGTGCTGACAGTCTATGTCTTATTTTCGCTTTCATGCTACTTTATAGCACATCAGCATTTGCGCCGGGATTATCGTTGCCGTATCCCTCCAAGAGATTGACAACACCCCAAACCGCGAGGCCTGCGCCTAACGCGATTACAAGAGTTTTTAAAACATTGACCGCTTCTGTGAAAAATTGCATAAATAAAATCCTCCTAAATTTTAATCTGTCTTTTTTTCTTCGTCCGGCACATCTACATTGTAAAGGTCGAATTGTTCATTTTCCTTTACAACCGCCGGTCTGCGGTTCAAAAATCGTTCAATGTCAAACTCGTTTTTCTTGTCTGCGTCTGATAAATACTTATAGCGCGGGTGCGCCGTTATATCGTACTTTTCAGACAAAAACGGACGGACGCCCCTTAATTGCAAAATGCACTTGCCGCCGTCCATTACCGATAATTCGTCCTGCGTCATCAGCTCCTTTCCTAATTTTTGATAATTAAGTCCGTAAGATTTTTGATTACTTCGCGTTTCGGAAGTATTGTACATATCAATCGTTTCTTTGCCGAGCGTTTCGGAAATCTCTTTAAGAGTAGTTTTCTCTTTACCTCCGAGAAATAGGGTAGTATCGCAATTACCTATAATCGTGTCGGCGTTATCCTTGTAAATAGCTTTTAGCTGACTTTGCGCCTGCAAGATTATTGACGCCGATATTTCTCGGCTTCTTATTGTGGCAATCAGCTTTTCAAATTTTGGTATTTGTCCGATATTCGCCATTTCATCAAGCAGAAATCTAACGTGTACGGGAAGTCTGCCGCCGTAAACGTCGTCCGCCTTATCACAAAGCAGATTGAATAACTGCGTGTACATCATAGCGACTATGAAATTAAAAGTATCGTCCGTATCGGAAATGATAACGAACAACGCCGTTTTCCTGTCGCCGATTTTGTCGAGCTCCAATTCGTCATATTCCATTAAGTCCCTGAGTTCCTTAATGTCAAACGGCGCTAATCTCGCGCCGCACGAAATCAAAATACTTTTAGCAGTCTTGCCGGCTGCCATTTTGTATTTCTTATACTGCTTTACTGCGAAATGCTCCGGTTCCTTTTCTTCCAGACGGTCAAAGAGTAAATCAACGGGGCTTTTATAATTCTCGTCGTCCTCTTTTGCTTCCGACGCGTTTATCATATCCAAAAGAGTTATGATGTTCTTTTCCTCGTCGGGCGCTTCGTACCAAATATAGCCTATGAGGGCGCAATAATACAGGCGTTCAGCCTTAACCCAGAAATCCTCACTTGACTTTTCGCCCTCGCCTTTGGTATTCGCAATAAGGGTATTAACGAGCTTCAAAATATCCTTTTCGCTGCGTATGTACTCAAACGGATTATATTTCATACTCTTTTTGAAATTTATCGTATTAAATGTTTTTATGATATATCCGCCTTTTTGTAACAGCTTCCCGCACTCAATTAAAACCGTACCTTTCGGATCGGTTACAACATAGCTGCTGTGCATTTGCATTAAATTCGGTTTTATGAAAAACCTTGTCTTACCGCTGCCGCTGCCGCCGATTACAAGAACATTCTTATTTCTTGCGTACTTCGGCAGCTTCGGGCGGCTGTCCATTGTAAGCCGTTCCGTATTCGTGAGAAGAACATTATTATAGAAATTCTGTCCGTCAATATACGGGGCTATGTCTGACGCCGTACCCCAGCGCGCCGAACCGTATTCAATGCCGTTTCGGTATTTCTTAGCATTTTTACCCCTGACATAAACTGCGCACTTAATCAGAAGCGCGGCTATTACTCCGATTGATATATCGATTATGTGGAACGAAAAAAGCGGAGCTTTGTAAAACTCCGCAATTCCCTGAACCAACGCTATTATTTTATTACCCTCTGTTATCCTGTATATATAGCATATCTTATCAGCAATCCAAAAGAACAGAAGATACGGGATATTTAAAAGAATAAACCTTTTGTCTATCCTCATATATCGCGCTCCTGTTCTTTGCGGCGGGCGCGGTCTTTCGGATTGATAGTCTTTGCAAGCTCGCGCATTTGAGATAACATTTTACGGATTGACGGTTTTTCCCGTAACAGCTTTTGCGAATACTCCTGAAACGCCATATTTATGACATCAATATCCTTACCCTTGAAGAATACGAGGTACTTCGGCGGTTTCGTGGAATTATCCTTTTTCAAAGCATAGTCAAGTCCGTACTTTTTCGCCACCGGCTCAAAAGATTTTATATTTTTATTCGTTATCTCAATATTTGAAAGCGCCGCGCCTGACTCTACAAGCTGCTTAATCGTCTGTTTACCCTGATAGCCCTTGTTTTTATTTTTCTGCTGCTGTCTTAGGTATTCACGAATTGCCGCCTGCAATACGCGCCCCGTCATTTTGGAAGCGCTTATAACTAACGCAACTGTTTTTTTATTTATTTCTTCCTGTATAGACATCACTCCTTGCAACAAAAAAGCGGCTGTTTATTTTCAAACAACCGCTTATTGCTTAATATTCTCTGTATCTGATTTATGGATTATTTCTTCCGCCTTATCCAAACCGTTTATAATCCACTCGTCAAATTCAGTCTGTACCGTATTTGTCGGTTCTATGCGTTCCTCCACCGTTTACACCCCTTATGTATAATCCAATTATAATACCAATGCTTTTTTAGGACAGAAATTTGAACATTTACCGCACCCTATACACTTGTCATAATCTATTATCGGTGCTTCAAAATCTTTCTGACTTAACGCTCCAACAGGACAAACATTGACAGCGGGGCATTTATGATTTTGGGGACAGTTTTCTATAATTATTTTTAATTTTTTATCCATAATATTCTTTCCTTTCGATATAAAATATTATAAAGATTATATCATATCCGGTCAACAAACACAATACACAAATCAGACAATTATTTTACCCAAGTTTCGCCGCTCTTTCCGTCAACGGTATTATGCGTATTGCTTGCTTCAAGGATTTCATAAAACGCCCAATATGACTTGTCTTTGAGGTCTGTAAATTTATTTACGGCTGACATATTCTTATTGATGTATTCCGTATCGGCGGCGCGTCCTGTTACGCGGTTTACAATCGTTACAACCTCCGCGCGTGTGATGTTGCTGTCCGGCTTAAATGTGCTGTCGCTGTATCCGTTTATCCAGCCCATACCAACAGCGCTGTAAATATAACCTGACGCCCAATGTGATTTTGGTACATCATTAAAAATATTCTTCTTTGCCGCCACTGTCTTAGCGTCCAGCGCATAGAACCTCATACACATTGTTACAAATTCGGCTCTTGTAATATGTTCGTCCGGCTTAAATGTCTTATCGTCATAGCCGGATATTACCTTGTACTTTTCAAGATAGGCGATATAGTTATTAAACCAATCCTTGCTTGATACGTCCTTAAATGATGATTTACGGCTTGAAATATTTTCGCCCTTACGCTCTGCAATATTACGGGCGAATATGGCAGCTGCTTCTGCTCTTGTCATATTATTTTCAGGCTTAAAGGCTCCGTCCTCATATCCGACTACATAAGAATTATGCGTGTTTGTCGGCATAATAAGCTGACCGTTTGCGTCGGTTGCGCCGCTGACGGAATTATTCTTGTCTTTGAGCGTAACATCAATACCCGCCGTTGTCTTGCCCTTGTTATCCGTTACGGTAATTGTATAATAATTATCGTCAAGAGTTTTGCCGCTCGGAAGCGTCAAAGTGATTTTATCGTCCTTGACGGTCTTATTGACATTGACGGTCTTTCCGTCCTTATCGACAACCTTTACAGTGTATGACGGCTTGACATATCCGCTACTGCCGCCGCTTCCTCCTGAAGAAGAACCGCCGCCACCGCCTGTTGAAGTCTTGACGGGTACAGTGATTTTACCGTTTGCGTCGGTTGATTTTGTCGCTGTCTTATTATCCTTATCGGTAACAGTTACGGAAATATCCTTGACCGCTGTATTATCCTTGCCGCTGACGGTTACAGTGGTTTGATTATCTGTATTGAGCTTGTTTCCGTCGGGAAGAATAACGCTGATTTTACCGTCCTTAACCTCAACGGCGGCATTTTCGATTTTTGCCTTTGTGTCCTCGACAATGACATTGTATGTCTTTTCTCCCTCAACAACCTGTGCATAGCCGTTTTTGTCTGTACGGTCTGTACTTGTCGGGGGAACAATCGCAATGCCCTCACTGTTTGTAAGGTCTTTTGCTTCCGTTCCGTCCTTTGCAATTACGGTAACAGGTACGCCGTTTACAGCTTTTCCGTCCTTGTCTGTAATTCCGATAATAATTCTGTTATCGGGAGTGATACCCTTTTCATCAGGGAGCTTAACCGTAACGCTGCCGTTGTCTTTATCAACACTGACGATTGCGCCGTTTACAGCGCCGTCATTGTCATTTACAGATACCTTATACGAATAATCGGGAGTAACAACCTCGCTTCCATTATCGGGATTTACGGTAGGCTTCGGCTTTTCCGTTTCGCTCGGCTGCTCTGTCGCGTCCGGCTTTTCTGTTTCTGACGGTTTATCCGTTGCGCTCGGTTCGTCTGTTGCGTCCGGCTTCTCTGACGGTTCGGGAGTTTCAAGTCCGGGTTTTGTTGTCAGAGTAGGCTCCGGCGTCGGTTTATTCTCGATTATATTTTCATTCAGCGGAGGAACAGTGATTTTTCCGTCCTTGTCTGTTATCTCGGTTCTGTCGCCGCCTGCATTGTCATAGACATTTACGCTTACGCCCTCAACCGCTTTTCCGTCATTCGTCTTTACAATTACAGATGTACGGTTATGGTAATCAATCTTTTTACCGTCGGGGAGGCATACCATAACGCCGTTATCGTCAACGGTTACAAGCGCCATATATACCGGTTCCGTTTCATCTTCGACAAGTACGATATATCCGTTTACATTCGCCGTACCGTTTTTGTCCGTGTACGCCTGATTTTTATTCGGTAATGTAGCCTGACCGTTTGCGTTTGTAACGCCCTTTTCTATATAGTCGCTGTCGCCTATGACAATCACGTTTACATTTTCCTTTGCTTCGCCGTTCTGGTCTTTGACCGTAACAGTAACGCGGTTGTCGCTGTTCATAGCCGTACCGTCGGGAAGTTTTACGACAATATCGTGGTTATCGCCTATGTGAATTTCACAATCGGGAATGACGGTATCGTTTTTGTCTGTAACGGTAACAACATAAGTATATTTTGTTTCGCCGTTATCGCCGCCGATAGTGCCGTTTTCATTACCCGTTGAGCTCTGATTATTCGGAACAATAAGCTGACCGCCTGCGTCCGTCTGACCTGTTGCGGCGTTGCCGCTCTTGTCTGAAATATTGATATTCAAGCCCTCTGCCGCTGCCTTTGTATCTGTACGAACAACCGTAATTGTCGTTCTGTCCTCATAGTCAAGCAATCTGCCCTCCGGCAGCTTAATTGTGATGTTATCGTCCTTGTCAATGCTGATTTCTGAATTGAAAACAGGCTTGCTGTCCTTATCGGTAATCAGAATACTATAATCACCGACTTTTGAATATCCGTCCTCGTCCGAATTGTCCTTATCGGTAAGCTGGGGGATTTCCTCAATTTTTAAAACTGTACCGCAATCCGTACATTCAATATGCCTGCTGCCCTCATTCTCAATCGTAGCGGGAACGTCAATAATCCAATCTGACATCTTGTGTCCTTTTGCCGATACCTCGTCGGCTCTATATGTTTCGCCGCAGTTTTTACAGGTGTATGTTGTATAGCCCAATTCTGTACAGGTAGGCGCGGTTACTGTTGTTTCGTAATCGTGAGCGGTCTTTGCCTGCTCGTTTCCGATATATGAAATTCCGCAGTCCTTACAAGTAAAGGTTGTATATCCTATACCCGTACAAGTGGAAGTTGTGATTTTTTCCTCATAGTTATGGCCTTTCGCGTCCGTGTAATCCGCGACATACGATTTTCCGCAATCCTCGCAAGTAAAAGTTGTATATCCCATTTCCGTACAAGTCGGCGCGGTTACAGTGGGAATATATTTATGCTCTGTCGGCTCCTGCTCGTCGCCGATATATTCCTTGCCGCAATCGGGGCAAGTGTAAATTGTATAGCCCTGTGATGTGCAAGTAGGCTTAATCGTCTGCTTATTGTAATTATGAGGAAGAACCTCCGTATAATCAGATTTATAGCTGTCGCCGCAATCCTCGCAAGTATATGTTGTATATCCCATTTCCGTACAAGTCGGGGAAGTTACAACAGCATTATATTTATGCTCTGTTTTATCCGTATAATCTGAAATGTAGCTGTCGCCGCAATCCTCGCAAGTATATGTTGTATATCCCATTTCCGTACAGGTCGGGGGAGTTACAACTGAATTATACTTGTGTTCGGTCTTATCCGTATAATTACCGATATATGAATGGTCGCAATTCTCACAATTATATGTGGTAAATCCCATAGCTGTACAAGTCGGCTCCGTTACTGTTTCGGAATAGGTGTGTCCTGTCGGCAGTTCAAGAATAGCGCCGCAGCTTTCGCACTTTTGCGGTTCGGTACAGGTAGCAGCCTTTCCGGGTGTATGTCCTGTCGCTGAAATTGCCTGTATCATCTTTTCATCACAATGTTTACAGTGGTATTCCATAACGCCCTCGCTCTCGCAGGTCAAATTAGTTACAGTGTGTCCCTCGTCCCATTTATGACCGCGCGGCTCGGTGTAATCGCCGACATAGGTATCATCACAATTTCTGCACTTGTATGTGGTAAAGCCTTTTGTTTTACAAGTGGGCGCGGTTACTGTCGGTCTGTAATCGTGTTTTGCAAGTGGCGTTAAATCCGTAATGTACTTATATCCGCAGTCGATACAAATATGTTCTGTATATCCGTTCTTTGTACAAGTGGAGGCAACAATATTTGTTTCATAACGGTGTCCCGTCATTGAGGTACTTTCTGTATAATAGCTGCCGCACTTTGTACAGGAATGTAATTCTAAACCGCCTTGCTGACAACTCGGCTCACGAATTACAACAGTATTGTAATCGTGCCCGCTTGCGGGAGTATAATTCGTTTTCTGCAAGGCTCCGCACTCGGCACACTGGAAACGGTCAAAACCTAACTCTGTACAAGTGGGGCGCACTGTTTCCAAAAATCTGAAATCGTGAGTATGAATACTGTTTGTATTTGAGGGCGGATTATCGCTTAAAAGCCATACATAGCTTACGCCGTTTTCCGTCATACTCTCGCCGCCGTAGGTATATTCTATCTCATAATATACGGGATAATAGCCCTCGTCGGTATAATTCGGCGCGCTTGTCTTGTTACACTTTTTCGCTTCCGTTCCGTAACGAATACTTGTATTTACGCCATTCTCCGATAAGTCATTGACGGTTACGGTATGAGGTTTTCCGTCAACCTTGCCATAATAGCTTTGTACAACAGACTTTGCCGCCGCGTATTCGTTTTTCTTATATCCGCAGTCCTCACAATCCGCTGTAATGTGAAAACGCTGATTTCCCAATTCGCCGTTTACATTTTCGGTGAAGTTGTGGTTTTCCTGTTTGTCCTGCACCCGCTCTTTCGTGCCTTTGCAGAATTGACAATACTTGCCCTTTTTTGCTTTTACCGTATGCGTCCTGCTGTTGTACGGTATGTATTCCGTACTGTCAAAATCCAAGAAAAAGTTGCTGTCGCAGGGGTTAAGGGAATATACATCTTTACCGCACGAATACGCGTTAATTCCGTCAACGGAATTTACCGTACCGCAATTCTGACAAACTGATTTTGTCCAATGATACCCCGTATAGAACGCGTCAACGCCGGGTGTTCCGTCGTCAAGATTGCCTTTGCCTTTTCCGTCAATAAGCGTACCGTCCGAATAGTAGACGCCGCGATTATATGCGGTTTCGCCAGTTCGTGTGTATTCGGGTACGCGGTAGGAAATGTTGCTTGTCGGCATATCGCAGACGGGGCAGAACATTGTACCCGTAGTTACTGTTGCATTGATGTCAAACTCGCTTGTGCGCCCGTTTGCTTCAATCCATACGTCCGCCGGATCGACATATTCGTTACTCTGCGCCGCATAAGTGGTGATTGAGGGAATAACGCTCAAAGTCATTCCCGCCGCCATTACAGCGGCTAAAATTCTTTTTATTTTGTTTCTCATTTCTAAAAATCCTCCTTGTCAAGATTTAAAATTTTGTATTAAAAAACACGCTCGCATAGGCGGGGCGCGTGATTTTTGGTTGTATGTAATTTTAATTACCTCCGTACATATCGTGATTTACTTTCAAGGTGTAATAGCTGTCAATAGTGGAGGGGGCATTGAATAACGCCGCAAGTAAATATTTTCTTGTATCGTGTACGTCTGTTGTGTTATTCTTCATACAGTCTATGACATATTCGATATGCTCGCTGTTTAGTTTCAGAAGTTTGGATTTTACCGTTTCCGCATTTCGTTCCTCGCTTGCAACGGTTAAGTATTCTCTTGTTGTACATACCGTTTCAGTGATAATATCAACAATTTCATTCAGAATACCGATATTGCCGTTTAGCTTTTGACATAAAATATCATACTCAATATTTTGTTTTATAAGCTGTCTGTATGCTAAAATCTTATCCATTCCTATCCGTTCAGGCTGTTGTGGTTTTACAGGTTCGCCGTTTTCCTCCGGCTCCGTAGAATTGATTGGATAAGTATTTAATAAATCAGTATTTGATATTTCAGTATTTGATTTATTAGTATTTAATTGCGTGGACTTGCCCTGTTCAGGTTCAGCCTGTACAGGATTATCCAATGTTGGATTTTCCAATGTAGGCTCGGTCTGTTTTGGTTCGGGCGATATAGGCAATTCGTGTATGATATATTCATTTTCGCCAAGCTGCCCTTTTTCGTTTCTGACGCGGGAACGCTCAATATATCCAAACGCTTCAAGCTCATTGATTGCCGAGCGTATGGCGTCAATGCCCTCTTTATTTAAAGTTGCTAAGCCTTTAAGGGAATAATCCCAATCTTCAGGCAAGCTAAGCATAAACGATAAAAGCCCTTTTGACCGCAGGGACAAATCTTTATTTTTTAAATGATGATTAGACATCACTGTAAAATCTTTTGTTTTCTGAACTCTGAATACTGTTGCCATAGCTGATATGCTCCTTTCCTAAATATCGACATCAAAAAAAGACATTGAGTGTTCCCAATGCCTTATATATAAAATATTCTGTTTTACTTCGGCAAAATAAAAATTTTGTCGTTCTTTTGTTTTTTAATTGACCGCCTTATGTATTTATGATATACTATCTGAGAATGTAAAGGTCGGTCTTTGGTGCAAAAGGGAAATAAAAAATACCGTAAATATGCAATTCACGATATTTTTTAAACATAAAATTATTTTATTTTAAGGTTAATACTGTTTATTGACCGCTCAAAACCCTTGTGTTTATGCGATTTTTCCATAAGTCCAATAAGGACAGTCGCACCATTTGTATGTACACCCACATCAATATTTCATTGATGTGGGTGTATTTTTTATTTTAAATATTATGCGTAATCAAAAAAACACTGTGACAAAGCACAGTGTTTTTTTATCATACAGTCTTAGGTTGGGGAACAGTTGACTGGTTTTGACGATTTAAAATCGGTATAATTCTTTTTGCGACAAGTGCTGCAAGGATTGCAAGGGCGATATTACCCGGAGCGACAAGCACGAAACACGACATAACTGTTTTGCCGATGCCGACAGGTGCATTAATAACAAAGTTACATATAATATAGAAATAAATCGCGCCCAAAACGTATACGAATGCCATACCGGCAAAGCTTGCACCGAGTATTCTCAAGAATGACGGATTTTGTTTCTTTTCGACAATAAGTCCTGTTACGAATGCTCCTATAATGAAGGCTACCAAAAAGCCGAAACTTGGTTTTAGCACATAGCTGAAGCCTCCGCCTTGTGTAAACACAGGTATTCCGATAAGTCCCATAAGCACGTATACCGCAACGCTTATTGCGCCCTTTTTAGAACCGAGCAAAAGACCTGCCAATGTTGTAAATGTTATTTGCAAAGTAAAAGGCACAAGCGGAACCGGAATTCTTATAAACGCTCCGATTGCCGAAAGTGCGGTGAACAATGCACACAAAATTAAATCTCTTGTTGTAAATTTCTTCTTCATTTGAAAATTTCCTTTCTAACTTAAAAACTGAGATAATTATATATTATAAAAGCTTAACTGTCAACCTAAAAATTAAACAAAGGTTTACAATTATCTTATTTACTTTTTGGTAAATAAATGCTATAATAAAAATATTAAGATAATTCAAAGTGACAGAGGTGGCTTTATGTATACAAAAGAATATTTCAGACAACAGTTATCGGATATAATATCGCCTATAGAAAAGTATTACAACGGCGGAAAGGTACAGTATGCAAGACACAGTGCGTGGTACGAAAATCTTTCGGCGGACGTTGAGGCTTTTGCACGTCCGCTATGGGGACTTGTGCCGTTTTGGGCAGGCGGCGGTGAAAATGAAACGTTTGAAAAGTTATATATAACCGGTATAACAAGCGGTGCGGATAAAAAAAATGACGGTTACTGGGGCGATTGCCACGATAAAGACCAACGTTTTGTTGAAATGGCTGCATTTGCATACGGTTTGATTTTTGCACCGGAAAAGGTATGGGAGCCGCTTAAATCCACTGCGAAAAACAACTTTGAAAAATGGCTTTATTCTATAAATGACAAGGAAGTTTGTGACAGCAACTGGACATTTTTCAGAGTGCTTGTCAACGTTGCTTTGAAAAAGGTCGGCAGAAAATACAGTCAAGAACAGTTGGACAAAGATATTGCAAGGATAGATGAATTCTATCTTGGCAACGGCTGGTACATAGACGGACTGCATGGACAAAAGGATTATTACATTGGTTTTGCATTCCATTTTTACGGATTGATTTATGCCGTTGCAATGGAGGACGACGACAAGGAGCGTTCCGATATATACAAGGAACGTGCAACGGAATTTGCAAAAACGTTCATATATTGGTTTGACGAGGACGGCGAGGCACTTCCTTACGGTCGTTCACTCACATATCGTTTTGCGCAAGCGGCATTTTGGGGCGCTTGCATTTTGGCGGGTATAAGACCGTTTTCGCTTGGTGTTATGAAAGGAATATTAATAAGAAACATTGAAAATTGGCTTTCAAAAAATATATTCGATACAAGCGGAATTTTATCTGTCGGATACGATTATTCAAATCTTCTTATGGCAGAGCATTATAATGCACACGGCTCACCTTATTGGGGACTTAAAGCATATATATTCCTTATGCTGCCTGACGACCATGAATTTTGGTCTTGCGATATTGAAGAAATGCCTAAACTTGACAAACTTAAACTTATAAAAGAGGCAGATATGCTTGTATCAAGACGAAACGGCAAGAGTGTTGCATATCCGGCAGGAACAATTACCGATTTTGCGTGCGGTCAGATTGTGCCGAAATATTTGAAATTTGCATACAGCGCTCATTTTGGATTTAATGTTATGAGAAGTAATGTAAGCATTGATGAGGCGGCTTGCGACAGTATGCTTACGTTTGTTGTTGACGGCGCGGTATTGGTACGCAGACATTTGAAGTCATACAATGTTGAAAATGACAGAGTTGTAATAGAATGGTCACCGTTTAATGGGATTGACATTAAAACCGTTATAACTCCGACATCGTTCGGTCATACGAGAAATCACGAAATTAATACGGAATATGATTGCGTTGCGTATGACGCAGGTTTTGCGGTTGCATCAAGAGATAAGGACAACATTAAAACAAAGGATTCGTTTATTGCACAAGCGAGGAATGATTTTCAATTCTGTGAAGTCCTTACGGAAACCGGCGGTGAGAGCTGTATAATCGAATCATCACCGAACACAAATATCAGATATTCAAAAACGGTTATACCGGCAATGAAATATGAAATCCATAAGGGCAAAAACGAAATAAAAACACTTATAAGAGATCACTTGGAGGGATAATATGATACCGAACGATCCTGCTATATTGCTTAGCTTTGTCAACACAAAACTTCGTGATTTTTATTCAAATCTTGACGATATGTGTGACGATATGGAGCTTGAAAGAAAAACTATTGAGGATAAACTGTCACTGATTGGGTACAAATACAGTGAAGAAAGAAATCAGTTTATATAAAGGAGCAGAAATGACGGAAACAGAGATAAAAAGTATGATAGACAAAGACCTGTATGAGAGTATTTTAAACGCTTTTACATGGGAAAAGGTCAGAGAACAGACGAATTATTATTATACCGATAAAGCGGGTATACTTAGAGAAAAACGTATAATGGTAAGAATAAGAGTTGTAGGTGAAGTGGCGAAAATACAGGTAAAACTTCACAAAAACGAAAACAGTCCTTTGCAGATTTGCGAAGAAAATGAATTTGAAACGGAAGAAGTACCTGATATTATAAATGCCGAACTTGCAAAAGAGATAACAGGCGAGGATGTGGGCGAGCTTTATAAAATGGGCTGTGCCGTAACGATAAGAAACAGCCTTGTGCATAACGGATCGGAATTGTGCCTTGATAAAACGACATATTTCGATAAAACGGATTATGAAGTTGAAGTCGAATATGAAGAAAAAATCAGTGCGGATTTACTTATGAAACTTACTTCTCTCGGAGTGAGATTTAACGAAAAATGCGTCGGAAAGTTTTCACGCTTTCTTGCAGAGTATGAAAATCAGGAGTGATACAGATGGATTATAAACGTGTAAAAAGCGGTCGTGAAAAAGGGCTTGTATGGCTGGCATTGATTTTGACTGCTGTAATATTGGTTCAATGCGTTATGAATATAGTGCTTATTATTTCAAATCGTCAGACAAAAGCTATGTTTGATGAGGCTTTGCAGGGACAGCTCACTATGCAGGAGGAAATCAATTCTTTGAAAGGCATTGATAACGGTAATACGGAAAATACAGATAATGCGGAAAATTCAGAAAATACAGCTGATTTTGAAAACAGTGCAGAAGAAAACGGAAATCAATAAATGTGGGGTAAAAATTTATGAGAGCAGTGTCACTGACAAACAGAGGCGGTCGTAAAAACAATGAAGATTATGTAGGTTACGCAAATTCGGATAAGTTGTGGTGCTTTGTCGTGTGCGACGGATTGGGCGGACAGAGCTTCGGCGAGGTTGCATCGGAGATTGTGTGTGAAACGGTTTGTAAATCGTTTAAAAAAGCACCTGAACTTTCGGGTAAGGCGTTATACAGATATATCGAAAAGGCGGCGTCTGTTTTGGGTGAGGAACGAGAGAGTACAAAATCGAATATGTCGAGTACGATTGTTGCATTGGTAACTGACGGTGAAAAAGCCGTGTGGGCACATTCCGGCGACAGCCGTCTTTACTACATATCAAAAAAGAGAATTTCGCAGATTACGGACGACCATTCTATCGCATTCAGAGATTTTAAAGAGGGGATAATTACATTTGATGAAATACGTACAAGCCCTAATCAAAATAAATTGTTGTCATCGATAAGTGACATTGATGATTTGAATTTTGATGTGTCGGAAGTGATTGACTTGAAAAAAGGTGACGCTTTTGTACTTTGTACAGATGGTTTTTGGGAATATGTTTATGAAGATGATATAGAAAAATCATTCGCAAAAACTAAATCACCGAAAGAATGGCTTGAAAAAATGCTTGAAAGCTTACACGAAAACGAAAAAGAAAACAATGATAATTACAGTGCAATAACTGTGGAAGTATAATAAAAAGGCTGCCTAAATCGGCAGCCTTAATTTTTGCTTGATTAGTTTTTCGGAACTGTTTCCCAGTCCTTTAAAAATCTTTCGATACCCTTGTCTGTAAGTGGGTGGTGAAGCATTTGAGCAATTACCTTATAAGGAACTGTTGCGATGTCACAACCTGCTCTTGCGGCGTCGATAACGTGGATAGGATTTCTGATACTTGCGGCGATAATTTCTGTTGGGATTTCGTGGATTTTGAAAATATCAGCGATTTCTTCAATAAGAATCATACCGTTTGTACCGATGTCGTCAAGTCTGCCAAGGAATGGACTTACATATGTAGCGCCTGCTCTTGCGGCAAGAAGTGCCTGTGCGGATGAGAAGATAAGAGTTACGTTAGTCTTGATACCAAGAGCTGTAAGCTTTTTAACAGCCTTTAGACCCTCTGCACACATAGGAATTTTTATAACAATGTTCTTGTTGATAGCTGCAAGAGGTTTAGCCTCTTCAACCATTTTATCAGCCTCAAGAGAAATAACTTCGGCACTGATAGGACCGTCTACAATAGTTGTAATTTCCTTAACAACTTCAACAAAATCTCTGCCCTCTTTTGCGATAAGAGACGGATTTGTTGTAACACCGCAGATGACGCCCATATCATTTGCCTGTCTGATTTCATCTACATTGGCAGTATCTACAAATAATTTCATTTGAACTTCCTCCTAAATTTATTTCTATATATTATTATATAAAAAAATGGGTGTATAGTCAATAGATATGCTTGAAAAAAAGCAATAAATGTTGTATAATCAGAATGTCAATAAATATAAAATTTTGGAGGTGGATATAATGGCTAAGTTTTCATATCAGCCTAAGGGTGTCTGTTCTGTACAGATAGATTTTGAAGTAGAAGACGGAGTTGTCAGAAATGTACACTTTACAAGAGGTTGTAACGGTAATACGCAAGGTATAAGCGCTCTTGTTGAGGGTATGAATATTGATGATGTTATTTCGAGATTAAAGGGTACAAACTGTAACGGACGCGGTACGTCTTGCCCTGACCAGCTTGCAATAGCATTGGAACAAAGTAAAAATATGTAATAAAAATCATTGAGCCTTCATATACTGTATATAAGTCAGTGTATGGAGGTTTTTTGTTTTGCAGATAGTTACATTAAAGAAGAACACGCTTATAAGACACTTTATATTTTTATTAATACTTGCAATCGGCTTTGGTACTGTGGTTATATCGCAGAATACACATACGGAAATGACAGAGGTAAAGCTGTATTACGTTGACGCACAAATGCTTAGATTGATTCCCGTAAAAACTCAAATACCGCAGATGAGTACGCAGAAAATGGCACAAAGAGTAGCGGACGAGCTTGTTGAGGGATATGACGACAATCCGAAAATAAGGCGAATTATTCCGAACGTCAAACACGGTATAAAGGTGAAAGTGCTTGATAGGATTGCGTATGTGGATATAAAGCAGGAATTGGCGGACAAGCACCCCGAGGGTCGTGATTTGGAACTGCTTACAGTGTATTCAATCGTCAATTCACTTACAGGACTTGACGGGATTGTGAACGTAAGGTTTACAATAGACGGCAAGCGTCAGAAAGATTTTAAGGGCTACATTGATATGAGGGAAACTTTTATTCCGGATTATTTTATATAAATACAATATATTGATAAGCAAGCATAAAAATTGTGCTTGCTTTTTTATATTGTATTCAATTTGTAAAATAAAATGTATTGCATTTATAATCCAACTGTGCTATAATATAATACAAGATATAGATATACAAAAATATCAAGGACACAAAATATAGTGGTTACATAGTATTTGAGATTTGCATAAAACACGCATAAAGACGTGCTTTCTGCATATTTTTTTTGAGCGATAATACTGTATATAGTGTTTTATACAGAGAAGGGGTTAATAAAAAATGAAGGTACAAAAGCGTGACGGCAGAATTGTTGAATACAATGCTGACAAGATAACAGCCGCCATTAAAAAAGCGAATGTTGAGGTGGACAATTCGCAAAAAGTCAGTGACGACTTGATAGAAGAGGCGATAGGAAACGTTGAAAAAACAGACAAGGAAGTAATTCCCGTTGAAACGATACAAGATATAATCGAAAAGACGCTTGTTGCACACAACAAGTATGTACTTGCGAAAAAGTATATGATATACAGATACCAACGCAGTCTTTTGAGAAAGTCGAATACAACAGATGAATCAATCCTAAAGCTAATCAGAAACGAAAACAAGGAGCTTGCGGAGGAAAATTCAAATAAGAATACTGTTCACGCGTCTACACAGCGTGACTATATAGCAGGTGAAGTGTCGCGTGACCTTACAAGACGTATGCTGTTGCCGGAGCATATCACAATGGCACATCAAAACGGCATACTTCATTTTCATGACGCGGATTATTTTATACAGCCGATTTTTAACTGCTGTCTTATAAATATCAAGGATATGCTTGACAACGGTACTGTTATGAACGGTAAAATGATTGAATCGCCTAAGAGCTTTCAGGTTGCCTGTACCGTCACAACGCAGATTATTGCGGCGGTTGCAAGTAATCAGTATGGCGGACAGTCAGTAAATGTGGCACATTTGGGAAAATATTTAAGAAAGAGCCGCGACAAGTTTATGGCTGAAACACAGGAAAAATTCAAGGATACGTTAAGTCAAGAGGATATTGAGAAAATAGTTGAAATGCGTGTCGATGATGAATTAAGATCGGGTGTACAGACTATTCAATATCAGATTAACACGCTTATGACAACGAACGGTCAGTCGCCGTTTGTGACTTTGTTCCTATATATTGATGAAAATAACGAATACGTTGACGAAAACGTAAGAATTATAGAAGAAATTCTTCGTCAAAGACTTGATGGTATTAAGAATGAACAGGGTGTGTATGTTACACCTGCATTCCCAAAGCTTATATATGTGCTTGATGAAAACAACTGTCTAAAGGGCGGTAAATACGATTACGTTACGAAACTTGCGGTTAAATGTTCCGCTAAAAGAATGTATCCCGACTATATTTCAGCAAAGAAAATGCGTGAAAATTATGAGGGTAACGTATTCAGCTGTATGGGCTGTCGCTCGTTCCTTTCACCTTGGAAAGACGAAAACGGTGAGTACAAGTGGGAGGGGAGATTTAATCAAGGTGTTGTAAGTATAAATCTTCCGCAAATCGGACTTGTGGCTAAGGGCGATGAAGAAAAGTTTTGGAAACTGTTTGACGAACGTTTGGAACTTTGCTATGAGGCGCTTATGTGCCGTCATAAAGCATTGGAGGGGGTTGTGTCTGACGTAAGCCCTATTCACTGGCAATACGGTGCTATAGCACGTTTGAAAAAAGGTGAAACGATTGATAAATACTTGCACAATGGGTATTCTACGTTGTCGCTCGGATATATCGGTCTTTATGAACTTACTTACCTTATGACCGGCGAAAGCCAAACAAGCGGTAAGGGTAAAGAATTTGCACTTAAAGTAATGTATCATATGCGTGACGCGGCGGAAAAGTGGAAAGAGGAAACAGGATTGGGTTTCAGTCTTTACGGCACACCTGCGGAAACGTTATGCTATCGTTTCGCTAAAATTGATTATGAAAAATTCGGACCGATTAAGAATGTTACCGATAAGGGTTATTATACAAATTCTTACCACGTTGACGTCAGAGAGAAAATCAATGCTTTTGATAAATTCGATATTGAAAGCGAATTCCAAAATATTTCGCTCGGCGGTGCGATTTCTTATGTGGAAATACCGAATATGCAGAATAACCTGCCTGCACTTGAAACGCTTGTGAAGTATATTTATGATAACATTCAGTACGGCGAATTTAATACAAAGTCGGACTATTGCCAAGACTGTGGCTTTGACGGTGAGATTATAATTAATGACAATATGGAATGGGAATGTCCGCAATGTCATAATAAAGACCACAGTAAATTGAATGTTACAAGACGTACTTGCGGTTATCTCGGCGAAAATTTCTGGAATGCGGGAAAGACGAAAGAGATTAAGAGCAGAGTTTTGCATTTGTAATAAGGGAAAATAACGTGAAAAATCACGTTATTTGATTTAATTGTCCGTGCGATTTTCGCCTATGGCGAACGCACATGGACATAATTTCCACTTAACGCCTTGTCAGCCCACAAGCAAGAGCAGTTAAGGTTTTTAATTACTATTTGTGGGCAGAAATGCTGTGGAAATTAATTATGTATTATGGGAATATAAAGAAAACAGACATTGCAAACGGAACAGGCGTGAGAGTATCGCTTTTTGTCAGTGGTTGCAGACGTCACTGTAAGGACTGCTTTAACAGTGAAACGTGGGATTTTTGCTATGGCAATGAGTTCACGGATGATACAATGAACGAAATTATAACCGCAATGGATAAGGAGTATATAAAAGGTTTCAGCCTGCTCGGCGGTGAGCCTTTTGAAAAGGAAAATCGCATGGCGGTACAATATATTTTAAAAACAATAAAGGAACATTTTCCGAATAAAACCGTATGGTGTTACAGTGGTTTTACTTTTGAAGAGCTTGTCGGAGAATGTGAAGATATTTTAAAATATATTGACGTGCTTGTTGACGGTGCGTTTGTGGCAGAAAAGAAAAATTTGAAATTGAAATTCAGAGGCTCTGAAAATCAAAGAATTATAAATGTAAAGAAATCACTTGAAGATAAAACAGTGACGGAACTTACAGAAGGGGAATACGATGAATACTAAACAATTTGTTAGAGTGGCAATGCTTACGGCGTTGGCGTGCGTACTTACTATCGTGCCGAAAGTGCCGATAGGCGGCGGATATGTGCATTTCGGCGACTGCATAATTTATGTGGCTGCAATGATACTCGGACCTATACCCGGTGCGATTGTCGGAGCGATAGGACATAGCTTGGCAGATTTTATTTCAGGTTATCCGATATTCTGTATACCGACATTTATTATTAAAGGTATTATGGGATTTGCAATCGGTAAAATCGTTTACGGACACGTTGATATAAAACATTTTATAATCGGCGGTATTGTTGCACTTGTGATTGTTACAGGCGGTTACTTTGTTGCGGAAATTCCGCTTATGGGATACGAAACCGCACTTGTATCGCTTATTTCATCACCGATACAGTGGTGTATGAGTATGGTTGCATCGGCGATTATTGTACCGATATTGATTAAAAACAGAAAAAGAATAGGATTTTAATCAGAGGTCGATAAATTGTCCGGAACGTGCAAAATTTAATTTAAGAAAATAAAAAAGGCAAGCCTATCTTCGATGAATGGCTTGCCTTTGCACTTTCCGTGAAAATAAACTCTAACGTACCAACGTACGTCTACGAGTTCATTTTCACGAAATCCGAACTAATTTCTCAACCTCTGATAGTTTGTCGAGTAGTTATTTACAATCAAAAAGAACTGCGATTTTTCGCAGTTCTTTTTTTTGTTATTGAATTATAATTGCTGTACCCGATTGAGCAGGGACTGGAGTTGTTGTCTGTGTGTTTTGAGTTTGTGTATTTTGTGTCTGTGTGCTTTGAGTTGATGTCGGTTCTTCTGTTGCGGAAGATGGACTGTCTGTTGTAGTTGTTGTGCGTGACTCACTATTTGAAGTAGTGTCGCTTGAAACAGAAGTAGTTGTTGTTTCACCGCTTTCGGGGGCTATTGTTGTGACGGCGGCTTGATAATTAATATCGTCAAGTCTGTGGAATGTATATCCCTCTGAAATCAAGTATTCGATAATAAGCGGTAAGCTATCCGCTGTTGACTGTTTAGCGGCGGCATCGTGCATAAGAATGACAACATTTTGACCTTCCGGCATATTTGACTTTAGGTAATCCAAAAGACCTTGTGCATCTTTCTTTTTACCCTCTGCGTCACCATTTAGCGCGTTCCAGTCACAATAATAGTAACCGTTTTCTTTCAATACTGCTTTACATTCTTGCTTTACAGGCGAAAAACTGTCTGCACTTGATTTATAGCTGCCGCCAGGAAAACGTACAAGTCGCATTGTTTGAGCGCCGCCTGTAACTGCGTCAATTTTTTGGAAACAAGCGTTTACTTCATTAATAAATGTGTCTGTTGACGCATATAATTTCTCATAGTTATGTCCATCAGAGTGGTTTGCTATAAGATGTCCTTCTTCGTATACACGTCTTGCCATATCAAAGTTTGAGTCGATAAGTGAACCGACTTCAAAGAACGTGGCTTTAATATTGTATTTTCTCAAAGTATCAAGAATTTGCGGAGTTATATTTTCTGTAGGACCGTCATCGAATGTAAGATAACAACGCTTTTCCTGTACTGAATCTTTAACGATTTGAAGCAGGTCGTTTTCTTCCGTTGCGGGAGGAATATTTAATGTATTTGTTTGTACCGGCTCTACGGTCGGAACGACATTTTCGGGATTTTCTGTTGCTTCGACTGATACATTATTTGTATTTTGTTGCTCGTTGTTACCTTTTTTCATCGAAACGGCAACTGCGACAACAATAATAATTGCTATAAGAACTATAAAAATAATAGCCGCACGTATACGTTTTTTTCTAAGACGTTCACGTCTGCGGCGTTCACGACGTCTCATTTCAAATTCGGTTGCATTAGACATAATTAAAATCCCCCTAAAAAGCTGATATATCATTATTATATACCAATTTACAATAAAATTCAACAATATTATTAACAATATTATTAACAATATTATTAAAGAATAAAAATAAATAAAGAAAGGGTATGATAAACAATGAAAAAAGTGATTTTGGTAATTTTTTGCACGACAATTTTGATGAGCGGTTGTTCATCTAATACAGCCGATACGGTCAGTAATGACGTACAACAGGTGAATGTGTCATATGACCAAATGAATAATGAGGGGATTGGTTGGGGATTTGTACGCAAGAAAGGCGCACCGCCCGAAATACCTAATTCACAAAAGGAAGTGCTTAGAAAATACGATTGCTATTATATAGATGAAAATGCACCGAAAACACTTTATCTGACATTTGACGAGGGTTATGAAAACGGCTACACGTCAAAGATTTTGGACGTTTTGGAGCAGACTTCAACGCCTGCGGCATTCTTTGTGACAGGTCCGTATCTTGAAAATCAGCAGGAATTGGTGCAGAGAATGATTGATAGCGGTCACATTGTCGGAAACCATACCGTAAATCACCCGAATTTACCGAAACAGAGCGTTGAAACGGAGCAAAAAGAACTTTCCGATTTGAATAAAATGTGTGAGGAAATGTACGGCGTGAGTATGAAGTATATGCGTCCGCCGGAGGGGGAATACAGTGAACGGGTGCTTGCTGTTGCAAAAGATATGGGATACAGGACAATTCTGTGGAGCTTTGCGTACAAGGATTGGGATATAAATATGCAGCAGGGGGCGGACTATGCGTTTAATCAAGTTACACCGTATTTGCACGACGGTGCTATTTTACTTCTTCACGCAGTGTCCTCCGACAATGCAAATGCTTTGGAAGATATAATAAATTACGCAAAAAATGAGGGATATACGTTTAAAAGCCTTGATGAATTGCAATAATTTAAGAAAAAAACATAAAAACTCTTAAAAAACACTTTATTAATTCATCATTTTGGTGTATAATTAAATTATTATAATGTATTTTAGAGAGGAAATTGATAAAATGAAAGAGGCAAGTTTTGATTTCGGTAAGAAACCGCCTGTTGACGGTTACACAAAAGTGACTGAAAAATCTGTTTACACAAAGGAAAAAGGTTTTGGACTTTCGGAAGTCGCAGAGGCTGACGAAAGAAAAATCGGTGAAAAGGAATTAAACAGAGATTTTCTTTTTATGGGCGGAAAGTCATTTATCGTTGATATTGAAAACGGCGAATATATTGTACGCGTTTCTACGGGCGACTATGTTGACGAGGGCGATGTTATGACATTCTACAACGTCAACGGTGAAAAATACGGCGTATGGGTAAGTGACGGTACTGTTGTGGAAAGAGTGTTCCCTGTTACAGTTACTGACGGTAAGATTGAATTTGCATTTGAAATGGGTAAGCATACTTGCCTTAACAGCATTGATATTGCACAAAAGCAAGACATTGAAGTTAAGAATGTTAAAAGTGCCGTTATCGCAAAACGTGATACGGCTTCGGTTAAATTGACTTGGGATAAAGCCGACGGCGTTATCGGTTACAGAGTGTCACGCAGAAATCCGAAGAATAACGAAATTGATAAGGTTCAGGAAGTTATTACAGAGGAATTTGTTGACGGTGACGTTACAATATGCGATAAATTTGAATACAGCGTGTGTGCATTGTATGCACATAAGTTCTGTTCGGATAAGTCTGTTACGATTGATGTTGAAGTCGTTGACGGCAAGAGCGTTGCCGGTGAGATAACAGAGCTTGACGCAAAGGAAACTCCTAATTCCGTAACACTTGTGTGGAACGGATTTAAGGAGGCGGTTTGGTACAACATTTATCAAAAAGCACCTTACGGTATTTACAAGTACATAGGAAAAACAGAAGAAACACATTTCATTGATGATAAAGTAATAACAAACGTACCTTTCGTATATGCGGTTGAGGCTGTTACAACAAGCGGTATATCAAAACGCAGTGAGGTAACAATAGATATGGAAGCTAAGCCGAAGAAACGCAAAATGGAAACGTTGGGCAGAGGTGCTGTTGCAATGATGACAGAAAACGGCGTATTCCTTAGCTGGCGTCTTAATGCGTATGAATATGAACAGGACATTAACTTTATAATTTTGAGAAACGGTGAAAAGATTACAGATGTAATCACCAATTCTACAAACTATCTTGACAAAGACGGTAAACCGGAAGATGTTTACACAATCAAAGCCGTAAAGGGTAATAAGGCTGAGAAAAAGGGTGCGGAAGTTAAAGTTGTAAATGCACCTTATATATCAATTCCTCTTGACAAGCCTGAAAACTTTGTTGACCCTGACGGCAATTCATATCCTTATACCGCAAATGACGCGTCTGTTGCAGACCTTGACGGTGACGGCGAATACGAAATCATTCTTCGTTGGGACGCAAACGGTAAGGATAACTCACACAAGGGTATAACGGGTGAATGTTTGCTTGACGCATACAAGCTTGACGGTACAAAGCTATGGAGAATTAATCTCGGACGTAATATCCGTTCGGGTTCACACTATACACAATTTATGGTGTATGACTTTAATAATGACGGTAAGGCAGAACTTGTATGCAAAACCGCAGACGCAACTGTTGACGGCAAGGGTAACGTAATCGGTGACAAGGACGCGGATTACAGAAATAAGGACGGATTCATTCTTGAAGGTCCTGAATACTTGACATTGTTCAACGGTGAAACAGGCGAAATTATGGATACTGTCGATTATGATCCGCCGAGAGGTAACGTTCGTGAATGGGGCGATTCTTGGGGTAACAGAGTCGACCGTTTCCTTGCCTGCGTAGCATATCTTGACGGTGAAAATCCGAGCGTTGTAATGTGCAGAGGTTACTATGACCACGGTTGTCCGACAGTGCTTGTTGCGTATGACGTAATTGACAATAAACTTGTTAAGCGTTGGAAATTCCTTGCTAACAAGGATCAGAATATCGAATACACAAATCAAGGTAACCACAATCTTGGTGTCGGTGATATTGACGGCGACGGACTTGACGAAATCGTTTACGGCGCAATGGCTGTTGACCATGACGGTAAGGGTATTTACTCAACAGGCCTTGAACACGGCGACTGTATGAACCTTGGTAACTTCACAAAGAAAACACCTAACCTTGACTTCTTCCAAATTCACGAACACGACAGTGCCGAATACGGTTTTGAAGTGCGTGACCCTGCAACAGGCGAGATTAAGTGGGGTAAGTTTACAGGCCGTGACACAACAAGAGGACTTTGCGCGAAGATTGACCCAAGATATGAAGGCAATCAGTGTTGGGTAATGGACGACGGTATCTACACAATGGAGGGTGAACTTATCAATGAAAAAGGCCCTGAATCAATAGATTTTGCTATTTGGTGGGACGGCGATCTTATCCGTGAACTTCTTGACCACGAATTTGATGATGAAAAGGCAGTCGGTTATCCGAAAATTTATAAGTGGGATTATGAAAACAACAAACTTGTGACAATTCTTGACCCTAAGGGTACTTTGTCAAACAACTGGAAGAAGGGTACACCTTGTATCCAAGCTGATATTTTGGGTGACTGGAGAGAAGAAGCTGTTTGGAGAAATGAGGACGATACGGAACTTCGTATTTACACAACAACAGATCTTACAGACCACAAGTTCTATACGTTTATGCACGACAGTGTTTACAGATTAAGCGTTGCATTCCAAAATACCGCTTACAATCAGTGTACACAAACAGGTTTCTATATAGGTCCTGAAATGGATAAACCGCCTGTACCTAACAACGAATATGTGAGAGGAATTAACATTCCTGAATTTACGGAAGATATTGATGAAATATAGCATTTAATGTATACTATGTATCAAATCCTTTACAAAACGATTGATATTTTATGTAAATTAGGAAAAAAAACAATAACATTGTTGACCTTTTGCAAAAAGTAGGTTAGAATATAGAAGAATAATATGGAGGATTGTGCATGAGGATAATATCTGGGATCAGACGCGGACATAAACTTTTTGAATTTGAGGGTGATGATGTTCGTCCTACGACTGACAGAGTTAAGGAGTCTGTATTTAATATAATTCAGACGTTTATACCCGATGCGGTGTGCCTTGATATGTTTGCCGGCAGCGGTGCTTTGAGCTTTGAGGCGATTTCACGCGGTGCAAAAAAAGCCGTTTGCCTTGATAAAGACAAGCGTTCGATTGATATTATCAAGAAAAATGCAAATTCTTTGGATTTTTCGGATTACTGTGAAATTATTAATACGTCATGTTTTGATTATATGGAGAGGGCAAAGGGAAAATTCGATGTGATTTTCCTTGACCCTCCGTATAATAAAAACTTTATCGAACCTGTACTTGAGGGTATTGTTAAAAACAATCTGTTAAACGAGGATGGTATAGTGGTTCTGGAAAGTGACGGAACTGATTTTCATGATGATTTTGACGGACTTGAAATGTACAGACAGAGGAAGTACGGCAGAACATATATCACGGTATATAAGAAAAATAATTAAATCGGCTTGTGGGATAAGCCTAAGAGGAAAGAAGAACAAATGAGAATTGCAGTTTATCCGGGAAGCTTTGACCCGATAACTAACGGACACCTTGACATTATCGAAAGAGCAAGCCGTGTCTATGACAAATTGGTGGTCGGAGTTTTAAGCAATGCAAGCAAAACCCCTCTTTTTTCTGCCGAAAAAAGAGTTGAGATGATTCGCTTGGTAACTAAACATTTGGATAATGTGGAAGTGGATACTTTTACGGGATTATTGGTTGATTTTGCTGCCAGCAAAAATGCAACGGTGATTGTTAAGGGCCTGAGAACCGTAGCTGACTTTGAATATGAATTTCAAATGGCACTTCTGAATAAGGCTCTTAATCCTGAATACGAAACTATGTTTATGATGACGAATACGAAGTATTCATATATCAGTTCGAGCATGGTTAAGGAGCTTGCGGGATTTCATGGAGATTTGACAGGTCTTGTACCTTGTGAAATAATAGAAACAATCGAAGAAAAATATAAGTAGGGATGAAAGGATTGAACGAAATGGATATGGATATGGATATCATGGAAATTGTCGATATGATGGAGGAGGCTATTGAAAAAGCATCGGCTGTACCTCTAACCGGAAAGGTTATGATTGACAAGGGTGAACTTTTAGACTACATTCAGGAAATTCGTCTTGTATACCCTGACGAGCTAAAGGAAGCAAAGTGGGTTAAGGAAGAAAGACAAAGAATTTTGTCAGAGGCTGAAAATAGGGCCGAGGCTATTCAGAAGAATGCCGAAGAAACTCAAATGCAGCTTATTGACGAACACGAAATTACAAAGGCTGCATATGAACAGGCTAATGAGCTTGTTAATGCCGCTCAGCAGAAGTCTATCGAAATTAAGACTGATACAGACCAATATGTTGATGACGTTCTTAACGACGTTGAACACAGATTGGACTTGCTACTTAGAAAAGTTCGTGAGGACAGAGGTTATTTCAATAATAACTGATTAAATAACGATTAAATATTTTCGAGCTGGATTAATTTTACTGTTCAGCTCTATTTCACTTTATAAAGATATTAACATTTTAATGCACAATAGAAAATTTAAGGGAGGATATGAATATGCTATCAGATATTGAAATTGCACAAAATGCAAAAATGAAGCATATCCGTGATGTTGCCGCATCAATCGGCATAGCAGAGGACGATTTGGAGTTTTACGGAAAGTATAAGGCTAAGATTGCCTCTGAACTTTGGGGAAAGGTTAAGGACAATGAAAACGGAAAGCTGATTCTTGTTACGGCAATAAATCCTACTCCGGCGGGTGAAGGTAAAACAACGACAACAATCGGACTTGGTGACGCACTTACCAATGTGGGCAAAAAATGCGTTTTGGCACTTCGTGAGCCGTCACTCGGACCTGTTATGGGAATTAAAGGCGGTGCTGCAGGCGGCGGTTACAGTCAAGTTGTACCGATGGAGGATATAAATCTTCATTTTACAGGTGATATGCACGCTATAACTGCGGCAAATAACTTGCTTTCGGCAATGATTGACAATCACATTCATCAAGGCAACATACTTGATATTGATGTTACAAACATTGTTTGGAAACGTGTTGTCGATATGAATGACAGAGCTTTACGTCACGTTGTTGTCGGTATGGGCGGAAAGGTGAACGGTATTCCGCGTGAGGACGGTTTTATGATTACCGTTGCATCGGAGGTTATGGCGATACTTTGTCTTGCAAACGATTTGGAGGATTTGAAAAATCGTTTGGGTGAAATTATAATCGGCTATAACCGCAGCGGCGAGCCTGTTAAGGCGTCGGATTTAAAGGCACAGGGGGCAATGGCGGCACTTTTGAAGGACGCTATAAAGCCTAACCTTGTTCAGACACTTGAATATACACCTTGCTTTATTCACGGTGGTCCGTTTGCAAACATTGCACACGGCTGTAACAGTGTACAAGCTACAAAGCTTGCAATGAAGCTTTCTGATTATACAATAACAGAGGCAGGTTTCGGTGCGGATTTGGGTGCCGAAAAGTTTATGGATATTAAGTGCCGTATGGCAGGAATTAGCCCTGACGCGGTTGTGATAGTTGCGACTGTTCGTGCACTTAAATATAACGGCGGAGTTAAAAAGACCGACCTTAAAGAAGAAAATGTTGACGCTTTGAAAAAAGGTATCGTAAACCTTGAAAAACATATTGAAAATATGAAGTCATTCGGAGTACCGGTTGTTGTAGCGGTAAACCGTTTTGATACGGACAGTGAAGAAGAACTTAATACTGTCATTGAAAGATGTCACGAATTGGGTGCAGAATGTGCGCTTAGCGAAGTCTTTGCAAAAGGCGGTGAGGGCGGATTGGACCTTGCCGAAAAGGTTATTTCGGCGGTCGAAAACCAAAAAGCTGATTTTAAACCGGCATACGATACCGATATGTCAATCAAAGATAAGATTAATGAAATCGTGACAAAAATTTACGGCGGTAATGGTGTTAATTACACACCGAAAGCACAAAAGCAGATTGCAAGACTTGAGGAACTCGGTCTTGATAAAAAGCCTGTATGTATGGCAAAGACGCAGTATTCATTGTCTGACAACGCAAAACTTTTGGGAAGACCTGAAAATTTTGAAATTACGGTAAGCAACGTAAGAATTTCAAACGGTGCGGGATTTATCGTTGTTGAAACGGGTAATATAATGGTTATGCCGGGACTTCCTAAAGTGCCGGCGGCTGATAATATAGACGTTGATGCAGACGGAAAGATAACAGGGTTATTTTAATTATGGAATTTGAGTCAAACAGTTATGAAGAAACACAAAAATTTGCCGAGGAGTTTTCCAAAACTTTAAAGGCAGGTGACGTACTTTGTATGTACGGTGATTTGGGTGTCGGCAAAACAGCATTCGTGCAGGGACTTGCAAAGGGACTCGGAATTGACGAGCCTATCACAAGTCCGACTTTTACGATTGTGAATGAATACAGCGGCAGACTTCCTTTGTATCATTTTGATGTGTACCGCATAGCAGACAGTGATGAAATGTATGAAATCGGCTATGAAGAATATGTTTACGGCGACGGTGTAAGTGTTATCGAATGGCCGCAGCTTATTGACGACATACTTCCCGAAAAACGATATGACGTTACTATATCGAAGGATTACAGCCGTCACGATAATTACAGAAAAATCGAAATTCAAAAAACGGAGGCAGAAAAATGAGAGTTCTTGCAATAGATACCTCGTCCAATGTCGCTACTGTTGCGGTTATGGAAGATGAGCTTTTGCTTGGTGAGTATATTTTAAATCATAAAAAAACTCATTCGCAGAAGATTATGACAATGATAGAACAGATTTTGTCGGAGCTTGAATTGAACGTTCAAGATATTGACATATTTGCGGCGGCTATCGGACCGGGTTCGTTTACAGGACTTCGTATAGGCGTTGCAACTGTCAAGGCACTTGCACACGCAACGGGCAAACCTGTGGTGAGCGTTGGAACACTTGAGGCACTTGCATATAACGTGCCGTATGCGGAGCATATAATTGTGCCGATAATGGACGCAAGACGTGACAATGTGTTTACGGCAAGCTATATTTGGGACGAGGGTTTTAAGGAAATCGGAGAGCCTGAGGCAATCAGCATTGATGAATGTCTTGAAAGCTGCGGTGAATTTCTTGATACTATATTTGTCGGTGACGGTGTTAAGGTGCATAGGGAATATATTAAAGAAAAACTTGGTGACAAGGCGATATTTCCGCCTGCAAATGCATTAAATTCAAGAGCGTCATCGGTTGCGGCACTTGCGCTTGATAAGGCAAAACGCGGTGAAACGCAATCGTATCTTGAAATGAAACCGTATTATATAAGAAAATCTCAAGCCGAAAGAGAGCTTGAAGAAAGAGAAAACAAAGAAAAAGGAGAAAGTAAATGATAGCAATAGGCAGTGACCACGGCGGTTTTGAACTAAAAGGACATATAATCGAACATTTAAAGGAAAAGGGTATTGAGGTTAAAGACTTCGGAACATACAGTGAGGCAAGCGTTGATTATCCTGACTGTGCAAAGCCTGTATGCAAGGCTGTTCTTGACGGTGAATGTGAATGCGGTATACTTATCTGCGGTACAGGTATAGGAATATCAATGGCGGCAAATAAGTTTAAGGGTATAAGAGCGGCACTTTGCGGTGATGTGTTCAGTGCGAAAATGTCAAAGGAACATAATAACGCAAATATTATTTGTATGGGCGGTCGTGTTTTGGGCAGAGAGCTTGCAAATATGATTGTTGACACTTATCTTGAAGCGGAATTTCAAGGCGGCAGACATGCCGACAGAATTAAAAAAATTCATGAAATAGAAACTATGTAATAAAAGACAGATTGTATGCAAAGCCGTTACGGTTTTGAATACCGATTCATAAAGAAAAAACATTCAGTCAAATGCTGTAATTGGGGAAGCGTAATGACTGAATGTTTTTTTGTTGATAAATAATTACCAACTGAAAAGAGTATAACATAAATCAACATGTTAGTCAACCATTATTTTAATAAATTAAACTGTTTCTTGATTATAATTTAAACTATTAGTTGATAAAATACAATTAGTATTTTATCTGGAGTGGTAATATGAATAAGAAATTGTTTGAGGATATAGGAAAGAGAGTTAAAAAGAGAAGAATTGAGCTTGGGTATACGCAGGAGTATTTGGCTGAAAAAATGGATGTCAGTATACAGATGATTTCAGGAACGGAATCCGGTAAGAAAGCTTTGAAACTTGAAAACTTTATAAAATTTTGTGAAATTCTCGAAACTACTCCCGACTATTTGATAAAAGGACGTGATCCCGCATCGATATTGATTGAAGAAATGGAACGGTTGACAGATACACAGATTGAAAGAATAAATGTGGTGATAAAGCAGTGTATCGAGATGTGCAAGGAACAAAATGAGCAATAGGGGATAGTTGCAAGCAGAATATTAAATTCAATTTACATTATATACAAAACTATTGACATATATCGAGTATAAGATTTATAATTTTTACAGAGAATAAGGGGTAAAAAGGGGAAAATTATGGAGTTTATACTGCCTGACAGCGTTATGAATATTTTAAGTCGCCTGGAAACAGACGGCTTTTCTGCGTTTGTGGCAGGCGGTGCGGTGCGTGATACGATTATGGGCAAAACTCCGCATGATTACGACATTGCAACGAGTGCAAGACCTGAAGAAGTGAAAAAACTTTTCCGCCGTACGATTGATACGGGTATAAAGCACGGTACGGTTACGGTTGTTCACAACAAGACAGGTTATGAAGTTACCACGTTCAGAACTGACGGTGAATACAGTGACGGCAGACATCCGCAGAGTGTATGTTTTGTCGATGATGCAAGGGAAGATTGTGCAAGACGCGATTTTACCATAAATGCGATGATGTATTTGCCGAAAACGGGAATAATTGATTATTTCGGCGGTCAGCGTGATATTGAAAATAAGATAATCAGATGTGTAGGTAATCCCGAAAAACGATTTAAAGAGGACGCACTTAGAATGTTAAGAGCGATACGTTTCAGTGCGGTGCTTTCGTTCAGAATTGAGGACGAAACATGGAAATCAATAAAAAAATGTGCGGTGCTTATAAAAAAAGTCAGTCATGAAAGAATTTTGGAGGAAGTGAATAAAATACTTCTTTCAGAAAATCCCGACTATATCCGAAAATTGCACGAGTGCGGACTGCTGCAATATATAATGCCGGAACTTGAAAGATGTTTCGGTGAACCGCAGAGAAACAAGTATCATATTTATGATGTCGGTGAACATATTATGCACACCGTTAAGTGTACGCCGAATGATTTGGTATTGAGATGGGCGGCACTTATGCACGATATTGGCAAGCCGTGTTGTTCGAGTACGGACCAAAACGGTATAATTCATTTTTACGGACATCACAGAGAAAGCTGTAAAATTGCGGTTGACCTTATGCACAGATTGCGTATGGATAACGACACAATTCGTGAAGTTTCGATACTTGTTGAAAATCATGATGTAAGAGTTGAGCCGTCGTTGCCTGCTGTTAAGCGAATGATGGCAAGAACGGGTGAGGTGCTTTTTGAAAAACTTTTGATACTGCAAACGGCGGACAATATGGCGAAAAATCTTGAGCATTTCCCCGAAAAGAAAAACAGAATAGACGCGTCAATGCAGATTTATAAGCAGATTTTGGCTGAAAGACAGCCGTATCTTGTTTCGCATCTTGCGGTAAACGGCAAGGACCTTATACGTCTTGGCTACCGCCCCGGCAGAGAAATCGGCGATGTGCTGAGAAAGTTGATAGACGAGGTTATTATAGATGCGAAGCTTAATAACAGAGATTATCTTTTAAAAGAAGCAAGAATATTAAAGAAAAGCAATTCAAAAAACGGCTCACAAAGGTGAGCCGTTTTCTTTATTCTCTTGTAAAAGTTCGGTATAGTATTTTTCAAGTTCGGGATATTCCAAAAGTCCTTTGCGTCCTTCTGTCGTTATACCGTAGACTCCTTTTTTGACGTTATAAAACCAACCGTAAACATTCATTCTTAGAATATTATACGCGCGGTCAATACCGCTGATTTCCTTTATGCGTTTCGGCGACAAATCGCCGTACATATCAAGGATACACGCGATATGTATACATTGTTCGGTGTAAGCGGTTATGATTTTGGTGTTAGTCACACCGCCTGTGTTTGTGTCAATCGTTCTGCCGTTGATTTCTGTGAGAATTTCACGCCTTTTTCGATAGTCGCGTGTTGTCGGTTTGAATTCGGTCGGCTCAAATACGATTTCCGCAAATGAATGACTGCCGCGAACTGAAACGAATATAAGTCCGAGTTCAAGTTTTTTTATCACCGCAAATGTGCTGCGGAATTTTTTCAGTGAATATTTTTTCGGCTTGGGTACGGCGATATATACGTCTGCACCTGTTTTGAGCCTTTTCAGACCTTGTGCCAAAAGTGTTACGGATAAATTTTTCTTTAACTCGATAATAATAAATTCGTCATCTTTCGTTGCGGTAACGTCACAGTCACGCACCTCTGCATTGACTTTGTATCCGCGTTTTACGAATAAATCACGCACAGGAGGAAAAAGTTCTTTTTCCGTCATATTTCTTTAAGTTCTCCCGGTTTGATTTCGTAATGTTGACCGTCAACTTCAATCCATACAGATATTGCGTTAGGATTGTAAACTCTGTCTCCCTTAGCGGTGTATTTAAGATTTTTTGCGGCATTCATATAGTCAACGATTTCAATATTTGTAGCGTACCATATATCGTCACGTCCGCCGATAAATTTACAGAAACCTTCGATTAAATCCCAGCTGTTGTCGCGGTCAAATTCATAACTGTGTCCCCAAACGTACATCATATAAAGATATTGTGTCTTATGTAGGTCGGCAAAACGTTCTGCATTCTGCATAAGGTTGTGACCGTGGTGACAGGTAGATTTCCATTCAAGGAAGTTGTCGGGAAATGCAAAATCGTCCGTACTTCCGACAACACGACTGTATTCTATGCCGCAGGCAGGAAGAAGATTGATAATATCCTTGCTGTATGAGCCGTTAGGGTAGCTAAGACCTCTTACGGGATAGCCGACTGCGTCCTCAAGTGCTTTTCTGTCCTCAATTACTTGCTGAACAACTTGGTCAAGCGGACAACGTTCAATAGTTGGGTGAGTGCTTGTATGGCACGATACTTCGTGGCCTTTGTAAAGTTCCTTGACTTCCGAAAGCTGTATTCTGTCCTCATCAACAGGCATAATGCCTGTGTTAAGGTGGAATGTACCCTTGATACCGTATTTGTTGAAAATCTCGATAAGCTTTCTGTCGAAAATCTTACCGTCATCGTAACTCATTGTAAGTACCTTGTGTTTTCCTTGCGGGAAACAAGTGTAAATTGTTTTGAAAGGTCTTTTGTTTTCCATTTTTTATATCTCCTTTTTGTGTTTTAATGTAATGACCGTTATTTCAGGTCGGTTAAACAATCTCGGCAAAAGCATAGGGTTGCCTATACCTCTGTTTACAATCATATCGGTGTGCGGTGCGTGGTAATGCCCGGCAAAGTATTTCGGAAAGAACATTGACGATTTACTGCCCCAGCTTGATTTAGGTGCAACGACACCTCTGCCTTTCGGTATTCTGAATTGTCCGCCGTGCATATGACCTGCAAGAATAAGGTTGAAACCGCGGTATTTTAATCTGTCGAATAAATTCGCACGGTGAAAAAGCAGTATGTCATATCCGTTGTAACGTGGCAGTTTCGCAAGTGAATTTTCGATATTTTCGGCGATTTTGACACTGTTTAAAGCAAACGGATCGTCAATTCCCGAAAGTGAAATTTCGCTTTCGTTACGCTTTAAAATGACACGCTCGTCATGCAATGTTTTAACGCCGACTTCGGTAAGTTCTCGTTCAAATTCTTCGTAGTCACTTCGCCATAAATCGTGATTGCCCGTTACCGCATAAACGGGTGCAATATCGATAAGATGTTTGCATAGATGTACTCCAGGTGTGTATGAGCCTGTGTCGTGAACAAGGTCACCTGTCGAAACTATAATGTCGGGCGATTCGTGTTCTATTTCTTCAATCAGCCCCGGTACGCTGTCTGCATGGTAATCTGAAATTTGTAAAATTTTATATCCGTCAAATCCTTCGGGGATTTTCGGTGACGATATATCGTAATGTGTAACTTCAATTCTGTTGTCCAAACCTTTGACGGCAAATAATATTCCGCCCGTAAGCGCTGCTGTTTTTAAAAGCTTTTTCACAATAATCTGTCCTTTCAGATATTTATGGGTTTATTATACCACTATTTTTTAATAAAAACCACATATTTTATTGAAAAAATTAAAATAAGATGATATAATAAATGTATATGTATTTAGGAGGAATTTAACGTGGTTAAGCATATAGTAATGTGGAGAATGGCAGAGAGTGAAGACAAAGAGCAGAGAGCAAAGGATATAAAGGAAAATCTTGAGGCGTTAAAGGGTAAAATAGATGTTTTGGTAAACATTGAAGTCGGACTTAATTTTAACGATACAGACGCTGCGTCAGATGTAGTACTTGTATCGGAGTTTGAAACAAAAGAGGATTTAAACACTTACCAAAATCACCCTGAACACAAAGCTGTCGGTGCAACGTATGTGCGTCCGTATGTAGCGGAAAGACGTGTTTGCGATTATGAATTTTAAGTTGTAATTACAATTTAAATGTGATATAATTAACTTTACTTTTGAAGTATAGGAGAAATGTAAATGGCAAAGCTTATAACTAAGGAGCAGATGGCGGAGCAAGAAAGCTATATAATGAAACTCAAAGAAGAAAATATGCGTTATGCTGCTCAAAACGGACACGCAAAATTAGCGCTTACCGAAACATACGGTTGTCAGCAGAATGAAAACGACACCGAACGTATAAGAGGTATGCTAAGACAGGCGGGGTTTGATTTTACGGACGACAGCAACAAAGCTGATGTTGTTATATATAATACTTGTGCGGTGCGTGAAAATGCGGAGCAAAAGGTTTTCGGCAGACTCGGTATTTTAAAGCACATCAAAGAAGAAAGAAAAGATATGGTTATCGGTGTATGCGGTTGTATGGTACAACAGGAGCATATTACCGAGAAAATCAAAAAAGTACACGAACACGTTGACCTTGTTTTCGGAACACACGCACTTTACAAAATGCCGGAGCTTTTATACAGAGCAATTCACGAAAAGAAAACAGTTGTCGATATTGACAGCAGTGACGGTGCAATCGCAGAGGATATTCCTATTATGCGTGACGATGATAAAAAAGCATGGGTATCTGTAATGTACGGCTGCAACAATTTCTGCTCATACTGTATTGTACCATATGTACGCGGACGTGAAAGAAGCCGTACACCTGAGGCGGTTATAGCCGAAGTTAAGGAACTTGTGGCAAGAGGTTGCAGTGAAATTGCACTTTTAGGACAGAATGTAAATTCATACGGCAAAGACCTTGACACAGATGTTGACTTTGCAGACCTTATTCGTATGGTAAATGATATTGAGGGCGTTGAACGTATCAGATTTATGACATCACACCCAAAGGATTTGAGCGATAAACTTATTGACGCGATTGCGGAATGTGACAAGGTTTGTAAACAACTTCATCTTCCTGTTCAAGCAGGTTCAAACAAAATTTTGAAAGAAATGAACAGAAAGTACACAAAAGAAGATTATCTTGCAAAGATTGAAAAGGTTAAAAAGAGAATACCGAACATTTCTCTTTCAACCGATATTATAGTCGGTTTTCCAACGGAAACAAAGGAAGATTTTGAGGAAACACTTGACGTACTTCGTAAGGTTGAATATGATAACATATTCTCATTTATATATTCAAGACGTGAGGGAACTCCTGCGGCAAAGCTTGATTTTGTACTTACAGACGAAGAAATACACGAGAATTTCAACAAGCTTTTGGAAGTACAGAATGAAATTTCAAAACGCAAAAATGAGGCGTATGTAGGACGGGTTGAAAAGGTGCTTGTCGACGGTGTAAGCAAGAATGATGAAACAACACTTTCGGGCCGTTGTGACAGTTCAAAGATAGTAAACTTTAAGGGCGATAAATCGCTTATAGGAAAATATATAGACGTAAGAATTACCGAGGCACACACATGGAGCCTTAACGGTGAGATTGCAGAATAAGAAAGGAATTTAATAATATGAACGAAATAATCGAAAAGACAAGAGAACTTGGAGAACTTATCCAAAATTCAGAAGAAATGAAAAATGCAAAGAATGCCGAGATTTTACAAGAAAATGATGACGAGGCACAGGCACTTTTAAAGGAATTCAACTTGCAGAGAATGAACATTGCACGCGATATGCAAAACAACAAGATTTCGCGTGAAGAAGCTATACAGAAGAATAACGAAGCATTTGAAGAAATGCTTGAAAAATCGGAATCAATAAAGAAGTACATTGATGCAAAGAAAGAATTTGACGCAATGGTTAATCAAGTTAATCAAATGCTGAATTTCTACATCACAGGACAAGATCCAAACTGTACGCATGATTGCAGCACTTGCGGCGGCTGTCACTAATTTATACACAAATCTAAAGACAAGGAGATAAAGCGGAATGGCAAAAGAGCAGATGACGCCGATGATGACTCAATATCTGAAAACAAAGGAGGAATACGAGGACTGTATATTATTTTACAGACTGGGTGATTTCTATGAAATGTTTTTTGATGATGCCATAAAAGCTTCAAAGGAGCTTGAAATAACGCTTACAGGTAAAGACTGCGGACTTTCGGAACGCGCACCAATGTGTGGCGTTCCTTTTCACAGTGCGTCGGTTTATATTGCAAAGCTGATTGAAAAGGGGTATAAGGTTGCTATATGCGAACAGGTTGAGGACCCTAAAATCGCTAAAGGTATTGTAAAACGTGAGGTTATTCGTGTAGTGACGCCGGGTACGGTTGTTGATGAGGAGTTGCTTGACGAAAAGAATAATAATTATCTTGCGGTTATATACAGTCAGCGTGACAAATACGGATTTGCGGTTTCGGATATTTCAACGGGTGAGATTTATACAACCGAAATTAGCGGAGCGGACGAGGCACTAAACGAAATAGCGAGATATGAGCCGAAAGAAATACTCTTAAATTCGGACGCGGCGGAAAAATTATCTGCACAGGTTGAGTTGAGATTTCATATAACTCCCGACGAATGTACGGACGATTTCTTTGAAAATTCGGAATTTGAAAAGAATATCCTGCAGCAGTTCGGTAAAAATTCCTTGTCGGAAATAGCACTTGACACAAAACCTTATGCGGTTCGTGCGGTCGGTGCTATGATTGCGTATTTGGAACATACGCAAAAAACAAGTCTTACATATTTAAACACGATTAATACATACGAAGTTAATCAGTATATGGATATTGACGTGAATACAAGACGTAACCTTGAAATAACCGAAACAATGCGTGACAAGGTTAAAAGAGGTTCGCTTTTGTGGGTGCTTGACAATACAGAAACGTCAATGGGTGCAAGACTTTTAAAACAGTGGATTGAAAAGCCGCTTATCAATCCTATTGAGATAAACAAGAGATTGTATTCGGTAAAGGAGCTTACGGAGAATATAATGCTCCGCGATGACCTTTCGGCAGTGCTTTCCGGAACGTATGATATATCAAGAATAATCAGCCGTATTTCGCTTGGCACTGTTACACCGAAAGATTTAATTGCACTTAAAATGACGCTTTTACAGTTACCTGAACTTGAGTACACTTTAAGCAACGTAAAGTCACCGATGCTTGGTGATATGCGTAAAAATTTTGATTTGCTTGAAGATGTGTGCGATTTGCTTGAAAGAGCGATAAATGACGAACCGCCGGCACTTTTGCGTGACGGCAATGTTATAAAAGAGGGCTTTAATGAGGAAATCGACAATTTGCGTATTGCAATGCGTGACGGTAAAAAGTGGCTTGCGGCACTTGAAAATGAAGAACGTGAATCAACGGGCATAAGCAAGCTGAAAGTCGGCTATAACAAGGTTTTCGGTTACTATATAGAGATTACAAAATCGGCGATAAAAGACGTACCCGATTATTATATAAGAAAGCAAACGCTTGCAAACTGTGAAAGATACATTACTCCGAAACTAAAGGAAATCGAAAACACAATTCTCGGTGCATCGGAAAAAATCGTGACGCTTGAAAGCTATGTTTTTGAACAGGTCAGAACAAGCGTGAGTGAGGAAATCGAGCGTTTGAAAAATGCGGCACATATTATCGCAACGACTGACGTACTTTTGTCGCTGGCACAGACTGCATACAAAAACAACTTTACCATGCCTGAAATATCGGATAACGGCAAAATCGAAATTACGGACGGACGACACCCTGTTGTTGAGAAAATGTCAAAAAATTCGATGTTTGTACCGAATGACACTCTTTTGAATAACGATGACGACCGAATGATTATTATAACAGGTCCGAATATGGCAGGTAAGTCAACGTATATGCGACAGGTTGCACTTATAACTCTTATGGCGCAAATCGGAAGTTTTGTGCCTGCAAAGTCGGCTAAAATCGGTATTGTGGACAAGATTTTTACAAGAGTCGGTGCGTCTGACGATATTTCGTCGGGACAGAGTACGTTTATGCTTGAAATGACGGAAGTAAGCCACATTTTGAAGAATGCAACGTCAAAATCACTTATTATTCTTGATGAAATCGGACGCGGTACAAGCACTTTTGACGGATTGTCGATAGCTTGGGCGGTTGTTGAGTACATACAAAATAAGCACAAAATCGGCGCAAAGACGCTTTTTGCAACTCATTATCACGAGCTTACCGAACTCGAAGAAGAACTTGACGGTGTTAAAAATTACAGAATTGCCGTTAAGAAACGCGGTGACGATATTACGTTTTTGCGTAAAATCGTCAGAGGCGGTGCGGACGACAGTTACGGTATTGAAGTTGCGGCACTTGCTGGTGTTCCGAAAGAGGTAATCAACGGTGCAAAGAAGATTTTGAAAAAGATTGAGAATGATGAAATCGTTGTAGAACATACGGCGAAGAAACACGAGGACGCAACAAATCAAATCGGTTTCGGTGACGGTATAGCAAATGAAATAGCAGATGAACTTAAAAATATGGACGTCACAACGTACACACCGATTGAGGCGATGAATAAGCTTTACGAATTGGCAAACAGGGCGAAGGAAATATAAACATTTGTGGCTGTTAAGGTCACGAATATTAACGGTTGAAAGGGTTTAAAATGGGAAAAATTCATGTACTGAGCAGTGAAGTTTCAAATAAAATAGCGGCGGGTGAAGTTGTTGAACGTCCGTCAAGCGTTATAAAGGAACTTGTTGAAAACAGCATAGATGCCGGTGCAACTCTGATAAGCGTGGAGATAAAAAAGGGCGGAAGCATATATATGCGCGTCAGTGACAACGGCAGCGGTATGTCGGAGGAGGATGCGAAAATATGCTTTTTACGCCATGCGACAAGTAAGGTGCAGACGAGCAGTGACCTTGACGCAATTTATACGCTTGGTTTCAGAGGTGAGGCACTTTCAAGTATAGGTGCTGTTGCCGAAGTTGAACTTTTTACAAAGCGACACGAGGATGAAACAGGCGTATGTGTAACGTGCAAAGGCGGAGAAATACTTTCTTCTGACGAGGCAGGTATTCCCGACGGTACATCGATACTTGTCGAAAATCTGTTTTTCAACACACCTGCAAGACGCAAATTCTTGAAAAAAGACGCAACTGAGGCAGGATACATAACGGATATAATGACAAGATTTATATTCGCACATCCCGAAATATCCTTTAAGCTGATAATCGACAACAAAGAAAAATTGTTTTCACCGGGCGATAATTCGCTTGAAAATTCGGTTTATACAGTTTACGGCAGAGATTATGCAAAGGGTACAATTCCTGTAGAATACGAATCGGACGGCATTAAAATTACAGGTCTTATCGGCAAGGGAACTCTTGCACGGCCTAAGCGAAATTATCAGAGCTTTTTTGTAAACAGAAGATACATAACAAGCAGAACAATAATCGCCGCACTTGAAAATGCCTATAAAAATCAGATTATGATAGGCAAATTCCCTATGGCGATACTTAATATAGAAATCAATCCGTCACTTATTGACATTAACGTTCACCCGACAAAACTTGAAGTGAAGTTTTCAGATGAAAAGGCGGTTTATAATGCGGTGTATTACGGTGTGAAAAACGCACTTTACGAAATACCGAATGTACCGAAAATCGAGCGTACTTCGGAAGAATTTAAACGTGATACGCCAAAGGGACAGTTAAATCTAAGCGACCTTGCGGTTGCACTTCCGAAGACAATGACAAAACGTCCGGAAACGACCGCATATAATCCACGAGAAAATCATTTCCTGAAAAACAGTGGGGACACTAAAAATAATTCGGTGAGTGACAATAAAACGGATAAAGTTGGGGACACTAAAACACAAAATAATTTTGTATCACTAAAACCCGATTTTATAAAATCAAGACAACCCGAAATTCCTTATACAAGAACTGTATCGCTTGAAACTCCGAAGGCGGAAACAAACGGAATACTTCCAAAAAAGGACGCGGTTAAAGCGGAAGAAGTCAAAGTTGAAGAGATAAAGACCGAGGAAAGACCTGTTACTGAAACAGTAAGAGTTGAAACTGTCAAGGAAGAAAAGCCGACAGAGCAAAATGTTGAAACCGAAGTTCCGAAACGCGAAGAAACTGTTTTTGCAGACGAATATTTTGAAATAGTCGGTCAGGTTTTTGATTCGTACATCATAGCCGAAAAGGACGACGAAATGATGATTATAGACCAGCACGCGGCACACGAACGTTTGAAATATGAAGAATTGAAGAAAGATATTGCGTCAAAACAAGTTGCGTCACAAATGCTTATCGAGCCTGTTATAGTAAATCTTACGGGCAGTGAAATGACTGCGTATCGTGATAATAAACAGCTTTTTGACGATATAGGCTTTGAGTCGGAAGAATTCGGTGATGACGCGGTTATTGTACGAAGTGTGCCGGGTGAAGTTGAACTCGGTGAGGTTGAACCGCTTGTGCTTGAACTTGTCGCACAAGGCGAGGAACTGAGGAAAGAGCTTATAACGGAAAAGAACGAAAGACTTTTATATACGATTGCGTGTAAATCGGCGGTTAAAGCGAATATGCGTATGAGTAAGATAGAAATGGAAACGCTTGTGAGAAATGTGTTAAGGCTTAAAAATATTAATACTTGCCCTCACGGCAGACCTATTATAGTAACAATGAGCAAAAAGGAACTTGAAAAGGAGTTTAAGAGAATTGTCTAAGATACCTCTTATTGTTGTTGTCGGACCGACCGCGTCGGGAAAAACGGCACTTGCGATTGATATTGCAAATTATGTCGGCGGTGAAATCGTCAGTGCCGACAGTATGCAGATTTATAAATATATGGATATAGGCTCGGCAAAACCGACTGCGGAAGAAATGAGTCAAGCCGTTCATCATCTTATCGGTTTTCTTGAACCTGATGATGAGTTCAGTGTTGCGGACTATACCGAGCTTGCACATAAGACTATCGCCGATATTACCAGCCGCGGCAAAATTGCCGTAATGGCAGGCGGTACGGGACTTTATATAAATTCTGTTGTAAATGACGTTACATTCGGTGAGATTGACACTGATTACGAACTTCGTGAAAAACTGCAAAAGACAGCAGAGGAAAAAGGCAGTGAATATTTGCTCGATATGCTTGCGGAATTTGATAAGGAGTCAGCTGAAAGACTGCACCCTAATAACGTCAGACGTATTATTCGTGCGATAGAGTTTTATAAAACGACAGGCAAACCGATTTCTAAACACCAAGAGGAAACAAAGCGAGTTGAAAGCCGATATAATCCGCTTATGATTTGTATTGATTGGGATAGGGACGTACTGTATGACAGAATAAACAGACGTGTCGATATTATGATAAAAAGCGGACTTTTGGAGGAAGTTAAATGTCTTATGGATATGGGCTATACGCAGGAATTAAATTCAATGAAGGGTATAGGCTATAAAGAAGTTATGGACTATTATGACGGTAAAATGAGCCTTGAAGATGCCGTAGAACTCATAAAGCAAAGCTCACGCCGTTATGCCAAACGTCAGCTTACGTGGTTCAGACGCGACGATAGGATACATTATGTAAGCAGTAAAAATCCTTTTGAAGAATCGAAAAAATTAATTGATGAATTTTTGAATAGGTAGTTTTGAAACGGTTAAAAAATAAAGGCAAGCTATAGATGTGGCTTGCCTTTTGTTTTATCTTCGTTTATTATCTTCTGTATCTTGAATTTGAACCTTTTGTTTCGCGGTCAATTCTTTCTGTTCTTGATGCATTTCTGTTTGGTGTGCGTGTACCTGTTTCATTTTCTGATGATGAACGCTGTCTGTTTTTCTTTAACTGCTGAATACGTCTTTGTCTTTCGCGTTTCTTCTTCTGATATCTGGCGTACATAATAAGAAGTATAAGAAGTATTGCCGGAATGAAGAAGAATGGACTTGTTATAACCTTTAACACAAGGTGGAATGCGTGAAGAATATTATTTCTTTCAACATCATTTGTTGCGATAAGGTTAGCCGAACCGACTTCAATACCTTTATATGAATATGTCACTGTACCAAGTACGTCACCTTTTGTAATAGGTGCCTCTAATTTTTCGGGCATATCGATATTCGTTGTTATTTGCTCTGCGTTGCCTTCACCGCTCGGAATAAGTGCTGACACGTCGTTTTCAACAGTTACAGCAACACGCATATCTTGTTTTGCCTCATAAACCTTTGAATCGGAAACTATATCTCCGACTGCCGCAAGCGGTTGATGTGTGTAATTATCAAAACCAAAATTGAACAAAGTCTTTGAATCGATATATGAATAAGCCTGTTCCTTTGTATCTACGTTTTTACAGTTCATAACGATTGCAAGAAATTCAGTATCGTTATATGAAGCGGCTGATACAAGACAGTATCCGGCTTGTGAGGTGTGACCTGTTTTAATACCTATTGCCGGTGGGTAATAGTAGTAAGTCGAACGTGATGTTCCGAGGAATAGGTTTGTATTTACAAGAATACGCTCTGATGCATACTTATTTGTTGCCGGAATTTTGTATATAGGCATTTTTACAATTTCACGGAATTGATCGTTTTTCATTGCGTACTTTGCAAGTATTGCAAGGTCGCGAGCCGTTGTATAGTGGTTATCGTCATGTGAACCGCAAGGATTTACGAAGTGAGTGCCTGTCATTCCTAATTCCTGTGCCTTTTGATTCATCAAATCGACAAATGCGTCCAGCGAGCCTGCAATGTGAATTGCAATAACATTTGCCGCATCATTGGCACTGTATACAAGCATACCTTTTACAAGTTGGTCTAAAGTAAGTTCCTCGCCGGTAAGTATACCCATATGAGAATCTTCAAGAGTTATTGATTTCAGCGCGTCATATGTGGCGGTTACCGTATCGTCCATATTACCCATTTCAAGTGCAAGTATAGCTGTCATAATCTTTGTTGTACTTGCAGGGTAAACTTTTTCGTCAAGGTTTTTACTGTATAAAACTCGTCCCGACGCCATATCCATAAGAAGTGCGGACTGTGCATACTGCACGTTCGGAGGCGTAAGTGACGGATCTTCCATAGTTATGCCGTTCGGAAGTGAATTTGCGTTTTGCGATGTTGTATCTGTATCGCTTTGCGAAGTTGTATCAGATGTGCTTGATGTATCCGATGAAGTATCTGACGGTGTTTCGGTTGCGGATGTTGTTTCCGTATCGCTTGATGTATCTGTGCTTTCGGTTGCCTTTGGTGTTGATTTTACATCATTGCCGTCGGAAGTTACTGTTCTGGTTGTTCCGTCAGGTGAAGTTACGGTTGAAGTTGTGTTATCAGTAGTCGGCTCCGGAGTCGGTGCCGCAAAAGAAAATGATAGCGGCATAACCGTTATAAATGCCGCAAGCAGTAAAGAAATTAACCTTTTCTTTTTCATTATAGTATCATTGCCTCCATAAATCTATATTCTAATTTTAATACATTATATCTCAATTTACTATTATATCGAAATTCTAATTATATTGCAATAAAATTTTCTTTAAATTCGTAAAAAAAGATGAAAAAATGAAAAATTTATGTTATACTATTAATATAACACATTTTCAGAGGTAGCAAAATGTTAGTTTTGAACAAAAAATCAAAAATATTCTTATACATAATCATTTTTGTATTGTTGGTTTTGGGCGGATTTGCCGTTGAACACTTTGAAAAAGACGCTTTTGTTATGGAAACCGTGGCAACGGAGGATTATATTCCGTATGAATCGGACACGAAAGAAGTCACCGACGGTAAAATCAATATCAATTCCGCAGATACAGAACAGCTTGTAAAGCTGAAAGGTATCGGAGAGAAAATGTCTGAAAGAATTATCAAATACAGACAGGAAAACGGCCCTTTTATGTCAATAGAGGAGATAATGAAGGTGTCGGGAATAAGTGAGAAGAAATTTGAGGATATTAAGGAATATATTTCGGTAGAATAAATCTGTTTTTTAATTAATATAAATATTACAGTGAGTTGAAAGGATGGGACAGATGAAAATATTAGTGGTAGATGACGAAAAACTTTTGGTGAAAGGTATAAAGTTTAACCTTGAGCAAGACGGTTATGCGGTAGTGACTGCATTTGACGGTGAGGAGGCTATTCGTCTTGCACATGATGAAAGCATAGACTTGATTTTGCTTGATTTGATGTTGCCGAAAGTGGACGGATTTACCGTATGCCGTACGATAAGAAGTTTTTCAAATGTACCTATAATTATGGTTACGGCGAAAAGTGAAGATATAGATAAGATACTCGGACTTGAATACGGTGCGGACGATTATATAACCAAGCCTTTTAACATTCGTGAGGTTACGGCAAGAATTAAGGCGATTTTGCGCAGAGTAAATCCTGCACCGAAAGGCGAAAGGGACAAGCTTATCATATCGGGCGATATAACTTTGGACTATAATTTCAGACGTGTTGTGATAAACGATAAGGTTATTGAACTTACAAGCAAGGAATTTGACCTTTTGGAACTGTTTATGAGAAATCCGGGTAAGGTTTATACAAGAGAAAATCTTTTGGATATAGCGTGGGGCTTTGATTATCCGGGTGATGTACGAACGGTTGACGTTCATATAAGAAGGCTTAGAGAAAAAATTGAGAAAAATCCTGCCGAGCCTTCATATATAAAGACAAAGTGGGGAGTTGGTTACTATTATAAGAAGGATTAAGGAAAAGATTAAAAACATCACCAATTCAATGCGTTTTACAATGATTGCAACTTATCTTGCAATTATTGTTACAACGCTTGTTTTGATGAGTATTTATATAATCAGTCTGCTTAGCGAAAATCTGTACAGTACGGAAACGATAAATATGTTTGCAAAGGCGAATATTATATCTGAAACCATTGCGGACGTATGGGGAAGCGATACATCTGCGACTTCGGCTCAAAAGTTTTCGGATGTTGTTGAGCGAAGCCTTGCAGGTACGAATATAAGAGGTGTTGTGACAAATAAATCGTATTCGGTTTTGTATGACACGAACGAAGAATCACAGCTTATCGGCAAGGTTTTTATGCGTGACGTTTTAAAACGTGCGCTTGACGGCGAACAAGCCGATATTATAACGACAGGCGAAAATAATATGCGTCTTATAAGCGTTGCAGTGCCTGTAACATTCGGCGGTGAAATAATCGGAAGTGTGTATTTGGCAGAATCGATAAACACGATTGATGATACAGTCCGAACGACAAGGAACAGTCTTATAGTTTTCAGTACGCTTATTGTAATTCTTATCGGTATGCTTAGTTTGGGTATGAGCTATATTATAACGTCACCGATTGAAGAATTTATTGCCGTTGCAAAGGAAATTTCAAAGGGTAATTTCTCAAAGCATGTTGAAGTTAAAGGTCATAATGAGATCGCACAAATGGCACAAATGCTTAATTATATGTGTGACGAACTTGAACTTTTGGAAGAAAAAAGACGTAAGTTTGTTTCGGACGCATCACACGAACTTAAAACCCCTATGGCTGGTATAAAACTTATATGCGACAGTCTTGTTGCGGCGGAAAATCCCGATCCGGCTATGGTAAAGGAATTCCTCGGCGATATGTCGGACGAGGTTGACAGACTTACAAGAATTGTCGAAAGACTGCTTGTGCTTACAAAACTTGACGCAGGCGGTAATTCGCTGAAACTTGAAGAAGTCGATATTAAGATGCTTATAAGTCAGGTTGTAAAAAAACTTACACCGATTGCGAATGCAAAGGATATTGTTATATATGTTGACAATCATCAGACAGAATTTAGCCCGATTTTACTTGACTATGACAAAATGTATGAGGCGATATACAATATCGCGGATAATGCGATTAAATATTCGCCGGAGGGCGGTTTTGTCCATATCGACCTTACGGCTGACAATGACTATCTGACAATAAAAATTGAGGACAACGGTCCGGGAATACCGGAGGACGAGCGTGACAGAATATTTGAACGTTTTTACAGACTTGACGATTCGAGAGCGAGAGATACCGGCGGAACGGGTCTTGGACTTGCTATCACAAAAGAGGCCGTACTTATGCACAACGGTACTATAGATGTTGCAAATGTGTCGGATATAGGCAGTGTATTCACAATACGTTTACCTTACAAGATTACTATTGGAGGACAGAATGAAAAGTAAAAAGGGAGTAATAGCTATCGTTGCGGTTGCGGTGCTGACAGTGGCGGCGGTTGTCGGAATACTTATAAAAAAAGATTACGGCAGTTATCGCTACAACAGTGAACTGTATTTCTTTAATGAAACGGCGACTTCGATAGTTATGGAAAATCGTGAAATTAAATATAAGGACGATAAGGAACTTGCGGAGTCTGTAATTGAGGCACTTATGAAAGGTCCCGACAACAGCCGTTATATGAAAATTATTGAAAAAAATACGAAGTTGCTGTCGCTTAACGACGTTGATTCCGGTAATATTGTTGTAAACTTTTCAGGTGAATTTTTGACAGGCGACAATACAAAAGATGTGCTTGCGGTTTATGCAGTTGTGAAATCGTTGTGTGCAATCAGCAGTGTTGACAGTGTTAAAGTAATTGTTGAGGGCAAGGATATTGCAACGGCGGACGGCTCGATTATAGGGTATTTGCGAAATCAGGACATTAATCTGCCAACCGATACATATAACAGCGAAACGCGTGAAATTGCATTGTATTTTCCAAATAAAGACGGCAACAAGCTTGTTATGGAAACAAGAACGATTAAAGTCACCGACCAACAACCTTTGGCACAATATATTATAAATGAACTTATCAAAGGTCCCGAAAACAAGGAACTGTCAGTGCCGCTCAGCAAGGATACCGTACTTTTGAGTGTGGAAACTTCGGATAATATTTGTTTTGTAAATTTCAAAGCTAATTTTACCGATAAAAATTCGGGTACTGCGGAAAAAGAGAAAATGACGATATATTCAATCGTTGATTCGCTTACAGAGCTTGACAATATTCAGCGTGTTCAATTCCTTATGGACGGTAAAAAAGTTGATAATTTCGGTAATATCAATATCGGAAGTATGTTCGGACGTGACGGAAGTATAATTGCCGAATAAATTTAGAATATTCAGTTGACAGTTTGGTAATAATATGATATTATACAATCAATAAAGGGGAGTAGCTTGCGCATTTTATATGCGTAATATGATGTCGTCAATACACGTTCGGAAGAACCGTATCATATTCTACGAAGCAAGACTTTTATTGCAGATAATTTTTTGTGCTGCAATAAAAAGTCTTGCTTTTTTTGTTTGCGGCATAAGTGAGAAGATGGAGGAATTGATTATGAACCCATATCAAATGAAAAAAGAAGATGTGCTTAAAATGCTCGGGACTGATGAAAATGGTCTTACGCAAAATCAAGCAAAGGAAAATCAGAAAAAGTACGGCAAAAACGAACTTGCGGAGGGTAAAAAGAAAAATCCGTTTATATTGTTTTTGGAGCAGTACAAGGATTTTCTTGTTATAATTCTTATTATTGCGGCGATTATATCCGGCGTGCTCGGCGATATAGAAAGTGCGATCGTAATATTTGTAGTTATAACGATAAATGCGATTTTGGGTACTGTACAGCATATCAAAGCGGAACAGTCGCTTGACAGTCTTAAAGAAATGTCTGCGCCGACTGCAAAGGTTATCCGTGACGGTGAAATAAAAGTCGTTGAGGGAAAAGATGTGACAGTAGGCGATATTGTGGTCATTGAGGCAGGTGATTACGTCTGTTCGGACGGACGTATAATTGAAAATGCGTCCTTGAAGGTTGATGAAAGTGCGATGACCGGCGAGAGTGAGCCTGTCGAAAAACAGGAAACCGTACTTGACGGCGAAAAACCGCTCGGTGACAGAGTGAATATGCTGTATTCGGGAAGTTTTGCGACTTACGGCAGAGCGAAAATGGTTGTAACGTCAGTCGGTATGAAAACCGAAATCGGCAAAATTGCGTCACTGTTAAAAAGTACGCAGGAAAAGAAAACGCCGTTGCAGGAAAGCCTTGATAATTTCGGTAAAAAGCTGTCACTTATCATAATCGGAATATGCGTTATTGTTTTGGGTTTGGAACTGTTCCGCAGTGACGGTATAAATTTGACAGTGTTTACGGACGCATTTGTGTTTGCGGTTGCACTTGCCGTTGCGGCAATTCCGGAGGCTTTAAGCTCGATTGTTACGATAGTTTTGTCAGTCGGAACACAGAAACTTGCAAAAGAAAATGCGATTATACGAAAATTGCAGGCAGTTGAGGGACTGGGCAGTGTTTCTATAATTTGTTCGGACAAAACGGGTACGCTTACGCAAAATAAAATGACTGTTCAGAAAATTTATTTTGACGGTCAAATTATTGATAAAGACGATGAAATCAATGCACGTCAAGGTCAGCTTATAATAGACGGTGCATTGTGTAACGACTCCGTTCAAAAAGAAGGTCAGGAAATCGGTGATCCGACAGAAATTGCACTTGTGAATTTTTCGGAAAAGCATGATTTGCCTGTTGAAAAAATGCGTGAAAAATATCAGCGTTTGGGTGAAATTCCTTTTGATTCAGACAGAAAATTGATGAGTACCGTTCATAAAATCGGCGGCAATTATAAAATGCTGACAAAAGGTGCGGTTGACGTTTTGTCGGGCAGAATTAATGAAGTCAAAACTATGGACGGAAAAAGACCGTTTACTGCCGAAGATTTGGCAGAGTTAAAGAAAGTTAATACGGAATTTTCTCAAATGGGACTTCGTGTACTTGCTGTGTGCGAACGTGACGTTGATACAGTCGACATAAGCGTTGAAGATGAAAAGGACTATATCTTGCTCGGACTTGTTGCAATGCAAGACCCGCCGAGAGAAGAAAGTGCAGAGGCGGTAAGAAAATGTAAAACCGCCGGAATACGTCCGATAATGATAACCGGCGACCACCTTGTGACCGCGTCGGCGATTGCAAGAAAAATTGGTATATTGGATGATAACGGCCGTGCGGTAGAGGGCAGAGAGATTGAAAATCTGTCAGATGAAGAACTTGATGAATTTGTTTCGGACGTGTCGGTTTATGCGCGAGTTTCGCCTGAACATAAAATAAGAATAGTCAGCGCATGGCAGAGAAAAGGCTACATCGTTTCAATGACCGGTGACGGAGTGAATGACGCACCGGCACTTAAACAGGCGGATATAGGTGTGGCAATGGGTATAACGGGCAGTGAAGTGGCAAAAGACGCCGCGTCAATGGTGCTTACTGACGATAATTTTGCAACGATAGTCAAGGCGATCGAAAACGGACGTAATCTGTACAGAAATATTCAACGTGCAATTCAATTCTTGCTTTCGGGCAATACGGCAGGTATACTTGCGGTATTGTATGCGTCGTTTATGGCATTGCCTGTTCCGTTTAAAGCGGTGCATCTGTTGTTTATAAACTTGCTTACGGACAGTTTGCCTGCGATTGCACTCGGTGTTGAACCGCACAGCAGTGATGTTATGAATGAAAAGCCGCGACCGAAAAATCAATCTATACTTACAAAAAAGGTACTTACAAATATATGTGTTGAGGGCGTTGTGATAGGTGTTATGACTATGATTGCGTTCTATGTCGGATTTATGAGGAATG
>OMGH01000215.1_pt1 | contig 52062 bp, 83 predicted proteins | sample 1645841 | NCBI WGS metagenome assembly OMGH01 (sample SAMN00849584, study PRJEB25192) | human gut metagenome
AATCCAAGGACGGCATCGGTCCGACTCCGATGCCAGCCACTCAGCCCCGTCCACTCGTCAGGACGGGGCACACAACCTAACCAAGCAAAAGGAAAACAATGAGCGACAACCTCGACCGCATCAACGCACGCATCGGAGGTGAAGCATGAGCACGATACGCTACATCAGCCTGTTCAGCGGAATCGAAGCCGCCACCGTCGCATGGCACCAGCTCGGGTGGAAGCCAATCGCATACGCGGAAATCGAACCATTCCCAAAAGCCGTGCTCAGACAACACTATCCGGAAGTGCCAGATTTAGGAGACATGACCAAAGTTGACTGGAAACAATACCACCATGCGGCAGATGTCGTTGTGGGAGGAAGCCCCTGCCAGGCATTCAGCATCGCCGGACTCAGGAAGGCTCTGGACGATCCACGCGGCCAGCTCATGCTCGAATATCTCCGAGCTTGCGCAGAGATTGATCCGGAATGGATCGTCTGGGAGAACGTGCCCGGAGTGCTGTCGGCTGAACGCGGACGGGCTTTCCGGTCGCTCCTTGAAGCCGTGGCCGAACTCTGGCCTGATGGGGGGGTGCATGGCGAGTGCTGGACGCTCAGTTCTTCGGTGTGGCCCAACGCCGCGAACGTGTGTTCCTTGTCGTCAACACTAGAGACTGGCGACGTGCCGCCCCGGTACTTTTTGAGCGCGAAAGCCTGTGCTGGGATCATCAGTCGAGCCGAGAGAAGAGGAAAAGCCTTGCCGGAGGAACTGCTGGCGGCGTTGGAAACGCAGATCCAGGCATTGGAAACTTGACCCACGGTGAGAACCAGTCTCGGAGAGTGTACTCGTCTGACGGAATCGCCCCGGCATTGCAGTCTCGTGAGAATGGTGGGCAGGATCAGTTGGCTGTCATGTTGGACTTCCACCAGCAGGATGGAAGGTTCAAGGTGAAATCGAGAGAGAGAAGTGATGTGCAGTGCAGTGCGGACAGTCAATCGAACGCGGCACGGTGCTTTAATCTCGCGCCGACATTGATGGCGCATGCGGGGAAAGACGCCCCATTCATCTATCCGACAGCCGATGGGAGAGACTAATGGCCCTTACCTTCAAGATACGCGGCGGCGGAACGGGGGTGGGTAAGGGATTCCTGGGACAGGAAGAGCTTTCCGCCACACTCAGCACGCACAACGACCAGTCCCTATACATGGAAGAGGATTCGATGAAAGGTTTAACAGTTCGCAGGCTCACCCCGTTGGAATGCGAACGGCTCCAAGGATTCCCTGATGGGTGGACTGACATTCAATGGCGCGGCAGGGAGCACGCGCCGGACGGGCCACGATACAAGGCGTTGGGGAATTCAATGGCCGTTCCGGTCATGAGATGGATCGGTGAAGGAATTCAACTCGTTGAAGACAACAAGGAACTTTTCAAGAAGGAAACCAAATGAGTAACGTAACGCAGTCCGATGATTCGATTCGTGAATGGCCCGACCGGGAGATCAACGAACTCCTGGACGAACAGCCCGCAGGATGCCACTTCCACCTAATCGCGTTCAACGACGCGGGCGAAGTGATGAACCTCAAACCAGTCAACATGCCACCCAAGGCATGACGTCAAAAACAAATGCTTCCCATGCGCTTAGTGCGATTGGCGCATGGGACTTCGGGTGGAACGGCACGACAGGAACCGTCCACCGGCATCGTATGGGCTTTTTGAGACCCCTTTCCCATACGACAGCCGGAAACTTGGGATAACAGGCACGGTACCGACCGGTGGGTTCGACTCCCACGCCACCCACGCAAACCATCAACAGATCGGAGAACACCATGGAAGACAACAGTCCGGAACGTCTTGACAAGAGCCTCACACGCTTGGAAATAGCACACCAGCTAAGCGAAACGGCAGAACTCATACTTGCCGACGTGAACAAGCTCGTCGCATACCTCGCCAGCGTTGACGCCAACGGCGATGGCATAGTCGATGAAGCGGTGAACTTCACATTGAAAGGCGCCGGCAAGATCAGAAAACACGCGACCGCTATCAGGTATGGAATCTCAAACGCGCTTGAGAACGCCGACGCACACGAAAACAACGAAGAACGCAAACGGAGATTCATAGACAACCTCTTCGGCGGTTTGGACGGTGAGTGAACGTGGACGGGCGGACGATCCGACAAGCCATATTGGACACGCGGTTCAGAGGCTACGACGTCGGCCAAGTGGACGAACTGTTGGAGAAAATCGCGCACGCCATGGACGTGCTCGACGCGGCGAACCGTGAACTATGGCGGAAAAACAAGGAACTGGAACACCAGTTGGCAAGATCGGAGCATCCAACCAATGAGTGAACGCGCCACACGCACGAACTGGCGGCGGCCCATCACCGGACACAAGTCCAACAGTGGCGGACATGAAGGCCGGAAACAAGCCGAAAAACCCACACTGACCGAACAGGGAATCGACGTTGACGAGTTCATCCGCGAAAACCACGCCCGCATACAGCGGCTACGCGAAACCACGCCACGCAGCGGCATTCCCGTAGGAGCGGCCATCGCATGCGACCCACGCAAACCCTTGGAACACGATCAGAAAAGAGACGAAGTGTTCGACACGTTCAAACGCCTCAGCCAAAGCCAAAAAGGAAACGTGAGCGCAAGCGACGTGGCACGAACGCTACGAATGCCGAAAAGCACGGTGCTGTACCAGATGAACAATCTGCTCATGTTGGGAATGCTGGACAGGCACGGACACACATGGACGTTGAAAACAAGGAAGGATGCACGGTGACAGGCATGATGTCCTTTTCGGAATCCGAGCTCAACGAACTCCGTAAACTCCGCGACAATGGCGAACAGTTGGAACCGGAAGAACTACGCGCGCTGAACAGGAAGGAACTGTTCGACCGCAACCGCAAACCCGAACCCACGCCAAACGCCACCATCGGCGTCACATACCGGAAAGTCTACGAAACATGGCTGGAACAATCCAAAACAGGGCATCCGACAGAACGCAGCATAGCGGAAGCGTTGGGGAAAACCGTCTCCACCATCCACCATCACGTCGCGAACATGGTGCGTGACGGATACCTCGTCAAAGACGCGATCCGCGAACGAGAATACGTGCTGACCAGCAAACCATTCGAACCATCGGACATGAAAAAAGCGAAGCAATCACCGGACACGCTGGCCAGAATCCGTGAGGAAACAGTCAAACTCCGAAACGAGGGCGTCGCATTCGACCCGGCTGAATACGCGCGGATCATCAGCGGACGTGTCGGCAAATCCGAGAAAACGGTACGCAACAATTTCGCCACGCTCCGCAAGGAAGGCGTACTGCCACCTGCTGAGAACCCGTTCGCCAGCCAGCGGAAACCAGAACCAGAACCAGAACCAGAACCGAAACCAGAACCGAAACCAGCCGCCAACAAGGAGGAACCAATGAGCCAGCCCACCACAACAAAACTCACCGCCACGGAGCCAACACCAGAAAACCCACGCGCCGTCATCGCAAACGCACTCATAGGCATCTACGACTCCATCTCGGCACTGCAGCGTGCCGCATACCATGCCAACGACAAGGTGGTCTACATGTTCGCCACGAAACTCCTCAACGGCGAATTGATGGACATCAAAGCCAACTACAGCAAGGAGGACACGAAATGAGACTCAATTTCAACAGCAAGGATGGCGTTTTCGCCATCAAAGCCGAAAACGAAGAGGAAAAAACCCAGCTCAAAACGTCGGTGCCCGCCATCTGCGATCTCATCATCGATTTTTTCGATGCTGAAGTCCAGGAAATGAAGGCGGCGAAGGAATGAAACGCATCCCACTCAAGGACACGGCGAACTCATGGATCTGAAAGCCAGCTACAGCAAGGAAAACAAGTAATGGACAAGAAAACCATCAACGAAATCACCGAAAAATACGACAACACCAGTCCAGACCAACTCCGCGCCGACCTCGCCGTATTGACTGCGATCAACAAACGCAGCGGCGAAATCCTCAAAATCATCAAAACCGCATGGGAACACGACCACGATGGTGGAGACAAGGAAACCGTCAACATCGCAGGCGTCGAAGCCGGAGAAATCAGCCTCGGCAAAGGCGGCAACGGCAAATACACGGTAACCGACGAACGCGCATACGGCGCATTATTGCACGACAACGATTTCATGATTCCAGGCGGACAGCCGGCAGCCGAACAAGTCTGGATGCCAAGACGTGAAGCAATGGACGCGAAATACCTCGAAGACATGATCCGCGACCACGACGGCGAACTGCCGGACGGCGTGGAATGGAAGACGGGAAGGCCGGGCGTGGTCACGTTCCGCAGCACGCGCGGCTTCGTGGACAAACTGTTCAGCGCGGAACTCGCACCAACCGTCATGCGCCTACTGCTCACTGACGGATCGAAAAACAACACCGGGAAGGAAACCAAGGAATGAGCAACGAACTCACCATCCAAGACAATCAGGACGTATTCACGCAACGGCAACTGGCGGCGTTGGCTCAGATCGGCGTACAGGGAGCCACACCAGCCGACCTTGCCGTGTTCCTCCACCAATGCCAGCGCACCGGCCTTGACCCGTTCAACCGCCAGATCTACATGATAAACCGCCGTCAAAAAGACCAGAACGGCAATTATATGCTGAAGCAGACCATCCAAGTCGGCATCGATGGTTTCCGTACCATCGCGCGTCGCGCGGCGGACCGTAACCACGAGCTGTTCAGCGAGCCGGAAACCCTCTGGTGCGGCGAGGATGGCGTCTGGCATGACGTGTGGATTGCGCCGACCCCTCCGGTCGCAGCGAAGGTCACAGTCCGCCGTGGCGAAGGCGAGTTCACCGGCGTGGCTCTCTACCGCGAATACGTCGGAACTCGGTTCGACAAGTCAACTCAACGTCATGTGCCGAACAGCATGTGGGCTTCTAAACCAGCCACGATGATTGCGAAATGCGCGGAAGCGTTGGCATTGCGCAAGGCATTCCCACAGGATTTGAGTGGCCTGTACACGGCTGACGAAACCGACATGGACGCCGTGCAGGCTGAGATCGTGGAAGAGGAAACCGCAGTCAGAAAAAGCTATGGCAGTCGCGCTAGACAGCGGAATCACGACGAACAGGCCGAGCGGCAGCCGCAGTCTTGCACGCCTGAACAGGCTGACGCCATTTTCACCATGCTGCGTGATTGCGGTGTCGCGTCGAACGAGGAAGCCGAGCAAGTGCTGCACCGGCTGACCGGCAAGCATGGATTGACGCCACGACAGGTCGGCCGACAGGACGCGGACAATCTGCTCGTCGCGGCCCCTGATTTCGTTAAACGGAAAATCATGCAGGCATTGCAGGAAATCCGCAAACCACAGCCGGAACAGGTGGAAGTCGTTGACACGACCACCACCGAACAGGAAAACACTGATAGCAAGGAGGCCGAGTGATGGCAGATGAGACCGTTGAATTGTTGCATCGTTTACGTATCACGCAGGAACTCGTTGAGGATTGCAAGCGCCAACTCAACGAGGCCGAACCGAAGAAAAATGGCGGAATCTACAGGGATGCGTCAGGAAATCTTTGGATTCACAATGCCACCAACTTGTGGGAAAAAATCTATTTCAATAAGGAGCGCAGGTGTTGCAAGATTGACCACTTCAATTGGGACGAAGTCGTTTCTCTCGCACAGACAGAACAGATTCTCCCGTTGACATACATCGCCCCATTCAAGGAGAACAAGGAGGAGGACTGAAATGGCCGGTGAGACCGTTATCACGATCGTCGGCAATCTGACCGCCGATCCGGAATTGCGCACGACGTCCGCGGGTGCGCAGGTCGCGTCGTTCACGATCGCCAGTACGCCGCGCTCCTGGAATCGCAGCACGAACCAGTTCGAGGACGGTCAGGCTTTGTTCATGCGCTGTAGCGCGTGGCGTGATCTGGCTGAGCATTGTGCCAACAGTCTTGCGAAGGGCATGCGTGTGATAGCGCAGGGCAGGCTTACGCAACGTTCCTACGAGGCGAAGGATGGCACGCAGCGCACGGTCGTGGAATTGCAGGTTGACGAGATCGGCCCATCGCTCAAGTATGCGACGGCGCAGGTGCAGAAGATGCAGTCAGGCGGATACCAGGGCGGCAACACCAACGGCGGTTTCGGCGGGAATGGCTATCAGCAGCCGCAGCAGGCACAGCAGCAGCCGCATGGAGCCGACCCGTGGGCTGCGCCAACCGGCACGCCCGACAGTTTCGGCGGTTTCGGCGAAGCGCCGGAACCGGAGTTCTAAATGGTGCCATTGGCAGGATACGACCCGCCAGCATGGTGCGAACGGCATGAGTGCCCCTACATCGGACGCTCATGCCCCGAATGCGAAATGGAAACGGAAGACTATTACGCGGATATCGGCGACGCCAATATCTGGGATTTGGAGTGAACATTGTTCGATCTGGACGTTTACGGGGAACCGGTCGCGAAAGGCCGTCCAAGATTCTTCGGCAGGCACGCCATCACACCGGAACGCACGCGCACGCAGGAAGAACTGATCGCGGGCGAATTCCTACGACACTACCCACAGGCGCAACCGTTGGAAGGCGAAGTCATGATGACAATCGTCTTCTACAAGAGCCGCCATGGCAAACCCGACTTGGACAATCTGGAAAAACTCGTCAAGGACGCGTTGAACGGACTCGCCTACACGGACGACCAGCAGATCAAACTCACCCTGTGCGCGATGCTCGAACCCGACCGCATGGCATTGGGCAAACGGGCGTTCGGACTGGTGAAACGACGGCAGGGAATGCCATTGACATACGGCGGCATCGAATACGAGCCACACACGGGAATCCACATCGAACCATTGGACGGAACCATCCACGACGGCATACGCCATGCCACGGAAAGCATGAAAGGACTGTTGCATGACGCGGGCAACGATGCGCGATATCGATGAAATGACTTTCAACATCCAAGTCTGGGATTACATGAACTGGGCTTTGGGAGACAGGAACCTTGGTTTCGACAGGCGGTTGCATTGGATGGGCGAACCGGTCAACGTCACCACGTTCAAAAACGCGGACAAGCCAGTGTCGGAAATGTTGGACGAAGCCCGCACTATCGCCGCAGACAACGACATGCGCGTCTGGGTCGCCGTCCAACACGTCACCGGCATGAACATCTCAGGAAGCCTCGTGCTAATCCCACCGGAAACATGGACACGACTCAGCCAACTCGACGCAAACCGGGAACTCGACGGAATCCACTTTATCCAACCGGCTGTCGGCAACGGGATGGGAGTGGTCAGCCTCTACCAGTTCGCACTGCTCATGAACCACTTGCAGCCACTCGGACCGGACGAATCGAAGGAGGATTGAAATGGTTGAAATACGCCAATCATGCTACATGTGGCAGAACGTGAAACTCAACCGCATCCAAGCCTCCCTGCTGGTGGCATTGGTGCGTGACGGACGATTGCCGCACGTGGACTGCGAATGGTCGAAACAGTATCGGACAATCGACGCCTTGGCCGCGCGTGGACTGCTCGTCAAGCATGATGACGGACTGGTGGAGCCTACCGGTTTCGGACGCGAATACGTTGACCACATCCTCACGCCGGTGAAGACGCATAGCACGGCGACATCCAAAAAAGTTCAACATGTTCTGGAACGACCAGTACGCGCATCCGAAAACATACCACTATAAGCCGGAACGGTTGCGCGTGGTGTGCGCTAGGGGAGCGGAATGAGACATCAGCAAACCATCATTGACAAGGACAGATCATGAAACACAACGAACAGGTAATGCTGTACAGCCGTGAATGGTTGGAACACGAGCGTCGCAAGGCATGGCGAGAAGGCTACGCCGCCGGGTGGAAAGACCAGGAATGCGACTTCCCGCCACACACCACCGAAAACCCATACAAGGAGACGCTCAAGTGAGGCACGACCCGTTCAGCGTCCTGTTCGCGGTCACATTGACCGTCAGCCTGTGCGTCGCCCCGATCATCATATTCATCCTCGATTAAGGAGTTCAAAAATGAGTGACAACGTCAACCATCCAAAGCATTACGAGAACGGCCCGTTCGAATGCATCGAACTGACCCGCCTGTTGAGTTTCGACTGGGGCAACGTGGTCAAATACTGCTACCGCTGGCAGTCGAAGAACGGCGTCGAAGATCTGAGGAAGGCGCTCTGGTATGCGAACGACGCGGTGATACACGGCATACCGCTCTACGCCGACACCAATTTGTCCGGCCTGTGCAATGCATTGTTCTCCGCCCTCGTGGACACCGATTGGGCGGGACTTAGACACATTTGGTGGGCATTCGCGAATAACTGTTTGAAAAAAGACATTCTAACGACCCTCAAGAACAAGATCAATGAAATCGAAAAGGAAGGAAAGTAATCATGGAACATATCGTGCAGTTCGCCATTGGCATTGACGACAAGGCCATACAGAACCGTATCGAGGAACACGCCTATACGGACGTGCTCAACAAGCTCACCAAAAACGCCGTGGACAGTGTTTTCTCATACACCAACGCGTATTCGCGGGACACCATGTGGAAGAACTTGATGGAGGACGCTTTGCAACGCTTCCTCGAAGAACGCAAGGACGAGATCATCGACAAGGCCGCGAACACACTCGCCGACCGGTTCCAACGGACGAAGAAGTATCGGGAAGCCATGGGAGACGCCATCGAAAAGGACGGTGAGTGATGGACGGATTGGACAAGGTTGAGAAAATTCTGATTGTCGTACTGGTGGTATCCCTCGCCGCAACGCTCTTCCTGATGGGAGTAAGCATCTACTCGTACTGGTACGTGGGCACGCATCATGATTACGGCATGAAGACGGTCAAGACCGGCGACGTGACATGGGTCTGCCTCACCGACCACGGCACGACCATCGGCTGCGACACCGTGGAGGAATACCAGTGAACGGCTACATCATCTGGCCGAAGGGCGATATGAGACTGCATACATGCCGAGTGTACAAGACGCTCCAAGAGGCATCGGATGTGGCGCAGGAGCGCGCCGACTCCCACCACAGGCCGTACGAGGTGCGCGTAACCTGCGACACTTCGCAACGAATCATCAAAACCTTTGAACCAAGGAAAAGCAAATGAATGAAGAAATACAAGTGGGAACCACCCGCGTCACATTCCATGTGACGGCGTTCTACCCGCCGATGGATATTGCGGAAGCCTGTGTGTACGTACCGATGTACGTGACCACCGGCGAAACGATTGGAAACCATGAAAAAGGCAGTATCCCAGCCCACGTGCAGAAGGATTTCGACAAGAAGGTAGAGCACGCATTGCAAGTGTTCGCCGACACGCTGAAGGCATCATTCAAGGAAGGAGAGGGAAATGTTGAGAAGCATTGATTTCAAAACCATGCCTTACCTGTTTACCGACAAGGCTGGCACTTGTCTGACTGTGGAGTTCGACGGCAGGGAACTGGATGGCATCTACAAGCAGGTGAAAGCCATGTACGATCTGGAGCATCCGTCTGCTGGCATGCCCATCGAACCAATGGAACCGGGCTGGTATATGACTCGGGATGGTGAAGACCTGTTGAGCTTCGACGGTGACGCATGGCATATCCACAATCTCGGTGGTGCGGAACCGTTCGCTGACGGTGGTCTGGAAACGATGGACTGGAGCGTGGTCAAACGAACGTTCGATGCTGACTCATTTCCTTTAGTTCCAGTCAATCCAAGGAAACCGAATATGACAGGGGAGGCCACGGATGTTCAACAGAAAGCATAGGGAAGTCCGATACGTCAAATGCCCGTACTGCGGCAAAAGCCCAGTCCGCATAGAAGGACGCAGCTTCACGGACAAGAACAAGATCGTCATGCATTACGAGTGCCCAAACAATCATCTGACCACCGGCGACACGCCATATCCACGCGAAGCATTGGATCTTTGGCTTCTCGCAGTCGGCAAGGTGCTGAAAGTCGATGACGTGATAAGCGACTACTTCGCCAAACAGCAAAAGAAGGAGGCAGGCCAATGACCGAGCATGAGGAATACTGCGTGAGCATCCGCAAATCCTACATAATGCCCGACCACACGCTGGGAGGATACGCGGTGACGTTATGGAGTTGGAGCAGTCCCGACGAAACATGGTGGTATGCGGCAGTGCGCGAATACCTGTTCGCGGACTACAACGGCAGTCGTAGGAAGGCGTTACGGCAGGCGAGACGGGCCGCTAGAAAACTCGCCGGAATATTCGACTGCACCAACCATGACACCAACGAGGAAGGAATGTGGCAATGAGCGTGCTATACCACGGTGGGGTTCCAGACCTGAAACCCGGCGACATCATCGAACCGGGGCACAGTCGAGACAATTACGACGATTGCCCCATCTGCCGTGCCAGACGCGAAAAAGGCGCGTCGGCCATCGAAGGCACCGGACACCAAGAACAAGTCTACTGCACCACCATGCGTGATTACGCGGCCGAATACGCCGCAATATATGGCAAAGGAGACGTATACCAAGTGCGTCCGATAGGCGACCTCATCGAATCCGATGAGGATTTCGAAGGCTGTTACCGATGCGACAGGCTGCAAATCGTCAGAACAGTGGAGAAACACGTCGTGCTGACCCCTAAACGACGCCGGAAGATCATCAGGCTCATGCAGCGTCTTGGTGGCCCATGCCTGAACCCGCTGCCACGAAACGCCACCCCGGAAATGATCGAACGTTGGGCGGCACGAGAATACGCCGACATGCGGCACATCATGCGCGAAGCCGAAAGGAGCATCAAATGAGCATAAGAGTGGGAACAACCTACTTGGCGATATGCGACTATCCGGGCTGTTACCTGGGGTACGAATTCTGGGAACCAACCAAGAAAGCCGCAATCAGTGACGTTATCGACGATGACGAATACAAGGGGAATGATACGAAATGAGCAGTCAATACAAGGTTCGCGCGCTGTATTGGAGTTACAACGACGGCTACTATCGCTTAAAAAACCAGGGGGTGCTTGAAGATTTACTGAACGATGGTTGGGAGATTTCACGGGTGGATGCCATATCGCCAACGAATTTTCCATCTGGCGCATTCGGCGCCACGAACGTCTACGTTCTCGAAAAGCAAAGCGAGGAAAAGCAAAGCGAGGACACGAAAAAGAGCAGTGTGTCAGAATTCCCCCCGCATGACATGGGTCTACGTGTGGAACTCGACACGAACGGAACATACTACCTGAAAAGCGGATGGAAAGAACACTGTGACTGGATTTATGGGCTTGCTTGGAGGTATACGGATGGTTCCGGCATCGTATCCGCTTCACGGCCTGACAATCCTGTTCCCATCGCAATCATGAATAGCCACGTGAGGCTAGCAACCTCATTCGATGAACACGAAACCGGAACCACCAAGCAAAGCGAGGACACGAACATGAAGGAGACAAATCGATGAACGGCGATAAGCAGCATGCGGTGTGGCGTGAAAGCATCGAGAAATACGGCCAGGAGACGCAAAGCATCGTCTGCATGGAAGAATGCTCCGAACTCATCCAAGCCATCAGCAAGCGCCTACGCGGCAAGCCCGGTGCCACCGACAATCTCGCAGAAGAAATGGCCGACGTGATCATCTGCCTGTACCTGCTCAAGGAAATGTACGACATCACCGACGAGCAGTTAAATGAACGGATCGCACGCAAGACGGCAAGGCAATCCAAGCGAATGCAAGCCGATGACCCATTCCTGGAAGGCAAGGACGCGGAATGAGCGCGTACCAACCTGTTCTTGACCCTGCTTGCGGCGGGCGAATGTTCTGGTTCGACAAGTCAGACAGCCGTGTGCTCTTCGGTGACGTGCGCGACGAAAGTTGGGAACTATGTGACGGACGCAGATTCGAAGTCAAGCCGGACATGCTGATGGACTACCGCGATCTGCCGTTCCCGGATGAGACGTTCCGTATGGTCGTGCTCGACCCACCACACTTGCGCAATGCGGGAGAGACGAGCTACATGGCGCAGAAATACGGATGCCTCGACCAAGAGACATGGAAAAACGACCTTAAGACCATGTTCAGCGAATGCTTTCGCGTATTGCAGCCTTGCGGAACGCTGATTTTCAAGTGGAATGAGACGCAGATACCCGTCTCTCAGATTCTCAAGCTCACTGACCATAAGCCGCTCTTCGGCAACAAACAGCCGAACCGCACCGGAACACATTGGATCGTCTTCATTAAGGAGGATACGGAATGAGCAGGGCTGAAACTACCGCCATGCTGTCCAAGCTGGTAGAGAAGCGTCTGAAGAACCGCGTCAGCTTCTGGGCAAGCGAGGTGAATTTCGACTTGGGCACCTCGAAAAACAGACGAATCGACTTCATGGGATTCAAGCCGTTCACGCCCGGCTATGTGCTCATGCCGGCAAGTGTGGAACTTGGCGAGTTCTCCTGTTACGAAGTCAAATCCTGCATGGCGGATTTCAAATCAGGCCATGGGTTGACGTTCTACGGGGACGTGAACTACCTCGTGACCACAAGGGAACTGGCCGAGGAACTGCGAGTCAACTACTTGCTGCCACACAATATCAATCAAGTGCTCACACCATCGAAAAAAGGCGACAAGCTCGTACCGCTTTTCGACGTGTCCGGCAAGTGCCAATCCTACAGGTGCCGCGCCGCAAGCGAAATGCTGTACGCGATGATCGAAGCGAACGGAAAGAGAACAAATTGAGCATCGCGGATGATGAAGCTGAGAAGGTATATCCGACCCGCTACTGGAGTGGAACGCGTGTCAAGGAACAGTTTTCCTGCGACACGGACGATTTGCAGGAAGCGTACCTGCGCGGACGCAACGCACCACCGGCTGACGCCGAGGTCGAAGCCGTGGCGAAAAAACTGATGTGGTGGGACATGGCACCAGCCTGGGAAGACGTCATGCCAAGTGAGGACTGCTTCTGGACTCTGTCCGAGCCGGAGATACGCGCCAATTACATCAGGGACGCTCGGGAAATGCTCGAAATCGCACGAAAGGCGGCAAACGAATGAGCATCGAGGACTGGATTGAAAAAATCGCCGTCGCCGTCGCGGTAATGTTCTTCGTCATATTCATCGCCTTCATCGGCTATATCTGCTGGGCTGAAGCGACGGCGGACACCATCATCCTCCGTGATGACGGACAATCATACGCATGTCAGACCAGCAGAATATCCCCAGCGCCACACAACTGCAAACCGGTCAAGGAGAAACGATCATGAGCATCAGATATGTGGAATGCGCTCACTGCGGCGAGGTTGTCGGCACATATTACGTGACCTGCCCCTACTGCGGATTCAAGCTGGCCGCCGCGCGCAAGCCGACAGGCATGGATCCTCTGTATGGCATGACCGACGACGAATTCTACAAGCGATTCGGGAGCATGTGATGGAAGATGTTGGAATTCTTCCTTGGCCCCCACCAAGCTTGGCGGAGCTCGAAAAAGCTTTGGATTCGATGGACCACGACGGAATCACAAGAGGAGATTAGGCGATGGCTAGGCGCGGCTACGTGCAGCTCGTGAACGGCTTCTACGACAACGACAAGATACGTGACCTCGTGCGCATGGGCCGCGCCGATTCCGTTGGTGTGTACTGCATGGCCCTCTCGCTATGCGGCGACAGGCTCACAGACGGTTTCGTACCACGTCGCGCCATGCTCTCCAACATCGGAGCGACACCGGAACAAGTGAGGGCGCTCGTGGACGAGGGAATGCTTGAAGAGGTCGAAGAAGGCTGGCTGATCCACGACTACACCGCGCACAATCGCACCAGAGAGCAGGTATTGCACGCCCGCGCCGACGCCAAGGAACGCAAAAGCAAATCCCGATGTCACAGCAGTGTCACAGCAGTGTCACAGCGTGACATGTGTGTGACATCGGGACAAACACCAGAACACCAGAACACCAGAACACCAAAGAAAGAGAAAGAAGAATATTCTTCTTCTTTCTCCAAAGAAATCGGCGTGAAGGATTTCGGCGATTCGCAAGAGTGCGGCGAAACGGACAGGACGCTGGCTGTGGAATATCCGAACCTCGACCTCGAATCCGCATGGCTCGCCTTCGCGGACCGCCACCAAGACGAAACACGCACGATAGCCGACTGGACGCGCCTATGGAAAGGCTGGTGCCAACGCAGGGCCAACATGAGCGGCATACCACAAAAAACGCCACATACGCACACATGGGCGTGCGAACACACGCTGAAACGCCTTGGCATTAAATCACGCGACGACGTGCAAGACATGGTCGAAGCACAGCAAACGGCAAACCAGCTCAACAAGGAAGACCGAAATGGAAGAACCTGAACTCACCGAACAACAAAAAACAGCCCTCAGAAAAGCAATCGGCGACATCATTGGAGACTACACGCCATGGGTGCTAATTATGGAAACCACGCCACTTGGAGAAACAGCCACGGCATACTCCGAAAGCGTGACCGACACGCATTCCAGCGCGTTCACCATCATCGGACTGTTGGACAACGAACTAACCCAACGACTCAGCTAGGTTGCGTTCACAGGTGCATGGTAGAATCATCCAAGCCGGTTCAATCGCACGCCATAAGGCACTGGCCTAGGAAAACCATACCCAACGAAAGGCCAAAAGCGATTGCCGGAATGCAAAACCCGCTCATGCTGGCGTGAGCGGAACCCAGAACGCCAACTATGCCCCAACTGTGAAACCCGCCTCACCGACAACCTGACATGGCTGGCGAAACACCTGCCATCATTGGAAAACGGGAAACTCAACCGCATCAACAAAAACAGGGACATGAACGGCAACGGCGGAAGCGGATACTCCGCAACACCGCCACTACGCGAAACCATCTACGATCTCCTATACGAGCGTGACGAACACGGACTGGACGGCGTGCAGCCCACCCTCCAGGCATTCGCCACATGCCTAGGAATCCAATGGATGCACGTCACGCCACTGGCCGACCTCGCCAAACGAATCCTCGACACGAAAACAGGACACACCAACTACCTGCTCTCCACGGCAACACCCGTATACGCGGAACAAATACGCATCCTAGTCAAGGAATGCTCACGCATCCTCAACCAAGGACACGCCGTCAACCTCGGCACATGCCCCAACACCGACTGCAACACGCCACTGACAGCCGACGAAACAGCAACCACAGTCAAATGCCGCGGATGCAAAAACACGTGGAACATCAACTACCTCAAGAGCATCATGAACCAGAAAATACTCGAATCAGACTACACGGGCACCATGCGCCAGATCATCAACCTACTCGCACAATCCACCGGACAGATCGTCAACACGAACACGTTCAAAAGCTGGGTGCACCGCAACCAACTAAAACCAGCGGGTGGAATCCACGGACACCCCACATACCGCATCGCGGACGTATACCGGCTCCTGCTCCGGCTCCAACAGGCCGGACAGACAACCGACAGCGTATGGCAGCTGCTCTCCAAACAGAAAGCAGAATAATGGCACGAATCATCATCGAAGACAACGGACACACGATCACATACGAGAACGTGTCCAACATCCACGACCGGCAAGACCGGAGCGCCACCACCACAAACATATTCCGCAACACGGCAGAACGCACCCTGCATACGCTCACATTCCTCACGCCAACGGCAAACAGCATCCTCTGAAAGAAAGGCAAAAAATGAGCGAAATCATGCAAATCACCGGCAACACCGACAACATCGCATACCAGCATCCACACGACGCCGGAGCCGACCTGAAATCACGCGAGGACACCATCATCCCCGCCAACGGGCGCACGCTCGTGCACACCGGCGTATACGCGGCAATCCCTCACAATCACGTGGGCCTCGTATGCCCCCGAAGCGGCCTCGCGCTGAACCAAGGCTTGACCGTGCTGAACGCGCCTGGAATCATCGACAGCAACTATCGCGGCGAACTATGCGTGATCCTGCACAACACCAGCGAAAGAGCCGTCAAAATCACGGCGGGACAGCGCATAGCGCAACTTGTCATAACGCCCGTCGCGCACGTGAAAATCATTCCGGAAAGCCACCTGCCGGAAAACACGGAACGAGGCGAAAACGGATTCGGCAGCACCGGCGAATAAGCCGACAACACTCGTAAAACAGACACTCGACAACCCTGGACAGGAACAATCATGAGAATCCACATCGTCACCGCTGACGTGCAAGACAAGGACAGATACAGGGATTACACGACCCTCCCACCGGAAAAGTATCCTTATCTGCCAACTGTTCGCGAGGATACGGAAGTCAAGTATGGCGAGTTCGTCAGCATCATGGGTGTTTACGGTTCGCGTGACCGGGCAGAACATCGCGTGGATGAACTTGTTCGCGAAGGCTTCACTGTTTTCCCGATCGTCGAATGCGTTGTGGACGCGAACTGTTGGAAATACATAGGAGGCCACGCGGAATGAGCGTCGCCGACACGACACAGGACAACACCACCAAGGAGGCGCAATGAAAGCACTCGACTTCACCAAGAAGAAAAGCAAACTGGTAGACAAGCTGGTAAAACTCGGATTCCATTATCAAAGCACCGACAAGGAGCCAGCTAGTCTGCGAGGACCCTCACGACTGATAACCACATGGGCGAACGTCATGAATGGCGTGACCCTGCAAATCATCGATGCGTATGACGAACGCCATGGCGAAAACTACGAACTGATTACAACGAAGCGCAAATACGTCAGGATAACGGATGATTGCACTAACATAAGCGTCACCATGTCGTTCGAAGAGTTCATGGAATTGGAAGAGATCACGAACAGCAAGGGCAGCACATTCCCACGCCCGGAAACATCCTTCAAAAGAATTACTAACGAGAACTAGGGGGATACGTGAAATGAGCGAGACAATCAAAATCAGTGGAAAGTGAGCGCGTCATGCGAATCTACCTAGTAACTGCGAACGCACAGGATCACAACGAATACATCGAGTACCGGGATCAACCATATAATCCCGATTCGTTCACTGACACCCCAATGCACATGGGCGAAACATCATACACCGCAGGATTTGTAAGCATCATGGGCGTTTACACGACACGCGAACAAGCGGAGACACGCGTAAACAAGCTCACCCGCGAGAAATTCCCGGACTTGCGAATCATCGAGATTGAAGCGGACTCTGACTGTTGGCAGTTCGTCGGTGGAGGTTGGCTCTGGTGAACAAGCAAATAATCACAGCGGACCATCTGAACGCCACGCACTTGGGCAAGCGAATCACCATCAACAGCTTGCATGGCACCGTCATGTCAGGCGAGCTGAAAGAAATCAGCGCCGACTACGCCATCATGCCCAGTTTGGCGTCTTACTTCCCCTACAAAGAAAACAAAACATTGGAGTACAGTAAGGACGTTCACATCATCCTGCACTTGTCGAACCAAGTCAACGACGATATCAAAGCAACCGTACGCGAGGACACGGAACTACAGGTAGAAGACGAACAGGTAGACCATTTTGTTAACGTCTTCGGCAAAATGGTCAGACTCGAAAAGGAGACACAATGACGTCACCAACCACCAAAGAACTGCTCATGCGCGTGATCGCCGTGGAATCACCGAAACTGTTCGACGGGTCAGACAACGAGCCAATCGAAGTGACCTCCTACTCCTATCAAGAAGAAGGAATGCGTCTCTGCGATACATGCGACTATCCAGAATTACTGTTCATAGGATACCGGACACGCGGCGGAAAAACGAAACATCTAGAGTACGAGTACTTCGACCTATCCGACTTGCTCAGAACATTGGACAAGTGGGATAGGCAACACGACGATACGAGGAAGTCAGACGCATGAAATGGTTCACCAGCGACCTGCATTTCGCACACCCATTCGTGGCCGCGCTACGCGGTTACGCGCTACCCGGATACGCTCGCGACGAATCAATCAAACAACAGGCTGAACGCGACGGCAGACAGCTCAAGGATTGTGTTGACTGGCGTCGGCACGACCTCGACATCGTACAAGCGATAAACACATATGTCGGCAAGGAAGACGAACTCTACATCCTCGGAGACATCAGTTCCGGCAGCACGTGGAGCGTCGAACAGGCGATAATGCGCATCCAGAATCTACAGGTCCCACGCAAACGCAGACACCTGATCCTCGGCAACCACGAACTCTACGCATCCAGCCGCACGCTGGAAAAGTTGGCAAGCGTGTTCGGGGAAGTCGGAAGAGTCGGCATCACCGAAATCAGAGACGGGCGGGGCAACAATCCACACACGGTATTTTTAAGCCACTTCCAATGGCGTGAAGACTTCACGCAAAGCAAACCACTAGGCGCAGTCTCAACCAATTGGAACGCGCCGGAATTAGCCAAATACGCGATACCACGCATGAACAACACTCTGCTCCTGCACGGACATACGCACGCGTATGACCCACTTGAGTTCGGCAGGCATCATAATGAGATCAACGTCGGATTGGACGCATGGTGTTTCGAGCCGGTCAACGAAGCCGAATTGGTGGACAATTGGCTACACACTGCGTTAAACGTAACTGAGTGATCTACAATGGCACATGAATGGGGGCGGATTCAAACCACCCCCACTATTTTTCTCGGTCAACAGATCCTTTGGATTCCAAATCATCCATTATTCAAGAATCTCTGCAATCCATCGCCAGCCCTGCCATCCAGCCCGCGACGGGACATGTCGTAATAGTCGAGCATCTGCGGACTGTTCCACCCGCCTGCGGCCATGATGTCCCTGTCCGGCACGCCAGCGTCACGGGAGAGCGTGCAGAACGTTCGCCGCAATGAATGCGGCGAAATATCCGGCACGCCAACACGCAATGCCACGGACGATACGATGCCCACTGCGGTCTGCTGTCGCAGACGCGCGCCGGAATCCTCACGGAACACCGCACCGTGCCTACGCCCGCCAATGAGTCGTGCGAGAGCCTCGGACGCCTCGGAGGGAATGGCCACACGCTGGGACCAGTCGCCCTTGCGGTCGAACCGCACCCACGGACGCCCGTCATCCAGATGACAGTCTTCGACATCCAATCCGAGCGCCTCGCTGACCCTCGCACCGGTCAACAGCAGCAGACTGCACAGGGCATCCGTCCGCGCATCCATGCCACGCGCTTCGGCCAGAAAAAGCCTAGCCTGCCCGCGGGTGAGGTACGTGCCGTCCGAATGACCGTACATTTTCGGTCTGCGCACATGCTCGCCCGGATCGCAGTCGATATACCCCTCCTCGCACATGTAGCGGTAGAGGCCGCAAACGACGCTCAGATTCTTGTACACCGTGTTTTTCGCCGCTGGCCGCATGCCGTCGCCATAGGCGGCGAACACCTCGATATGGGTGCGCTTCGCCCGCAGCATGTCGATGCCATTATCCGCACACCAGCGGAGCCATCGCGATACGACGCTTCGATACCCCGCCCTTGTGCTCGGCGACAACCCGGCGAGAAAACCGGCGATCATGTCGCTCACCGTTTCCATATGCGCACCGTCTCCTTGCAGATCAAAGGCTTGTCGGCCGGACCCTTGACAAACGGTGGTATCCACTGCCTACGCCTCAGCGAATGATTCGGACCATACGCCTGATCCCTCCAGAAGCCGCGCACGATGAAACGATGCGAATACTCACGTCGCACCCGCTCGTCATCATCGGCGCTTCCGCCCGGACGATGCAGGTTCTCACGCAGCACCAGCATCTTGACCTTGCGTATTTCCGGGTCGAAACGCTGCGGCAGGGGATGCGCCATATCGGGTTTCGCCGGTTTTGCCTCGCAGATATGCGGTTCCGCGCTCAACGCCCACACCGCGTGCAGCAGGCCGCAGAGCCACTGGAAGCTCCCGTCGTTCTCACGGACGACGGAGGGGGCGAGCGAGACGACGGGGAGGCCGAATGAATCGGCGTGCATCTCCCTGATCCCCACGGGATTGTCGGTGAACACCGATATCTTGACGCTCTCGCGCCCCACATCCTGCCATAGGATCGCGGCTACACGAGTTTCGCCGGACCCGTCGTTATCGAAGCGGAATGAGATGTGCTGCACGTCGCCCTCGAAAAATATCATCCCGCATTGCGCCGGCGGATCGGGTTCCGGAAAATCTCCGGCCTGCACGGTGTCCTCGGACAGACGCGTCATATCTCGGCTGACCCACCACAATTGCGCGGTTCTGATCTGATCGGTCATGCTCCAGGCGTTGGCCATCATGGCCTCGTATTGAGTTTGCGAGCCGAGTTCCCCAAGCCTGTATTGGGCGAAGTCGGCGAGCTTGTCGCGGATCAACGGCAAGTGGGATGGGATAAGCCTAAGTCTGCTACGCTTGGACATCACGCCCCCCTAACGTTGAAACAGTGTCAGCGTCTTCGGGATACACGTATCTGACCGTATAGCCTTCCGCCTGCAATATTGCACCAATCTCCCTCGAACGCGCGTTGACGACACTATAAACAGCATCATCACGGCCATACGTGTCGTAATGCGCCTGAGAACGATAGTACGTCAAATCAACATGGTCAGGCGGATTGCCTTGGACTTCCTCAATCCCGTCCACCGCATCCAACGCGGCCTCGACCGCTTCGACATGCTGCGTGAGCATGTGTTCCAACCATGCCTGCGCGTCTGCCGGTGGTTCCGCCTCGCCGGGCTTCTCCCAACGTTTCACCGTCATCACGGCATTGCCGAAACGGTCGGCAAGCATCTTCTGACTGATGCCGCATCGCTCCCGTGCCGCACGAAAAGCGGCCTTCGATCCAAACGTCATACAAACCTCCAGACAATCATGAAAACACGGAAAACGTCGGTTCCAGCATGAAAAACACGCTGGAGCCGGCAGAACAACGATTTTCAGCGGAATACGTCACGCCTTGACGCAATCGAACACCAGCAAATCGGAATCATCGGAATCCGTTCCGATCTTGGAGTCAAGACGCCACCCGTTTTCCTCAAGACACCGTTTGATGTCCTCCGTCCAATCATCCGCCTCCACGTCGGACGGGGTGAACTCCAAGTCGTCCACAATCTCCCTATCCTCATGGAAATCGATGAAGTAATCGTAGATGCGGATATGGAACGTCGAATCCACGTCAAGCGGGTTCCTGAGCACCGCATTGTTCGGCTCCATCACGTCGATGTAGGCGTTGTGGGCTTCGATGCGCTCGGTCCATCCGCTGATGGTTTCAGGATCGTTCAGGTCGATGAACCAGTCCATGAGCTGCTCGGTGGTCAACGTGTCTGAGTAAGCCGAAAGCTCTTCGTACAGCTTGTCGTAATCGGATTGCGTGGACTCCTCGTCAGCGACGAGCCGCTCATACTTGGCACGGAGCCGTTCGGACGGGATGCAAAGCCATGCGTCTTCGGTTTCGCCGTCCTTGTCGAGCTGGCAATCATAAACGCGATGGCGGAGCTCCGACTTCGGGAACTCCAGTGCGAATGTGCCAGTCTCATTCCACTTGTGGCCTCTGGTTTTTTCGATATGAATGGTAATCATTTCAATCTCCTTGTGATTGTGGGGATGCCTTGATGCTTCCCGTTTGTTGCTAACTACAATATATGTTACCAAAGGTAACATTTCAAGTTGGTGTGTCACCGACGACTTCGCAGCCGGGGATCAGTCCTCGACATTCCAAAGGCAATCGCCGTATTCGCGGACCTCGCCTATGGTGGGCGCTCCAATCGTGCCCATGGGCCGGCACGCCATGCGATTGACGTCGGCCAACAGTGCGGCCCGGTCGGTCTTCTCCCAATCCTCGTACATGCCGGACGCCCATTCGCCTGGGCGGATGGCGATTCCGCCATCCTCTTTTATCGAGATGGCCATTGGCACGCCATTGACGTCGATCTCGGTGGCGTAGGGGTTGACGGTGGCCTTCTCCTCGTCGTAGGCCGACGCGAAGAACAGTTCCATCTCCGTTTCCGGTGCTCGATGCTGGAATGCGAACCATTCGTCGGCATCGTCGAAGAGTCGTTCGATGGCCTCTTCGGATGGAAGCGAGACCGTCTCGTTGGTGCAGCGCGTGGTGAATGTGATCGTTGCCATTTTCGTGTTCCTTACTGTTTTGGTCCATGCGTTCGATAAAACAAAACGCCCCGACCGAAGCCGAGGCGTTTTGCGACATCAAAACATGCCTGATATGCATTTTTCGATTCACGCATATTACACATAATTTCAATCCACGCGCTTCGAATTGAGTCGAAGCTATTTCAACCGGACACTCGCCATTCCGGTGCGACAAAAGTTATTATATCACACGTCGTGTCCGCAGGTGTGGGTGATGCCGTAGTGTGCCATTTTGGTTTGTCCTTTCTTTTTGCTGACATGATTTTTATTAGAATGGAGTAATAAACGAGTCGGGTGTATCGAACAGGCTGATATCAAAAAACATGCCCGACCGCGCATGATCGTTGCACATCCACCTGCGAACCCTCCAAACCGGCATCATGAATAAGCCACGCCTCCAACTCCACGTCAGGAATCACACTGGAATGACCGTAAGCATACAAGAAGCCAGTCGGAGTCGTGAGTTCAAGCCGATACCCGCCACCAGAGATCCGGTAATATCGCAGCCGCCACATCACGGCACCTCGATCTCGTCACGCCATGACAGCATGTCGCGCGTAATCATATCCCCGGACGACACCTGCACGTAAAGCCACGCACGATAACCCAACCGCGCGTCACGATCACGTTCCAGCCACGCGGCCAACCATTCCACCCACAACGAAACAGGCGAACGATACCGCCACAACTCACGGTTCGACTCACGGTCAAAACGCGAAAACTGATAAACCATCATGCCGAAACCTCCTCACCATTCCAAAACCTTGCTGCCATCGACAAGCACATACGAGCCGCCAGCACCATTGCCCGACACGGACGCATCCCACTTGCACACATGCTGATAGGCGGAACCCCCATCGACCGAGACGGAACCATCCTCGACGAAACAAGCCGGAATATCCACCCAAGGAAACGCGGAAGCGACGGAACCAGGATTATCACGACGCCACGCATTCCAAGAATCGACAGTCTCAGCCGACGCGCTACCCAACGCCTGGACCTGATCCACGGATTCCAAACGACCGCCAGCACAAACGGCTGCGACAATCACCGCAATGAGAAAAACGTTACGCACCTTATTCATTAGCATGGTTTGCTTCTTTCCGGCAGACCATGTAAACTATGATCTGCCTGATTATTTTTGTTGAGAGGTAATTAAGGCGCCGCCACCGCTCAGAACGGTGGCGGCAAATTCTTTTATGCGGCAAGCTTCAGATTATGGCTCGCGAGATAGCTGGCAATCTGCTCTTCAAGCCGCGCGTCAACGTCCGTGTAATAGTCGCGATACGCGATCACGCCACCAGTACCGTCGAACGCGACATACGCCACACGACGCCCCTTGCTATCACGGAAGCCACGCGGCTTATGTCTGAACCCGCCGAACACGTCGGCTAGTTCATTGACCGACTTGCCGCCAGGAATAGTCATCTTGCATACCATGACCGCGCTGGAAGTCCCGACAACCTCATGCGGCTCGGTCCGCGGTGGAACCTCGGAAATCTCAGCCGTAACCGGCTCCGGTTCGACAACAGGCAGATCATCATAAGTCTCACACATCTCAGGATGATCCTGCTCCATTGGAGTCAGAAACGACACGTCACGCGACACAACCATGCCGCCATGCTCCCACGACAACACCCAGCCACATTCACGGTCAACATCAGGAAGACTCAAACCGTGAGCCGAATAATCACCACAATCATCGGACGCAATCAGGCCGCCACGTTCCACGATTGACGGCACGTCACCAATCTCACGCACCGCCTGCGCATAATCCGCCCCATTAGGGTCAAGCCACACACCGCCGTCGGCGCGATACGCGGCGGCAACACCACGCACCGCCTGAGCATTGACGACACCTGGAACCATACGCCACGACTCGACGTTATCCGACATGCCGAAACGCCATACGCTCGGACTGTCAACCGAATTGAAAAACATGAAAACACCATCGGAATTGACGGCCCACAAGCCGTTAACCTTGTTAGACATTTCAAACCCCTTAAAAACAAAGGGCGCGGCACAATCGCCACGCCCCGAAACTAAACAAACAGACTGAATGAATCAGACGCCCACACGCCTACGGGCAGCGGCCTCAGCCTTGAAGAACGCCGCGAAAGCGTCGCCGATAGACTCATAAAACACGCCATCAATCCACCAGCCGGCATAACCTTTGGAATCATACCCACGCAGCTCTGCAAGCTCAGCGCGCATAAGCGGCAACGCCTCACGACGCGACACCGCGCTACGATGCCAATTATTGTCGAAATGATCCGCAGCAACCCAAGCGTCGCGTTCCTTACGCGAATCAAAAGACAACAGGCTGCAATACGGCTCACCCTCAAAATTGGTAAAGCCGACACCAAACTGCCAATACCCGGCATAAAAATGGACACTCATAACACACACTCCATTCGTGCAAAAAGATTGATTGATGGACGTGATTGATAGGCTCACGCCCGAAAGCCTGGAATATAGGGAGACTACTTACGTTCCCCACCATTCAGGAAGTCAACGAACTTGTCTCTAGCCACGCCATCGCACTCACAGCCGAGAAGATCACTGCTGAGCACGTCATAGCCACAGCCGGTAACGAAGTAGAAATACCAATCATCGCCACCACGGCTCAGCCAACAGGAACGCACGTACCCCGTAAGCTCGTACCGTTTGCACTCGAACCATTCAGCCAGTCCCTCGGCAAGCAGAGAATCGAACTTGAAACGGCCAACGGTGATAATGCTGTTCTCTTCCTCGCATACCCTTTCATCGGCCTCTTCGTCCAGCTCGCCGTCAAGACTGTACCCGGCTTCAAGCGTGGCGAGATTGCGCAACAGCTCGTAGGAATCGATACCGTCGAACGTGTCATGTTCCACAATCTCAGACGTATTAAACCAAGTGATCTCGCTGTAGATATTGTCGTCGAACTTCATTTCACGCCTCACTCTCGCAATAGGATTCAAGCCGCGCCACGCACGACTCATCGCCCGGAACCCGGTGCATATCAAGCCATTGTTCAGCAGTGACCACGGTATAACGCTCACCCAGTTCGCCGTTGCGCTTGACATTGCGGCTGACCACATACACCACGCCATCAATCCACCTGACAGCGACGTTATTCCATGCCACCTCACAAGGCTCAAGACCATGCTCACGGCCAAAATCCCACGCCCTATTACGCCGGCTGACCTGATCGGAACACCTATCCTTGAACCATTGCACAAGATCGCCATAAGCAAACATGATGCACCTCACTCCGCAAGCAGTTCGGAAACCGCATTGCCAAACTCTTCAGAGAAAAGCCAAGTACGGTAGAAAACCTCAAGTTCTTCGGGGTTATCGAGGGGCGCGTCGTGCGCGTAATCGCTAGCGATAAACCCACTCCAATCATCCGAGAACATGACGTTCTGCATATTCTCGGAACTCTTGCTAGCGTTGCACGTCCAGGAACCGTTATCGTTGCCAGTAACCGGAAGCTCAACGTCGTCATACTGTCCCCAGCACCATTGCTCAGTTGGCGTAATGCCGTCCGCATAATCCTTAAGGGTTTCAACAATTTCATCCCGCAAGTCGGAACGATATGCCGTTGCAAAAGTATTTTCATCACGCATTTCAGATACTCCATTCCAGCCCCCTTGCTAAAATGAGAGGGCTCTAGTCAGATTGGTTAATGATTACTGAGCAATCGAGCCGGATAGTTGCAGCTATCCGGCTCTACTCATTCGTGAGCTACCACACCCATAAAGAGCACCGATAGCCCTGGCGGATTACTTAATCCACCGAAGAATCAGAATCAGAATCAAGCAGCTTACGCGGATTACGCACACGCAAAGCATCACACAGCTTTATTGCAGTGGCTAAGGTTAAGTTAGCCTCAGAGCGCCTACCACACTCGATAGCCGCGATATTGCCGCCTGACATGCCAGCCTTTTCGGCCAGCTCTCGCTGCGTCATTCCACGTTTCATCCTTAATTCTTTTAATCCCATGGCCCTACTCCTAACTTGGATTAGAGGCCATTGTAGACCACTCAGACAGCGCGGGACAATTCCATGCCGGACACCGCGCCACGTTGGCGACTCGGCGACGGTTCAGCCTTGCATGGTGTGAGGGTGCATCATGCCTAGTCGCAATCCGTCGCGTCCTTGCCGCGTCCACTATTCAGTTATCAATCATCCATGCCGCCGATTCCTCGGGGCTTCCGGGTTGCCGTCCCGGTCTGCGTATCCGCTGCTGTATCTTTCCTTTCTCTTCGTTGTTGTTTGCTTGATGGCTATCACTATACGCGCCTTACAAATGTAAGGCAAATCGAGTTATATAGACCACGCCAAAACCATTGCAAACACTAGCATTCGTCGGCGTGTCGCAACCACACGACGGCGACGAAAAGACGGCGGACGCCACGGCCACAGCCACGGCACAGCGGGCACACCCAGGGACGTCACGGCCACGGCACGACGGGCACGACGTCCAGGGCACGACACAGCCACAGCCACGACGTGGCCGCGATCGCATACAAAGGAACGTGCCCGCGCGATACCACACGACACGCCAAAACACAATCGCACAGACGTACCAATGTTGCACCATACAACAAACACCCCCGTGGGGGAGCCTCCCGCCCGGCACCTCTGCTGGGGCCGGTGGGACAATAGCAGAAATAGTGCGCGGGTTTTTGAAAAGTTCGCGCACAAAACGTGACGCCTGCAACCTCTCGTCTCGCTCTGCGTATGGATTGAAAGCGTTTCAAAATCAAGTTGTGCAACCGTTGTTGCACCCGTTTTGCTGAGTATAATCATCATTAGATGATTTTGGCTGGTGCGGCATTGGCGTGCTGGCTTTGCAATTCTGTTGGCACAGCCTTTCGGTTGTCGGGTTCGATTCCCGAGGTTTGCTCTAGGTTTCATGGGGGTAGCTGCCTGTGAGACTGATGGTATTGCTCGAATATCCCTGCTGGAACATGTGGGGGACAAGAGGCTCCCTGCCTTAATCAGGCGGTTGATGACCGAAGGGGAGGCACGGCCAAACGGGTGCACATGTATGCATGTTCCTTGCCGTTGGTGGTAAAAACCATTCCACCATGCCGAACGTCTTTCCGACTTGGACGTTAACTAGGTCGGGTATATGGCATTGGTGCAACCGGTAGCATGGCGGTCTCCAAAACCGTCGATGTTGGTTCGAGTCCAACATGCTGTGCTCAGCCTACCCACAGGTTGTGGGAGAGGTCTTCGGAGTCGTCTTGTGGCGGCTCTAGTTTTAGTTGACCCGCCTAGTCTGCGGGAACAGTCTCCTGAGTCGTTGCGGCGGCTCTTGCTTTTGGATGCTTGGCAGAGTGGCTTATTGCACCACCTCGCTAAGGTGGCGACCGGGAACGGTCCGGGGGTTCGACTCCCTCAGCATCCGCGCGCCGTGGCTGGCGGTAAAAAGCCATTTTTGCCATTGGATTTCCTTTTGGCGGTTTGGGTTAGATGACGGGCAGCCCCCATGTTTTTGGTGAGTGTGGCGTGGGGGTTGTCTGTTCTTTTGCTTTGGTGGCGGAATGGGTAGACGCGGCGCACTCAGAATGCGTTGTCTTGTGACGTGTGGGGGTTCGACTCCCACCTGAAGCACTTGGGTTGGCTGATCTGAGAACTTTTCCTGCTGGGTTGTTTCCCCTTTGGTTTGATTTCTCCTGCTCAGCACCGGCCAGCCCTGTTTTTTCTTTGTGGGGTTCGTATGGTTTGGCTTGGTGAGCGTAAGGGTCGGTTCAATCCTGATTGGCCTAGGGTTCGCGCCTTCATATTGGATCGTGACGGGCATAGGTGCCAGTGGCCTGTTGAGGATGATTACGGGCGTGTGCGATTGTGCGGTGCCTATGCGAATCAGGTGGACCATAAGAAGCGTGATCCTGTGTGTGATGATGATTCGCCGGAGAATCTTTGGGCGTTGTGTGACAGGCATCATTCTTACAAGACTGAGCTTGAGGCCGCTGAGCAGCGTCGTGAGAACCGTCGCAGGAGGGCGGAGGCGAAGTGGTACAGGCATCCGGCGTTTCATTAGACGATGGTGCATGCTGCATCAACGGCTGTTCGCGTGACGTTCATGCGCGCGGCATGTGCAGGATGCATTACGACCGGTGGCGTCGTGGTGGCATGGGTGCGCGTAAGAAGCGTATGAGCCGTGCATGCATCCAGTGCGGAAGGTTTTTCGAGACTGAGCGCAGGGATAAGAAGACGTGTTCCGACAGGTGTCGGAAGGCGTGGAACAGGAAATGCCGCAGGTCTCCGGTTCGTTTGGATTCCAAGCCGAATCCGTTGAAGTCGGTGTTGTGGGAGCCGAGGGCTAATGCTCACGTCGATGTGCCGGTTCCTGTTGCCAAGTCTTTCTGGACGCGCGATGACGAGTGGAACTCGTGTTCTCACACGTGTCCTAGGTGCGGGCTGGCGCTTGACCGGTCCGCTGATGTTATGAGTGGCGATTATCCGGTTGGCGCGTGGAAGGTGCCTTTGGAGCAGGGGGGAGAGAACAGCCTGCGCAACCGTGTTCTTGTCCATCGCAAATGCGCGTGATGCCGGAACGGCTTTCGCGCTGATGCCCGGAATGGGTGTGCGGAGGTGGTTTCTATGGCGGCTAAGAAGCAGTCCAATCAGATTCTTGAGGTTCCCGATGGGAAGCTTGGACCTGATCTGCCTGATGCGAGCTTCATGTTTCCGAAGGGTGGCGAATGGTCGCCTCTGGTGGAGCATTGGTATGAGGAGTTCAGGAAAAGTCCGAACGCGTCCATGCTTCGCACGGCACCCGCGTGGATGGCGGTGCAGTTGGGTTTCGCCACCATCAACGAGATGATCTGGTCGAAACGCTACGCGACGCTGATGCCGGTCGTGCGTCAGCTGTTCGACGAGTTGGGTTGGACTCCGGCTTCGTTGCGCGCTTTGAAGTTCGATGTTCCCGAAAGCAATGACCATGCGGCCACCGATGGTTCGAATCATGCTGTCATTCAGGATATCGACGCGTGGCGCAGGAAGTTGGAAGCTGCCCGCTGATGCATGTCATGATTCCAAAGCTGTCCTATGAGGACAGGTGCCGGAGTCTGGGCGCGTTGTTCCTTTGGTGGACGGAGACGTTCGTGCTTATCGGGCGTGGTGACGCCACTGGTAAGCATGTGACTCATTCGCCGGAGTATATACAGTTCGCGTTGAACGCGTATGCGCTTGACAAGAATGGTCGGCGTAGGTTCGACCGTTGTTCGCTGTGGCGTCCGAAAGGCTGCAATAAGAGCGGCCTTGGCTGCGAGTTCGGCTTGTTCGAGGCTTTGGGGCCTTGCAGGTTCGATCATTGGGCGGTGGCTGGCGAATACTACGAGTTCCTTGGTCAACGGTACTACTATCTGCCGGGCGAGCCTGTTGGTCGTCCGGTTCAGCGTCCTGAGATTCTGTGCCTTGCCACCAGCGAGGACCAGACGGGAAACATCTTCGATTCGATCCACTACAACTGCAAGGAAGGGCCTTTGTCCCAGTTGCAGGGCGAAGGCATGGTCGTGACGAAGACCGGCATCTCCCTTCCGGAGGGCGGGGGAATAGTGCCGTCCACTTCAGGTGATTCATCCAAGGACGGCGGCTTGGAGACGTTTGTTCTTGCCGACGAGATTCACTTGTACAAGCTGCCGCGTCATATCAGCATGTACAAGACGGTCCAGCGTAATCTGCCGAAGCGTTCCCTTGAGGCTGACCCGTGGCTGTTGGAGATGACGACGTATTATCGTCCTGGCGAGAACAGTGTGGCGGAATCCGTCGAGCAGATCGCGCACGATATGCTTTCCGGCAGGTCGAAGCATTATAAGGGCCTGTATTTCGACTATCGGTATTCGACGCTTCCTCTTGAGGAGTTCTCGAATGAGAAGAAGCTTGAGCACGCGTTGTACGAGTCGTATGGTTCCGCAGCTCATTCGGCTGACGGCAAGGATTATGTGATTTTGCCGGATGGCCGTATCGAACCGGTGGATGATGACGGGTATACGGTCGAGGGTTTCTCATTGAAGGATGATGGCGTGGAGCCGGGGCCGTCCATGAACGGGTGGGTCAACATCCGTGGTCTGATGAATCAGATTTACCAGCCTGATTCGGACGTGAACGATTCCATCCGCTATTATCTGAACTCCCGTGCGTCCAGTGAGGATTCGTGGCTTACCGAACCGGCCATTCAGTCGCATGTCGCGTACAAGCAGCTTGTGGACGACTGCATCGAGGCGAACATTGGCCTCGATGATGTGTGGAAACGGGTGGTCAAGCCGGATGACGAGATCACGTTGGGTTTCGACGGTTCGATTCGCAACGATTCCACGGCGATTGTCGGATGCAGGGTGTCGGATGGCCTGTTGTTCATTGTCAGGTTGGAGCAGAAGCCGGACAATCCGCTTCCTGACTGGCGTGTGAACCGTGACGCGTTCGACGCGGCCATGCGCAGGATGCTTGACGGGTACAACGTGATCGGAGTGTTTGCGGACCCGCATTTCTTCGAGTCGATGATCGGCGCTTGGGAATCCGAATACGGGCGTGACATGAAGGTGTTCGCCAGAGGCCAGTCTTCGATCATGAAGTTCTGGACGAACAATTGGGGTGTTGACATGTATCACGCCACACAGAACGCGCATACCGGATTCGAATATGATCCCGAGCCTGTGGTGGATGGCAAGCCGAATCCTGAGAGCATCAGACTGTTGGCCGACCCAAGGCTTATAGGGCATTTCAGGAACGCGCGGCGCAGGGACAATGCATACGGTTACGCGATCTACAAGGAGACTCCGAAGTCTCCGAAGAAGATAGATGCGTGCATCGCCGGAATCCTCGCGTATGCGGCGCGAAGCAAGTATCTGAGCCAGTTGAAGGAAGAAGAGAAGGCTCGTACCACCGTGGAGCGTGTCTCCGACGCTTCCGGTGCGACGCTTCGAGGTCCGGCCTACAAGAGGCTGCAAAGAGCGAATTGAGGTGTGTTTGAATGGCAAACAAGGTCAACAGCCTTGTACCGGGCGATGAAGAGCCGGGCGGCGACGGTCTGATATTGACCCGTCTCGCCACGCGCCTACAGAACCGAAACCCGCAGTTGTGCACGTTGAAGACGTTCTATGACGGTCGTGAGACCATTCCGACCAAGAGCGTGCCGAAAAACATGGATGTCACGTCCACGAGCGTGTACAAGCGTTTCGTGGACATGTGCCCCATGAACCTTGCCTCCACCATCGCCAATGCGGTGATAACCTCGCAGCATCCGACAGGTTTCAGGCTCGTGTCCGACAAGACGATGCGTAGCACCGACGCGGATGACATGTGGAACAGTAGCGGCATGAACGTCCGCGCGTTGAACATGTTCATGGATGCGGCGATCTATGGGTGCTCGTATGCGCAGGTGTGGCCGAAGGCGAACCCGTCCTACATTTCACGGCTCAGCCCGTGGACGACTTGCTTGTCCGATGATAAGGATTCGGCGGTTGTTTACGGGTTCGACGAGGATGCGGGCGTCGAGTATCTGACGTTGTATCGTCTCGTCCGTGATGATGACGGCGTGGTGCAGCGAGTTTATTCGCGTACCGCCAAGCAGGAGGTGGAGTCTCGCACCCTGTATTCCGATTCCGTTGATGACGAGGATAGCGTGTACTCGCTTGCCAACGACGATACGGTGAAACGCCCGCGGTTCAAGGCGCAGTTCGAGTGGGATGGCGGTGTTAACGACGATTGGGATTTCGCGGTCAAATGCGGTTGCCTTCCGATAGTCCGCTACCAGACGCCAACCGGCAAGGGGTGGTTCGAGTCGTCGCTAAGGACGCTTGGAGCCATCGACCAGCAGCGTTATCAGAGGTTCTGCATCCAGGAGATGCAGGCGTTCAAACAACGCTGGATCAGCGGTGATCTTCCCGAGTATTACAAGGAGTCCGATCCGGCTGTCAAATATGGTGATGCGCAGGCCGGTCAGAAAGTCGATTATTCCACGCTGTTCCAGATGGGGCCTGCGGCGTTGTGGCTCATGCCGAAGGGTGCGACGGTGGGGGAGTCCGGCACTACCGATATCACGCCGATTCTCACGGCTGCCTCGCAGGACATCAAGCAGCTTGCCGGTGCGACCGGCACTCCGTTGTCGATTCTTTCTCCTGATGTTGCAGGCAGTGCCGAGGGTGCGAAGCTGACCACGCGAATGCTGCGCCTGAAGGTTCAGGATATGAACATGCGTGCGAATGATGCGTTTGTTCTCCTGCTGAAGATGGCGCTCACCGCGGATGGTGGAAGCGACGCCTATGAGGAGAGGTTCGAGACGACGTGGGAGCCCGTGGAGCTTCCTTCCGAACTTGAACAGACTCAGGCGTTCGCCAATGTCGCGGGGCGGCTTCCGTTGAAGACCGCTGCGAGACGTTACCTGCACATGACCGAGACTGAGATCGCGGAGATGGTGCAGGACGCTCAGGATACGAGTTTCAGCACGGTGTTGGCGCAGCAGCAGTCCTCTCTTGCTGATTCATCCAAGACGGTTGATGATGCTATGGGCGCATCCTACTTGGATGGTTCCGATGGTCTGACCGGAGATACGGCGGTGGATGATGGCGACGTTTCAGACGGTCTCTGAGGCTTTGGACGCGCAGCGTAACGCACTTGTCAACGAGTATGTGAGCAGGGCTTGGCGCATGTGGCGGTCGCTCACCCCCGCCGATTTCTGGAATGATGCCGTCACTCAGGGTGTTTCGGCTTACATCACGCAACAGCAGATCGCGTTCGTGAAGCAGATGCGCCGTCTTGGCATCTCGTATGCGAACACCATGCTCGGCATGGTCGGAGTGACGGGCAGGACGGCGCAGGTTCCCGAATATGTGGTGGTCAGGGATAACACCGACCCTTGGAAGGTGTCGGCGCGTCCAGCCGACGCGTACAGGAGCTTCGCGGTGAAAACGCCGGACATTCGCCCTCACGGTTGGGATGATTTGAACGATGCCGTGTATGAGACCGTCCAATCATGGCTGGATGCTGCGGAACGACAGTTGTCCGACAACGCTCTCACCGATGGCGTTGCTGCCCAGAACCGTGCGAGCGAGGAGTATTTCAAGGCTTCTGGCATAAAAAGGTTCCGCAGGGTCATACATCCCGAACTGTCCAAGACGGGCACATGCGGCCTATGTGTAGTCGCTGCCACCAACGTGTTCTCCCGCTCCGACCTGATGCCCCTACACAACAGGTGCAAGTGCACCGTCGCGCCGATCAGGGACAACATCGACCCCGGTCTGAAGCTGAATTCGGATGACTTGCAGAAGATATACGACGCCGCTTCCAAGGCCGGTGGTGGTGGCAGTGGCACAGCTGCGCGGAACCTCACGCAGTTGAGGGTGAGCGTGCGCAACGATTCGGAACTTGGCCCCATTCTCACCAGAAGCGACTGGAAGCAGAATGACGAGGCTCCGAAATGGCGTATGCCGGACACGATCATGACGCAACAGCAGATGCGACGCATGTACGAGCGTGCGACGGTGTTCAACGCCAAATACGCGGAGCTTCTTAACGGTTCCGACAATTCATTGAGCTTTCACTATGACGGTCGTTCCTACACGTTCAGGAAGGGCGCTCATGTGAAACAGGCATGGGATTATGTGAGGTCCATGCTTTCCTATTCGCGCGGTTGGCTTGGGCTGGCCGCTTAGATTTATTAAGGAGATCAAGGGTGGCTGACCCTGAGGAAAAGAAGACTGCGCCCGAAACGGAGCAGCAGAACAGTGAACCCGAAACGGGTGCGGAGTCCGCTCAGGAGCCGAACACCCAGAGCGTCGAACCGGATACGAAGACCGTCAAGCCGGAGGATTCCGGCGAGGACAAGTCCTCCGAACCGGACGATGCGGCCAAATGGAAGGCCATGAGCCGTAAGAACGAGGACAATGCGAAGGCGAACCTCAAACGCGCGGAACACGCGGAAACGGAACGCGATTCGCTTCGTACCGAGAACGCGCGGCTCAAGGTGCGGATGCAGTATCCGCAGATCAACGACGATGCCCTTTCCCTGTGTTCCGAAACGGAACCGGAGAAGATTCAGGAGTGGGCGGATAAGTACGCGAAGCTGAACCCGCTCGACACCGAGCCGGCGAAGCGTGATGTTCGCGAGGACGCCTTGGCACGCAGGGTATCCACTCTGGCCGAGTATCCGCAGGGCTTAGTCAATCCGAAGGCCGCTAAGGGCGACGCCTACCGGCGTCATATGGAACGCCAGAGGAACGCCCGACGCAAGAAGAACTAACCAACAAGATTTAAGGAGTTGAACCTTGACTATTGAAATGGTTAAAACGTCCGGTGTCGTAATCCACGAGGTTGACGATTCTTGGCGTTACGGAGAGAAGAACAGCAACGATTCCGTTTCCGTTGTCATCGTCCCGGAACTGTTCAAGACCACTGACAGCAAGTATCTGACAGGTGTGGGGCCGAAGGCCACCACCGTGTACATCCGAAGCGGCATCCCGCTGGCGAAGATCACCAGCGGAACCAACAAGGACATGTACGGCCCTTATGACAAGACGGCCACCGATGGCCGTCAGACCGCGATCGCTGGATTGTTGGAGTCCGAAGTGGCCGTGAACATCACGCTATCCGGCTGGGATGCCGGTGATCCCACCGTTGGCATGACGTATCGAGGTGACATCGTGAAGTCCAAGCTTCCGGTCGTGCCCGAGGAGGGCGCCGTGTGGGACTGCGATCTCTATGACGTTGAGAACGATTCCATCACCCGTCTTGCCGGTGTCGCGTCCGGTTCGGCCGCGTCCTATGTCCTTCCGGCCGCAACCAGCAATGCTCTCGGCGGCGTGAAGAAGGTCGCGGCTCCGTCCGAAGACACTGTTGCCGCTTTGAAGACGGCCCTTAAGAGCGCCGGCATCTTAGCCTGACGCGCGTTACCTAAGAAACATTCTAAAAACCCGCCCATCGTGGCGGGTTTTCTTATATGTAAGGAGATTCGATGGCACTTGATAAGACCATCATTCCGCCGAGCGAGGCCACCGAGATCGCTCAGGCAGGTTTCGATTTCGTGAACGACCTACTGCCGTTCGCGCAGATGTTCCCTATGAAGTCCAACGAGGGCGACTGGACTGTCACTTGGACTCCGAACCTTCCGGTCGTCAAGACACGCGCCATGCAGCGTCGTGCCTTGGATGCCGAGGTTCCGCACGTCAAAAGCACCGAGGTTTCCGCCGAGAAGCACACCGGACTGCTCCCATTGTCCGGCATGGGGCACATCACGGAACGAGAGGTGGCGAAGGCTTCCAAGCAGAAGAGCGCCACCGACTACGTGCACGACAAGGCCGAGAAGCTGTTTGAGCAGATGGGCCGCGAAGCCGCAGTCACCTTGGAGCTTGAACGCATTCAGGCGATGATGGACGCGACCATCAAGATCAAGGAGGGCGATGATCGCGCAAGCGAACTCGTCACCTATTCGTTCGGCCGTCCAACCAACCAGCAGAATGTCGTTCCGACCGTCAAGTGGAGCGACCCGAAGGCGGACGTGTTCGCCGACCTGAAGAAGTGGGTCAAGCTCATGCGTACCGCACGCGGACGCGCGCCGCACGCGGTGCTGACCACCTCAGCGGTCATCGATGCGCTGACCGCCAACGAGCAGATGCGTACCGCGTTCTCGAAGGTGGATCTGGAGCATTCACCGGTCCGCCTGTTCCGCACCGATGTTGAGAACATCCTTCGTGAGAAGTTCCAGCTGACCGACATCCGCTACATCGATGAACTGTACGAGTCCCTGTCGTTGGACAACAACTTCGAGATGAACGTGGACACCAACACGCTCATTCCGGATTCCACGTTCATCCTGTTCCCGTCCTACAACGACGATTCTCTCGGTTTCACCGCGGACGGTCCGACTGCGGAAGGCCAGGATGCGGAGTTCGAGTTGGGCAAGAATGTCAACAAAGGTCTCGTTGCGTACATGATGCACCATTACGCTCCGGCCAACTATGACCTGTGGGTGAACGGCACCGCGTTGCCGGTGTTGCAGGATGCCGTATCGACCTTCAAGGCGAAGGTTCTGTAGCCTGTAGGAGGTTCCCGTGTCCAGCAGCATCGCGTCCGGTATCGACTGGAAGAAGTACATGCAGTTGGAGTTGGTCGATGACAGGCGTCTCGCCGACCGGTATTCGAACGAGTGGGTTATCCACAAGTGCCGTGTCGCTGCGAACATGGCGCTGGCATGCAGTCCGAACGTGGAGCCGCGCCTGAACAACGGCTATCTGGATGAGGAGACGTTCGCCTATGTCGTCTGCCAGATGGTCATTCGCGTGATGCGATGGACCGATCTGAAGTCGGAGACGAACGGCTCCTACACGTATGAGAATCGCAGTCCGCAGGACAATCCGCCATCCTATGACGCTTCCCCGAACCTGTACGTGAGCAAACGCGAAAAGCAGCTGCTTCTCGGTTACGAGGAGGGGAACGGTCCAATAGGAACGGTGTTCGTCGGCGTCAACAGAATCTGGGGGCTTTGATGGAGGGCGAAACGCTTGACACAGGGCATCTCTTCGATGGTGTCGATGCCGACGAAATAGGCGGCGGACATCTGTTCGACGAGGTTGATGCCAAAAAGCATGTTTTTAATAATCTGCTTCATCGCGACGTGATCGTCTACGAGGGCATGGTTCCGTGGGTGACGTGTCATGGGAGCACGACTATCCCAAAGTATTTGGATGCGGATGGTAGGGTTCTTGACCCGGCCACGGTTTCCAATGTGGTTCGTGCGGGTGGTTTCGTGCCGTCTATCACCAGTGGCGGAGTCTCGTATACCGCGGATGTTCACGAGGTTTACTGTTGCGTGGTCGGACGCACCCAGAAGAACAGCGTCATGAGTGAGAATTGGGCGCAGGATACGACTCCGCAGGAGTTTGGCGGTAATCGTGAGATGAATCAGGTGAAGGTTCTCGCGCCGGAATGGCATGGGGACTTCTATTCACGGTTCTGGTTCAACGGCTCATGCTATGAGGTTGACGGTTCGCCGGTTTTTCTTCCTCATTCGTCCGATATGGCTAGGCATTACGAGTTTCCGGCTCGCCGCGTGTATGCGGCCGAGTTGGCTCATAACCGTATCGTTCCGCCCGTTCCACCGAAGGGGGCTGAAACATGGGGTATGTGAAGCTTTACCCTGATTTGAATGCGAGGGTCGCGGAAACGTTCGGCGGCAAGGTCACTCGCCCCCACGCTTTGAAGGTTCAGGCTCGCGCGAAGGCATTGGCCGACATGCGGGCCAAGCATTCGAGCGTCGCCGACCGTATCAACATTAACGTTCACGCTCACGGCTCGCATACGAGCGTGGTCATGAGCGTGACCGGCCGTGACGGCTCGCAGATCGCATCCTATTTGGAGTACGGGTATTTCAATCTGCGTGCGCAACGTCACCTGCCGGGCATGTACGTGATGAGCGAGGCAAAGTATGGCTGATCTGAGCGTACGTGCCCCGTTAGATGCCGAGGGATTGATCGATGCGCTGTTCAAGCGTGTCGATTTCCGTAAGGCCGGTTTCGATAACGTCGTGGTGTTGCCGCGCGATGTCGCGGATACGGATTCGTATGCGTTTGACCATGACGTGGTGATCTGGCATTGTGGCGCTCCGTTCCAGCCGGATTGGAATGTGAAGGCGTGGGTTTGGCGGTTCGCGTTGTCGCTGACCGTGGTGAACCGTGATCCTGACATCAGTTCCAGCCTGTGCTCGTTTCTGCATGAGACGATTTCCCGTTGGCCTTATGGCGAGCCTACCGATTTTGGCCGTGTCGGCGCGATTCCCGACAATCCAGCGTTCGAGCAGGTCGCCATTGGCGATGTGGTGACTACGAAGACCGCTGTCGTGCGTTCCTGCACAAAGCTGGTGCAGGCGGGTTCCGTCCGCTGATTTTCCCAATAATCCAAAGATTCTGATTTTAAAGCCCTGTCCGCTTGCGGATGGGGCTTTCTTGTTAAGGAGGGCCATTCATATGGCTATGAACGATAAATCTGTGTTTACCAGTGTTCGCGGTGCAGCGTTTCTTGCCGATGCCAATACTGCTTTGCCGAGTCTGAAACTGTTTGGTTTGGAGGCGGCGACCGTTGGCGAGACCACCAAGAAGTATACGAACATGGGTAATTTGAGCGTGTCCGACCTGCCGTCTTTCGAGACGAGCGGCGGCGACGCGACAACCAAGGATACTTGGAACAAGAGCAAGTTCCGCACCACTTACGATTCCGTCACCGGCAAGGTCACGATTTCCAGCGTCCAGGGCGACAAGGAAACGTTCAAACTGATGTTCGACGCTGCCGAAATCACCGGTGGCGGCACCGCAGTCGCCTTGGACAAGGTCGAGCAGCCGAAGGCGCTGTTCATCTACGTCGAGGACACGAACACCGGTGCGAAGTTCGGCATTTGGATTCCGAACATGAGCCTCGCCTATAGCGAGCTTCCGTCCTTGGCTCAGGATGATTTCAACACGTTCAAGCTGGAAGGCAACATCATGACTTCCACTATTCTTCCGAAGACCAAGAGCGGCAAGGCTTCCAGCATCGCTTTCTACGATCCTGACGATTTCGCCAAGGCCGCGTGAGGCTGAGGGTTTTTTGATTCTTCCCCTGACGGGTGTTCTTCTCCTGTCTGTCGCCCATCAGGGGATTTTCTTCTGTATCGCAGACGGGTGTTGTCTTTTTCACAGATTGGAGTTTGGTATGGCTGAAAACGATGTTGAAGAGAATGTCTTTCCGACTGATTGGGATGGTCTGGCCGGTTACGATGATGTGATGGCCGGATTGCCGGAAATGGTGCAGGCGGAATCTTTCTCGCCTTCCCAGACGGCATTGTTCGCTGTGGTCGAACGTCGTTTGAACGAGCGGCTGCTTGTCATGCGTGACGGCGGCGTGTTTGGCGGCAAGGCGAAGAAAACCGTGTCTGATGATGCTGTCGCCGTTGCCGTGGCCGAATATGTCGAGATCGCCGACTCGTTCTATAAGGGGCTTGCCGTCAATGCTGACGCTTACGCGGAGTGGACGAAGGGGCGTGGCCTGTTTGACCTGTTGAACATGTTCGCAGCACTCACACGCTTCTACGTGGAGCGTTTGGGAAAATCAAGCGCCTCGAAAAAGCAGTCTCGGACTGCCGAGTAGGGGTTGTCTCCGATTTCCGTCGTTTCTACCGGCTGAATCTTCCGGCTGACGTTCACGCGTATGATCCGAATTTTCTTTGCGACCTGTTGGATGGTCTAGAGGCCATTCCCGATTCGCAGTGGCGTGCATGGCTGTTGGAGCATGATGGTGCCGGTGGTGGTTCCGACCGTTCCGAACGGCTGCAGTTGGGGTGGCTTGGGTTCGGCCAGTCCGAGATGCTGTTGCTGCAGTTGCAGAACACGTTGGATTCGTTGCGTTCGCTGGCTGTTTCTCATTGGAGTGGGAAGAAGGTTGGCTTTGAGCCGATTCTCCCTCCCGGCGTTGACGCCGTGTCGCACGATGTTAACCGTGTGGATGGTTCGCATGTGACGAGTCTGGCCGATTATATGGCTCGGGTTCGTAGTTGTTTCGGCGGCTGATTTTGCCGGTTTTTTGTTTTTGCCCATGTTTCCGAGGGGTCTTTTTCCTTTTTTCTTCCCCTTGGATTCGTGGGCGTTTCTTTTAGGGGTGTGCGCGTATGGGGCGTCCTGCTTTTTCCGCTGGCGAGGTCGGCATTGATGTCGTTCCTCTTACCGACCGGTTTTTCGCCGAACTTAGGGCGAAGCTACATGATCTTCGTGATCTGAAGGTTCCGGTTGAGTTTGACCCGGATGACATGGCCGCTTCGCGCACGTATGAGAAGTGGAATGGGCGTGATGCTCGCGTCAATGTCTCGTATGACGTTGACATGTCCGGTTTGCGTGAACTGTCGAAGCAGGATGAACGGTTGCGTAAACGGTATGAGAAGCCCGTCAAACCGGTTTTCGACGGCAGTGGTGTCGTCAAGGGTCTGGACATGGCGATCGGCCGTGTCGAACAGTTGCGTAAGGTCCAGAAGAACGTCGGCGACGTGTTCACCAAGAATCTTGGCGTGTTCGGGAAGACGGAGACGAGTCGCTTGAAGGAGCAGATGCTTCTTCTTGACCGGTCCGAAGAGAGGATGCGCAGGGTTCGCGCCGACCGTGACGAGCTTGTTTCGATGCGTGGCGACGAGTGGAATCAGCTGAACAGGCAGATTCTTGGCAACATGAGCACGTTGGACGCTTTGCAGAAGCGTTACGACGAGTTGGGTTCCGAGATTTCCAAGGTTACCGCGTATCGTGATTCGCTTCGTGGCGATGGTCGCCGCGATGAGGCGAAGGCGCAGACCGTCAGGCTTCGTGAGCTTCGCGCCGAATACCGTGCGACCGCACGCAACATGCGCGAGGTCACGAACGAGACGAACAGGCTCGCCAAACAGCAGGACAGGCTGAAGTCCGATAGTGTGGCGAAGTGGATTCACGATTTGGACAAGCGGCTTGTCGAATTGGATTCGCATACGAAGTCCGTGCGCGAGACCTTCGACAGCGTGGCCCGTAGCGGGTTCTTCAAATCCTCCGACATGGGCAAGACGAACGTTCTTTCCGGCGTGAGCTTTTTCGGCAAGGATCTGAACCGTCAGCTCAATGCGGAACGTGCCGCTCGCAGGGAGCAGGAGCGGCTGAACGATTCGTGGCGTGATGGTGCCGAATGGCAGGGGAACCTGTTGGAGGGCACGGCACGGTATGCGCGGAATCTGAAGACGGCCTCCAACGTGATGAACACGTATGGCAAGGGCGTGAAGGAGGCGAACCGTCTGCTTGACGAGCAGGAACAACGGTTGACCGGCTTGCAGAGGGCCTTGCGTGGCGTGAACAAGTACGGCAGGTATTCGGAAGTCAACAAGCAGTTGAACGACCAGCTCGCCGCCGTCAACAGGCTCCGCAAGCAGATCGAATCCAATCCGATCAAGACGAGACTCGTATTGGATGATAGTCGGTTCAACCGCAAGTATGCGAACATCACACATCAGGTAGGCGAGTTGACGAAGAAGCTCGAACGTGAGAACGAGCTTAAGATTCGTGTTGATTTCTGGACTGATACGGCTGATTCGCTTGAAGAGCGTCTGCGTAGGCTTCAGCATGGGCGTATTCGTATCCCTGCGGATATTGTCGTTGACAATAAGAATCTGATTGAGCGTGCCCGGCAAGTCGCCGAAGAGGTGAGACGCAATCCAGATCGCAAGGTCGAGCTTGAGGCTGATCTTGATTTGGATATGAAGCGTGCCGAGGAGCGTATCAAGGATTTCCAGAAGGCCAATGACACGTTCAATATGGACGTGGATTTGGAGACCGCCGCGGCACGCGCCCATCTCGCTTACTTCACGAGACCGCGTACGGTTGATATTTTCGCGGAGTTCAAAGGCACCGATCTCGGCAAGATCATGAGCGGCATGACCGCTGGCGCTACTGGTGTCCGTGGCGTGCAGAACGAGTGGCAGAAGCTCGTCAACATGTTCGACAAATTCGATGAGGTCGTGCCGAAGTGGAGTCTGCTGGGCGCGGTGTTCGCGTCCGTTGGCGCTGGCGCGTTGAACTTGTCCCGCACGGCTGGCAGTGCCGGCGCTTCTCTGGTGATGATGAGCAAGGCGGCTTTGGCCGCTCCGGGCGCTTTGCTCGGGTTGTCCGCGGGCTATGAGGTCGCGTATGCGGCGGCGAACAAGTTTGGCGCATATGTGGATGTGTCCACCACGAAGCTTGGTGGATTGCATGACAAGCTTGCTGACACGTTCTGGAAGCAGGCCGCGAACCCCGTCACCGATATGATGAACGCGCTCGGTGACAGCAAGTACGTCGAGAACATGAACGGCGTGGCCGACGCGGAAGGGCGTATCGTCGCCAATGCGGCGCGTATCGTCGCGCAGGAACCGTATGTGGATCGTATCAATTCGATTCTCGGCAATACGGTCAAGGGTGTGGACGCGCTTGACCCGGGCGTTCAGGCTGTCACCACTTCCGTTGTGAGGCTTGGCGATAGGACCAGCTCGTATCTGCCGCGCATGGCTAACTATGTGAGCCGTAACGCGACACTGATGGCGCAGTGGGTCGATGAGGCGGAGCGTACCGGCAAGGTCACTCAGGCTATGGAGAAGGCCATCGAGCAGGGTGGCTATCTCATGTCGAGCGTCAAGTCGGCTGGTGGCATCCTCAAGGGCACGTTCGGCACGTTGGCCGAGGGCGAGAATGGCATCGAGAAGTTCTCCGACGCTTTGAGCCGTGCTGACAGGGCCGTGAACGGCGTGAAGTTCCAAACCACGTTGACCGCGTGGGCCGATGGGGCGAAGCAGGCTTCGGGCAAGTTCCATGATTCGTTCCGTGAGATTGGCGACGCGGCTTATGAGCTGCGGGATACGACGAAGCAGGCGTTCGTTGACGCCGGCTCCATGGTGTCCACCGGCATCGGCTCGGTGAGCAGTATGCTTGGCAAGTCGAAGACCGGTATCGCGGATTTCAGCAATGGCGTGTCCGAGGGATTCCAGAAGGTGTTCCGTGCCGTTGATTCCGCCTCCCCGATGTTCGACAGTCTGCTGTCGATGAGCGGCGAATTGTCCGACACGTTCGGTGGAACGTTGGGGAACACGTTGAAGTCGGCGGCTCCGACGATCAAGGTGTTGGCTGACGGCGCTTCCACCATGGCCCAGGCTTTCGGCAAGCTGCCTGCGCCCGTTCAGGCGATGGTCGGCATGTATGCGACGTTCGGAAAGGCCGGCATCAGCGCTTACAATTCGTTGAAGCGTGGCATGTTGCAGAACATCGAATCCACGTTGCAGTATCGGAAGACTTTGAGCCAGTTGGGCATCGCCTCGCAGGAGACTGCGATCAGTATGAGCGAGCTGGTTCGGGCGATGGCTCGTCTGAAGTCCGGTCAGACGGCTGGCGTGCTGACCGGCGAGGTTTCAAATATCCGCCAGATGGGTGCCGCAGCCGACGAGACCACTGCGAAGCTGAATCGTATGAATCGTGCGCAGGCGGGTGGTTCCGCCGTCGCTGGCGTTGCCGCTGGCGCTGGTTCTACTGGCTTGGTTCGTGGTGTCGGCGAGGCGGCTGAGGGTGCCGCCCGTAAGACTGGTTTGCTGAAGACCGCTTTGAGTGGCGTGGTTGATTTTCTTGGCGGGCCTGTTGGCATCGCCATTGGCGGCGTGACCACGGCGTTGAGTCTGGCGGGCAGTGCGATCAGTTCGTACAATGATGCCGCCGCGCACACGCAATCGGTGAACCGGACTGTCGCCGACTCGTTCAAGAACGTTCAAAGCGGTGCGGCGGACGCTTCCACGGCTGTTTCCAAAGCCAAGAAGACCGTTTCGAAGAATTGGGTCGACAAGGATTATGGTTGGAAGCTTCCGAACGGCAATGCCGTCGAGAAGCTTTTTAGCGGTGTCACGAAGTGGGTAAGCCCGTTCAAGGATTCGTCCAAGGCGGCTGACGCTCTTGGCATCAGCGTCAAACAATTGAATTCCGCCGCGACCGGAACGAACGACGCCTATGACAAGATGCATAAGAAGCTTGAGGCCATCAAGAACGACCAGCAGTGGGTCATGGGCGCGAATGGTCAGATGGTGAACGCCAACGAGCAGCAGGCCGAAGCCGCCGAACGTCTGCTTGGCGTGCTTGAGGACTCCCACACCGAATGGGTGAAGGGCATGAAGGTGGCGTCCGATTGGATTGGCAGCGCCGATAGCGTCGCCAACGTTTCGGCGTTGGCCGCCGACAAGCTCAGTCTGCTGTCCGAATCCCTCGCAGCCAACAACTACGAACTGGAAGGCAACAGCAAAAACGCCCAGACCAATCGTAAGATGATGTCCGATTACGCGAACAGCGCTTTGCTGGCCGCGAAGAACATCATCTACGCGGGCAACGGCAGCGCCGAAGCGAACCAGAAAGCCAAGAACGCCGTCTATTCCGCACGTCAGGAAATCATTCAGATGACCGAACAATGCGGCATGTCAGCCGAAGCCGCCGCCGCGCTCGCCGACCAGATGGGGCTTATTCCCGATAACGTGTCCACGAAGTTCGATCTGACGAACATGGATTCGGTGAAGGCTCAGGTTCAGGATTATATCGACCAGCTTGAGTTGACCAAAGGTCAGAAGGAAATCATTCTTGATCTCGTCCAGAAGGGTGACATAACGAGTTTCGACCAGTTGGCCGGTGCCGTGAAGGCGCTCATGGGTGGTGCGAGCGAAAAGGATTTGATGATTCTTCTTGACGCCCAGGATAACGCTTCGGATAAGATCAAGAACGCTACGGCTTTGGCCAAGGGGTTCGGTCTGACTAAGGCTGAGATCAATATTCTCGCCACTGATGAGGCTGGCCCGAAGTTGGATGCCGTCAAGCAGAAGCTTCGTGACAGTGGGTTGACTGACGCTCAGATTCAGATTCTCATCGACGCTTTGGATAAGACGCAATCCGGTGTCGATAGTGCGAAGAATAATCTGCATACCATCGAGCAGACGCCTGTGGATGTTCCTATTACGGCAGCTGATAATACGCAGGGCGGTGTCGCTAGCGCGCAGTTTTCGGTGAACAGTGTCCGTCAGGGTGCTCCAACGCTGATCGACGCTGTTGATAGGGCTAGTGTTATAGCGCAGATAGCGAAGGGCAATATTGAGAATGTGCCTCGTAATTGGCCTACGCTTTTCGCTGGTATTGGCAATACGTCTGCTGTGGCGGTTGATGCGAAAAACCAGATTGTCTCCGTGCCTACATGGTGGGGAAGTCGTCTTGACGCTTCCACGACCGGATATGATGCTGTTGCAGGTCTCGCTGGGCAGTGGAACAGCATCCAAAGCAAGAGCGTGACGCTTGATGCGTCTGTTGTTGCTAGGGGTATTGCGAATGCTGGTCATAAGGCTACCGGTGGTCGTATCAGCGGGCCGGGTACTGGCACGTCTGATTCGATTCCGATGTGGCTGTCGGACGGTGAACATGTTATTCGTGCCGCTGCGGCGAGCAAGCTTGACCGTACTGTCGGCCCGAATTTCCTGAACGTGTTGAACGCTACCGGTGATCTGGATAGGGCGGTGTCGCAGGCTCGCACGTCGTATGCGCGTTCCGCGCGTGACATGAGCCGTAACGCCTACGCTTCCGGTGGAAGGGTCCAGAGAATGTTGGATTCGGCCACGTCCATCACGGTCAGCATTCCTTCACGGGATGATCGTGAACTGGTGTCCGCCGTGAATGATCTGCGTCGTGAGGTTGCGGGCTTCCGTGATGGTATCGGCGGTGAGATCAGTCGCAATAGCAGTCCTTGGCCTAGCAAGCGTGATTTCGTCCGTGATGTATTGGAGGCCAGTCGTGGCAGGTGAGCTTGCGTATGTGAGTGGTTTGACCGGTAAACGGTTCGACGTGTCGGATTATGAGACCGTTGATTTCGAGGGCGCGTTGGAGTTACGTGGCCGTGAATGGGATTACACGGTGCGTAACGGTGGGTTGACTGGCGTTTCGAGGAAACGTCGGGAGATTTCCGTTGACGTGCATTACGGTGATGCGGTGGCGTTTGACTCGTTCATGCGGGCTGTTGACACTGATCTGGCCGTAGGCAAGCCGGGACGGTTGGAGGCGGTGAATGGTGCGGGGGAGGTTTGGACTCAATCGTGTTATGCGGTGAAGTCCGAGGCCTCCTCGCATCCGGGTTCTTCCGACCCGGTGTGCGCGCTTTCGTTCGTCCTGTTGGATGGCGTGTGGCGGCATGAGGCCGGTACCGTGTCGTATCAGCCTGTGTCCGGGTCTGCCGCGGCTGGCTTGGATTTGCCGACTGACATGGGTTATGATCTGGCTGTTTCGCGTCCGTCATGCGTGGTGTCTAATCGCATGCGTGTTCCGATGCCGTTTCGTCTGGTCATATATGGGGCTGTTTCGAACCCGTCGTTGACGATTGGCGGGAACGTGTACCGGTTGAATGGTGATGTTCCGGCTGGCGCTTACGTGGCGGTTGACTCGTTGAAGAAGTCGATCATGCTGCATGGTGCGGATGGTTCTCTGCGGAACGTGTTTTCGTGGGGTGTGCGCGGTTCCGGTTTGAATCGTGGACAGTATGTTTTCCAACCTATTCCGGCTGGTTCGAGCGTGGTTGAGTTGGGTTCCGGTTTCGGTTTTGATCTGACTGTTGTCGAGGAGAATGGGGACCCGACTTGGTTGATTTGATTTGCGCTGACGAGAATGGCGTGCCGTTCCACGCGACTTCCGATTGCGCGTTGGATTGCGCGTGGGGGTCGGGTGAGAATGATTTCGAACTGACGTTGTATGACGGTACCGTGCTGCCCGACCGTGGTCTTGTCTATATTGATGGGACCGAGGTCGGCGGCATCGTCGATCATATGAAGGACGAACTGTCGGATGGCGTGAGTGTGGTCACGTATTCCGGTCGGAGTTGGCATGGCATGTTGGCCGGTAAGGTGTTACAGCCGGATTCAGGGCAGGATTATCTGAAGGTGTCCGGCCCTGTGAATCAGGTGTTGTCGAACCTGTTGGCCCGTATTGGCTTGTCTGACGTGTTCAAGGTTCGTTCGGATTCCACGAAGACGATTCCAACGTTCCAGTTCGACCGGTATTGCACCGCATATGATGGCATCCGCAGAATGTTGGCAGCGAATGATCTGAAACTCATGTTTCAGGAGGTTGACGGCACGGTATGGATGTATGCCCAGCCGATTGTCGCCCATGATGATACGGTCGATTCCGATCTGATCGATTTCAGCATCACGAAGGATTACCGGCGTACCAATCATATGATCGGCTTGGGCAAGGGCGATTTGAGGAATCGTCTGGTCGTCCACTATTATGCGGATGGTTCCGGCAAGGTGTCCAATACGCGCACGTTCGGTGGGCGTGATGAGATCGCCGCCGTCTATGATTATTCGTCCGCCGAGAAGGACGAGTTGGACAAGCAGACGAAGAAGCAGTTGCAGGATTTGCAGGGTGCCGGTGCTGTCGATGTGACCGTGCATGACGGTTTGTCGCTTGATGTTGGTGATAGGGTCGCCGGTTGTGATCATGTTACCGGCCTGACGGTTACCGCCATCGTGTTGAAGAAGATCGTGAAACTGTCTGGCGGCTTGCTGTCCGTATCGTATGAGGTTGGCGACGCGGCTTCCTCGAAGACGGAATATTCGAATTACACGAGTTCATCTTCCTCTTCGTCTTCGGGTTCGACTGGCGGTGGCGTGTCTTTGACGGCTGGCCGTGGACTGTCGATTTCAGGCGGCACGATCAACGCGGAGGTCGCTTCCGAGGATTTGGATTCCGTCAGACAGACTGCCGAGTCGGCGAACAGGACGGCTTCCGGTTTCGCGGCGCAGATCGGCAAGGCGAATCAGACCGCCGAGGATGCGAAGAACGTCGCCGATGCGGCCAAGAGCGTGGCCGACAGCGCCAAGTCGGGCATGATGACCGATTCCGAACGGTCGAAGCTCGCTTCGGTCGAACGGGGCGCGAACGCCTACACGCTGCCGAAGGCGTCCACGGACGTGTTGGGCGGCGTGAAGGTGGACGGTTCCTCGATCGTGAGCGTGGATGGCGTCATCAGCGCGCATGTCGGCGACGGCGCTTCCGGGAAGGCCGTGTTCCCGATTGGCTATGTGGTGATGAACACGACGGGCGTTGACCCTTCCGTTGATTTCGGCGGCACGTGGAGGCAGTTGCCTTCGCTTGGCTGCTCAATGTTTGAAAGGATAGGCTAGTGAAATCTGACGGTTACTCGAAGTACGTATGCGACAAGTGCGGCAAGACCGCCTATGTCGCCGCTGGCGATACGGAGGCGCGTGAATGGTACACCGTGCGCCGGTATTCGGCTGGCAAGGCGACCCGCATCGCGGATGATGTGGCACCTGACATCTACGAATTGTGCTCCCAATGCAATGCGTCGTTCATGACGTTCATGCAGCAGGATGACGCTTCGTTCGAAGCATGGTTGAAGGAGGTCGGACAGTGACCATCGAACTGGTTGACGGCAAGGCCGGAGTTGCACACATCTCAAGTGAGGACAAGGCGATCATCCATCAGGCCAAGTTTTCGAAGTCCGACGTGGTGTTCGACTGGGGCGACGCGTTCAAGTGCACGATGAGTTCGCCCAACAGGGCGACGATCGGCACCGGCTGCGCGTCGATCCAGGGCTTGGACTGGCATATCACGTCGGCGGAATCGGTGACGATTTCCAACGGGTCGCAGGGTATGAAACGCAATGACATCATTTGCGCGCATTACAATCGTAACCCCAAGAACGGTAATGAGCTGGTGGAGTTGGTCGTGTTGAAGGGTTCTCCGAATGCGACTGCCGCCGCCGACCCGACCATTCCGTCAGGGAAGATATTGTCCGGCGCGGTTGACGCGTACATGCCGTTGTGGCGTATCCCGCTTGACGGCATCACGGTCGGTACGCCGGTGCGCCTGTTCACGCCGAGGGGGGCTTTGTGGGATTCCGTAACCCAGCCATGGAAACCGCCGTACACAAACAACAGCCTCACTCTGTGTCGCGTCGGCCGCATCGTCACGATCAACGGCAACGTCAAGTTCACCGGCAGCGGAACACAGAACTACGTGATGGCGGTTGAGACCATCCCAGAAGCGTTCCGTCCGCTCGCCGACCAGAGCATCATCGCGTTTCCGTCCTGCGGTTTCAGCCTGCTTGTCATGCGTAACGGGACGGTGCAGATGCTTGGGGACCCGAAATCCGCTTACTCCACGGCGCACGGCTGTTGGATGGCGGAATAGCTTTCCGTAACCCTGTACAACGCGAAGGGCTTCACGGTCATCCGCACCGGCATGATGATGCTGGTCAAATACGCCGGCAATATCGGTAATGGCAGTTGGGATTCAGTGCAATGCGAATACGTGCTGCCCGTCGAACTGCGCCCTCCGGTCGAAGTCAATGCGATGGTGTGCGTATCGAATGGGCAGACGGCGAGAATGCTCGTCGTCAATCCGAACGGCACCATCCGATGCGCGAACATGGGAGCTGCGGGCAGTAATCAGGGTTGCGTCGGCTCGCTCTGCTATCCGATCCCATGAGGATAGTTTTCCGTAACCCCGATTCGTTTCACGAAACTGACCTCCGACCCGGAATTCACGATCAGTGGATACGTCGTCAATGGTTTGGCGACCGTCTACTGCCGGTGGGTCAACAAAGGGCTTTTCGGCAATAAGGCGTGGAATGGAGTGCTTTTGGCAAGAATGGACGTGCAGTCCACCAGTGAAGGCTTCAACATGTTCGCAGACAATTCCTATGAAGACCGGATGCAGAATCGTTTTCTGTACGTCTCGGGAAACACGGTTTCCTTCCGCACATCGTATGATGCGACCATTCCTGCAAACACATGGCATGTCGGCAGCGTATCGTTTCCGGTGACGACGGTTTAGGCCGTGACGTACGAGGCGGATGTGATGAAACCTTCTCCGTTCTGGCTGCCACCAAGATTCCTGTAGGTGAATTTGCCGTCCGGCAGTATGGTGAAATCTCGTTGACTGCTACCGTCACGCCCACTGTACGCCCACCTCGTCGTAATCAATGGACGCCAGCCAGCCGGCAGGACGCCGAAATTGCCGGTATCCCATGATGCCGTGGCGGCGCTCTTCCATTCCACGAGGATTTGCACCACATTCCCGGCTTTCACGCCCGTCACCTTGCCATACTGGCAGGTGATAAGCGTCTGGGTTACGGAAAACTACTGCTTCGCGTCGAAGACGTGGACAGTCACGGCGATGCGATAGCTCAGCGATGTGCCGCTGGCGTTCCATGCGACAAGCTGGAATCCTTTTGCCGAATGACTGTTCGTAATCATCGAAATGTTGTTGAACGACGGCACTTTGTTTTTAGCGTCGTTCATCAACTGTAATTCAACGGAGTATGAATCCCAGTTTGCCGCTTCGATCGGCAGCTTGATGTCTATTGACGTGTTCGTGTTCGGCTTGAAGATCATGGACGCGACGCAGTAGGCGTCATAGCCTCTAGGCCGCGCGACCACGACCCATTCACCCGACTGGGTTACGGAATGCTATTAAAAATGGATTTCCACGATTCCACCTGTGACAGCAACTTCAGGACCGACGAGCAGATTGACTGTCCCATCAGGTGCAATCGATACTTGGACCGAACGTTGCAGGTATGACGGGTGGATGAATGGAATCGCCACCGTCGTTCCAGATGACAGTGTGGCTCTGCCATTCAAGGACTTGATCGCATTTGGGTTAGATACCTTACCGATTGGGTACGCTCCGCCATTACCGTTGCTGTTGCCAAATGGAAGGGTTACGGAAAACTATTTCACCGACCAGCAGCCGCAGACGCGGAAATAGTATCCGCTGTTCATGGTGCCGCTGATCGTGACCTTGCCGTCAGAGTCGAAGGACAAGGCTCCATGCTGCCCGTTCACACCTTCCAGCAGTATCGTGCCTTCACCTTCCGGCAGGAAACCGGCATCCATCGTCTCATTCACGGTCTGGCCGTTGGTATTGATGCTGGACGTGAAGGACGTGTTGCCAAAAGCGAACGCCATCATGCCGACTTTGGCGAGATGTACCGTCATGCCGTATGGCCCATGCCAGATCTGCCGTTCAAGGGTTACGGAATGCTATCAGCAGGTCAATATGAGTTTCTGCCACGCTTTCTGCATGTCCTTGAGGACGCTCAGATCGGGCTTCAAATAATACCGTGCGGTGGTTTGGATGTCGGAGTGTCCGAGCTGCCGTGCGACCACGCTGATGTCGGTTCCGGCCTTGATCGCCAACGTGCCGAACGTGTGGCGCAGGTTGCGTGGAGGCACGCAGGGGAGTTTCATGCGCCTGCACCAGCTGCGGTAGTGGTTTGCGACTTGGTTCGCGTTCAGACTGCCGACCAAGCGTCCGGTCTTCATGCCGTGGCGTAGTTCCGCCAATCGTTTGACCGCGAACCGTGGCAATGCGACGGTTCGTCGGCTCAGATCGGTCTTCGGTTCGGTCACGGTCTCATGGCCCGCGACCCACTGCACTGACCTTTTCACTGTGACGGTGCCGCGACGCAGATCCAAGTCGGCCCATTCCAAGCCGACCGACTCGCAGCGACGCAATCCCGCGCACACGGACACCAACAGCCATGCTTCCAATGGATGCCCGTAGAAGCCTTTCAATAGTCGTCGTACTTCCGGCGCGGACAGTACTTGCGGCTCGTAATGCCGTAGGTGTGGCAGGCGTATCTCGCGTCTGGTCACGTCATTGTCGGACAAGCCGCGTTTGAACGCGAGTCGCAGTATCGCGCGGAACACCGCGTAGGCTTTGCGTGCCGCTCCCGGCTTGTCGAAGGAGTCCAACCATGATTCGATATCCGCCACGCTGATCGCGTCCATGTCCCTTCCGCTCCATTGCGGGAGGATATGGCAATTCAGGGCGCTTTCATAGCCTACTTTGGTGCATTCGCGGAGTTTCGCACATGAGGGTTTCCAAACGGTGGTCACGAATGTGTCGAAAAGCATTGGTTCCTTTCCAATTCTGTTGAATAATCCCACACATCGTCATGTTGCCGTTGGACGGGTGGGTGTGTGGGTTTTCCCATTGTTCCATATCCCTGTTTTTTAGGAGGATGTTTTGACTCAGATCAAATTCGATTTCGGCCATCCAAGCGCGGATGGCGTCGCGGTTTTGGCCGGAGAGCTGGTGCATGTGGTTCCGACCGGCCGGTTCAAGGTCGGCAAGCGCATCGTCGTGCGCGACTCTTTCGACGTGCGATTGTCGGAAGACGGCACCGCCACCGTTGACGTTACGCCGACCGACAACACGTTCGCCTACGAGGTGACGGTAGGCGAATCGCCGGATGCCTGGCGTTTCGTCCGCTGCGTGCAGGTGCCGGACTCGACCACGCCCGTGGCGTTCGCCGATCTGGTCGATGTGGATGCGGACACGTTGGCTCCGGCGCTTAACACTGGTGCGGCTTTGACCTACCTGCTGACGTCCAGCTTGCAGGATGCCCAGGCTTTGAGTGCGGCGAATCCTGGGCAGATGGTGTTTTATCCGGAGGGTCAGGCTAAGACTGTCGCTTCGCAGATTCTTGAGGATTTGACCGACGCGCGTGCCGTGGTGGAGTCGCAGTCGGCTGCGGCTGCTCAGGCGGC
>OMGH01000265.1_pt1 | contig 46412 bp, 59 predicted proteins | sample 1645841 | NCBI WGS metagenome assembly OMGH01 (sample SAMN00849584, study PRJEB25192) | human gut metagenome
TTGCTTGGTTTTCGTTTAATCCCGATCATGAATGGCGAAGAGCCAACCGGTTGGGATCGAATTGATGAGCTTCAAGCTCAGGCTCGTGACTTTTTAAAGGCAGTTCTTGATCAGGCTGCTTATTGGTATGGAGAGGTAGCGTAATACCTCTCTTATTGTTTTTAAGGAGGAAATTAAAATGAATAAATTTATATTCTGGTATGAAGATGAATCATGCCACTTAGTGGATACTTTTGAACAAGGGTATTCAAAGGAGCGTATGTATGGCAATGTTACAGCCATATTTGATGTTGTAAGAACAAAAGACGGCGGCTATATGGAAGACAAACGTCTTTTCTGATTATTAATGCAATTAAAAATTAAGGAGGAATAATTATGAAAAAGAAAGTGTTATGGTTTTCACGTCACGAGATGACACCGGAGCAGAGAGCTGCTCTTGGCGATGTGGAAATTATACAAGTAAACAAGACAGTTCAATCAGCTTACGAATTGCAAGACGAAATTAATGAGTGCGATATAATTGCCATAGTCGCACCAATTAATTTGCAACAGCAGTTCATTAAATTGGCTAATGGCAAACCGGTCATAATGGCAGTTAATGACCGAGTGCTTATCAAACAAGCTGACGGTACTGAGGATAAGGCAGAGTTCCGCTTTGTTAAGTGGGAACGACTTATCCGTATTGACATTGTAAAGGAGGATTTTATAATGTAATGTCAAATAGCTATTTACCTTCGGGTAGATAGCTATTATTTTTTTACGAAAGGAGCAATTTTAATGACAAATTATAATTTTAATAGAGCAATAAATTTACTGAAACAAGAATTCGGTGAAGAATGGCAAAACATTGTTCAAAATTTAGGCACTGAAAATTTAAGACATCGTGCAGGAAAGAATTAACTTCATTTATGGCTTTTCCTGACCGTGGAGATGGAGGTAATAATCAATGGAGAGGCAATTGTTCGCCTAAAGTGATTGAAGCTATTACAAAATATGTACTTGCTTCAAAAAGATACTATGATAAAGATGTTTCTCAATTTACACTGCTTGATCCAATGAGTGGTTCAGGCACTTCAAAGGGAGTTGCTGATAAATTAGGTATAAATTCGGTTTTATACGATTTAAACCCGAATCCTAAATGCGGTATCGGAAATTGGAATGCTTTAAAAAATGATGTAGAAGATAGTGCCGACTTAATTTTCTTTCATCCACCTTATCACGATATTATAAAATATAGTGGTAATATTTGGGGCAAAGCTAATCCTGACGATTTGTCACGATGTGAAAATTATAATGATTTTATTGAAAAATTAAACTTTGTAATTCAAAAACTATATATGGCATTAAGAAAAGATGGCAGATTAGCCATTTTAGTCGGTGATATTCGTTCTAAGGGTGAATTTCATTCTATGCAACATGATATGATGAAAATTGGAGATTTTGAAAGTTTTATTGTTAAAGGACAGTTTAATTGTGTTTCGGACAGTAGAACTTATAAAAAACCATTTATTCCGATTGTAACAGAATATATGTTGGTTTTCCATAAGAAAGATCCGTTCATAATTGATTTTTCAAAAAGAATAAGCAGACAAATCTCTATGAAAGAATGTGACAGTAAAGCATTAACTTGGCATCATCTTATTAGAATGTCACTTGAAGAATTAGGCGGTTCGGCAAAATTATCCGACTTAGCCGATTTTCTTAAAGAACATCCTAAAGCTAAGAAAAATCCTCATTACAGAGAGAGAATAAGAGCCACTGTATATGAACATAAGGACCAATATAAGAATTATGGTAATGGTGTATATGGGCTAATATATAAGATATAAAAAACAAGATACTAATTCATAAAGTTTTTTATCAATTTGTAAAGTTTAATGAATTTTCAAATATAATGTGATATAATATTAATAATGATAATTCATTTTAAGTGTTTACACTTCTCGCTCATCTACTTAAATGTAGAAAGAGCCTACAGACTCTCAATAAATGAGAGTCTGTTTTTTTGTATATTGACTTCAATTTTATACTATGTTATACTTATAGTATAGATATGAAGTATTCAAAAGAAATATAATATTCTCTTTTTGTATTTAATAGTTTAACATAGAACAATTATAAATTCCTAACCGGAAAATATAATTGTTCTTTTTTTATTCTTTTTTACCGCTATTTAGTGGTTTATATATATATCAAATGAATAATTTAAGGAGGAATTTTATGATTACAACACTTAAACAAATAACGATAGGTGAATATGTACTTACACCTATAAAAAATGCATTTAATGATAAATGTTCATATTGGATTTCAAAAAAAGGTTATACCCTTGCATTATATGTGTTTTCGGTTGACAGTAGTATGAATCAAAAAGATTTGAGATATATGCTTTCACCTTTAGCTATAGACAGTTATATACATCTTTTTGAAAATCAAATCAAAGGAACTAATTTACAAGATAAAGGAGGAAATGAAAATGAATAAACAATCAATCAAAGATTTCAACGTGGGTGAAAAAGCATATGTTGTATATAGTAATATAGGGTATAGACAACCGCCTCGAATGGAAGAGGTTACAATTACTAAGGTTGGTCGAAAATATATTACTGCTAATAACTGTGAATATTATTATGATGATTGTCAAAATAAATTCATACCTAAAGAAAATTATGGCATCTCAACTTTGCTTTATAGTTCTAAAAATTCGGCAGAAGAAGAAATTAAAAGATTACAGCTAAAGCCTAAAATTTCAACTATTATTCAATATAAAATCGGTAGTTTTTCTACTGAAGATATAAAAGCTATTTATGAGATTGTAAAAAAATATGAAAAGAGTAAAAATTAAAAACAAAAGTTATTGGAGGAGTAAAAAAATGCGAGAGATACTATTCAGAGGTAAACGTATAGACAATGGAGAATGGATAACAGGCGGTATATTTCAGCAAAAAGCTGATGATGTAAAAGATGAAGTAGTGTATATAATTGATAATTCATCAAATGATGTTGACTGGGCACATAGGGTTATACCTGAAACAGTAGGACAATTTACAGGAGTTACCGACAAAAAAGGAAACCGAGTTTTTGAGGGAAGTATATTCCGATATGAACCGCATTTCACAACGGAGAAAGCGTGTTTAGGAATAGTTAAATACAGAAATACATACGACAGACAACGTGCGTGTAATGACTGTGGTTTTGTCATAGAGTGGCAACATGAGCCGTTATCGACGCTACGAGAAGATTTATTATACTGGTGCGGTGACGGGAAATCAGCCAGTGTTATAGGCAATATACACGATATGAATGATAATCCAAAAGCATTAAAATGCAAGAACGATTTAAAAGGATAGAAAAACAAGGATTGTTTTATTAACAATGCAATTTCTAAAAATTATAAAGTTGCAAAATAAAAATTATTGGAGGAGTAAAAATGAAATTTGAATTTAACGGTATTGAATTTGACAGCAATAAACCTATTTGTGTAATGGGTATGCAATATGGCAAAAAGAATGATAATTGGTTTCCGGGAACTGTAAGCAATATTTCAGAATATTTAAAACAACAACGTTTTTATCAATATAAACAGGAAATTAAAAAATTATATATTGCAGAGTTAAGATTTAATAAATTCAATTGCGAACGATATGAAAGCAATGACATTAAAGAAATGCGTGTTATATCGTCACAACGAGATATAGCCGTATGGATTGACAAAGAATATATTATCGGACGTTCCCCAAAAGAATGTTTAAAAATCTATAATAAACAGCTCGAAGCAACAGATAAACATACTGAAAAATAAAGGAGAGATATGAAATGACAAACGAAATGAGATGTAAAATGACATACGAACAGGCAATGGAAATTGTCACTAACGCTATACAAAAGGACGGCACAGGAATGACTGCTGAACAAGATATGGCATTAGCGATTATCCAAAAAGCAATTAAAAACGTCATTGAAACAACATCAGTTGAAACAAAAAATGATATGATCTCTATAAAGGATATAGAAAAGATTTTTGAAGAAGAAATGAATGAAATTGATAATTTCTTAGCTAAAATTGCATACAAGAGCGGTAGAGAAGTCATGGGAATGTTATATCGTAAATCAGCATTCAAATCATTTCTATTTAAGATTTATGACAAAATGGAAAGTGAAAAATAAGTATGAGAACGGAGGAATAAAAATGATTGAATGGGAAAAGATAAAAGAGTTGATGAAATGCTTCCCAAGAAGCATTATAAATAATAAAGGCGAATTTATCGCAATGACAAAAGAGAATGAATACTTCATACTCGAAAATTGCGAAAACGAATGTGACGTGAAATGCAAAGTCTTAGCGTGGTTTTCGAGAGGTGCTCATAAAACACAACATTACAAGTCGAAAAAGAAAAATAATGAATACCATCAATTTATGCTTGACGGTATAAATAAATATCTCGGAACAAACTTTGACTTTGAAGATATGGACATTATTTATACTAAACTCGGTAATGATGTCAATAGACCTCTTTGTGAAAAATTTGTTGACAGTGGATATGATATGAATATAATAATTTGAAATTTACATATTGACTTCACAATTGTAAATGATATAATTATATTAAGAAGTATGAAGGTTTAAGAATACAATGTATTCTTTTATGCTAATATAGTTAAATTTAAAGAGTAATCTAACCCTAATAAGGGCTTGATTGCTCTTTTTTTATTTTCTTTTTTACCGTTTTAAAAAACGGATTATATATATCTATTAAATTTCATAAGGAGGAATCAAAAAAGACTTTTTACGTTCAAATTAAAATTTAAAGTGAAAGTTAATTTAAAAAGCAACAACCAATTCAAAGGAGGTACAAAAAATGACAAACGATTATAAAAGACTTGCAGGAAAACTGGCGATGGGTATGAATTCCCCCGAAAATGCCGTTATAATGGCAACGAGGATTAGTGATCGAGCTAATAAAAAAGCTACGTCAAATGTTTATCTTAACGGTCAAGCAGAACATATACGCGCATTGATTGTTGAAATCATCAAAGAATATTTGGCGAATTTCGATGATAAAGAGGCAAGTTTTGAATTTGGGGCATTGATGATGTCATTTATGCTCGGTTATAAAAAAGACAGCGAGGAACAGAGCAATGAAAGAATGGAAAGTCAAAAAGAATGAATTTGGAGAAGAATGGCACGAACTTCGTTTTAGCCCATTTTATGAAGATGATGATGAGGTAATTGCGAGTTTTGTTCAAGATGAAATGGATGATGAAGCATTTTATTATATATCAAAAGAATTAAGTGCAGACGATGACCTATTGTGGGCTGATAGTATAGATGACGCAAAGCAACAAATCGAAGAAATGCTAATTGAGCATTGGAAAGATGAGATTGAATATTTAGAGGACAGATTAAAGGAATTTCAAGAAAAATAAACGGAGGAAAAGTAAATGAAAAGAAGATTTATAAAAATAATTGGAATATTGATGATGTTTTGCATAGCAGTAATGCTGACGGCGTGTTCGGAGGCGGAAATGGTAAACTACAATATGTCAAAACAGGCAGATTATTTTGAATGTGAACGAAAAATCACCGTTTACAATGCACGAACAGATAATATCGTGCTTGAGGCAGAGGGATATATGAGTATATCCAATAATACAACTAACGAATTGGTGATAACTGTTAAAACGGGTGAGAATTCGTATAAGAAAAACTATGTGTATTTAAACGAATACACAATGTATGCGGTTGAGGATATAACAGGGACACATACAGACCCATATCATTACAAATTGTATTGGCACACGCACGAGGGCGTGAGTATTGAGGCAAAATAAAATTAAGGAGGAACAGTAATGAAAGTAGAGTTGAAAGTGAACGGCAAAACCGTTCAAGTTGAAATGGCAGAGGAGCAGTTAAAAGAACTGGGAGTAATTAAGGAACGAAGCTGAACAGGATATGAGCGGGTTGATGAAGACGAAAGTTATTTCGTTGATGATACAATCAATGACGGACACGAAGTGTTAGGAGGCGGAACACTGGTAAATAACCTATATTACATCAATGGTAATTACTATAATGATAAAAGCATTGTTGAAAATAACGCTCGTGCAGACAGATTGTTGCGTCGCTTGCGTCAATGGCAGGCATCACACGATAAAGCGATTACATTAACAGATTGGAAGGCAAATACAAACAAATATAAAATTAAATATAATTATGTAGATAATTGCCCATTTGTTTGTATAGAACGTAATCTGAGAGACCCCAATATCGTTTATTTTTCTTCAAACAAAAAAGCCGAAGATGCTATAGAGCAATTCACAGATGAACTGATATGGTATTTCGTTGAATATCAACAACGCCTTGATGAAGAATAACGGAAAACGTAAAAATATAAGGAGGAATTTAATATGGTTTGTAAAGCAGCAGATGTTGTTCGTGTAGTTAATAAATATAATGAGTATAAAATGAAAGGTAACGGTCATTACGGAATTATATATTTTAACAAAAAGACTCGTGAAATTTTTATTAACGAGTATTGTGACTTATCACACTTTTCTTATACTTATTACAATGATGAAAATATCGTTAATCTAAGCACGATACTTGAACATCGTGGTTTAGAAGTCAATATTTCAAATATGATAGAATTGATTACGGAAGGTGACTTTTAAGGGAGTAAGATATTATGGATAATTTAACGAAAATTAAATTAAAAAAGCATTTTCAAAAAGAAAAAGCAAAAAAGTTTTGGTGTGAACTTTGTATAGAAGTTGCACTTTTACTTATCTCAATCGCTGTTTGTATTACGATTATGTACTTTTTTGCTTCTTTTGAAGTAGTAAATTATTTAATGGGGTGATTATGAATGGAGAAATTTGTAACTAAAAAGAAAATGAGCAAAAAAGCTCAAAAGAAAATCAATTCGATTGACAGAAATACTTGGGGTATGGTAAAACCGGCAACTCAGGTGTTTAAAAGCAAAAAAACATACAATCGAAAAGATAAAAGTTGGAAACGTGATTTTTAAAGGAGGAATTCTAAAATGAAACAAGCACTTGATGGTTATTGTATCTCTATTCCGGCAATTGCCGAATATACAGATAATTTAGGAGACGGATGGCTGTCAACATTAGTATTGGCTAACGACTACATTTCTATGGTATTTATTTATCATAGCAAAGAATGTCGTAAACTTTTTAAGGAGGTTGAATGATAGATGCTTACATATAAAGAAAAATACAAAATCTTTCGTGAAATGCAACATTCATTTTACGTAGAAGATGCTGTTAATCAGGTTAATGAATATTTCGGTTTAAACGAAGATGATGATGCTAAAGAAGAACTTGATTATAATGATTACGAATTATATTCAAGTTTGATTTCTGCAAAAGAAATTTTGGCAGATGAGTTTGAGGATAAAAAAGATTGCAATTTTCCAGATAATGATATTTGGGAAAGTGTAATCAAAGATTATATCTTGATTAGATGCTAAAATGTATAGTCCTGTTTCTCTTTTTTGAGAAATAGGACTAAAAATATTAAAGGAGAATTTTAAATATGTACGAATTTACAGTAAAAAACACAAATATCAAAGTAAAAATTAATCAAACTTATCACGTTGATGATGAACAGTATTTCGATTATTCAGTCTATCTTGGCGATAAGCTCATCATCGAAAGTACGGATTCAGTTGAATATAACTCTATTGATTTTACTGAACCTGAGCAGGAAATGACAGTTTATAAAAAGTATATAGAAGAAAATCTTGATAATATTCTTAATAAACCTCGACTGATTTACATTCCAAATAAACTTTTAAAATATATATTCATGGGATTAGCTCAAAGTGACTCAAATATGTGCTTTGTTGATCCTGAAGAATGGGTTGATTTAGTCGAAAATGAGGAGTATACATTAGAAGATTTAGAACAATTCAAGTATATTGTTGACTTCTATAAATTGAATAATGTAATTGAAACAAATTCGGCAGACTATGTAATTATCGCTTATACTGATTTACTTACATACTTCAACTATATTGATTTTTTTGATTGATCTACCTACCACATACACTAATAATTAGTGTATGTGGTTTTTTTTTATTGAAAAAATTTGTAAAACATTGTATAATATATAATAACATAATAAATTTAGAAGGGAGAAAGTCAATGTTACTAAAGAAAAAAATTTCAGCAATTTTAGCATTCTTAATTGGAATTGATAAATTTACATTAGATAATCATTTTGATAATGAATGTGATATACTTTTTGAAAATGAGAATGCTCTAAAAATACGATACTTAAATCGTATTAGAACAACATTATTTTTGCATTATAAATATATATCAAAAGAAATACAATATAATATGAAAAATATTAATACCATAGACTATTTTAATTATGATGAAATAACATGGTTATTGGAACATGATATTAAAGTAATGCAATCAAATTGTTCGGCTGACAAATATCTATACAAAATCGGCATTTTAATAAACGAGCATATTAATGATTGTAAAAATTTATTCCCGGAATGGGTAAAATGGGAATACATAAAAGACTTATTCATTATTCCTAAAACTTTAGGAGGTGAAGCAATAGCTCAAAAATATTTAAAAGAAGAAGGTGCAAAATTTCAAAATAATTTAAACAATTATCCATTCCAAATGTATATTCATTGGAATCAAGGTGAATACGGTAATATTCTTATGAATGATAAGAAATTACTTAATCTTCTCTATCAATTACATAATGATGTATTTGACGATAATTCAAAAATATATGATGCAAATGACGGAATAAAACAGAATATATATAATTTTATTGATAATAGTGACTCGTCAATTATTGTTGTTGATTGTGAAAACGCAGATGTATATAAATTATATTCTGTATTAAAAGGATTAAATCCGAATGAATTGAGTAAAATCAGTAAAATCATATTATATGACGATAAAAATACTACATTTGCTTGGAAATTATTAAAGCAATTCACTAATATTGAAACAGAACATATTAATGTTGAAAGAATAACTTATGCAAAATCTTTGGTGGACATTAAATTGACTGCCGGAGTATGTAAAGAGTTTTACGAAAACCATGTTGATTCGTTTATCTTATTTTCCAGTGATTCTGATTTTTGGGGACTTATTTCATCATTGCCGACAGCTAATTTTTTGGTAATGATTGAATCTTCAAAATGCGGAGAAAATATAAAAGAAACACTTAGGGAAAACCGTATATACTATTGTTCGGTTGATGATTTTTCAACATTTAATATTTCTCAAATATATAATGCAGCACTGAAAGACGCATTACAGAAAGAATTAGATAAATTTAATATAACAGGTATTTGGAATGAATTAAACAGTAGTTTATTCATTGATCAACTGTATAAAAAGTGTCGCATTAATGCAACCGAAAATGAACGACAAAATTTTATAGATAAATACATAAAGACGATAAAATTCAAAATTAACGAAGAAGGTAATTTTTATTTGTCATTATGAACAAAAATAGGGTGTAAACATATTGTTTGCACCCTTTTATCTTGACAATAGTTTCGGCATAATCATTTCTTCCAAGCGAATATTTGGTATCTTATCATTATTAAGCAAAGAAGCATATGTTATAGTATTCGGACCGAATCTATTTCTTAAAACTTCAACGGTCCTTTCTAATTTTTCTGTATTCTCATTTTTTTCATCATCAACAAATAAACTTCTTTGATAGGGAATATTATCAGGAACAAGATATATCGCTCGTACCGTTAATGACCGAATAGTATCATTCCAATTAAAATGTGTTTCTAACAAGTTTTGAGCGGTATGGGCTATTGTTCGTACACTTCTACTGTTACCATCTATAAGGCTCTGCCATTGCTTATACCACAGATTAGATGTTCGGATAGATAATTGTATACCACCACACAGTAAATGATGTTTACGGAGCTTTTTGCCAATATTTTGAGATAGTTCAAATATTACCTGCCAAGCATCATTATTATCTTTTAAATCTCTAACAAATGTTAAACCATGTCCAATAGATTTTATTTGTGATTCAAAATCTTGTGGCATAACAGGTGAAGTATCTGCTCCATTAGCATATGCACTTAACATAATTCCATTCTTGCCTAATTTATCTTTAAGAATATTCACAGGAAATTTGGCTAAATTACCGATAGTTTGAACACCTATAGAATTAAGTTTACGTTTTGTTGCCGGACCAACATAGAATAAATCTTCGACAGGCAAGTTCCATACTTTATCTTTATAATTTTCTCTGTTTATAACAGTTATAGCATCAGGCTTTTTCATATCTGAACCTAATTTGGCAAATATCTTATTAAAAGATACACCTATACTAACTGTTAAACCTAACTCTGACTTAATTGTTTTTCTGATATTATTGGCAATATCAAAGCCATTTCCGAACAATTCTGTACTTTCAGTCATATCAAGCCAACATTCATCCATACCAAACGGTTCAATTTTATCTGTATATCTACTGTATATTTCTCGTGCCATTTTTGAATATTTGATATACTGTTCATAATGTGGTGTGATAATAACTAAATCGGGGCATAGTAGTTTTGCTTCCCAATTAACCATACCTGTTTTAATGCCATATTTCTTCGCAATCTGATTTTTAGTCAGAATAATACCGTGTCGTTCTTCTGTACTACCACCAACGGCAACAGGTTTGTTTCTTAATTCAGGATTTAACATAATTTCAACTGAAGCATAAAAACTATTCATATCGCTATGCAAGATTACTCTGTCCATAAAAAATTACTCCTTTTTCAAAACTTCACTTGACAAGTGAAGTTAAATGTGATAAAGTGAAATAAAGTTCACCAAGAATATATCATACAAAGTGAACTTTGTCAAGTGAAAAGTGAAATAAAGTTCATATATAGGAGAAAAGATAAAATGAAGTTTGCAGAAAAATTGAGAAAAGAAAGACTTAGCAAAAATTTAAGTCAAGAACAATTAGGTGAGATGATAGGCATTTCAAAACGTTCTATTATAAAATATGAAAATGGCACTTCTATTCCGAGAGCATCAGCAATTCATAAAATGGCAAAAGCGTTAGACGTTTCATACGAGTATTTAGACATAGATGAAATAGACAATCCACAATACAATCAAGATATTGCCGGATATAAAGAACAAGCCTTTGATAAGTATGGCTTAAACGGTGAAAAAGAAATTACCGAATTATTAAATGCAAATAGAGCTTTATTTGCCGGTGGTTCTATTTCTGAAGAAACAAAAGATGCATATTTTCAGGCAGTTACAGAAGCGTATTTTGCTTGTAAAAATGCTGCTAAAGAGAAATACGGAAAAGGGAATAAATAATTATGGTGAAATTAAGTATTTTAACAATTTCCGATATTGTAGACAGTATAAAAAAATCATATGATGTAAGAAATTTAAAAGAACTATGTCGTGATTTAGGTATTATACTGATGTATTCCGGTATGGGTAAAACAGAAAATGCTTGTAAAGGTTTTTTTCTGACTCATAGTAAGATTAAAACCATTACGATTAATACTGATTTGCCAGAATTAATACAAAATATTGTATTAGCTCACGAATTAGGACATGCTATTTTGCATAAAAATGCTACTTCACATCTATTCCATGAGTTTCAACTATTTGATGAAGTATCAACTTTGGAATATGAAGCGAATATTTTTGCTGCTGAAATGCTTTTAGATGATGATGTAGTCTTAGAATATCTAAATGAAAATTATTCTTTCTTTCAGGTGGCATCTAAATTAAATGTTCCGGTAGAATTATTAGATTTTAAGTTTAAAATCTTAAAACAGAAAGGATATAAATTAGTTTCACCTATAAATACAAAGAATACATTTCTTAAACGTGATTTAGGAGGCGACTATTATGAATAAATACAAAGTATATGTTCCTGTTACTGTTGATTTTGACGATATTGGACATATGATACCCAAAAGTATTATTTGGGAAGATGGACATAGATTCATAATTGACAAAATATTAGATGTTCGTCCTGCGGCAGCAATGAAAGCAGGAGGGCAAGGGGATAGATATACTATTCAAGTGAACAATCAATGCAGTTATCTTTTCTTTGAGAGAAATGCTGCAATATCCGGTTGTAACATAGGAAAATGGTTCGTAGAACGCAAATTCCTAAATTAATCTGTTGACTTCATTATATACTGTGTTATAATAAATATATAAGATATGAAGTTTACGAAAATAGTTATAATAAAACTGTTTTCTTTTCGTTAATATAGTTTTTTTATAAGAGTAATTAAACCCTAACCGGGCTTAGTTGCTCTTTTTTTATTTTCTTTTTTACTGTTTAACAAACGGTTTATATATATATTATTAATTTTTTAAGGAGGGAAAAAAATGTTTACACAAACATTCGTACACAACAACGAAAAATATGCAGTAATTGAAGGCACAATGAGTTCGATAAGAACTTTGAATTCTAAGCAGAATCAGCTTTATATTGACGGCAGAATGGCTGTTTCTACTAAAGCAATGAATATGTTTATGAATACACATTATTCGGTAAACAACGGCGTTTTATGGGCTACTATCCGAATGTTCGGCGATCAAGCTCAAAAATTTTTGGAAGAAGGTATTTCTGATAAATGCAGAATTATACTTACCGGAAAATTGCAGACTCACAAAGCCGATAATGGAAAAGTGTATCTAAACATTACGGTGGTACATTTTTCAATCATCAAGTAAAAAGGTGGGGTAGACAATGAGCAATTATAGATATATAACAGTTGTGATTTTTGATAACGTGCTATACGAAATGTCTATTCCTATTCCTTTAGAATGTGATGTTGAAAAGGCAGTTAACAGTTTCCTTGAGTCAGTTTTGAAAAATTCTGATGTGGAATGGGACTACAGGAATTAAGAAACAATTTTAATTTTTTAGGAGGAATTTTATTATGAAAAATAACGATAATTATAACAGAGTTTTTGTGGATTTTGATGAATTTAAAGAGGAAATAAAAGATGTTGATGCAAATTCAACATGGATACCGGAAATCAATTCAAGTGTATTAACGCTAAAATCATTTGAAGAGATTGAATCTCCGGAAATTGCACAAGAATGCAATGTATCTTTAGAGTCTGCTATTGATACAAGTAACAATACCGGATTTGTCCTTAAATACGGAAAAAACTCATACTTAGTACGAGATACTGCACTTGATAGTATCTTAGAAACAGCTAAGATTAAAGGTGCTGCTCTTACAAGAATGCCTCAATATCTGTTTGCAGAAGTACTAAATAAGTGTTTCACTGTAGCAAAGGGTGATTCACTACTACTTTTACGAGGTGAAAAAGTATGTGCTTGTTTATCGGATTTATACGAAATAATGCCTATATCAAAATTAGTTGATATTACAGAAAGGGCATTAAATGATAAATTTGGCAACTTAAAATTTGTATCGGCAGAAAATAACTACACCTATACATCAGCATTATGGGAATTACCTGAAGCCCAAGACGATTTGCTTGAAGCGTATGATAAATGTGTACAAAAGCATACAAAAAGACTTCATGGCAAAAACTTTATGCCTGCAATAAGATTTATTTCATCTGATGTTGGTAAATACGCTGCGACTGCTATACCGCTATTTAAAATGAATGGTACTTACTTCCGTATCAATTCCGGTATAAAAGTAGCTCATAAACTTGGAACAGGGAATAAAGTCGGTATTGAAAACTACGAAAAAGAAATAGATACCATTTTCTCTAAGTTTATTGATATGGAAAAGACAATGGGAGCAATGTCTAATTGTTACATTGAACATCCGGTTAATGCTATGATTGGCTTTTGTAAAAAAGCCGGTATTGGTAAACGAATAGCTACAGATGCAGTAGAAGAAATTGAACGTTTTTCTAATGGCAGTGGTTGTTATATGGATGATATATACCTAAGTATTGCCGGTGTTATGTCAGCAGCACAGCAAAAAGGTATGTCATCAATGCAATTGCTTGATCTTGAAGAAAATATAGCAAAAATACTATATTATAAATGGAAAGATTTCGATGTTGCAGGAACAATCACTTGGTAAAGGAGAAAAGATTATGTCAATAGCAAAAATGTTAAATAGAACAATGTTCGATATTGAAAAAATAGGTAACTTTAAATATGTTCATTTTTGGGGATATTTATATGCCTCTGAATATGATAATATGTATTGTCATTTAGAATATGTTGGTTTCTTTGTGCCGTTAAGTGAAGTCCTTAATGAAGGGTTCTCGGCGTATGAAGAAAACCATCAAGAATTCTATAATCAAACTATTGCAGATTGTGATGAACAACAAGTTGCAATGATTTTGCGAGAAAAATTCTCGGAAATTGATGAAAAGGATATTAATATGGATATACCTTACGGTACATATATTTTAAAATAAGAAAAAAGGACGATTTTAAAATCGTCCTTTTTTAATGCGTTCGACCATTATTTGTCAACAACTTCTTTTAAACTGGATATAATACCTGCCATATTTTGAATTTCTGACGGAATAATTATCTTTGTAGCTTTACCGTCAGCAGCTTTTTCAAAACTTTCAAGTGATTTCATTTTAATATATGCTTCACTCGGCTTAGCATCATTAATTCTTTTAATACCTTCTGCAACCGCTGATTGAATAGCGATAATTGCTTCAGCTTTACCTTCTGCTTCTTTAATAGCAGATTGCTTTTTAGCTTCTGCACGAAGAATTGCAGACTCTTTTTCACCCTCTGCCAGAAGAATTGCAGACTTCTTTTCACCTTCTGCTTTTAAGATTGATTCACGTCTTTCTCTTTCAGCTTTCATCTGACGTTCCATAGCATCTTGAATTTCAGCCGGAGGCATAATGTTTTTAAGTTCAACTCTGTTAATCTTAATACCCCATGGATCAGTTGCTTCATCAAGAATTGCACGCATTTTTGTATTTACAGTATCACGAGATGTCAATGTTTCATCAAGTTCAAGATCACCTATAATATTTCTTAATGTTGTTGCAGTAAGATTTTCAATAGCCATCATAGGCTTTTCAACACCATATGCGAATAGTTTCGGATCTGTTATTTGATAATAAACAACCGTATCAATCTGCATTGTTACGTTATCTTCTGTTATAACAGGTTGAGGAGGGAAGTCAACAACGTGTTCTTTTAAATTAACTTTCTTTGCAATTCGGTCGATAAACGGCACTTTAAAGTGAAGTCCGACACCCCAACTTGCATAATAACCGCCCAAGCGTTCGATAATATACGAATGTGCTTGCGGTACAATTTTAATGTTTGCAGAAATAATCACTGCCAACATAATACACAAAATAATCAAACATATAATCATATTAATACCTTCTTTCTTTTAAAATTTAATGCTTATATTTAAGGAATCAGCACTATTTTTGGTCTCGTTAGTAGAATTAATTACATCATCAGTAACATTGTTAGCTTCCGGAATATTAATTGAAATATCATTTGTATTCTGCAATGAAGTTTTTATATTTGAATTAATATTTACTTGAAAAAATCCTAAATTAATCAAACCATTCAATGTTGATATATTAGTGTATGATGTTTTATCTTTTTTCATATTGCTATGTATATCAAGAGTTTGAATCATTGTTCCGTCATTAAATATATGATCTGCGATTACTTTAGATTCATCTGTTGAAATATCTAAAGTTGCAGTTATAGAACCGTCTGTATTTTGAGATACCTTGCAATAATTATTTAAGTTTTCTTGCATATCCAAAGCAATAGCCATACCGTAAGAAGTAAACAATGATGTATCTTTCATAAATAATTTAGGAGGCTGAGTATAATTAATATTTTCAATATTGCCATTTAAAAATGCTTGCAATTGTTCCTTTTCACTTTCCGATATATTCGCCTCGTTAAGATATTTCTCAATATCAATCTTCGCCCAAGAATCAGTTACAAAATCAGGAATTGTTACACCTGAATCTTTAGGGATTTTATCTCTAATGTTTGATTTGAAATAAACCTCTTTATTGTCAACGGTAATAACATTAAAATTACAATCTGATATTGAAAAATCAGATGTTGCTATATTTGCATTTACATCAATTGATATTTTATCACTATCTTTTTTGATGCTTGCTGTACCGCTCACATTTGCATCATCAATAATATTTGGAATTGAAAGAGTAACATTAAACTCAAAATCACCCTCATTCCAATTAACATTTTTCATTTCTGATAATTTAGATATATTCGGACCAACATTTTGCAAATCATCATTGAATTTTTGTAAACTTGTGATGATTACTGCTTGTTTATCACCATCCCAATTAACATCTAATCCGAATGCCTCGCTAAATAATCGAATAGGGACAAGCGTGTAAACGTCAATGACTTGCATCGGTGTTTCCAAATTCATTACAGAAGTATAGCCGTCTTTATATACATTAACTGAAGTGTCCAATAATTTGAAAGAAACATCAATATCGTCTTTTTCTGCTTTCACTTGTTTTGTATCATCATCGTACAGCACTGTAGCACCTAAACCCTCTAATGCTGCTCTAAACGGTATTAGAACATGTCCATCATCATTAATAGGGGATACATCGCTGTCAATAACCTTGTCGTTATAAATCACATGGATTTCATTTGTATCTTCTTCCAACAAATTATGTAATTGCTTATAACGAGCCTCATTTGGTTCAGCATTCACACCGAATGATGCAAACAACATTGTGGTGGTTAATACACCGGCTAATAGTTTTCTCATAATTTTCATTTTATAATCCTCCTCTTTATGTATTTTTGAACCTCTCATGACTAAAGTCACGAGATTCTTAGGAACTCTTTTCTATTGAAAAGATATTTACTAAGCTAACCCCATTGTCCCGACGGTTCTTATATTTCAATTTAAGCTACATCTAATATTCTTAATCCTTCATTTAAGATATTAATTGCAGCATTTATATCCCTGTTGTGGTGTATGTTACAACAAGGGCAATCCCATTTCCTTACACCAAGATTTTTAGTTTCCTTGTTTATATATCCACACACATTGCAAATCTGAGAACTTGCAAAAAACTTATCTACTTTAACAATCTGTTTGTCATACCAATTTGCTTTATATTCAAGTTGCCTTACAAATTCAGACCACGATACATCTGCAATACTTTTGGCAAGTTTATGATTTTTTATCATATTCTTTATTTGAAGGTCTTCAATACAGATAATATCATTTTCCTTAATTAGTTCAGTAGATAACTTTTGCAGAAAATCTTTTCTCTGATTAGCAATTTTCTCATGTTGACGTGCAATTTTTATTCTTGCTTTATTACGGTTTGAACTACCTTTTGGTTTTCGAGATAGCTTTCGCTGTAGTTTAACAAGTTTAGCTAATGACTTTTTAAGATATTTAGGATTTTCTATCATTTTACCATCAGATGTAATACAAAATTCTTTAATACCTAAATCCAATCCTACAGAATTTCCTGTTCGCTTTAATGGTTTAATATCAACATCTGTACAACAAAGTGATATATAATATTTACCACTCGGCTCTTGTGAAACAGTTGCGTTAAGTATTCTTCCTTGTGGAACTAACTTATTTTTTGTTTTAATCATTCCGAGTTTAGGCAATTTAATGTATTTACCACAATATTGAACATTTCCATTTACTTGTTTTGACTTATAAGAAAATCTATATGTTTTCTTTGACCTAAATTTAGGATAACCGGTATGTTCTTTAAAAAATTTTTTGTATGCCATATCTAAATCTCTAAGTGCTGATTGAAGTGCAGTGGAATCAACTTCTTTTAACCATTGCAATTGAGATTTGAGTTTTTTCATATCATTTGCACATTGAACATATGAGAATGTTTCTTTATTCTTTTCATACAACTCAATACGTTTAGCTAAATAATAGTTATACACAAAACGACAGCATCCAAATGTTTTAGCAATTTGAATTTTTTGACTTTTATTTGGATAAATACGATATTTATAAGCCTTTTCCACTGTATTCACCCCTTTACTTTTTCAATTTTTAATATCTCCAATTTTTTACTGTAACTACCTCCATACTTATCACCTCGTATGTATATTCTCTAAATGGTGATTCATCTCATCACTAAAGTGACGAGTATTCTCACTTTCTTAATAAATTAATTTATCATAAAACCACATACCTTTATAGTGTATGGTAGTTTACTATATTTTAACAAGCCTTTCGTCTGTTTTTAGCGAGCATTCTTCTCATATTGCGATTAGCTACAATTTTTTTCTTATCGGCTTTCTTTTTCTCGCTGATTAATTCTTTTTGCTGTCGGTCTTTGACAAGCTCAATAACTTTATGCAAGCGAGAACGATTAATATAATCCTCCTCAAGCATATAAGCCAGTTCATCCAAGTTTACACCGTGTGTATCACAAAAATACGCAATTGAGTTTTCTAACAACTGCAAGTCTTTTTCATAATCCGGCTCTGATTCAACTGCTTTCTCTGTATCAAGCGAACTATTTTTTTCAGTCTCATTTTGCTTTGTTTCTTGCTCTATTTCACGTTGCAAAATTGCATCAATATCATCAAAATCCGATTTCTGACAATCATTTTTTTTCTCACTGTTATTGGTTTCAAAAGTTTCTTCAAGATCATCATATTCGCTTATAATATCGTTATCAGGGGTATAGTCAAAATTCGTTCTATACACTTTTTCTTTTCTTCCTTTGCCATAAAGCGTAATCATATTCTTAGATTCAAGGTTATTTATTACACGATAAGCTGTGCGAATATCCAAGTTAAAGCGATTGCAAATATAATCCAATGTGCCTTGATAATATTGCTTTTGTGAATTACTAAACGAATAAATCAAAGCATACGTAATCAGCTCATGACCGGATAGATGATATTCTGTCACCATCCAATCATAAATTGTAATATAAGCCATAGCATTATGTTTTGTATTTTCTTCACATTCAGCAATTGCTTTTGATGCAATATCACGATTATGCATATATTTAACACGTTTTAAATTTTTATATGTGTATGTAGTCTTAATTAAAAAATTATTGTCTGATAAATATTTCAAGGCAGTACCTACAGAATTTCTTGATATACCTAAATTTTTCGATATAGTTTCAATCGTACATTCAAAAAAACCGCCTTCGTGGTTAGTAAAACTATACACATATGCGTATATAAGCAATGTGAATTTCTTTAAATTCAATGATTTTGACATCCAGTTGTATATTCTAAAATTAAACATTTTCGTCTGCTCCTTATCTTGTATTTTACGTTTTACAGTGTATAATCTGTTTTCTTAACGTCTTTGATATAATCAGCGGAATGAACAAAAACTCGTTGTCCGTCTTTAGGATTAATACAGGTTTTAATAGCACCGAGTTTAAGCATTTTGTCAATGGCTCTTCGTACAGTTTGTTCACTTGAACCGATACTGTCAGCGATTTCTTGATAGCTATGTGTAAATACTCTGCCCCTTGACGAACAATCGTATATATACGCATATATAAGCACTTCATTACCGGATAATCCGATATTAAACATCCACATCCATACGTCTAATGCCTCTTTAATCATTTTTACTCACTCCTTATAATCCCTTAATCTTGTTTTTTGTTGTTTGAAAGTTTAACTGTACTTGCATTATAACATAATTTCACATTTTTATCAATGTCAAATTGTAATTCGGTGTATTAAATTTAACTTTTATCTAATTTTTCATTGAGATTTTGTATATTTTGACAATAGTATTTTTTGCAAATGCTGTTCTTAATGCTTTTTTCACTTGCCCTCTCACTAATATAGTCCCTATTTAGACCAAAAATTTTACTTTTTCATAAGCAAATGGCGGTAAATAAAAATTTAACAATCTTTCAGTGAGGTGAATAATTTGCAAAAAACCTGTAAACAAGCCGATTATCAAACAAATAACTGCTTAAAATCGAACCGGATAATACAAATAGCTGATGACGGATATTTAGCTGATAATACAAATGCAACCGGTTTGACTGCCAAGGATAAAGTTGTGGTCCTCAACACAACGGCTTCTGTTGCAATGAAAATGTTTGGCTGTCGAATTATTCAAGCAAAAAATAATCACATGAGTCGTTACAAGGGCTTTGATTCAACAATAAGTGGAAATTCAAAACAACAATTCAGCATTTGGAACAAAAGGGGGGAACAATATTTGCCGAAACAGAAGATTTGATAAGTCGTTGTGAAAAGTAACCAGTGAAAAAGCAAAGACAGATTGCTCATACACGTACACATACACACGCACACACACGCACGCACGCACACACACGCACGCACACACACGTACACGTATATATAATACACGTTTATTTAATATATTTTTAAAACTTAGAATCTTTTTATGGCTACCGCCACAATTCTTCCTTGGCAGGCGAGGAACTTTTTTAGAAGCAAAGCTTAGTTATAAAACCTTTATTATTAAGCCCAATTTTGGGATTGTACGACATCAATTTTGACAATATCTAAATTCATTTTGACAATCTATTATCTGCCGTTGAATCATTTTGACAATGAAAAAAATCACCGCTATTTCACCTATATTATGGAATTTTCAAAGCAATAAAAACACTGCTTTTGTATAGTATAAACCGTATTGACTATATGCGTTTTTTTCATTATCCTTTTTTGACATTATAGAGATTTGCCATTCAAAAAAATCAGATTTTAAACGGTAAATATACAATTTAATCTTGAAAAAAATGCTGATTTGTGGTATAATATATGTATGGATAATATTGAGTGAATTAAATACATATTGTGATATTTGCATTGTGAAAGGATGATGTTTATGTACGCAACTGTTGATAAAGTACAAAGACAATTTAAGGTATATGACAGCTATATGTTTAGATTTTGTATAAAAGAAATAGGAAATGCCATATGGGATGGAAAAGAAAAAATTTGGAGATTACCATATAATAAGTATGTTCTCAACGAACTTTCTATATTAGGCTGTACATTTCCCAACTTTTTCGATAAATATATAGAAAAAACTGCGATTTCTGTTCCTGAACCCAAACAACCGCTTCCGTTAAAAGCTAAACCATATTCATATCAAACCGATGGTTATGCTTTAGCTTGTGATATGATGGGAATTTTCCCTGATTCAGAAAAAAAATCACCGGGATACGGACTTGAATTTGAAATGGGATGTGGAAAAACTCTCACTTCTATTGCTGTATTAGGCAGAGCTTATCTAAACGGCTTAGTAGAAAAAGCTCTTATTTTAGCTCCTAAGTCAATTTTAGGGGTATGGACAGAGGAACTAAATAAATTCGCTGATTTTGCTGTTAAGAGCGTTGTAATAGACGGAAAAAATAAAGCTGAAAAATTAAAGAAATTAGATGAACTTTCAAATTATAAAGATTGTTTAAAGGTAGCTATCGTTAATTATGAAAGTATGTATAGACTTGAAGATGAATTGCTTGAATGGAATCCGAACTTTTTAATCTGTGATGAAAGTACAAAAATTAAATCACCTGACGGAAAAGCAAGTATAGCAGCATCACATATAGCTGCTGTTGCAGATTACAGAATGATTTTGACCGGCACGCCTGTTCAAAATAATCCTCTTGATTTATTTGGACAATACAGAGTAATTAGTCCTGAAGTGTTCGGATATGATTATGATAAGTTTCGTGATAAGTATTCTGTACAAGAGTGGTGTGGTACTCATTACAGAACATCTGCTTGGCTTAATATGAAAGAGTTAATAGATAAAGCACATTCAGTTGCATACAGAGTAACAAAGGATGATGCTTTAGACCTTCCGGAAGAAACAGACGTTGCAATTCCAATCCAATTAGAAAAAGATGCAATAAAAGCATACGAATCGGTATTGGAAGGTGAATTAAAACTTTCAAAAAGCAATACCGTTTCAATTAAAAGCATTTTAACCAAATTTCTTCGATTACAGCAAATAACCGGTGGTTTTATCAAAGGAGATAAAGCTGCCAAGTATATAAATGTTTCAAACAGCAAACTTAATACATTGGAAGAATTGGTTGAAACACTAATCTCCCAAAATCAAAAAGTTGTTATTATGGCAAAATTTACAGCCGAAATTGATGCTATATGTAAAATGTTAAAAAAGAAAAAGATTGAAACAGCAGTTATAACCGGTAAAACAAAAGACAGAGATGCTGAAAGAATAAAATTTCAAACTAATCCTGATTGTAAAGTCTTTGTTGGTCAAATTCAAGCAACAAGTATGGGTATAACACTTACCGCCGCTTCAACGATGATTTTTTACAGTCTTACTTTTAATTATGCAGATTATATTCAAGCAAAGGCAAGAATACATCGTATCGGTCAAACCAATAAATGTACTTATATTCATTTGCTTGCCAAAGATACAATTGATGAATATATTCTTAATGCACTAAAAAACAAAAAGGATTTAGCAAATGCAGTAGTAGAAACATTAAAAACAAAAAAAGATAATGAATTAAAGTGGTTAAATGCAACTAATTTAGAACAAGTTGCAATATAAATGTAATATTATTTTCATAGAATCTTTATTGACTTTTGTACTGTAAAAATATATATTATTATAGTAATATAAATTTTAATGAAATCTGAAACAATTAAATATTTTAAAAAATTGACAAGTATACTCATTTTAGCTATTAACGTGTTAGCAAAACGGTGAGATGAATTGTCAATATAAATGGCAGAAACTGCCGAAATAATTTGGTAAATATTCTTTATTATATATAATAGTAGGAAATTTTCAAAAATCACACAATCAGTTTAGCCATATGAAGTTCAATGAACAGGAGAATTCAGTAGAACAACTGTATTTTCCTGTTTTTTTGTTATTTATTTAACAAATACAGTAGAGGAGGGATACTATGAGCATATAAACAAATTTAATAATTTATTTTTGATTTTCAAGTATAACTGATAAAAAAGAAGGGTGGAGACGAGATTGGATAATATTGAATTAGTAATTTCAGAAAGTACAAATAATTATGTAACAAAAATCAACCTAAATACTATGCCGATGTATACAAAAAAATTTTTAGCAGAGAACAATGCTGCTGATATTTTTAAGTATATTAGAGTCGGGTTATTTAAAAGTAAAGAATTCTTTGGATGTATAGATTTGTTGGTTTTTACGTCAACTATGGATGCAATTAATGAATTAATGGAATTATTCCCGGATATACATATAAAGCCGAATAATAAAAATGCTATATTAATTTCATCAGTATATGATACACATACAGAGGTGATTAAAACAATTATTGATAAATTGTCAGACATAGTAGATATTTATATGTAAAAATTTTTGAGCTGCTTGGAAAAAACTAAGCAGCTCTTTTTTTATCACATTTTGACGTTTTAGAGATTTTATGGTATAATATAGAAAAAATGAGAAAGAGGTATAAAAATGTCCAAATTTAAAATTGCAAAACAAATAGTGAATAATAACGAAAATTGTAGAAATGGATGTGGGTTTGGCTGTTTGATTTATTTTTTATCAGGAGCTATAAGTTCACTAATTTGTTTTATAATAGAGCATATGAATTTGTCAACTAATGTTGTCTTATGTTTAGAATACATAATATCTGCTTTAGTTTGGATAATAATAATTCTTTCAATAATGATATATTCAAAATTTAAACTATTTAAAGAATTACATTTAACTTTCTGTTATGAAAAATCCGAATGGTATCAGCAAACAAAAGCTGATTTATCAGAATTGCTTGATAAAGGTGTATACGGTGAATATCTTGTATTTAAGAAATTATCAAAAAGATTTAAAAAATTAGATGAAAATGCAAAAGTGTATACAAGTGTGATAATTCCACTTGGTAATGATAATTTTGCTGAAATTGATATGTTGATTGTTTCAAAATTTGGAATCCATGTTTGTGAAGTAAAAAATAGGGTAGGAACGATAACCGGGAACATTCGTGATAAAACATTATCTGTTCAGGCAGGCAATGAAGTGTACGAAATGGAAAATCCTTTTTATCAGAATAGCATACATATGAACTATATAAGAACATTGTTATATAATCATCTTGATAATTCTGATTTTATTGTAAAGAAACTATACGATAATTCATTTTGTAATACGATAATTCATAATGATTCTCTTGTATTTCCAAATAATTTCTACAACGGTGGATTATACGAAAATTGGGCTAACTTATCTTTCTCAAACATAAATAAGTACACTCACAGCGGAATTTACTTAACAAAAGATGAACAAGAAGAAATATCAAAAGTTATAGAGAGATTGCCACAATATACATATGCTCAAAAACAAGCAAAAATTAAAATTCGAGAGCAAAAATATAACAATGGCGAATTCAAAGAAAATAACAATTATACAATCGGATATTTTAGTTTCAATAATTGTCAGCAACATTTGTATACAATAGAAAAATCAAATGATATGATAACAACATACTATTGTCCGTTTGACGGTTGGTTTAGAACTTTTCCTGATGCTGAATGCAATAAAGTATGTAGAAGAACTATGCGATTTGATCAAGCATTTGACTATTATCGAAAATCAATACGAAAAAATGGTTGAGTTTGTTCGTAAATACTGTATAATGTAAATGTAAACAAATATCATAATAGGGGTGAATATAATGATCAAACATAAATTAATACCATTACTTACCGCCGCAGCAATAACTTTTTCAATACCGGCTTTTGCACAAGACTACAATGATGTTCCTGAGAACCATTGGGCTTATACATATATTGAAAATGCAACCGAAAACGGCATCTTTGAAGGTTATGAGGATGGTTCTTTCAAACCGGAAAAACAATTAACACACGAAGAATTAACCAAAGTGATTATCTCATTGATGAAAGATAAGTTAAACGATATTCCATCTGATAATCTTAATGATGATATACCTAATCGTGATTATTGGACAAACCGTTGGGACAATTGGTCACAACCATATTTGAATATTGCATTGAATTCAGGAATACTTAATACCAACGATACTGCATATGCATACAAGAATATGTTGGTATCAAGAGAAGATATGAGTAAAATAGTTGCCAGAGCTATTGAGTATATGGGTAGTGAACATATAGATAATACAGACGAATATACAAATAAAATATCAGATTGGAATAATGTATGCGGCTTATGCAAACCGTATGTTGCACAAGTTTATGCAAAAGGAATTATAACAGGTTATGAAGATGGGACTTTTAGAGGAACTAATTATGTCACAAGGGCAGAGTTGTCTGTTATAGTAGAAAAATTATCAAAAAAATAAAATTTAATACGTTATATTACAATTTGGCATTGACTTTGAGAGTGAAATGTGGTATAATATAGGTATAAAGAAAAGAAATATAATTTAACTTTGAAAGGGGTTTTAAATATGTTAAAGAGAACAAAACAAATCATAACTGCCATATTGGCAACAGCTACTATTGCTTCATCAGCTATCCCTGTATTCGCATCTACATATTCAGATGTAAGTGATAGCCATTGGGCTAACAGCTATATTAACAAAATCACCGGACTTGGAGCTTTCAGTGGCTACGAAGATGGAACATTTCGCCCTGATAATGTGATTACTTATCAGGAATTCACTAAAACAGTTGTCGGACTTATCTTAAATCCATTGGAGGATAAGATTGAACCTGTTGAAGATGGATATGAAATTTATAAATTTACTCCCGCTGTTCTAAGCGGTAAAGAACCATATGATGCTGATTACCGTTGGCATCACGCTTGGGACGATTGGGCACAACCGTATTTGAATTTTGCTCTTGATAAAGGGTTAATCAAATATGATAATTCAATTATGGATACCGAAGATTATAACTTCGGCGGTCCGAGGGATGAGATGAGCCGTTTTGATATGGCAAAACTAATCGCAAGAACTATGGATTATTTGGGTGAAGAAAAAATTGAAAATACTGATGTCTACAAAACAGCTTTAAAGGACTATGACTATATTCCTAATGAATATAAGGATTATGTTCTTCAAGCATACGGCAAGGGTGTATTAAGCGGTTATGAGGACGGCAGTTTTCACGGTGACAGAAAGCTAACTCGTGCTGAAGCATCCTCTGTATTGGTTAGATTGGTAGATCAAAGCATGAGAGAAACAAAAGGTAAGAGAACATATATGTATCAAGGTAAAGAAATCACTTGGACTTCTCCAATCCGTGATGATGTACCGAAAGAATATCAGGTTAGTATGAGTGATCTTTTCGGTATGAGTAATAGTGTTGATGGTCTTAAAGAAGGGGTAGTCGATGTTGAAGACTATCTTGGTCGTAATTATCTATGTTCTGAAAAGACAATAAAACTTGAAGATGTCGTATTGCAATCTCTAACATATGATGCAGATACAAAACAAGCAACATTTACTATTCCTGACCTTTTGCCTGACTGTTGGCAATTTGTTGTGAATGATGGACGTTACTCAGAACCGGGTGAATATACGATTGAGATTCCTGATATGCATGATATTACAATTCAACTTTTGCCAAAGGATATAACTTCTGATGTTAACGAAACTGCAAGAATTATTGTCTATGTTAACGGCGTAAATGAATTTGTTGACGGAAAAAGACAAATTGTAAGAATAAATCATGTTTATTTCAACCGTTGTTATGACGGTAGTGATGAATATGATAATTGGCAGCAGGGTAAATCATATAAAGAATATATAGATGAATTTGGAACAAACCTTGATGAAAAAGAACTTCAAAAAATATTTGGTTAAGACAATTAAGTGACAGATAAGATGCCTCTCTTCGCAGGGGCATCTTAGTATAAAGTAGGTGATTCATATGATTGTAGCAGCTATTGTGTGAAATAAGGTTAAAAGATGTAGGTTAACTCCTATATCTATTTTTTGACCTTTTTTTCAAGCGTTTACTTTGTAAATCAAAGGTTTAAATTTCAAAACATTAAAAGGAGAGTGGTTCAAATGAACTTGAAAAAAACAATATCAGCAATAATGTCTTTGGCAGTCATTGGTTCTTGTATAACAATACCTTTAACAGCTAAGGCAGAAGTTCAAACAACAGATTGGCAGACAGTTGATTGGTCAGCTAATCAATATGTTACAGACGATTTATCTTATACATATAACAAAGATATAGATTTTTGGAGATATGTAGATAAAGATGTTATTGAAAACAACGGTAATAATACCATTTGGAAAAGCAGTTTAGGCGAGCTTTCGGATAATGAAGTAAACGTAATATTTAATGGAATGGAAGTTGTTAAACCTATTGAAAGTTCGTATTACGAAATGCCGGACAATGTAAAAGATTATCTAAGAAACGGTGGTAATCCGAATAATATCAAAATGAAGTTTGATGTTGATTTGGATATTGATGTTGATGAAGATGATTCAAGTAAAAGCATTGCAGAAAAAAAAGCAGAGCAGATATTTGAAAACAGTCAAGTTGAATATCGTTGGACAACGGATGAAAACGGCGAACCTCAGCTTGCATTGAAAATGAGACCGAAGTTTCAATTACAAAAAGGTAAAGAATATGATGAAAATGTAAAACTACCATACATTGATTATTCAAAAACACCGACTTTACCAAAAGCTCAATATCCATACAGCAGTGTTATCTTTTCAATGTGGCAGAAAGATAAGCCGAAAAGTGAAAATGAGGTACAGAAGCATTATGGTGCTTTGGAAGTAATTGAACCTGAAGATCCGAGATATGATACATATGATTCGGACCGTTATGTATTTAACGGTTTTACATACGGTAATATCGGCAAAAACGGTACTATTTTTGAAGGTATGATACTGCCAAACTATGAGGCAGGTCAAGTAAATAAAGAGGGATTATGGAAAGATACCATTCAAGCAGATACTCTTGAAAGTAACAGTATCCGAATAGGACAGCAGTATAAGAGTAGAGGCAATTTGTGGTATTACACATATGGCGGTGCTGTCGGTTACAGTTTTCATTTTCCTTTGAAAATATCATTCTCAATAGACGATCATCCGACTATTAATATGAGATTGATTGATAATCATGATAACAGTTGTGTTACAGAAAAACTGTTTACTATAAACTTCAATGATGACGGTACTGCACAAGTAACTAAGTTTTTAAATGATAAGAAAAACAACATTACTATTGATGGTTTGTTTTTGGACAAACTGCAACTTGTATCATATGAAGTTGTAGATGCCGATACCGGAAATGTCGAAAAATCTCAAATAGCCGATAAATCTACACAATACAGTGAAATATTCGAGTTTGCAAAAACAGCAGGTTCATTGCATAAAATAGTTAATCTGTATTTTGGTGATGATTTACCACAACTTGAAGTAAAATACATAGACAGTTCAACAAATACTGTTGTTAAGCAAGAAACAGTTAACGGAAATCCGTTTGAAACAGGTCAGCAAGAAGTCAATATTAATTATACGATTGGCAGTGTACCGGGTTATGTAATTAAAGGATATACTGTTCTTGAAGATGATGAACAAGAAGAAGTCTCAACCGGTACAGGGAATGATGTTGTTGTTCCGATTAAAAAAGTACGTCCTAAGAGAATTCTACACGTAAACCTTGCTCCAAACGATGGAGATAACGGTGACGGTGATCCAGATGATGATGCACCTACAAAGATTATAAAAAGATATGTAGACGAAGATGATAATCCGGTAGATGATGATAAGATTATACCGGGTGAAAGTGTTACAGGACAAGAGGTAAAAAAGATTTGTACAACAATAGATTATAATACTGCTGAATATACTTTGGTCCGAGTTGTTATAACGCATAAGGACGGAAAAGTAATTAATACCTACACCGAAAACATTCCAAATGAAGTATGTGTAGATGTAACAGAAGAAGAACCGATAGTGATTGTAAAAATTGTTGTAAAATCAAATAGACCTGATGAGAGCGAAATAGAAAAAGATTGTTCAAGCGGTCAGATAAGATTTAAAACATACAGATACCATTATGTTTATAATGCAAAAGGTGAGACAATACTTTGTAAACATACGATTACTGGTACAGCAGGTATGGATACTGAAGAACTCAAAAAGTTCCAAATAAACGGAAATTATTATGAGAAAAACTTTTCTCATGAAGATAGTCCGAATTGGAAGCCAAACCATTTTCAAAGCGGTTATGGATTTAATTTCTGTGATGCAAGTTTGAATCACGGCGGTCAAGAGGGAACAGATACATTAACAGCATATTGTTGGGTAAAAATTAAAAGCGAAAGAATATCCCAAAAGAAATATTGCAGCAGCAGTTTTAGAGAGGAATGTGCAAGTGAAGTTAATCCACCAACAAAAGTAACTGTTCAAAACGAATTTGATGATTTTTGGGGATTTGATGATTTTGTAACTCAAATGCAACCAAAAGTTTTTGATTTAGAAGATGTTTCATATAGTCGAACTATTGAACAAAAAGGTGAAGATGCTCGTTATATAGTAACAGCACGTATACCTGAAACAAGAATAACATATTCCGACAGTGAAAATATGAGAAGAAGAATATTTACACCTGTTTCGTTATCTGACGGTAATCATAAAGTTCAATTTAAGTATTCCGGCGGTGGTATTAACAATACTGAATTCTGTTATGAATTCACAAAGGATTATATCATTGAAGGTAATATGTATGAAAACAATCATACTTTTGAGGGTATACCGGGTGATGATGATGATAACTCAATAATTTGGAATTAAATCAGTAAAGGTGCTGAAAATCAGCACCTTTGTTAAGGGGGAAATGCTATGCTAACTGAAGAACAATTAAAATTGGTAGAGGATAATATCAATTTGCCAAAGCAAATTTGTTATAAAATGCTTACAGAATCAAAAATAAGAAATGATGCAGACTTATATGAAGATTGTATTGCAACAGCTAATGTAAGTCTGTGCCAAGCAGCTCAATCATATAACAAGAAAAAAGGCGAATTTTACGTTTTTGCTACAGTTAAGATAAAGTGGGACGTATGGACTTATTTACAGACGGAATATTCCAAAGGTATGATTTCAGCAAAATCCCATAATGTAAAAAAAGATAATATGCCAACACAATTTATTGATGTAGAATCACTTAGCGATACTGTTCAAAGAAATAAGCAAATAGTTCCCGATCAATTTAAAATCACCAAAGATGATACAATGGTTGTGGATTCTATGTTAGATTTAATTAAAGTAATAAATGCTGCCGAGCAAACATTGTTATCTTTAATTTTAGATGGATATTCCGATGAAGAGATAGTAGAAATTTTAGATACCAGTATGAAATACCTATCAAAATTAAAAGCCGGTTTAAAATCGAAAATGATAGATATATTCAAAAATTGTGCATAATAAGGTAATTAGCCTGTGAAATAACAGCTTTTTCAAGGAGTTAGTTATTGAGGCTCTTACTGGTTCTCACTTAGCCAATTCTTGAATAGGAGATAGCCTCTGAAAGAAAAAAGTGAAAATGACATATTACACCCCAAATATTTGGGGTGTGTTTTTTGATTTAACAAATAAATTCATAAAAAACCGCCATTTGCTTATGAAAAGGTAGAAAAATGAAATAAAATAAGGACTATATTAATAGGAAGCAGATTAAAGGATGGTGATTTAATTGGATTTAACTATAAACGGTTTGAAAAAATCAAGAGTAACAATTACAAATGAACTTCAACAATATCAATTAGGTAAAGGTTCAAATAATAAAAAAATACAAAGTTATTTTATTAATAGTCTGTTATTACAATTAAAAACAGTTGATAAAACCGAACATTTTATTAATGAAATATCTCAGTCAGCAGAAACAGCACCTAAACAAGTTATATATAAGATTATAAATTTTTATCGTGAAATCAATAATCAACAATCAAAGAATAACGAAAATTTAGATGAGTTAAAACGCTTTACTGAAAAAGTATACGAGAGTAAAACAGCATCACTTGATAAAGCAAATGAACTGACAGAACAAATAATTGAAGCATATAGCGGTAATTATACAAAAGATTTTTTAAATGCGATTATTGAAATAGTCATTCTGATTTTAAATGATTATATTGTAATGCGAAAAATGTATTGCCGATATGTTTGTTCAAAATTTCAAGTTAAGGAAGGTGAAAAGAAATGTCAGAAATAAATATGCCGCCAAAGAAGAAAAAAGCAATCAATTCAGACAGAAGCATAAGCGAACAGCATAAAAATGTATCAAATACACCTAAAACTTCTGTTGATAAATCAAAGCCGGTAAAGAAACAGGCTTCAACTAAACCGATTACAGGAGAACAAAATGCTAAATTTTACACAAAACCTCAACCTGAAGCAACTATGCAAAAGCTCAATAAAAACGAAAATATGCTTGATAAAATAAAAAAATTGCCTATACGACAAATAAGAATAGGTGATACCATAAAACGAGGTTATGTGGATAAAGTTAACGGTTGTGTTTATTTTATGAAAGATGACGGTAATTTAACCGGAGAAAGAGCAAAAATACGTAAATCAGCCAATACACCGCCTAAGCCTGCACCACAATATAAGCCGACTGCACCTGACAAGAGCTTATCGGTAAAAGATAAGGCACAAACTTTTAAAGATAAGCTCAAAAATTTCCGAGATGAAAAATCAAAATCTTCAAGCAAAGATTCAGACAAGCCGAAAGATACCAAATCTAAAAGCAAAAAAGGTATGTTTGCAGTGATTATTGCAGTTGGAATAATTGCAGTAAGTATATTTACTGTAAAGCCATTAATAGCCAATTTTAAAGCTCCTACCGTAAATAACGATACGGATGCAATTTCGGTAATTACTTTAAAGCAAGATGTAGTTCCCGGTGATGTGATAACAGAAGATATGCTTGCTCAGGCGAAAATAGATAATAAAACATATAACCAAATTGCAATGAATAATACCGACATATACAAATGGGATAGGTGTAAAGATGTTATTGGTTTATATGCAACTGAATATATTCCACAGGAACAATATATGAGTGTAAATTCAGTTTCATCAAATTTTGAATTAAAAGCAAACCCATATGGTTCGTCAAATTCAAATTTTAGCTATGTAGATATTCCGATAACCGAAGATTTAGATAAAGCAAAGCTGTTAATAGGACAAAAAGTTAATATTAGCTTCAGAATTGACAGTCAAAGCGGTAAAAATCAAAGTAATGAGTCTCAAAATCAGAATGGTACTACTATTAAAAAAGATACAAGCACAGCAACAGCTGAAGAATACACAATCAGTAATGCAGTAATAGCAAATATATTAACCGATAACGATACCGACTTATATTCGGAATTTGCACCTTTAGAATCAATCCCTGAAGCAGATTTATCTCATTACATTGAAAATAAAATAAAAAGTAATAAAGAATATGTTTCAAGTGTAACTCCGGCTAAAATAAGAATTATTTTAGAAAAAGATTATGTTGACACTATAAAAAAAGCAATATCAAATAAATCAGAAATTAAAGTTGAATTATTAGAAACAGCAGATACAGATAATGACGAAAAGAAAAATTTCTACAATACAGAAGTTAATATAGTAAAATCGTTGTATCCGGTAAAAGATAAAGAAGAATAAGGAGTTTAATATGAACGAGTATATAACAAAACTAAAAGAAAAATTTAAACAAATGAAAGAAATTGATTTACCTCCGGCATTAACACGCTTAAAAACAATGCGATTAATGATTGGTATATCAATTATAACCATATCTGTTATAGCAGCTATACTCCTGAAAAGCGTTGGCATATTAATAGGCTTAATAGTTGGTCTTTATATGCTTATAGCAGCTATTAAAACGGATTATGATTACGTGAGTGATACGATTAAAGAATATGAATTGGTGTGCATCTCCACATCTAAGAGACGTTACGGTACAAATGTAGTATTGGATATTGTTTTTTGTGATGATAACGGAGCGACATACAAATTCAATTATGGAAATAAAAAAGGTGTATTTTATGAGAATCTCCGATATAAACTGTACATAAATCAAAATAATCCTGAATATATAGTTGCTTATCAACAATTATAATTATTCCACAAGCAGAGAGAAATTCACTTCTTTCTGCTTTTTTTATGGATAAAAAAATAATATTTTGACCGATATAATTGACACAAAATATAAAATATGGTATAATGAAATTGTAGAATAACGGTTGAAATTTCAAGAAAGGAGGATTAAAATGAAAATCCCCAAAATAAAAAAAAGAAAAGTAATTAAATCATCAATATTGGCAGATAAAATAGAATGTATTAAGTTATATGATAAACTTGAACCATATTTAATTGAAAATAAAATAGACTTCAAAGATTTTATCGGTGAAGAATTATATGATAAATATATAAAATTAACCGAAGAAGATCAAGATTTTATAAATTCGATAGAATCATTGTCTGAAATTAAAATAAATATTTTATATGAGTTTATACTGAATATATCACCTATTTGGTGGGAAAAAGATGTAATCAAAAACACTTGCCAAGCAGATGTTCAAAAAACACAAACTGCCATTGATAATGCAATGATTAGACAAGGTAGTTTTGTAGAGAGGTTACAATCAATAAAAGGCAAGTATGCTTCTATATCAAAATTAAATGCAAACGACAAAAGACTTGAAGAATTAAGAGAGAGAATGAAAAAATGGTCAGATAAAACAAATGCAATAAATGAAAATTTGCATAAGTTAGAAGCAGAAATGAAGTCATACGAATATACCTATTATACTTCTCCTTCCGAAAGATTGTATAACCTATTCAAACAGAAGCAAAAAAATAACGAATTGTCTGCTTTAATGTACCAATATAAACTTTTGACTAATGATACTCTCGACACAATTTGTATTACTAATGATTTTGTCGCAAACAATGTAGCAGAATTTGAAGATTATCTTAGATATTCAAAATTGTTTGATGTATCAATTCACTGGTTATTGTGTTTTAATGAATATTGTATATATTCAAATAATCCAACAATAGAGACTATTTTTGACTTATATAAGCTATCAAATGCTTATACAAAAGAAGCTGTTAAGACATTTGTAAAACACTTAGCAAATTAAAAGGGAGGTGTAAGAAATGAATGTATTTAATCAAGAAGATTTTCAGAATATGGATTCAAAAAATAAAAATGAAGAATATATTAGTAAAAAAATCATAACTTTGCTGAATGCTAATTTTGCAATAATTAATAATAAATTAACCCTTGATAATTCTAATCAATTTGATAATCAGGACAATAATATAAATTCATTAGCTATATATAATGCTTATAGGAAATATGTATCTCTTAAAGAGAACCCTCAATGGTTGACAAATGACAAAATAATAAGAATATCTCCTATCGGATTAAATTATTTAGTACCATTATTTAATTGTTCTTGTAATAAATTAATTATGGGAAAAGAATTTGATATTGAACTGCCGTTAAAAGAAAGAACATTTATTAAGGCTTACAAGGAATTAAATTCAGATAATAAAAATAAAATAGATAACCTTTTAGAAAAAGCCAAATTAAATTTTACGTACACATTTATTCATAAGCCGGAAGCTCTTGGAGCTCGATTATCTGATTATGATGAGTATTTAAAAGAATTGATGTATTTACGTTTTATTGATTTAGCAGATTTAAGAGGTGTATCTCTTGTAGAGTTGGTTTCATCTTCAGTAATCGGTCGAAAATATGAAACATTTCAATTGATGTTAGCACAGCACAGTTGTAATTTCATTTTAAGCAGAATGTTTTTTGAAGCGTTAACTAAAAATTGTTCTTTAGACTATCTATGTTGTATTGATTATACTCCTTATAATCAAATATATTATACGGATGAAAACGGTACAAAAGTATATTTGTCAGATGAAGAAAAAAAAGTTTTATCCTTATATTTGTATGCAGAAGAAAAGAAAAATGATATTTTAGCCGAAACATTTATATTATCTAAAATTTAATATTGTTTATTTATAAAGCTGTCTTGCAGATTTTGCAAGGCAGTTTTTTTGTGCAAAAAATTAATTTACCGCCATTTGCTTATGAAAAAGTAGAAAAACACTAAAAAATAAGGACTATATTTATAGAAGGGGAATTAAACCGAAAGGAGAAAATATTATGGCAAGAAGAAAAAATTCAAATGAAGCTATTGAATCAGTTGAACCTACAGACATTGAAATGGACGTAGAAAACGAAGAATATGATTCACAAGAAAATGTTAATGAGGAAACAGAGATTAATACAGAAATCGAATCAACTCAAAGTTCCGAAAGTGAAACAGAACCGGCGGAAAATTCAGAACCTGAAAACAGTGATTCTGATGAAAACCCAGATAATTCAGCAGATTCAGTTGAGCCGGAAAATATCGAAAATGTTAACGAAACAGAAGATGGCGATAATACTGAAGAAACAAATGTTGAAGATTATAAAGCCATTTCAAGACGAGAACTTATTGCTCAAAAGAATAAAAACGAGCAAGAAAGAGCCGAAAAAAATGCACTTCGTGAAGAACGAATTATGAAATGGGAACAGATAAGAACGTCAAGACGTGAGAACAGAATTGTTTACGGCAATCTTATTTCCATTGAAACACTCAACAATACAATGATTGTGGGTGTTGTGAAATTCGGCGAATATCGTATTATAATTCCGGCATCTGAAATGTTCAAAAATGATTTGGTCGATTATTCCACAATTGAGGATATTGATGACAAAATCAAAAGAGAAAATCAGATGATGTCAAAATTACTCGGTCTTGAAATTCCTTTTGTAATTACACAAGTTACAGGTAAATTTGACGGTGAATATGCTATTTTGGCTTCACGAAAACTTGCACTTCGCAGAATTGAAACATACAACTTCAAGACAAGCAAGCATCAAAAAGAAGCATTGGTAAAAGTCGGCGATACTGTTGATGCAGTAGTTCTTTCAGCAGGTTTTCACGCAGTTATGGTCAATGTTAAAGGTGTAGATACATTTATTCAGCAATTTCAGCTAACACATAGATATGTGAAGATTGTAAAGGATATGTATTCAACCGGAATGACAATCCCTGTTGTTATTAAAAATATCACATATGATGAAAAAGGTAATGTAGAAAAACTTGAAGTGTCCGGCAGAGATGCTGAAATTCAAGGCTTTATTCCTAAAATGAAGAATATTACCGAAAATTCAAGATGTTTGGCACACATTACAAGAATATCGCATAGACAAGACGGAAGAGTCCGTATACATCTGTTTATTGATGATTTTGGTGTTCCTGCCTACGCAATCGCAGCAAGAGTTGAAAATACTGCTACAGCCCCTAATAGTGGCGATACAGTATTGTTCCAAGTGTTGCGTAAGAATGAAGATACAGGTTATGTTGCCGGTAAGATTATTCAAACGGTACATAAACAAATGTAATGCATAAAAGCATTATTTAACTTTTGTATGAAGTATTTTGTGGTAGAACTATTATGCTATTACAGTGGTTCTACCACAATAAGAAAGGAGTTAGTTATGTCTAAAGAAACTCATAATAGTTATATTATACCTGATAATTTTATTGAAGGCGGTAGAATACTTAATGGAATGTTTAAAACAAGAAATTTTTTAGAAGCAATAGGAATTTCAGCAGTTTTAGCATTTCCGTTATGGAATATACACTATCCATCATTTACAGTTAAAATAACTGTGGTGCTTAGTGTAATTCTACCGTTTTTTTTAATTGCGGTAATGGGTATAAATGATAGTTCTTTTTTGACATTTTTACATCAGTTATATAAATGGAAAAAAGGTCAACGAATGATGTTGTACAATAATCACTTACATTCTCGATCAGTACGACCTATGGAAGTTGTTATGGCACAAGAAATGCCAAAAGATAAACTTGTTTCTACTATTGAAAAATGGAAAGAAAAACGTCAAAACAAAAATAAAAACATCTCATACATTGAAGGTGAAGATTTTGAATTTAATGAAGATGAAGAATATAGTTCCGGCTTTTTAAATACAGAAAAGAAATTATTAGGTTTAGATAATTTAGATATGCAAAAATCTAAAAAGAAAAGAAAAAAGAATACATTGTTACTAAGTGAACAAAACACAATTTTGCCTGAGCAAACAACAGTATCTGCTGAATCTGAACCGATAGAAATATCCGTTGACGATATTGAATTCAGTGAGGCTGCTGTTGCAGACGAAGAAAATGATGATTGTACAATTAATGACGAAATCATTATTAACAGTGATGAGATAACGGTACTTGATGAAACGGAGGTGATTTAATGTTAAACCAATCAAAAAAAGAAAAAGCTAAAAAAACGATGATGACTATTCAAAGCACTCAAAGTTTTTCACCAATTCAAGACGTATCCGAAGGAATAATCATTACTAAAGACAGACGTTTTATAAAAATTCTTGAAATATCACCTATAAATTTTTTACTTCGTTCTGAAGATGAAAAACGTGATATTATAGCTAATTTTGATGCAACTCTTAGAATAATGCCTGTCACTATTCAATTTAAGGTTATATCACGAAAAACAGACGTCACTCGACTTATTAAAGGTATCGAAAAGGATATTGAAACAGAACAAAATAAGAATTGCAGAACACTTCAAAAAGAGCAGATTGATTTAATTAAATCGGTAAGTTCTAAAGAAGGTGTTTCAAGAAGATTTTTTATTATATTTGAATATTCAGAATCAGTTGGTTTGAAAAAGACACCTTCATTTTATGAAATAAAAGCTGATTTGGATACTACCGCTTTACGTATTCAAAATATGTTATTTAGATGCGGTAACGAAGTTATGCCGCTTGAAAATGATGAAGATATATGTGAAGTTCTTTATACAATTATGGCAAAATCCGAAAGTGAGAAGAAACCATTTGAAACACGAATGAATGAAGTAATTTCAAAATATCTTGCAGATGAGAATTATGATCCTGATAAAGAAGCATATGTACCGATAAATGATTATATAGCACCTCTGTCAATAGATACCAAAACATCACCTAAATATATAAAAATTGATGATGTTTACTATTCATTCGGATATATACAGGGTAAATCATATGGTGAATCAGCAGTAGCCGGTTGGCTATCAATGTTGATTAATCTCGGAGAAGGTATTGATGTAGATTTCTTCGTGCATAAAGAAAATATTGCAATAGTAACACAAAAATTGCAATATGCACTGAGATACAATAAAGTCAAAGCAAGAGGTATGGAAGATACTTCAACAGATTTTGATGATATTTCAAGTGCTATACGTTCCGGTTATTACCTAAAAGCAGGAATAGCTTCAGGTGAAGATTTTTGCTATATGTCAACTCTTTTGACTATAACAGCACATTCGATTGATGAATTGGAATGGAAAACAAATGAAATTAAGACTTATTTAATAGGACAAGGATTAAAGCTGAAATTATGTTGGTTTATGCAAGAAGAAGCATTCAAAATGTCTTTACCTGTATGCCAATTTAATTCACAAATATTTAAAAACTCAAAAAGAAATCTTCTTAGTTCATCTTTAGCTGCTGCATATCCTTTTGTTGCATATGAAGTTAATGATGAAAACGGCATTTTATACGGAATTAACAAGGCTAATAATTCTCTCGTTATATTGAATAACTTTGATTCGAGAAAGTACAAAAATGCTAATATAGCTATTTTAGGTACTACCGGTGCAGGTAAAACATATACACTGCAGTGTATGGCATTAAGAATGAGAAGTCAGAAAAAACAAGTATTTATTATTGCACCGGATAAAGGTCATGAATTTAAACGTGCTTGTGACGGTATAGGAGGACAATATGTAAAGATTTCTGCCGGCAGTTCTCAAAATATCAACGTAATGGAAATACGAAAAAAAGATGATGAAGCATCTTTGCTTATAGATGGTGATTCTAAAGTTGCAATTCTAACAAATAAAATACAGCAGTTACATACTTTCTTTACTTTGCTTATTCGTGATATAACAAATGAGGAAAGACAGCTTTTAGATGAAGCATTGGTTGAAACATATGCTGAATTTGGTATTACAATCGACAATGATTCATTAATTGATCCTAAAAATCCATCTAAGTATAAACAGATGCCTATACTCGGTGATTTACATAGACATCTTCATAGTCTCGGACCAAGAGCCGAACGACTATATAACATCCTATCACGATATGTAACCGGTTCAGCATCATCATTTAACGGTCATACAAATGTTAATTTGGATAATCAATATATTGTTTTTGATATATCTGATTTAACAGAAGAAATGTTGTCTATCGGTATGTTCATTGTTGTTGATTATGTTTGGGACAAAGTAAGAGAAGATAGAACAAAGGAAAAAGCGATTTTCTTGGACGAACTATGGACTTTGATAGGTGCAAACGGATCAGAAGAAGCGGCAAAATTCGTACTTAGAATTTTCAAAGTTATTCGTGCTTATGGTGGTAGTGCCATAGCTTCAACACAAGATTTGAATGACTTTTTTGCTCTTAAAGACGGTGCATACGGAAAAGGTATTATCAATAACTCAAAAATCAAAATGGTTCTTCAGCTCGAACAAGAAGAGGCTTTGAGAGTATCTGAAACACTGAATTTATCAGAATCTGAAGTTCAGCAGATAACACACTTTCAAAAAGGCGAATCTTTACTTACTGCGAACAGTAACCATATCTTGATTAAGTTTAAATCATCAAAACACGAACATGATTTAGTAACAACAGATCGTGAGGATTTGGCTAAGCAAGTCGAAGAAAAGCGAAAGGCTCTACAAAGAAAAAAACAATTAAAACCAAACATTATGAGTAATGTATAAGTAGATTATAAGTAGATTATAAGTATAATATACTTACATAATACGTAAAGAAAATATTAATATGAATCAAAGAAGTATATAATTTGAGATTATATCAATACAAAATCATAATATTAAGCGTATTCAATACTTACATAATAAGTAGTATGTACTTATATAATACTTATATATTACGTACATACTACGTATTGTATACTTATATTATACTTACTCTTAATATCGAAAAAGAAAGGAATTTCATTATGAATGGATATATTTTAAAAGAATCAATGTACAACTTCATTAACAAAATCGGAGCAGTAAGCTATGAACAAATACAGTTAATGTACGGCAACGTATATGATAAAGATACAATTAAGTGGTCGGTGAAACAGTTAATTGCTGAATGCTTAATATCAAAAGACAGTGAAACTGAGTTGATAACAAGACGTGGTAATATAGATTTATCTGATTTTCAGCAAAAGCAACGCACTAATGCAGCTTGGATTATTGCTTCTATGGGTGTATCGAAAATCCGTGAATTTTGGGCTTCTGATTACCCTTGCCAATTTCTTATAATTACAGAAGATGACGAAGTATATGATATAACAACATTCTCGGCATATACAGTTGATTCGTTATCTATGATTGTTCCGATAAGACGAAAGGCTATGTTGTCGGAAGATGCCGAAGATTCGATTATACATATAGCGTTGGTGGCAGACAAAGAGGTGGCAGATGATATTCAAAACCTTGAGTTTGATACTTATTGCATTTTGGATAAAGAGCATAAACCTCATTATTACGATTGGAAGTGAAAATATGTTAAATGATCAGATAAATAGCATTAATAATATGCTTGAAAAAGTATCTATGTTTAAGTCATGCCTTGAAGATTATAATGAGAACAGTATTCACAATGCTGATTATGAATTTCAAAGAATATACAAGAATTTCAAAGAAATTGTTAAACATATGTGTGAAACTTTAAATAAAGTAATCTCTTATGAATATGATATGTTAACTTACATAGATCGTGAACTCCCTGTTTCGTTTATTAAAGACAATAATAATATGTATGCTGATTTAATGAACAGAATTATAGTTGTACACAACTACATAAATCAGTTATTTTCAGAATTTATGACCGTTTCAGATTTTCATAAATTAAAAACTGAACTTAACTATGATTCATATCCGGCACTGATAGCTGATACTGACGGTAATACGGTAATCGTTCATTTACCGTATTTACCTAAGAAGAAAGTAATCTTTAATGACAAGATTGAAAACGATATAATGGTAAATTTACTTGATAATCTTATGCTAAGTAAAGAAATACCTCAAATAAAAGAAAAGATTATTCGAGTAGTAAACATTTTTTCATCTGCAACAAGAATACATTCTATACCTGATAATGATAAATATAATCTTAGAAATGTCATAGATAATATATCAGATTATACTGCCGGCACTGATAACGGAATTCGTTGTAAAATTCTAATTGAAAGTTTTATAACAGATGAATTGTACGAGGGCAGTTATATAATTGCCGAACCGTGTCTGCCGGAACAAACTTTGGATAGGTCGTCAATAGATATAATAAAAAGCTATCAAGTTTTTACGAAAATATAACCGATTTTTAATAAGCAATTATCGGTTTTAAAACCGCAAAAAAATCATTAAGAAAAAAATAACGGTTATAAAAGTAAAAATGTTGAGGTATTCAGATGGTTTGAGGGATATTAAAGCATTTAATTTTTATTGCAATTGATTAGAGAATATAAATATCACAAAAAAAGGTACAGAAAACGAGGTGATTTTTATTATGAGAAAAAGAGAGCTGAAATGTCAAATTTTATACTGCTTTTTAAGGAATGGAATAGCCGATATGTCAAATTTAATACTTGTTTATGAAAAAGCACAAGTTGTAAAAAATGCAGTTGCAGAATTGATTAAAGACGGTTTGATAGTTAAACGTCAAAGAAAATTAAAACGTAATTATCGTAATTACATAATACCATTTTACTCAATAACAGAACAAGGACTGACATATTTAAAGAATTATTATTCAGAAGAAAAGAAGATATTAAGCTATATACCGAATCCGATACCGAAATTTGAAACAATGTCGGTTAAGAACCAATTTATAGTCTATCGGGTACTCAAAGAAAATTCTTTATATATGATGTTTAACAAGGCAAATATTGATGTAAAACAAGATAATCAGTCCAAAGACTGTTCATTTGAAGAATTAATGAGCAACATTAAAGACCAATATAAGCAATCAAACGGCTATAAATTTGAACAATATGAAAAAGAATTATTATCGCCGGAGCAAGGAACGTATTATCCAACAAGTCAAATACACGCAGAATCAAGATATACAGAAGAAGATAAAATACAATATAGTTTTCAAACACAAAGCGGTATATTAACAAGCCGTTCAAAATCTTATCTTGTATATCATACAAATAAGCGAGGTTTATATATAACCAAACGAACGATAAAACGAGCAAGACAATCACTATTTTTGTATATCAAGAATAAAAACTTAACAACAGAAATGTTTGACCAATTAAATTCAGCAATAGTCTTTTCAAAAAATGCAAAAGAATGGGTACAAATCTATACAGATCCTGATAATCAGCGATACCATTGTAGAATTTCACAACTGTTTCAAAATATGTATTGCTTACCGATTCGATACGAAAGTATTGCTATCCTAAACAATATAGTAAAATATGAGGAAAAGGTAAATGATTATTATTATAACATAATAAAAGAGAAGTATCCGAGTATAAAAGAATACGGTGCGAAGCTGTTTCAAGCAGAGTATCAGAATAAAAAAGCCTATATTGGAATTACAATGAACCTTGCAGAAGTAGAAACACTGATAGAAAGACTTAATAGCAAAGCAGATGAAGAATGTTATGTCATTTGCGAAGCGTGGCAAAAAGAATTTTATGAGAGAATAATGCCAAAAAAAATAAAATATTTAATTATTTAATAAAAAATAATTAAAAAAATAATTAAAAATAATTAATTTAAGCATATGAATTACAATTTAAACTTGATTTTTAATTAAAAATGTGGTATAATAGGGATATAGTTTTATTTATGTTAAAAGTAGCTAAGTTTAATAAGGAGGAAAACAAATGAGTACATACGAGATACTAATAACAAATAATTGTAACAGAGTGGGTTTGTATAAAATTGAAACAGACAGAAATGAATTCAGTTTAAAACCTGTGAAACTCACATATGATAAAAAGCCATCAAGGTTTGAAGTCCCAACGATTGCGATTTTAAAAAATAATCAGTTAGTTGGTAAAATTACGTTGATGGCAGTACACGGAACAGAAACATTTATCAGTGAAATAGCAGAAGATTTTACCGGTGATGAAATATATTCAAGCCTAAGATTTGCAACAGATTTAATGCGAAGCCGTAAAGGTGAGGAAATAGGAGTTGGTGTAATCACTTCAATACATATCAAGAAAGGCAAACGTATATTAGAGAGAGTATTACAGGTATTACCAAGAATACTAACAGAATACACTAATAGCGAAATTGATACAATAATAATCGGAAAAATTGCAGCAATAGACCTTGATGTGAATTTTACAGAAAAAGAATATAACCATATTGAGAATTTGCTTAGTCAAGACAAAACGAAGTTTTATTCTAATAAAGGAAAAGAGATTTTGGTTAAAATAGGTTACAGAGAAAATAATGACGGTATCTTGTACAGCATATCACAAATGTAGGAGGCATTACTATGGAATCAAAAATACATAAAGGCGATAAATTCGGAGAATTAACAGTAATAAAAGATATGGGCATAATAAATAAGTCTCATATGTATAAAGTGAAATGCAGCTGTGGAAAGAACTTTTCCGTTCGGCAAAGCAGACTTCTTACCGGAGCAACAACAAAATGCTCATCCTGTGTAAGAAACACAGACTTTAAAGGAAGAATTATTGACGGTTATCTTGTAATAAGAAAAGTAGGGAAAATCAATAATGAAACGCATTTATCGTGGGAGTGCAAATGCTTAAAATGCGGTCGTAAAATAATAATAAGCAGTTTAAATTTAGCTAACAAAGACATTAACAAGATTCCTAAATGTAAATGTCATAGTAAAAAGCCGATAGCAAAAAAGAAAAAAACGAATAATCTCGTAGGTCAACTCTTTTAAAATAAGGGTATTTTTTTAGACCTTTTTTTAACAGATTTACATTGTATAATAGCGGTTCTAATTTTAAAAAAGAAAGGAAGATTAAAATGGTAAATATAACTAAAGCAATCATACATATTCTTAACCCTGAACAAGGAATAACAATTCAATCTCGTAATGAACTTGACATAACCTCCGGAACAACTTATCAGTATGTGAATTCATTAATTGAGAAGGCATTCAATATATCTCAATTAAAATTCGGTAACTTTGCATCTAACAGTACCGTACTGAGTTTAATACGACAATACAAAAATAATGAAAGTGAATTCGGAGAAATTTCAAGAACAATATCAGAAAGAATGTACGAATCGTTATCGGCTACAGAAAAGAGTAAAGATAGAATTCCATCTGATGTCATCGTTGCAGAATTCATTAAAGACGAAGTTAAGTATATAGCAATCTTAAAGTGTGAAAATAAAGTTGAATATCTGCATAAGGTTATAAATAGCGGTGAAGAAGTAACCGTTGAAATTGCTGATATTAATTCAATTCTTCCACCTAAGACAAAAGTAGTAACAGAATGTGCGTTTATTGATCTTGAAAAAGAAGAAGTATTCTACAAAGACAAGAAATATCAAATAGACGGTGAAACTGCATATATTATGTCAGATATTGTTTTGGAATGTATCTGTGAAACTGCTTCAGATAAAGAGGTTAGTAGTTATATTACAAAAGCACTTAATAAAATCTATTCGGACGAACCTATACAACAAATAGAATCGGCGGTCAAATACAAAGATTTTATGATTGACAATATCAATAAAAAGAATACGAAATACACACTTAATGAAGTAATCGAAAATACAATTCAAGCACCTTCGGATAGACAAGTTATCATTGATAATGCAGTAAAAAAGGGAATAGTCGGTGATGGGGAAGATACACTATCTATTTCAAACTACTCTACGAAAAAGACAAACGAAAAAATACGAGTGATAGGTGATGATGTTGTTGACATTAAATTTGATGCGGAGCTATATAAGAATTCAGACAGAATGTCAATATCAGTAGCCGATGACGGAACTTATACCGTAACAGTGAAGGGACTTAACTCATTGACAGTAAAATAATTTGTGAAACTGCCTGCGAGTGATTCAACTTGTGATACCGGTGAAACTGCCGGTGTCACAAAAGCATTCAAAATTTTTATAGGAGCGAAATATAGAGAGGAACACATGAAAAAGGAAATAAAAGTTAAAAGCAATAGTCACAGTTACATCGAAAAGATTTTAAATAGATGAAAGGAATGATTGATAATGTATAGTAGTATTATAAGTTCAGCAGCATCAGCAGGAGCGATTGCCGGATTAAGTGCATCAAAAAATAGTTGTTTTGATACTCCATCTGCTTTTTTCGAGATGATATTGTTGTTCGCATTAATTGTAGTCATCTTTTATTTAGGTTATAAGTATTTTCTCAGAGAAGAATCAGGATACAGTGATGAAAAAAAGAATAAAAAGAGAAAAATCTTTGGCAGAAAAAAACAGAAGAATGAAAGGATTGATTGATAATGTTTAGTAGTATTATAAGTTCAGCAGCAATAAGTTCAGCAAGTAGCTTTACAAGTGCAACAATAGCGGCAAATATGGCAGCCAGAAATTTTGTTACATCAACTGATAATAACATTTATAGTTTTTTAACTATGAATATGAAAATAATACATATATTACTGTTCGTACTCATTTGTATAGCCTTTTGTGTTACCTTTTATATTACATATAAAACATTTAAGAACAATTAAGTCTTATTTTAGGTGAATAGGAAATTGAAATAATAAAGCAAAAAATCTTTGACAGGAAACGGTAGGAAAAAGAAAGGATTGATAAATATGTATCAAAGACGTTGCAGAAAATGTGGTAGTCATTCGCTCTTTACAGAACAGCACGGTAATAATACCGGCTTGTACTGTAGCGATTGTGGAGCTTGGCAAACTTGGTTAGGTAAAAATGAATTTAGAGCATTTCAACGTTCACAAAGGCGAAAAAATGCTAATTATACACATACTACAAACGATAAAGAAACCAATACAATACAAACAATCAATAGTTTTTACGGCAAAGAAGCACAAGAACGTCAGACAATTGAAGAGATGTCGGAACTAACAAAAGCATTGAATAAAATTTGGAGACATGATAATAACGTTTTACATAATAATAAATCCAAAGAGGAATTATTAGCTGATTTGTATGAGGAAATAGCAGATGTTTCTATATGTCTACAATACCTAATAGATTTGTATGATTGTTTAGATGAAGTAAAAAAGATCAGAAATGAAAAGTTTGAACGTGAACTACAAAGAATACAAAGGAATGCTGAATAAGTCCAGCGGTGAAATGTCAAGAGGAAAATAAGTGAAAAAGCAAATATTTTT